>OFFF01000206.1_pt1 | contig 47177 bp, 37 predicted proteins | sample 1521301 | NCBI WGS metagenome assembly OFFF01 (sample SAMEA3504101, study PRJEB24116) | mouse gut metagenome | biome: mouse gut; feature: mouse-associated habitat; material: faeces | place: Denmark | collected 2011
GGATCCCGGCGGCAATAGGGTGGAGATCGTCCGTGAGTAGACCGGTCGCACCCTGCGCGGACGGCGACGGCTATTTCGAGAGCGTGGGCGAGGATCCCGGCGGCAATAGGGTGGAGATCGTCCGTGAGTAGACCGGTCGCACCCTGTGCGGACGGCCGGAGCGGGGCGGGGCGAATCGCGCTCCGGGCCGTGCCTGCCGCCGCTGCGCCGGCCGGAGATTTCCGCGGTCGCTTTCCCTGTTGATGTGCTGCTGCGGCCCGGCGGCGGCATGATCCGCCGGCTGCGTTTGCTGCCACTGTGCCGGAGGACGGTTTTCGGAGACGCTGCCCGCCGGAGTGCGGCTGCGGCCCGGCGGCACGATTCCCGGGCTGCATGGCCGGCGCTCGGCGGAGGCGGCGCAGGGGCGGGCCGGGACGAACCAAACGATTAATCGCATTTTTTTCATGGATCCGAAACAACTTCGCATCGTCTTCATGGGCACGCCCGAATTCGCCGTGCCTTCGCTCCGTGCCCTGGTGGACGGAGGATACAACGTCGTGGCCGTGGTCACGGCGCCCGACAAACCCGCAGGCCGCGGACAGAAACTTCGCGAAAGCGAGGTGAAGGTCGCCGCGCGCGAGGCGGGCATTCCCGTATTGCAGCCCGAGAAACTCCGGGCGCCCGAATTCGTCGAGGCGATGCGGGCGCTGCGGCCCGATCTGGGCATCGTGATCGCCTTCCGCATGCTGCCCGAGACGATTTGGGCCATGCCGCGTTTCGGAACCTTCAACCTGCACGCTTCGCTGCTGCCCCGCTACCGTGGGGCGGCACCGATCAACCGTGCGGTGATGAACGGCGATGCGGAGACGGGCGTGACGACCTTTCTGCTGAACCACGAAATCGACAAGGGGGCGATCCTTGGGCAGATCCGGGTTCCGATCCTGCCCGAAGATACGGCCGGCTCGGTCTACGAGCGGCTGATGCATGTCGGCACCTCGCTCGTGACCGAAACGGTCGATCGCATCGCGTCGGGCGAGGCGGTGCCGGTCGCCCAGTGCGACGAGCCGGCCGACTCGCTCCGCGCTGCGGCGCCCAAGATCTTCCGCGAGGACTGCCGCATCGACTGGCGCGCGGAGGGCGTGCGGATCGTCAATCTGGTGCGCGGCCTGGCCCCTGCGCCGTCGGCCTGGAGCCGTCTGTGCCGCGACGGCGAGGAGGGGATCGACGTGAAGATCCATGCGGCGCGCTTCCTTGCGGCCGAGCGGGGCGAGGTGCTGCCCGAGGCCGGAACGGTGGAGAGCGACCTGCGCACCTCGGTGCAGGTGGTCTGCGGCGACGGCCGCGTGGCGCTGGAGGAGTTGCAGCTGGCGGGCAAGCGGCGCATGACCGTGGAGGAGCTTCTGCGCGGTTTCCGCGACATTGCGGCCTGCCGGTTCGAGTAAACCGGCGGCGGCACGCTGCGGCCTGCGGGGAACGGAGTTTGCGCTCTCGGAGAGCGTCGGGGTTCGGTTGCGGCCGTTCGTCCGGCAGGTGCCGTGGGGCACGTCGGCTCCGGTGCCATATGGTCCGGCGGTGGGGCTGTTGCCTGTCTGAATGTTGTCTGCGTTGCTTTTCCGGTTTGCTGCGGTCCGCGCAGGGCGGTGGCAGCCGGCGGTGCGGTTTGATGGAGTTGCGGTGCGCACTCCCTCGGGTCCCGGAATCTTCCGTGCGGAGGTTCCGGGATTCGTCGTATGTATGGGGCATGGCCGGGGGCGTGCGGCGTCGGCCGCAACGGGGGCGATACGGGCGTGCGGGAAAGACCGCGTGGCGGTCCGACGGCTGCGATACCCGGGCACGGCCGTGTGCTCCGCGGGAGAACACCGCGCCCGGACCGTTGCGGCCGCAGCGTGCGGAGAGCAAGCGCGAGCGGCGTCGAGCATGGGGTCTGCTGCCGAAAGCTCCGGCCTGCGCAGTTATCCCTGGAAGCCGCAGACCGGTCGTGCAGGGCTCACGTCCGGCGAGCAGGGCGTCGATCGCGGCGCTCCGGGGACCGGCGGAGTTGCGGGGCGGTTATCGGCGGCGCCGGAGTTTGCCGTTGGGCAGCAGCTCCACTTCATGCCCGGCGAGCAGGGCATCGACCGCGGCGCTCAGTGCGTCGGGTGCGCATCCGAGGCGTTCCGCCGCCTCGTGCAGGGGGATTTCGCCTCCGTCGAGCAGGCGGAGGAGGTGTTCGCGCAGGGCGGTGTCCGTATGTTCCGCATGCCGCTTGGCCGCCCGCCGCCGTGCCAGGCAGAGGTCGCACACGCCGCACGGCTGCGGATGCTCCACGCCGAAGTACTCCTCCAGCACCTCGCTGCGGCACCGCTCCTCGTTCGCCGCGTAGGCCAGCATCCGTTCGAAGCGTTCGCGCATCAGCTCACGGCGCCGGTGGTAGGTCTCGGGCGCGATGTAGAGGTCGGCGGTCGGAAGCCGCTCTTCGTTCATGTAGATGAGCGGCGACCGGTTCGAGGGGATGTAGCGGATCAGTCGCAGCTGCCACAGGCGCTTGAGCAGCTCGCGCACCCGGTCGGGCGTGTAGCCGCTCCAGAGTGCCAGCTCGCCCTCGTCTATGGGGCGGAACTCGGTGAAGACGCCGTTGTAGAGCCGCAGCAGCGTGCGGATGAAGTGGTCGAGCTCGTCGCGTTGGATGCGGATCTTGTAGAGGTCGTCGCGGCTCACGCAGAACATGACGCGCGCCGGGTGCTCCTGCTCGTCGGTGAGGGTCATGTATCCGTTCTGCTGGAGGAGCCGCAGGGCGCTCTGCACCGTGCCCGGATAGAGCCGTTCGCGGGCGCAGAAGTCGTGGATGTTGAAGAGCGAGGCCGTGTCGGCGCCGTCGCCGATGCCGATCCGAAGGTAGGAGCAGACTTTCTCGTAGATGGTGCGCACCTGCTCCAGCGGCGGGAATTCGCGGTCGAAGCGCCGGAGGATGCGTTGCTCGTCGTCGGGGGCGACCAGCAGCACGGCGTAGCTGCGCATGCCGTCGCGCCCTGCGCGCCCGGCTTCCTGGTAGTAGCTTTCGAGCGAGTCGCACGGCGCGTAGTGTACGACGAAGCGCACGTCGGGTTTGTCGATGCCCATGCCGAAGGCGTTGGTGGCCACCATCACGCGGACCTTGCCCGCGAGCCACTCCTCCTGCCGTGCGCTGCGCTCGGCGTGCCCCAGGCCGCCGTGGTAGGCCGCGGCCGCGATGCCCTCGGCGCAGAGCCGCTCGGCCAGCTGGTGCGTGCCCTCGCGCGTGCGCATGTAGACGATGCCCGAGCCGGCGACGTTGCGCACGATGCGCAGCAGCTGCCCCTCCTTGTCCTCTACGTGCCGCACGCTGTACGACAAATTGGGGCGTGCGAAGCCGCTGCGCAGCAGGTGCGGGGTCTCGAATTTCAGCTGCCGCATGATGTCCTCCGCCACGGCAGGCGTGGCCGAGGCCGTGAGCGCCAGCACGGGTACCCCCTCGGGCAGCAGTTCGCGCAACTCGGCGATGCGCAGGTAGGCGGGGCGGAAGTCGTAGCCCCACTGCGAGATGCAGTGCGCTTCGTCCACGGCCAGCAGACGCACGTTCATGCGCTGCACGCGCAATCGGAACGCCTCGGTGGCCAGCCGCTCGGGCGCGATGTAGAGGAAACGCACGTCGCCGTAGGCGCAGTTGTCGAGCGCGATGTCGATCTGACGGGCCGAGAGTCCCGAGTGGATCGCAACGGCCGGGATGCGGCGTGCGCGCAGGCGGTCCACCTGGTCTTTCATAAGGGCGATGAGCGGCGTCACGACGATGCACAGCCCCTCGCCCGCCAGCGTCGGTAGCTGGTAGGTGATCGACTTGCCGCCGCCGGTGGGCATGAGGGCCAGCGTGTCGCGTCCGGCCAGCACCGAGCGCACGATCCGCTCCTGCATGGGGCGGAACGCGTCGTAGCCCCAGTATTTTCGGAGCAGCGCGAGCAGGTCGGGACCGGAGGATGACGGCGGTGTTTCCATATCCGCAAATATACGGAAAAAAACGGAATACTTCGTGCTGTGTCCGGCTTCGACGTGCGCCGCGCGTCGCGGACGGCCCGGCCGGCGGCGTACCGATGCGGTCCGGCGGGGTGGGGCGTAGGTCCGGTGCGCCGCACCCCGGAGAACCGGGCGGCGGAGGGCCGATCGGCCCGGAAACGGGGCCTTGCGGCGTGCGGAGGTGCATATTCGCGGCGGAAAATTGTGCGGTCCGGAAAATTTTACCTATTTTTGCGGTTGCCGAAATGCATTTATAGAATACCTTATGAAAATACGCGACCAGTACAAAGTGCGTGAAATCGCCGGCGAACACGTGGTGATCATGCAGGGCCGTTACGGTGCCGACATGACCCGGGTCATCTCCCTCAACGAGTCGGCCCTGTTCCTGTGGAACGAGTTGCAGGGCCGGGAGTTCGCTGCGGAGGACGCCGCGCGGCTGCTGACGGAGCGCTACGGCATCGGCGACGATGCGGCCTTGCGCGACGCCCGGCGCTGGGTGGCCACGCTGGAGGAGTGCAAGCTGGTCGAATAATTGCGGCGGCGACGGAGAGAATGCGGTTGAAACGGTACATAGCGCTTCTGACGGCGGCGATCTATTGCTTTGCGATCGTCGCGCCGGCTCACGCTTCCGTCACGTGCGAATGCGTGACGCGCGGAGCCGCGGCGGCGCATGCCTGCTGCACGCACTGCCTCGGCGGCGACTGCTCGCCCGAGGGCGTGCACATCGCCGCGCCCTGCTGCGACGACCGCCACAGCACGGAGATCGCACTCTACACGTTCGCATCGGAGGAGGACGATGCGCCGGTGCGCCGCATCGCCGCACTCGACCTGCCCGAGGCGCTTGCGGCCGAATCGACGGCGACGCTGCCCCGGCTCTTCCCCCGGGGCCGCGCCCTGCCCCCCGACCGCGGCGGGGCCCGACCGCTGTCCGCGTACGCCCCCCTCTGCGGGCTGCGCGCACCGCCCGTATCGGCTTGAGAACCGACTGTACGGGGCGCCCGGGGCGTGCCCGTCGAAGAGTTTTTAACCGATAACGGACTATGAAATGAAGATCAATCAAGCGAAAATTTACCTTGCATCCGCTCTTCTCCTGCTTTGCGGCACGCTGCGCGCACAGGAGATCAAGGGCGTAGTGGTGGACTCCGACGAGCAGCCTCTGTTCGGAGCCTCCGTTTACTGGGCCGGCACCACGGTCGGCACGAGCACCGGCCTTTCGGGCGAATTCGCCCTCCACAGAGTGAAGGGGCGCGACCGGCTGGTCGCCTCGTTCCTCGGCTGCACGAACGACACGCTCCGCGTGGAGTCTGGCGCGGGCCGTCTCGTCATACGGCTCCAACCCGACGGCCTTGCCGTGGAGGACGTCGTGATCGAAGGCACGCAGCGCGGCAACTTCGTCAAGAGCGACGGCATCGCCAAGAACGAGATGATTTCGTTCGCGGGACTCTGCAAGATGGCGTGCTGCAACCTGGCCGAGTCGTTCGAGAACTCGGCGTCGGTGACCGTGGGGTACAGCGACGCCATATCGGGCGCGCGCCAGATCAAGATGCTCGGCCTGGCTGGCACCTACACCCAGATTCTCGACGAGAACCGTCCGATCATGCGCGGTCTGAGCGCTCCCTACGGCCTGAGCTACACGCCGGGCATGTGGCTCAATTCGATTCAGGTGTCGAAGGGCGTGGCTTCGGTCACGGCCGGACACGAGGCCATCACGGGTCAGATCAACCTCGAACACCGCAAGCCCACCGACGACGAGCGCCTGTTCGTCAATCTCTACCTCGACGACGAGCTGCGGCCCGAGGCCAACATTTCGACGGCTTTCCCCGTGACCCGCGACAAGAAGCTGTCGAGCGTGATCATGCTCCACGGGTCGATGGACACCCACGTGCGCGACATGGACCACAACGACGACGGCTTCCTCGACCTGCCCAAGTCGAACCAGATCAACGTGGCCAACCGATGGCTCTATGCGGCCGACAACGGTCTGCAAGTCCGTTGGGGCTGGAAGTATGTGCGCGAAAATCGTTTGGGCGGCATGGCCGATTACCGCAAGTCGCTCTACGATCAGATGCTCCAGAGCGTGACAACCGACAAACCGCTCTACGGCTCGGAGATCCGCAACCGCGGCGCCAATGCCTACTTCAAGCTCGGCATGCCCGTGGGTCCCGCGGTCTACGACGACGAGGAGCAGGACGAGATGCGTTCGAACATCGCTTTCGTGGCTGACTTCGACCACTTCAACGAGGACTCCTATTTCGGTCTGAACACCTACCGCGGCAACGAGAACTCGGTGTCGGCCAATCTGATGTACAGCCACTACTTCACCTACCGTTCGTCGCTGATCGTGGGCGTCCAGACCCACCTCCAGTCGTTCAACGAGCGTCTGTGGAACCGTCTGCCGGCCGACCTGGCCGAGGGCCGGAACCCGCTCACGAATATGGACCGCAACGAGAACGAAGTGGGCGCCTATGCCGAATACACCTATTCGATCAAGGACAAGTTCTCGGTCGTGGCGGGCGTGCGCGGCGACTACAACACCTGGTACGACAAGTACTACGTGACGCCCCGCGGCCACCTGCGGTGGAACATCACGCCCTCGACTACGTTCCGTGCCTCGGCCGGCATGGGGTACCGCTCGACCAATGTCGTGACGGACAACATCGGAATCCTCGCCACGGGCCGCCGCATCGTCTTCGACCACGGTTCGTTCGACGCCATCGACCGCATGGAGAAGGCCCTCACGTTCGGCGGCAGCATCACGCAGACCTTCGATCTCGTGCAGGAGGACGCCGCGACGATCAGCTTCGACTACTTCCGCACGCAGTTCTACAACGGCGTGGTGGCCGATCAGGAGCGCGACGCGCAGCATATCTATATTTATAACACCGACGGCCGCTCCTACACCGACACCTACCAGGTCGATTTCTCGTGGACGCCCGTCGAGCGGCTCGACATCTTCGCCACGTTCCGCTATACCGACTCGTCGATGACGATCGAGCGTGCGGACGGCTCGCGCGCCCGCGTGGAGCGCCCGCTCGTGGGACGCTACAAGACGCTGCTCAACGTGCAGTACGCCACGAAATTCCGACGCTGGGTATTCGACGTCACGGCGCAGTACAACGGCCCCTGCCGCATTCCCACGCAGACGGGCAGCCTGGAGGATTCGTACGATTCGCCGGCCTATCCGATGTTCTTCGCGCAGGTGAGCCGCAAGGTCGGCAAGTTCGACATCTACGTCGGCTGCGAGAACATCGCCGACTACCGCCAGCACGATCCGATTCTCAACGCCTCGGCACCCTTCTCGCCGGGCTTCAACTCGTCGCTCGTGTGGGGGCCGCTGATGGGGCGCAAGTTCTATGCGGGCGTGCGGTTCAACCTCTATTGACGTAACGGACCGGGGGCCGGCCGCAGGGCTTCGGGCCTCCGGAGGAGAGAGTAAAACATACTAAAAACGATTGCAATGAAAAAGATTGTTCTGTTGTGCCTGGTCGCCCTGATGGGCACGGGCGTATGCGCCGCGCAGAAGAAGCAGGGCGCGAAGAAATCGACGACGACCGTGGTGTTCCGCACCGACATCGACTGCGACCACTGCGTGAAGAAGATCATGAACAACGTGCCGTCGCTCGGCAAGGGCGTGAAGGACGTGGAGGCCGACCTGAAGACCAAGGAGGTGACCGTGGTCTTCGATGCTTCGAAGAACGACATCGAACACATCGTCAAGGGTTTCGAGTCGATCAAGGTCAAGGCCGAAGCCGTGCGTATCGACGGCGAGCAGGTCGCTGAGCGATAGCCCGGAGCTTTCCCGCAGGCGGCGGGCGGCACCGGATGCGTTCGGCGGCTGCCGCGGCGGGAGAAGACGGCAATACGGTTGCGGGCGACGGCAGCGTCGCCTTTGGGGCGGCCCGGAGTATTCCGGGCCGCTTTTTTCATGGCCGCCCGCAATGCGGAAGAAAAAACCGACCGATTCTTTTGTTTATACACAATATTATTGTGTATAACACAGGAGCCTTCATTTGAAAAATGAAGGCTTTTTTTATTGGCTGAAATCAAAAACAATTCGTATGGCAACAGTAAAAGTGAAATTCCGCGCTTCTGCTGTCCCGGCGAAAGAGGGCACGCTATTCATTCGTTCCGTCCTCGGAACCGAACAGCGACAACCGTTCCCTGCGCGAACAGCAAGCACAGGAAATCATGCGACAACCCGCGGCAGAAGGCGTCTTAGCCCCGGATGAAGCCGCCGAAATTATCTTCTCCGACACCGCGGCCGTCTGCGTTCCCCATAGCGGCAATTCGGCGGAATTCCGAAAGATCACGTTTCATATTACTCACAAATAGGTATTCCGGCAATCGGCCAGCCATTCAAAATCATCAAAAAAGACGATTGCCGGATTTCGTGGGCGAGGGTAATTTTGCACTCGAAATTAACCCGCTCACAAATGAGACATATAAACAGAAGAATCGAAATATGGGGACTTCTGACGGTCATGCTGGCCCTCTGCTTTCAGTCGGCCGCAGCCCAGCCCCATCGTCCGCATGCCGGACATCACGGCTCGCACGCCTCCGCATGGCTCTCGGGAAAGGTAATGGAGAAAGACAACACGGCAGTCGCTTTCGCCACCGTCTGTCTGAAAGGCACGAACTTCGGCTGCTCCACGGACGACAGGGGGCGGTTCCGTTTCAAGGTGCCGGCCGGAAAGCATACGCTGGCCGTGTCGCTTATCGGCTATGAGCCCGTAGAGAAAGACATAGAGACCGGCCGGGACATGAAAAACCTTACGGTCGTCCTGCAACCGGCAGCGACCGAACTCGAAGAGGTCGTCGTCACGGGCGGAGGCGTGGGCCGCGTGCGCCGGTCGCCGTTCAACGCGGTGGCAGTGGATACGAAAGCCTTGCAGAACACGACCAAGAGCCTGAGCGAAGCCCTCTCGAAACTGCCCGGCATGAAGCTCCGCGAATCGGGCGGCGTGGGCTCCGACATGCAGCTGATGCTCGACGGGTTCAGCGGCAAGCACGTCAAGGTCTTCATCGACGGCGTGCCGCAGGAGGGGGCCGGGCAGGCGTTCGACCTGAACAACATCCCGGCGGGCTTCGCCGAGCGCATCGAAGTCTACAAGGGGGTGGTGCCCGTCGGTTTCGGCACCGACGCCATCGGCGGCGTCATCAACATCGTCACGAACAAACGGCGGCGCAACTGGTTCGCCGACGCCTCCTACTCCTACGGTTCGTTCAACACCCACCGCTCGAACCTCCGTTTCGGGCAGACGACCCGGGGCGGCTTCCTGTATGAAATCGACGCTTTCCAGAACTACTCTGACAACGACTATTGTATCGACAACTGGGTGCGCGAATTCGAGGTGCTGCCCGACGGTACGGTTCACAAGTTTCCCGTGGACAAGAGCGACGTGAAGCACGTCCGGCGCTTCAACGACGCTTTCCACAACGAGGTCGTGCTCGGCAAACTCGGTCTGGTCGGCAAAAAATGGGCGGACCGCTTCGTGCTGGGCTTCTCCTATTCCAATTTCTACAAGGAGATCCAGACCGGCGTCTACCAGGATATCGTCTTCGGCCGGAAGCACCGCAAGGGCCATTCGCTCTCCCCGTCGCTGGAGTTTGCCAAGCGCAACCTTTTCACCGAGGGACTCGACCTGCTCGTGACGACCAATTACAACCGCAACGTCACGCACAACATCGATACCGCGGCCCGCTACTACAACTGGTACGGCCATTACTACGAAAAGGAGAGCCGCGGCGAACAATCCTATCAGAACAGCGAATCGCGCAACACGAACTGGAACGCCACGCTGACGCTCAACTACCGCATCGGCGAAATCCACACGCTGACGTTCAACCATGTCTTCAGCGATTTCCGCCGCACGAGCCGTTCGCACGTCGGCACCTCGTCGGTGCTCACGGATTTCTCGATTCCCAAACTCACGCGCAAGAACATCGGCGGGCTCTCCTACCGGTTGATTCCGTCGGAGCGGTGGAACGCCTCGGCATTCGTCAAATATTACCTGCAATACAACCGGGGCCCCGTTTCGCGCAGCGCCGACGGCGTGGGCGACTACGTGGAGCTGGGCAAAAGCGTCTCGGCATGGGGCTGCGGTGCGGCCGGAACGTATTACATCCTGAAAGCGTTGCAGGCCAAATTCTCCTACGAACGGGCGTTCCGGCTGCCGACCACCGACGAGCTGTTCGGCGACGAGGACCTCGAAGCGGGGCGCGCCGACCTGCGGCCCGAACGAAGCGACAACTTCAATCTCAATCTCAGCTACGACGGCCGCTTCGGCAAGCACGGCCTCTATGCGGACGTCAGCCTGATCTGCCGCAACACGAAAGACTATATCAAGCGCGGACTGGGCAAGCACGGCTCGACGCAGTACGGCATCTACGAAAACCACGGCCACGTGCGCACCAAAGGGTACAACATCTCATTGCGCTACTCGTTCGCCCGCTGGTTCGACCTCGGCGGCACGTGGAACAGCATCGACACCCGCGACTGCGAACGGCGCTGGACAGGGTCGTCGCAGCAGGAGAACATGCACTACAAGGTGCGGCTGCCGAACATTCCCTACCGCTTCGCCAACTTCGACGCCTCGTTCCACTGGCACGACCTTTTCGCCCGAGGGAATACGCTCTCGGTCGGTTACGACGGATTCTGGCAGCACGCCTTTCCGCTCAACTGGGAGAACATCGGCGACAAGGATTCGAAAGCCTACGTCCCCGGCCAGCTGTCGCACAACCTCTCGCTGGCCTACAGCATCAAGAACGGACGCTACAACCTCGCTTTGGAGTGCCGCAACCTGACCGACGCACGGCTTTACGACAATTTCAGCCTCCAGAAAGCGGGCCGCGCGTTCTATGTCAAGCTGCGCGTTCATTTCGGCAACTGATTTATAAACACTAAAATAAAAAATCGAATCATGAAAAAGAACCATTTTATTAAGCCGGGCGCAATCGAGCGTGCTCGGACGAAATTCAATCGTTGCACCCGGGCTTTCCTCGCCCTGCTGTGCGCCGGCACCGCCGGCCTGCTGCCCTCGTGCAGCAACGATGACGACACGCCCGAACCGACGCCGGGCCCGGATGTGGAAACAACCTCCTACGTCATCGCGGCGCAGGACGACGGCACGAGCTACCTGATCACCGCTCCGTCGCTCGACGAGGGCACGGCCACCGTGCGCGGCACGGGTACGGAGGTGCTCGGCGGCTCCTACTGGGTATTCAAAAACCAGAACTACGTCTTCTCGCTGGTCTATAACAAGGGCGGCGCGGGCACGGGCGCATCCTACTACCTGAATGCTGCGGGCAAACCCACCGAACGCTACCTCTACGAATTCAACCGCATCACCTCCTACGGCACGTGGGGCGACAAGGTGGTGACCGTCTCGACCGGCGACTCGAAGACTACGGACGCCGAGGGCAACATCGCACAGGCGCTGCTGTTCAACTACCTCGACGAGAACACCGGCGGGCAGACCGAAGGGGCTATCGACGCGGAAAACTTCCTCGGCAACGGCGAGAAGGTGACCTTTGCCGGACTGGAGGAGGCGAACGGCAAGCTCTACACCTCGGTCGTGCCGATGGGCATGAGCCGCTACGGTATAGCAAAGTGGCCGGACATGGTGACCGATCAGGAGTTGGTGGCCAAAGCCGACGGCGGCTCGGCCAGCAGCTCCTACACCGCCGGCACGATTCCTTCGACGCAGTATCCCGACCGGGCGTGGGTCGCCATTTACAGCGGTTCGTCCTTCGCCGAGAAACCCGTAATCGCCTCGACCGACAAAATCGGCTTCGCCTGCGGCCGTCACCGTTCGCAATACTACCAGACGATCTGGGCCGCCGACAACGGCGACCTCTACGTCTTCTCGCCCGGCTACGGCCGCACCTTCACCTCGTCGGCCGACCTGAAAAAGGTGACCGGCACCAAACCCTCGGGCGTGGTGCGCATCCGCAAGGGCGCGACGGAGTTCGACCCCGACTACTACGTGAATTTCGAGCAGATCGGTACGCAGCATCCCGTCTTCCGCTGCTGGCACATTTCGGGCGCACACTTTCTGCTGCAACTCTATTCCGACGGCGTGGAGGGGATGATGCAGGGCAAGGATGCCGTGACGAACGAACTGGCCGTCTTCGATGCCGAGGCGAAAACCGTCGTACCCGTGACCGGGCTGCCGTCGGACCTGGCGGGCTTCGGCGGCGAGCCCTACGGCGAGAACGGTGCCATGTATATCGCCGTGACGGTGACCGGCGGCGACAAACCGGCATTCTATAAGATCGACGCCGCCACGGGACGTGCGACCAAAGGGCTCGTCATCGACGCGGAATCCGTCGCCACGGCGGGCAAGCTGACCGTCCGGAAATAGGAACCATCCCGGCAGGAGAGCGGCCCGTCATCACGCGGGCCGTTCCTCCGTCCGGACAAAACACCCGAATTATGAAAAAGATATTCGCAAAAATACACCTGTGGCTCTCGCTGCCGCTCGGTATCGTCCTGACCGTCGTCTGCCTGTCGGGCGCCGTGCTCGTCTTCGAGGGCGAGATTACCCGGGCGCTGCATCCGGAGCTTTATCGGGTTGCAGCACCCGCCGACGCACGTCCGCTTCGGCCGTCGCAGCTCGCCGACCGCATCGGCGGGCAGGTGCCCGATTCGCTGCACCTGGTTTCGCTGCAACTCTCCGCCCGCAGCGACGAACCCTGCATGGCCGCTTTCCGCGAGACGGGACGCAAACAATTGAGCGTAGACCCCTACACGGGACGTGTGAACGGCTGGGCCGAAAGCCCGGCATTCTTCGGCACGGTGCGGAAACTTCATCGCTGGCTGCTCGACCCGCCGCCGTCGAAAGGCGAAAAGTCGGTCGGAAAAGCCATCGTCGGGGTATCGACGCTGGGACTGGTGCTGATTCTTGTCAGCGGCTTGATCCTTTGGATTCCCCGCAGCCGCAAGGCACTGCGCAACCGGCTGAAAGTGTCGTGCGCCTATGGCCGCCGCCGTTTCTGGCACGACTGTCATGTGTCGCTGGGATTCTATGCGACCCTGCTGTTGCTGGTCATGGCGCTGACGGGGCTCACGTGGTCGTTCGGCTGGTACCGCACGGCGGCCTATGCGCTTTTCGGCGGAACCACGCAAACCGCCGTGGCACAGGAGTCCCCTGCACGAAAGACCGATTCGGGCAGTCGTCATGAACGTGGAAGAAGCGGCGAACGGACCGCAGGTCGGGAGCATGGCGGACTGCAGGCCGAAACCGAAGCGCGCCCGTTCGATTACGCCGTATGGGACGAAGTGCTGGGGGAGCTCACGGCGCATTGCACCGCCTACAAAACCATCTTGCTGACACAGACCGAAGCGCAGGTCGCGCGGCGATCGGCGATGCGACGCATCGACCGCGTGACGTTCGACCCCCGCAGCGGCCGTCTCGCCGAGATCATCCGTTATGAAGAGACGCCCCGCCAGCAGCGTCTCCGCGGCTGGTTCTATGCGTTCCACACGGGTACGTGGGGCGGCATCTGGACGAAAATCCTCTATTTCCTTGCCGCGCTTACCGGTGCTTCGCTCCCCCTGACCGGCTATTGGTTGTGGTGGAGGCGGTGCATGAACAAACGTAAATGACGACACGGTATTCGTTTCTGCGGGATGCCCTCTTCGACCTTTACGGCCACTCTGTTTCTCTTATAATCGGAATTCGCATGAATGGCAGTGCTCACGCCGGAGTTATACGATTTCGATTCGTTCGCAGTGCGACGCCGATTAAAGGCGCCGACTTCGGAGGTGCGATTTTCTCGTTGGAGCCAAGGTTTTCGAGTTACTCAAAAGGTATCGAGCAACTCGATACACACCTTGCCGTCAGCCGATGCTAACAAAAAAAACGTTTGATGATTATACGAGTATCGACCAATTGACATTGCCATGCCGATTGAAATATATCCGCAGATTGGTCGGTACATCGCAACGTTGGTACGTACCCACCGATTTACAAATGCAGAACAATAACGACGGGCAGGTAATTCCTGCCCGTCGTTGCGTTCTCTTTTCATCGGAACTGCGGTTTACTGATTCAACGACAATACATCGCCTGAAAATCCCGTGCGAAATCCGGATAGGCCGAACCGTCGGCGGGTATCTTCGCCTGCGTCAGCCGTTGCACCTCCTCCTTGCGGATGGCACGTTTGCGGGTAGCTGTCCGCAACCGTCCCTATTCGGGCAGCCATCCTTTAGCTTTTGTTCTTCTGCATCCCAATATTCACGGGCTGCGGATATACCCAAACCGACCGATTTTTTGCGGTTGTCATGGAAGAAAAGCAGGCATAAAGGGCTGGTGAGATTCTTACAAACTACGTCTTTACGCAGTATAACTCTGAAAGTCATTGTTTTGCATCGTTAGATGCAGGAGGAGGGACCCGTTTCCAATGGTGAGTTTAATGGAGAGGCAATGGGGAGGCAGCGCCCTGAAAGGGCTGTTTTAGTCTTGTTTTATCGCTGTATGCAAACAAAAAATCAGCAACTCCATTTCTGTAAGTTGCTGATTCACTGAGCGGAAAACGAGACTCGAACTCGCGACCCCAACCTTGGCAAGGTTGTGCTCTACCAACTGAGCTATTTCCGCAATTGCCATCCTTGAACCGGATTGCGAGTGCAAAGGTAGAGAAAATTTCTGTCCCTGCAAATTTTTTCCGGATTTTTTTCGAAAAAAAAATTCACACCGCCGGCCGGAATCCGCTGGGACTATACGGAAAAACAGCTATTGTTCATTGAACTTTAGGGTATTATAGGGGCGTTGGGTCGCTCGGCAAGTCGCGCCGGTAGCCCGTCTGCCGGCGCGACTTGCCGGAGGGTGAATCGTCGAATCGCAGCAGTGCGGCTTCGTCCCGGAGCTGCCGGATGAATTCGAGGACCTCCTTTTCATCGGCGCCCGATTGCCCGTACGCCGCGGCGATCAGCGAATATTCGTTGTAGAGCGAAGTGGCGAAGATGCCCTTGTCGTCGGTATTGATGCTCGCTTTCAGGTGGTTCCTGCGGAATGCGAAGATGGGGTGCTGCGTGTAGCTGTCGAAGGGGCCGATCTTCAGGTTCGACGACGGGTTGCATTCGATGGCGATGCCGGCATTCGCGATCTTACGTTGCAGCTGCTGCTGGAGGGCGCTTACTACCTCTTCGATTCCTTCGGGGTAGGTGTACACCTCGGAAACCTCTCCCCGGGCGATGACCTCGGCGGAGAGCTGGTAGTCGTAGTTGATCCGTACGGCGTTGCGGTCCGTGCGCGCTACTTCGCACTCCGGATCGTGGCATTTCGACGTGAGGCTCCATGCCGACCAGCCGCGCGGCTCGTGGAGCTCGTCGCTCCGCAGCCACAGGCTGCGGTAGAGCGAGCCCGGATCGAACGTTACGGTATAGTCGATGCGGTCGTAGAGGAGGCGCGCCTGGTTTTCGAGCTGCCGCACGAAGTCCGGAGGCGTGTCCCGAAGGTCGCGGCTGCGATATCCGAGCCATACGAGCGTGTCGAGCATGCGCTGGCGGGTCATGACGATCTGGCGGTTGCGCTTCGCGTAGTAGGCCCAGGCGTCGGTGCCGAGCGCAATGGCGTGGCCCAGTCTGTTACCCTGTTGCAGACCGAGGAACCGCAGGGCTTCCTCGATGGAGTGCAGGCCGTCGGCCAGGTCGTAGAAATCCTCGCCTACGTGGTACGTAAGGTCGGTCAGACCGCATTTGCGGGCGTAGCGGTAGACGTGGCCGAAGACCGCAGGCGGACAGTTGAGTTCGCTGCCGGCCGCGTCGATTCCCGCGATCCGGTAGAGCGGCCTGTTCGGAAATCGTGCGTTGCGGCGGCGTCTCCATTCGTCCAGCACCTGTTCGATCTGGGGTTTGTAGCACGCCTTGTAGCCCGTGCGCGAAGCGCCGCTCCCGCGGTGCCGGCTGCGCTCGCTCTTTATGAGATGCACCACGAATGAAAGAGTTCCGGGACGGATGTTGTCGTGCCGGACGGCCGCATTGAAAAGGGAGCAGGCCAGGTCCTGGTCCGGAATGCCGCCGGGCACGACCCGCGCTTCCAGCCGGTCGTCGCTGCCGGGCCGGATGGCCGACTGCGCCGCATAGTAGGGATAGAACTCGGCAAATGCGTTGCAGTAGGCCGATTTCCGCTCCTCGTAGGTTTTGAAGTTGGAGAAGCCGACGAGTGGGTTGGTCTGCACGAATTCGCTTCTCACGCGCATCTTGATGACGAAGTAGAGGTAGGCGAAATCGGCGATGGCCAGCGCCGTGCGGTCGTTGCGGTAATAGCGGTAGAAGAAGTCGTACATCCACGCGCGCTCCCCGGAGTGTATCGCATAGATCGAGTCGCCCTGCGGCTGCGTCATGCAGTAGTCGAGCCGCACCTCGGCGACGGTCCGGACCGCATGGCGGCCCAGCGTGTCGATGAGGCCCTGCAAGCCGGCCAGCCCGGACTTGCGTCTGACCGTATTGTCGAACAGCCGGATGGCCTCGAACAGCTTGCCTTCGGGCTCGTTGCGTTGCAGCGACCGAAAGAGGTGGGCACGCAGATAGGCCGCGACCTGCACCAGCACGTCGATCGGGTAGTAGCGGGTGCCGAGGGCCGTATGGATGCGCGCGTCGGCAATGTCGGACAGCCTGCCGAAATCCTCGCCGCGATTGACGACCCGGTTCATCAGGTCGAGCCACGTGAGTTCGAACGTGTCGGCCGAGGCTTTCAGGTGGGCGTGGATGTCGGTCAGCCCCGCCGAAAGTACGTCGTTGAGTGCTTCGTGGTCGTGGCGGATGATGTTCGGCCATGCATAATCGGCCGGTCGCATGCCGTCGTTCCTGTCGGGATGCGCCAGGAACGACGTCGTGAGCAGGTCCTCTCCCGTCAGCAGGGAGAGTTCGCGCCACGGACCGAGCTTTTCGAACCGGACGACCGGATGCGCGTCCACGCATTTCAGACACAGCGAGGTGAAGCGGGGCAGCAGGCGGAAGCAGTGGTGCCGTTTCACGGGGCGGTCGCAGGAGGTCTCGGCGGTTACTTCGCTGCGCATGAAATCCGCGAGGTTTTTCGCTTCAGTCTGGGTGAATGCCGTCTCCCTCCACGAAATCTGCTTCGCGAATTCCCGCTCCAGATGCGATGCCCTGCGCTCTCGGAGGTCCTGCACGACGGAGGATACCGCCGTGTCGTAGAAAACCGTGCGTATGGAGGCACTCAGCAGGTCCATGTCAGTTCGATGTTGCGATTTCGGTGATTATGCGGATGACGTCGGCTTTTTTGAACGCGGTATTTTCGGGGAACGTTTCTTTCCATTGCTTGGGTGCGCGTAGCTGATATGTGTCGTTCAGTTCGGTGCGCAGGCGCTTCAGAATGGTCTTCTGCTTATAGCTGTTTCCTTTGAAAGTTTCGTTGAGTTTTTTCTGTTGGAACTCGGTTCCTTGGCCGTATATGGAGTCGAAATAACTCGCATCGCACTGGTCGAGCACCTCGATGATTTCCGACAGGAATTTGAATTCGATGGTATAGGGTTTTTCGTGTTGTATTCTCGGATAGGTATTCATCTCCGAGTTTTTGATGCTTTTGTAAAATTCGGCGATGCATTTGCTGTTGCTGCTCGAACGCGATACGTAACGTTGGGCTTTGAGCCGTTCGTTCATTGCGGTAAGCACCTCCGAATTGCGGATTACGGCATCGGAGAGAAATTCATGCTCCTTGTTGTCGTAGTTCCGATCGGATTTGTCCTGCATGCCGTACAGCAATGTCCATTCGTTGGCCAGGGCGAAATCGTAGAGCGAACGGTGGTTGCTGTCTTTTTTGCGGAACAGACCGTCGAAACGGTTGTATGTCATTCTTAAGTTCAGGATGTTGTAGAACGGCGCCAGAACATCGAACAGAAGATGTTCGGTACTTCGGTTGAATCGCAATACGTGTCCCGGATACGGTGATTGCCAATAGGGAGGCCGCGAAATGTCCAGGTTCCTCTGAGCGATGTGCCGGCTCGTGCAGAGCATGAAGAATTCGATCAGCCGGAAGCGATCCCGATACTCTTTGCTGAAGTTGTTGTCATGGTCAGCGCCGCCATTGCTCTTTTCGCCGAGGTCCTGCAACTCTTTTTCCAGCGTACTGCCGTTGATCAGGCGCAGGTCTCGGCTTTTGTTTTCGCTCTTGTTCGGCGGGAGGATGCTGTCCGCTTCATAGTAGAAGTAGGCCCCATTGACCAGCTGCTGAAGGACGTTGGTCCGGTCGAACAGCGCGTCGGACGCATAGATCTCGCCGATCCCCGCCTCTTTCTTGTCGGGAAACAACTCCGCGCCGATGTTTTCGGTGATGCGGTCGTATGCCTCGTACAGCTTGATGGAGTAGAGCGAGCGGATGAAGAACTGGAACATCTGCAACTGGGTGTCGGTTTCGTTCTGGCTCAGGTACTCCAGGAGGTTCATTACGTCGCCCAGCGAGATGTTGTAGGCGTAGTTGGACGAATCGAACAGTTTCTCGAACTTCTTCATTTTGTCGAATTCGGGCAGCGTGGACAGCTGCGCCACGACCGTCTTATTGAAGTGCAGGTTGTTGTCGTTGGCCAGAATCTTGTCGATCCGCTCCTGGTACTCCTGATTCAGCTGCTGGGTCCAAGTGCGGAAGAAGTAGTTTTTGAAGAGCTGCTGGTTGGCGTGGTGTGCGGTGCTGTTCTGCTTGTCGTGGTCCTCCATGGCCGCGAGCAGATGGAGCAGCTGTCGGAGCGAACGCAGGTTGCGCGGTACGATGAGCGAACTGCGCCCCTTGCTGTTGTAGAACAGATAGCCGGTTTTCCAGAATATGATGCGGGTAATGGCTTCCTTTACCGATCGGTATTCGTTGGTCTGGCCTCCCTTTCTGTATTCGAGCGCATTGTCGCAGTAGTTCTCCAGTTCCGGCATGTTCACGCGGTTGCCGGCCGGTATGAGTTTGACGACGTATTTCACGGCCATGCGGTAGCTCTCCTCGTCGGAGATGTGCTGCTCCTGCCTGAGGTTGATCTTGATCGCCTCCACCAACTGATCGACTTTGACGCTCAGAAGGATCAGGCACTGCTCGTCGGTGAGGTACTTGCGGATGAATTCCGACATGACGTACGCGCCCCGGATGTTCAGGTCGAGGTCGTCGATGGTGATGACAAGCAGCTTTTTGCCTAAGTAGGCGAGGTAGCTCTCGAACAGGTGCCGCAGGGTCTCGCGCAGCTGGAGCCCCGCGGCGAGCGCGTCGAGTTCCTCCAGGGCGTCGTAGAATTTCTCGCGGTTCGAGGCTTTGGCGAGGTGCTTCATGTACCGCATCGCCGTGTTGAACTCCTCCAGAAGCTGTTCGCGGGCGAAGTCGTCCTTGTCGCTGCGGTATGGGCGGTCGCGCTTGCGTTCGTCCTTGACGAGGACGTTGTACATCTGGCCCAGGACCAGACCGAGAATGTTGTTGGAATCGTCGAAAAACGACGGGTCGATGGTTTCCAGAAAGAGGCAGTTCGCATCCTGGTCGGGCTTCAGCTGTTGGCGGAAGCTCTCCATGCACGAGGTCTTTCCCGATCCGCGGTCGCCGCAGAAAGCGATGATGTTGTTGGTTTTGCGTAGGTCCTTGCTCTTGTCGGCCGACAACTCCCGGAAGATGTCGTGCGCGAGGTCGTATTGGGCGCGGAACATGGACTCCTCCCGTTTCTCCGACCCTTCGACGATCACGCAGTTGTCCTCGTCGTTGTTGAATATCAGTCTTCTGTGCTTGTCTGACACGTTGTCCTGCACGGTATGTTGCGAAGTCGTTTTGTTGGAAACCATGGCATCTGGATTTTTTACTGTTCAGCAAATATATAATTTTTTATTGCAACGCCGCGGTTCTTTCGGAAAAACTTGCGACCCGGATGGAATATTTGCCTATTTTTGTGGGAAAAACCGAATCTTGCCATGAAAGAATCGAGAATCGACCTGCGCATCGACAACGAGGAGACGCGTGCGCGGAAATCGGAGATGAAGCGCAGCGCGCAGCTGTGTCACCGCATCAACCACACGATGCCGATGACCGACGAGTGCGATGCGCTGATCCGGGAGTTGTTCTGCGGCAGGGTGGGCGAGGGCAGCAGCCTCCAGCCGCCCCTGCACATCATGATGGGCGACCGCGTGACGATCGGCCGGAACGTCAGCGTCATGTACAATTTCCTGTGCATGTCGGTGGGGGGCATCACCATCGAGGACGGGGTGCTGATCTCGGCCAACGTGCAGCTGCTGACCAACAACCACGACTACGACGACCACGAGGCGCTGATCTGCAAATCCGTGCACCTGAAGCGCAACTGCTGGATCGGGGCCGGCGCCACCATCCTGCCCGGCGTGACCGTGGGCGAGAATGCGATGGTGGCGGCGGGCGCCGTGGGGTCGAAGGACGTCGAGCCAAATACGGTGGTCGGCGGCGTTCCGGCCCGGCTCATCAAGCGGGTCTGACCCCGCCGGCCGGGCCGCCTGCATACCGTCTGCGGGCCTGCCGTCAGAGACTCCAGTAACGGAGCGAACGGAATTTTCCGTGGTATATCGCCCCCAGGTCGGCGACGATGCCGTCCGGCGTCAGCAGGGTGCGGAACCAGGCCTCGTCGAACGCCCGGTAGGGGGTGTGTCCCACGGCCACCACCACCAGGTCGTAGGGCGGTTGCAGCTCCTCCGTCAGCTCTATTCCGTAGGTGTCGCATACTTCCTGCGCGTCGGCATACGGATCCGCGGCCTGGATGCGGAATCCCGCGCGCTCGAGGGCGCGGAACAGGTCGGCCGACTTCGTGTTGCGGCAGTCGGCCACATCCGCCTTGTAGGTCATTCCGAGCAGCAGTACGCGCGATCCGGAGGGGTGTTTGCCCTGTGCCAGCAGCGCTTGTGTCAGCTCGCGGGCGATGCGGCCGCTCGTCCGTTCGTTGATCGTGCGGCTCGCGCGCATGACGGGGAGTTCCACCCCCGCCTCTTCGGCCCTGGCCAGCAGGTAGTAGGGGTCCACGCCGATGCAGTGGCCGCCGACCAGCCCCGGGCGGTAGTGTCCGAAGTTCCATTTGGTCGCGGCCGTCCGGAGCACCTCCGTCGTGTCGATTCCCAGCCGTGCGAAGAGTTCCGAGCATTCGTTCATCAGGGCGATGTTCACGTCGCGCTGGATGTTCTCCAGGATTTTCGCCGCTTCGGCCACCCGTATGGCGGAGGCCCGGAAGATTCCCGCCTCGACCGCCGCCGCGTACACGCGGGCTATGGCGTCGAGCGCCTCCGCGTCGCAGCCCGACACGACCTTCACCGTGCCGGCGAGCGTGTGCTCCTCGTCGCCGGGGTTGATCCGTTCGGGGGAGTAGCCGACCTTGAAGTCTCGGCCCGCCCTGAGGCCCGAGACCGCTTCGAGCAGCGGGATGCAGCGCTCCTCGGTGCATCCGGGCCATACCGTGGATTCGTAAACCACGCAGTCGCCGGGGGAGAGGTGGCGGGCGATCGAGCGCGTGGCCGCGAGCAGTGCCCCGATGTCGGGCCGGTGCGCCTCATCCACGGGCGTGGGTACCGTCACGATGTAGAACGAGGCTTCCGACAGGCGGCTTTCGTCGTCCGTGAACAGGATGTCGCACCCCTCGAACGCCTCGCGGGGCAGAAGTCCCGCGGGGTCGATGCCCGAGCGCAGCTTCGCGATGCGGCGCGCGTCGATGTCGTATCCCGTCACGCGGTATCCGCGTGCGAAGCGGAGCGCCAGCGGCAGCCCCGCGTATCCCAGTCCGAGCACGGCCAGCGATCGCTCGCGCCGCGCCAGGCGACCGTGTATCCGGTCACTCCATGCAATGCACTCCATCTTCATTGAGCAGGTATTTCTCTCCCGATTCAGGACACACGGCCGTGCCCGCGGCGTCGAATTCGAGGCGGTGGCCGCAGCGGCTCATCCAGCCGATGCGTCGTGCGGGCGCGCCCACGACCAGGGCGTAGGGCGGCACGGGCTTCGTGACCACGGCACCCGCGCCGACGAAGGCGTATTCGCCGATCTCGGTGCCGCATACGATCGTGGCGTTCGCACCGACGGTCGCACCGCGCCGCACCACGGTGGCGAGGTATTGCGACCTGCGCGGCACGGCGCTGCGCGGGTTGCGCACGTTGGTGAACACGCACGAGGGGCCGAGGAACACGTCGTCCTCGCACACGACGCCCGTGTAGACCGAAACGTTGTTCTGTATCTTTACGTTGCGTCCGAGCTTCACGCCCGACGCGATCATCACGTTCTGTCCCAGGTTGCAGCCGGGGCCCAGCTCCGCGCCCGGCATGATGTGGCAGAAGTGCCAGATCTTCGTGCCGGGGCCGATCGCGGCGCCCTCATCGACTACGGCCGTGGGGTGGACGAAGAACTCCGCCGCGGGGTCAGGGATTGTCATGGAAGTATCGTTCGATTTCATCGGTTATCGTTTCTTGCTGCTCCGCGGTGAGCCGGGGATGCATGGGCAGCGACAGCACGCACTCCGGCAGCAGGCGTGCCGCCTGCATCCGGCTGTCGCACAGACAGGGCATGTGTTGCGCCGCCGGCTGTCCGAAGAGCGGCAGCGGGTAGTATATCATGGTCGGAATTCCCGCGGCTTCGAGCCGGCGGCGGAGGCCGTCGCGTTTTCCGTCCGCGATTTTCAGCGTGTACTGACCCCACACGTGGGTGCGGCCGGGGGCCTCTGCGGGCACCGCCACGCCCGCGACATGCTCCAGACGGCGCGTGTAGCGCTGTGCGGCGGCGCGGCGGCGGGCGATGTGCTCGTCCAGCCGGGGCAGCTTGGCCCGCAGCACCGCGGCTTGCAGGGTGTCGAGACGCGAGTTGAACCCCACCGTTTCGTGGAGGTATCTGGTGCTTTGGCCGTGCGAGGCCAGGCATCGGATCCGCTCGGCCAGCCGGTCGTCGCCGGTGAACAGGGCGCCGCCGTCGCCGAAGCATCCGAGCACCTTGGTGGGGAAGAACGACGTGCAGCCGATGTCTCCGATCGTGCCGGCGAAGCGGCGCGTGCCGTCGGAGAAGATGACTTCGGAGCCGAGCGACTGCGCGTTGTCCTCGATGACGCGCAGGCCGTGCGTGCCGGCGATGCGCAGGATCTCCTCCATGTCGCAGGGCTGGCCGAAGAGGTGCACGGGGATGATCGCCCGCGTGCGGGGCGACACGAGGCGCCGGATGCTCTCCGGGTCGATGCCGAAAGTCACCGGATCCACGTCCGCCATGACGGGCACGCCGCCCAGCAGCGCCACCGCTTCGGCCGTGGCGGCGTAGGTGAAGGCCGGCACGATCACCTCGTCGCCCGGTGCGAGGCCTATGGCCATCAGCGCCAGGATCAGCGCGTCGGTGCCGTTGCCGCACGGCAGGGTGTGGCGCACGCCGAGGTAGTCCGACAGTTCGCGGGCGAAAGCCCCGACGGCCGGGCCGTTGATGAACGCCGATTCGGCGATCACCGAACGCATGCCGGCATCGATCTCCGCCTTCAGCTCCTCATACTGGCCGTAGAGGTCCACCATTCTAACCGACATGTTCCAAAGGTTTTGCGGTGGACACGGGGTGTACGCGGCGTTCGAGTCCGAACGCCATCGGATGGTAGTCGCCGACGAGCCCCTCGGGCACCGTCCGGCGTATGTCGTGGAGCAGCGCCACGACGGCCCGCGCATCGTGCGGTCCGAAGCCCTCGCCCGCCAGAATCCGGCGGTAGCTCTCGGTGTGCAGGTCGGTGAAGCCCGACGAGAAGTCGAACGCTTCGGTGTCGATGCTCAGTTTGCGGTAGGCCTGCATTCCCCCCCCCTCGGTATGGGGCAGGTGCCGGGAGTCGATGCTGAGGAAATAGCGCACGCGCGCACGCTCCAGCCGGAGAAATCCCGCGATGCAGTCCGCGGCCGCATAGTGCACCCGGCTTTGCACGACGGGGCCGAAAATCCAGAGCAGCATGTCGTAGAAATGGACCCCGATGTTGGTCGCCACGCCGCCGCTTCGGGCGGTGTCGCCCTTCCACGAGGCGGCATACCACCTGCCGCGCGGCGTGACGTAGGTCAGTTCGATGTCGTAGACGCGGTCCGCCGGCCCCTCCGCCACGGCCTGCTTCAGCCGCACGATTTCGGGATGGAGGCGCAGTTGCAGTATGGTCCGCACGTTGCGGCCGCTGCTGCGTTCCGCCTCGATCATCCGGTCGATCTCCCCGGGCGTGAGACCCAGGGGTTTCTCGCAGATCACGTGCGCGCCCGCGGCGAGCCCCGCCAGCGTGTGGGGCAGGTGCATGTGGTTGGGAGTGCAGACCGTGAGGTAATCGGCTGCGCCGCGGCGCAGCTGCCGTTCGAACGAGCTCCAGTCCGTGGTGAAGTCCGCCCCGGGGAAGTAGCGGTCCATGATCCCCACGCTGTCGGAAAGGTCGTGCGCCGTCGTCAGCTCGTGACCGAGTGCATGGATGGCGCCCAGGTGGCGCGGTGCGATGTAGCCGGCTACGCCTGCGATCGCGAATTTTCTTCTGCCGTCACTGTTCTCCATCTTGCCGTATGCTGTTCAGGGGGTTCACCCGCTATTCGTTCTTTCGCGTTTTCGGAGTACAAAAATATGAAAAATCGGGAACTTTGTTGCGCCGCAACACGAAAAATCCCCCCCCCGTCCGAGAAAACGGATGATTGACAGAATGTTGTATTTCTCCGACGGAACAGTTCTTTTTGTCTTCGCCGATGCATTCCTGCGTCCCGCGGCGGGGCGGGAGGCCGAACGGCGCCGTTCCGCCCGGTGACCGACGGCGCCCGTCATGCGGCAACCCCGCGCTCCAAGTGTGCGGAGCGCGGGGTTGCTGTCGTACCCGAAGCCGGGATCGAACCGGCACGGCCATTGCTGGCCACAGGATTTTAAGTCCGGCGTGTCTACCTATTCCACCATTCGGGCAACCGTCGTTCGGCCTTAGCCGGTGCAAAAGTACGAAAATAATCCTTAATCGCCAAAATCGGCATACGCAATCATCGCATCCACCGCTTCGCGATCGAACCAGCGCACCTCCGGATCGCGCCGGAACCAGGTCATTTGCCGCTTGGCATAGCGCCGCGAGTTGCGTTTGATCGCCTCCACGGCAGCGGCGTAATCCGTGCGCCCCTCGAAGTAGTCGAAGAACTCGCGGTAGCCCACCGTCTGCAACGCGTTGAGCCGGCGGTAGGGGTAGAGGCTGCGCGCCTCCGCCTCCAGCCCCTCGGCGATCATGGCATCGACGCGCCGGTCGATCCGCTCGTAAAGCACGTCGCGGGGCATGTCGATGCCGATCTTCACGATGCCGAACGGCCGCGCCCGCCGCACTCCGGTCCGGAGCGAGGAGTAGGGGCGTCCGGTAGCGAGGCACACCTCCAGCGCCCGCAGCACGCGGGCCGGATTGCGGCGGTCCATCGTGGCGTAGTGTTCGGGATCGAGCGTCCGCAGCTGCTCCGCGAGGGCTTCGACCCCCTCGTCGCGCAGGCGGCGGGCGAGCTCGCCGCGCAGCGCTCCGTCGGCCTGCGGCAGGTCGTCCATTCCTTCGCACAGCGCCTTCACGTAGAGGCCCGAGCCGCCTACCGCGATCACGCGGTCGTGGCGGGCGAAGAGTTCTTCGAGGCAGGCTAGGGCCTGGGTTTCGTAGGTGCCGCAGTTCAGCTCGGCGTCGAGGTCGTGCGAGGCGATGAAGTGGTGCTCGGCCGCGCGCAGCTGCTCGGACGTGGGCTGCGCCGTGCCGATCGGCATGCCGCGGTAGCACTGCCGCGAGTCGGTCGAGAGGATCGGCGCCCCGTAGTGGCGGGCCAGCCGGATGCTCAGGTCGGTCTTGCCCGACCCCGTAGGTCCGACGATGACCAGGAGCCGTTTACTCATCGTCGTAGGAGTCGTCGCCCTCGAAATCGCTGAAGTCGCCCATCATCTCCTCGAAGATCGAGCCGTCGTCCTCCACGGCGTTTTTCGAGGGGTCGTACTGATCCGGAGCATCGGCCGCGGCGAAGATCTCGCGCGGATAGCGGGCTTCGGGATCGGCCGCATAGGCGCCCGTCAGCTCCAGGTAGTAGGCCCGGTCGCCGAACAGGTCGAAGAGGTAGATCAGGCGGTCGCGGCGGTTGTGGATGATCTGGCCCAGCGTCACGCGGTCCATCGCCACGGGGCCCTCGTCGCCTCCGTCGCCCATGTCCATGAGCGTGAATTCGCGCCCCTTGTTCCAGCGGTCGTCCGCCGTGAAGAAGGAGGCCATGCAGTCGTCGTATTCGAGCGATTCGAGAATGAAGCGGTGCAGGTCGGCGAGCGTGCTGTCGTACATCACCTCGTAGTCGCGGACAAACCGGTCGTTCTCGTCGCTCAGCATCCGGAATCGGAAAACCATTGACATCGTAGTATCTTTTTTATCGGTTGTTCAATCTTTCGCCGCCGTGCGTGTGCGCGCCCGATGCCGGGTGGGCGCCGCCCGCGAGGCGGTCGATCAGTATGCGGGTCTGGTTTCTTCGTGTGTATTGCCGTATCCTGTCCCAGTCGCGCGGCAGCACCTCGCGGTTCCGCCAGATCGAATAACACCGCAGAATCTGCGCCTTGATGCCGGCGATGTCGTCGTTATCGACCGCGAATCCGGCGCCGGTTTCGCGCAGCAGCTCCGCCGCGACGTCGCGGGGGTCGCACAGCGCGAGGATCGGCTTGTTGGTGGGCAGGTAGTCGAAAATCTTGCCCGTGTATACCCCCTTGCGGCCCGTGGGATGGATCAGCACGAGGGTGTCGGCTCGCAGCATCCGCGCGAACGCCTCGTCGTGCGGAACCTCTCCGGCGACGTGCACGACGGAGGTCAGGTGCTCCGGAATGCGCACGTTCCGATGGTCGCCGATCAGTTCGATCCGGCACTCCTCCGCCCGCAGCGCCCCTTCGTGCAGCAGCTCCGACACGGCGCGAAACCAGTGGTCGGGGGTGATCGCCCAATAGAAATGTCCGACGAACGCCATCGTGAAGCGGGGCTGGAACGCGGCGTCGTGCACCTCGTCGAATTCGTAGCCGTTCATGACCCTCAGGAAGCGGTCGTGGCCGCAGATGCTGCGAAAACCCTCGATGATGGGGTCGGAGACCGTCGTTACGAGGTCCGCCGAGCGGAGAATCCTCCGCTCGTAGGGCACGATGCGGCGCTGGACGTAGCGCGGCGAGAGCGTAAGCTGCGACATCTCGTCGCGCATGTCGGCCACCCACCGGAATGCGTAGCCTTTCCGGCGCAGTCCGAGGGCGACCATGTGGGGCGCCAGCGGCATGTAGGAGCTCAGAACGACGTCGAACCCGCCCTGTGCGAAGAGCCGCACGGCTTCGCGGAGGGCTCTGTGCCGCCACGTGAATTTCATGTCGGCCGTGGTGCGCACCATCAGCGAGTGGAGCTTGCGCCGGAGCCAGGCTCCTGTGCCCCTGGCCGTCCAGAGACGGGCGAGTTCCGACTCCGGAAAGAGGGGCGTGGCGACGTAGCGGACCTCGCAGCCGTGCCACGCGGCGACCTCGTCGCGCTCGCCCTCCGTGAGCACGGTCACCGAGTGGCCCGCCTCGCGGAAATAGCGGGCGAACGCCTCGATGCGGTACGAGGCGATGCTGTTTTTCGGATGGAAGCAGGTGCTTATGACGAGGATTCTCATGTCCGGTCGTGTGGGGCGTTCTGTCCGCGCGACACCTCCAGCAGGAATTGCATCGTGTCGCGGTCGTCGGGGTAGTCGTCGAGTGCCGGGCGCTGGGCGCGGCCGAAGTCGGCGCGGCGCGGATGGGCCACGCACCGGCTCACCACGCACTGCAACTCGTCGTCGTGGGCCGCGAGCCACGCTTCCGCTTCGGCGGGCGTGTCGTAATAGGTGTAATGTATGCGGCTCAGCTCGCGCGGAAACTCCCGGCCCTCGGCGAGCACGGCTCCGTGCAGGTCGCGATAGGGCGTGCCGGTCATCGCGAGCAGCGCCCGGGTCTGGCGGTAGTTGTTGCCGTATTTGGGGTTGTGCGCCGCGGCCCGCAGCGGGGGCATGTATCCCCGCGGCAGGAAGAGCAGCGACACGCTGCGGCACCCGAGGCCCGAGTAGGCGAACAGGTCGTCGGCCAGTCCGGCCAGGTCGGCTTCCGTCTCCTCGCCCGAGAGCACGGCTGCCGAGTGGCGGCTGCCGCGCAGCAGCGTGGGGACGCCCGCATAGCGCGTGCGGAAGTAGCGGTTGGCGTTGTCGCTGCCCGTGGCGATCACGGCATCGGCTTCGGCGTCGTCGCCCGCGAGGGCCACGGGTGCCTCGGGGTCGATTTCGAGCAGCAGGCGCACGACGTATTCCGTCAGCACGCGGTCCTTGGCCGAGGGCTTCACGAGGCAGCGGTCTCCGGCCGCCACCACGCACAGCAGGTCGAAGAATCCGACCAGCGGAATGTTGCCCGCCATGACGACCAGCACGTCGGCGCGACGTGCGACGGGAAGCGGGTAGCGTTCGAGCCACGCGGCGAGCCTGGCGCGGTCGAGCATGTCGGTGCGCAACGCATCCACGGCCCGCCGGATTTCGGCGGGCGTGAACCAGGGATTTGCGGCGCAGGCCCCGGCGATGACTGCGGCCGTGTGCGCATCGTCGCCGAATGCCGCCAGCCGGTCGCCCAGCGTCGCGAATAGTTCGATCGGGTCTTTCATTACCGCAAAGATACGAATCGCACTCGAAAAACGGTGCGTTTTCCGCAATTTTGCATCGAGAACCTCCGTCCGACGTCCCGCGCGGCGCCGTTGCAGGGCGCCGGAACGCCGATTTCCGGATCCCGGCCGTCCCTGCGCGGTTTGTGGCACGGGGTATGCTTCGCGTAGGCGTATATGAAAGGACGCAGAAAATTCATCGCGGGATGCGCGGCCGCCGTCATGGCGTGTGCGGCCGGGCTCCCTGACGCTGCGGCGTGCACGAGGGTCGTATACGAGGGCCCGGGGAGAACCGTGCTCACGGCCCGCTCCATGGATTGGAAAGACGAAATCGACCCCGATATCTGGGTCTTTCCGCGCGGCATGCGCCGCAGCGGCGAGGTCGGACCCCGCTCCGTGGAGTGGACCTCGAAGTACGGCAGCGTCATCGCGAGCGCCTGGAACATGGCCACGACGGACGGGATGAACGAAAAGGGACTGGTGGCGAACCTTTTGTGGCTCGCCGAGTCGAAATATCCCGATTTCGATCCCGCGGGCGGCATGCCGGGGCTTTCCGTGTCGCTGTGGGCCCAGTACGTGCTCGACAACTTCGCCACCGTAGCCGAGGCGGTCGAGTTTCTCGGCCGCGATCCCTTCGTCGTGGTGAGCGACTACATCCCCGGCACGCGCAAGTTCACCTCGCTGCATCTCTCGATCTCCGACGCCGGAGGCGACAATGCCATCTTCGAGTACATCGACGGGAGGCTGGTCATCCACCACGATCCCTCGTACACGGTCATGACCAACTCGCCCGTCTTCGAACAGCAGCTGGCTCTCGACGCTTACTGGAGGGGAATACCCGGCACTCTGTTCCTGCCCGGCACCAACCGCGCCGCCGACCGTTTCGTGCGCGCCTCCTACTACATCCGCGCCATTCCCGCGACGGACGACATGCGGATCGCCGTCGCGAGCGTGTTCAGCGTCATACGCAACTGTTCGGTGCCGTTCGGCATATCCTCCGAAAGCGAACCGAACATCTCGTCTACCCGCTGGCGCTCGGTGTCCGATCAGAAAAACCGCGTCTATTTCTTCGAGACGGCATTGACTCCCGATGTGTTCTGGGTCGATCTCACGGACTTCGACCTGCGTCCCGAGGCCCCGGTCATGAAGCTCAGCCTCGCCGACTATGCCACCTACAACGGAAAAGCCAACGAATCGTTTCGTCCGGCCGAGCCTTTCCGCTTCATCGGCATACGATAGGGTGGTATCTTGTTGGTATATGGTGTTTTATCTGCATCGTGCACGCACTCTGCAAGGGCGGTGTTTTACGGATTCCGGCCGGCGGTGTGAATTTTTTTCGAAAAAAGTGCGGAAAAAATTTGCAGGGACAGAAATTTTCTCTACCTTTGCACTCGCAATCCGGTTCAAGGATGGCAATTGCGGAAATAGCTCAGTTGGTAGAGCACAACCTTGCCAAGGTTGGGGTCGCGAGTTCGAGTCTCGTTTTCCGCTCAAAAACAGGAGGATCGAGAAATCGATCCTTTTTTCTTTTGTCGGCCAGCGAGTTACGGCGTTATTGCATTTTAGTGTGTTAACGATCTGTTAACCGAACTTCTGCACTGTCTTGCAGTAATTTTCCCTTGATAAAGAACCCGATACAAAGATAGTAAGAAATACCGAACAAAAGAATCGGGGCGGAATATAATATATTACCGCCCCGATTCTTTGATTTGTTAATTTTGATTTTTGAGGATGTTGATCCCCCATTTAAGATTTGCTATTTTCGATAATAGGTTTGTTCTTTCTTGTATGTTCTCGTTGTATTCTGGATGATCATTATTCCACTCTTGTAATAATTCTTCTCTATGCTTTTTATAGGCTCGAACAGGTCGCAGAATAGATAACCTCGCCACTCCTCCGGCTATAAACGATAGGATCGAAATACTTCCGGTTATTATCAACCCGATATTTTGATCTACAAAACCGGACCATGTTGTTGCTCGGTTTATGCCTATGGCGAGGTAGCGCAATCCGAATATGATAATCGATATGATACATATCGATTGGATTACTATCAATACCCAATATCTCCACATGCAGACAGCTCGATCGCGGGTCTTTTCGAGCCTTCCGATGGTCAGGTTCGTATCGTTCAATTTTTCCTGGCAAGAATTCAGCTCTTCGTTCAGTTCCAGCAATTTCTGGGTTTTGATATTTTCGCCGCTGATCGTATTCCGCTGCTTTTCGGCCTCTTTTATGCTTCGGGTCAGCGCATCGACCAGTTTTTGATGTTCCAGGCCCTTATTGCGCCTTTGTTCCTCTTCCTCTTTGGCCGTGCGGATGATGTTTTCGATGCGTTGATAAATTTTTTCTTCGGATTCGTTTTGATTCTGAATCATATCGACCTCGGACATAACTTGTTTCGACCGATTCATCAATGCGATATATACAGCCTTATAATTTTCTTCCGAAAAATCGTTCTCTTTATAATGTTTGGATATGAGGCGTAATTTTCGTCTTACGTCCGTCTGATTCAAGGCAGTACATCGGGCAATAACCTCGGTTAGTGCGTTTCTTCGAATATTCGTAGTTTGAGAATTATGAATCCATAAATCCATCACGATTCGAGCAGGGTGGATAATCGGCTGGATGTAGGAATCTTGTTTCTGCTCTTTGTAATATTTGATTAACTCGGCATTGAGCGTAACAAAGAATGCATTGTTTTTCTCAATCGAAACGCATCGATCAGTTTTTGTCCGTATAAAATCATACATAAAGACATCATGGATGTCTCGAATATTATCCGAGTATGTATTTGTTCGTGTCGTCGCTAAATTCCGGACAGAAGATTTCGATTTATAAGTATTTTGAATTTCATTTACTTGTGCATCAGAGCATGGCTCGATATATACACCCGAATCAGCGATGAGCGTTTTTAATTTCTGCCTAATTTGTAAAATTTTGCTTGGTGACAAACTTCTCCTATCATATGCTTCGGCAATACCGGAATTAGGCTTAGGCCCCTCATCTCTTTCAACGGAATACAATATCGAATCAATTTCTTTGATAGTCAATGGATGAACATACGGCAGATGGCCGGATGTTGTTATCATCGACACTAATTCCGTACAATACATATTGTTAGCCAGCGAATCCAAATCTAAAAGGGCAAGGATTAACGACGAATCAAGAAAGTAGGAGATTTGTGTTTCGGGCTTGATATTAAAATCTATTTCACGCTGAAGGAAAGCCGCAATGATAGATCCCCAAAATATATCGGCTGCAATATCGTATAGATTCGCATTATGCTCCTTAAGCCATTTAAGAAAATTTACGATATGTATATAATCTTCATTGACAACAAGTTCAGACGTCGTATCATTGTTGATGTAATGATATATGTCCTCGGTATTGTTCGAAAAAAAGTCGATAAAGTTTATATCGGTTTGCAGTTGCTCAACTTCAATATATCGCATAAATGCATTTTGCAATGCAGTAAAATGCTCTAAATTTTGCTCATAGATCCTTTCAATAGAATCCGATATCGCTACATCCCATATTTTCTTAATGGATAGCTGGTCGCCATTTTGTAATAGTTTGATCTCAAAATCTGGATGCTCATTGGAAATTATCTTGAGAGACTGTTTGATGACAATCAAAGGTATTTTGATGCCGAATTTTTCTATAATGACCTCTTGGATATTGGTCGTATCATAGTATTTGGTAGTATCTGTTTGTTTTTGATATAACAAAAAGATGCTATACTTGATAATAGGGAAATATATATCCTTATACAAATCCGATGATTGAGAATCATATAAGGCTGTCAATAAAGCGTAGTTCGACTGATTCATAATAAGGCTGGCTTAGTTTTGGTTGATAGATGATATTATATCCCAGAACCGATTGAAGAATGCTGTCAGCCGTTCAATGACGGTTTCGCGTTTTTTAGTGCGGTCGCCGGTGGGCGTGAAGCGCGAGACGGGCGGCAGGACTTTGGTTATCGCGGTTCCCGTCGTCTGCACGAATCCGTCACGGAAAGCGCCGTCCATGAACTTGTAGGCTTCGTCGCGATTTAGATTTTCGTCGGCAATGATTCGGTCCAGCTCGGCGCGACGCTGCTCCTCGACATAAGCGAGCCAATCCTCGTCCACGTCGGAATCGGGCGTCAAGGATTCGATGAACCGTTCGATTAGCTCTTTCTTGTTGCGCAGATCAACGCTCGAATCGATCGCCTTGCGGATCGACACGATAATCTCCTTGTCCTGCAAATGTTCATCGTGGTATTTACGGATCAACGACAGGATATAGTCGATATTGATCTCCACCTGCTTGATAAGTTCCATTTCGAAAACGAGATCTTCGTTGATATGTTCCGCTTCGTGTTTCTGTGGTCGGAATTCATTGTAAAGGTCGATATAGGCGCTGTGGTAATCCTGCACGTCTCGCTCGGTCAGAATCTCGCTACCGACAAAAGCGTCGAATGTTGATAGGATATTTCGCAGTTTGAGAATCGCACCGTACAGCCGCACAAAGTTCTTTTTATTCTGCTCGCCGATAATCTGCTCGCCGACAGGATATTTCGACTGCAATTCGTTCACCAATTTCGCATAACCGCGAATCTCTTTGTCGTTCTGCGTGTATCCGTTGTAATACTCGTCAAAGGTTTTGAGCAGCACGATACCTGCCGCCTCCTTGTCTCCGAACAGGGCAAGACTTTCGTTCGTAGCCGTTTCGAGGTTGCGGAAACATACGATATTGCCGAAGGTCTTTATCGAGTTCAGGATGCGGTTCGTGCGCGAATAGGCCTGCAATAGCCCGTGCATCCGCAGGTTCTTATCGACCCAGAGCGTGTTGAGCGTTGTTGCGTCGAAGCCCGTCAGGAACATATTGACGACGATGAGCAAATCCAGCTCCCTGTTCTTCATGCGGAGCGAGACGTCTTTGTAATAGTTCTGGAACTTGTCGCTCGACGTATCGTAGGAGGTCGAGAACATCGCATTGTAATCCTCGATGGCACTTTCGAGAAAATCGCGCGAACTTCGGTCCAGACCGCTCGTATCTTCGGGGTTTTCGTCGATGATGAAGCCGTCCGCATCTTCGTTCACACCGAAACTATATATGGTCGCCACTTTCAGACGCTGCGCGCTCGGTAACTCCGCCATTTGCCGTTTGAACTCGGCGTAATACATCTTGGCCGTTTCAATAGAGGAGACGGCGAAAATCGAATTGAAGCCTGTAATGCGCCGCCGTTGCTTTACCTCCTCGACCTTATTGCGACGACCGGCCAATGCCACTTCTCTGATATTGGTTACAGCCTGAAACTCATACGATCTCGCAGTGCGTTTGGTCTTTTGGTTGAAGTGTTGAAGAATGTAGGTGACGATATTGGCGATTCGCCGCCTGTCTGCCAGAGCCTCTTCGCGAGCGATGTCCCATACCATCGAGTTTTCGATCACCTCCTTTTCCTTGATGGTCCGAATATATTCTATGCGGAACGGCAGCACGTTCTTGTCGTTGATGGCATCGACGATCGTATAGGTGTGCAACTGCTCGCCGAAAGCCTGTTCGGTCGTCCGCAGGTCCGGCTTACCGCCGCTTACGGCATTCTTAGCGAAAATGGGCGTACCCGTGAAGCCGAAAAGGAAATAGCGTTTGAATTTTCGAGTAATGCCCGTGTGCATATCCCCGAACTGCGAACGGTGGCACTCGTCGAAGATGATGACGATTTTTTGCTGGAACACGGGGTGTTCCGCATGGCGCCCGATGAAGACCGAAAGTTTCTGAATCGTCGTGATGATGATCCTCGCCGCCGGATCCTCCAACTGACGTTTCAGAATCGCCGTGCTCGTATTGCTGTTGGCCGCCTCGCGCTCGAATTTGTCGTACTCGCGCATCGTCTGGTAGTCGAGGTCTTTGCGGTCAACCACGAACAGCACCTTGTCGATGTAGGGCAGTCGGCTCGCCAACTGCGCCGTCTTGAACGAGGTGAGCGTCTTGCCGCTGCCCGTCGTATGCCAGATGTATCCGCCGCCCTCGACCGTGCCGTACAGTTTGTAGTTGTCGGCGATATGGATCTTGCTCAAAATACGCTCCGTCGCCACGACCTGATAGGGGCGCATGACGAGCAGCAGCCGGTCGGAACTGAATACACAATATCGGGTCAGCAGATTGAGCAGCGTATGTTTGGCGAAGAACGTGCGGCCGAACCCCATCAGGTCGGTAATCGGCCGGTTGTTGGCATCGGCCCACCACGAGGTGAACTCGAAGCTGTTGCTCGTCTGTTTGCTCTTGGATTTGTTGCTGTTCAATGCCTCCTTGATGTGGCTTTGGCGTGTCGTATTGCTGTAATACTTGGTGTAGGTTCCGTTCGATATGACGAACAGTTGTACATATTCGAACAGCCCGCTGCCTGCCCAGAAACTCTCCCTCTGGTAACGGTCGATCTGGTTGAAAGCCTCCCGGATGTCGACGCCGCGGCGTTTCAGTTCGATATGCACCAACGGCAGACCGTTTACCAGTACGGTAACGTCGTAACGATTGGGACGTGCACCGTTGTCCACCTCGTATTGGTTGATGACCTGCAATGAGTTGTTGTGGATATTGCCTTTATCGAGCAGGTAGATATTCTTGACCGTTCCGTCGTCGCGCGTCAGCAGCTGCACATGATCCTCCTGAATGATTGCGGTCTTTTCGACGATTCCGCTGTTCTTGTTGGCGATACAACCCGTAAAGAGCCGCGACCACTCCGCATCGGTAAAGGTATAACCGTTGAGTTTTTCCAACTGTCGGCGCAGGTTGGCGACCAACTCCGTCTCGGTGCGAAACGGCAAATAATCGTAGGCCTGCCCTTCCAACAGAGCGATAAACGCCCGTTCGAGTTCGGCTTCCGACTGATACTCTTTTTCCGTGCGGTATTCGGCTTGGTAATCGCTGACAACCGTACTTTCGGGATTCTCAGCTACGAGGTTGTATTTATACATGTCGGTTCTTCTGTTTAAATAGGTTAGTCCTGCGGGGTTGCGGCTATGGCTTGGTATGCTGGCGACACTCGACTCTCTCTCGAAGATCGACGAGCGTTTCGCCTTTGTAGCTGAACCATAATGTGCCTTGTACCGGATGATCGAACTGTTTTAGTTTTCGAGCCAGCGCAGAAAGCGATGTCGTCTCTCCATTATATTCAATGTGGCGATCATCGACAACCGTAACTTTTATGTTCGGATCCCCAACGAACAAAAGTTCGCTGCCGAATGGAATATTGCAAGTGCTGAATCGGAAAGGGCCGCGCCTTGCCGTTTCCCTAATCTCTTCGGCAATTTGTTCGTCCAGAATTTCGTGTCCCTCGGGAGTAAGGCGTTGCAGCCGGTCGAGTGTTCCGCTGATTTTAGCGATCGACTCTAAAAGACCATAAGCATCTTCGACCGACATCGCATAAAATTCCTTTACGCGTTCCTTACCGTCAAAGTTTTCGATGGTTCGCAAGTCGGGATTGAGTTTGTCTATGAGTTTGTGCAGTTCCTTGTCGGTCAGTTCACTATTTACATGATATACGGCATAGACCCGAAACGCGAAAGGAATCGTTTCGCTTCGGTTCAATTGTTTGAGCCGTCTTTCGATATTATGCGCATAGCCAATCTTGACAAAATCCGGGAAAGAGGGATTTGTCAGGATGTAAATTACACCTTTTGTTTTTTCGCTGGTCATGATGTTGCCTTTGTAAAGGTTAATAGTTTGTCTCTGTAATATTCGTATTGTTGTCGGCGGGCGGTAATCTCGGCGGGCAGGCCCTCCGAAATATCATTTACCAATGTCTCGAATTTGTCTAATATGGCGACAATGCGCTGCTGCTCTTCCATTGGAGGAATAGGAATCTGCAACTTTTTGAACTTGACCATATCGACCGATTCAAACCCTGATGTATTCGTATTGTTTTTACACCACTCATCGACAATGAACATATAGTAGAAGAAAAACTTCATATCCAATTCATTGATAAGCGATTTGCGAATTGACAAATTCGTAAATTGCTGATTTGCCAGCGAATCAATCATTATCAAAGCGTGTTCGCCGATTGTTGCCGTCGTCGCTAAAATAATCGAATTGGCAGGAAACAATCGTCCACCCTTTACAGCTTCGGAGGTGATATGTCGTATCGAATCTTCCAATATCCGTCCATTCGTGCGAATATCTTCCATGCGAAACCAAGGAATCGTACCATTCGTCCAATATTCCGGTTTTGCTTTGGAGGGTGTATAACCGTTTTTAATTTCAAATACCTCACTCATTGTCAGCCATTTCACCTTCCCTTTGAGGGGGGGTAATTCCATTGAATGTCAGTAACTTATTGCGATAGTATTCATACTGTTTCCGCCGTGCCTCCAACTCGGCCTCCAACTCGGCCTCCAACTCGGCCTCCAACTCAGTGAACTTATCGAGGATATTTACGATTTCATTCTGTATCTCAATCGGCGGGACGGGAATAATGATTTTAGCAATATCAGCGACCTTAATATCTATAACCTTAGCACCTCTTGCGTATTTCTTTTTCTGCTGAAAGAAAATATCAGTGTTAAAAAAGTATGATATGTACTTAGGGTTTTGTTGATGTGAAAACACACAAGCATGTCCACCTGTTACAATCTCATTTTTGCCCAACCAGGCAATCGCTTTACAGACATCTTCAATATTCTCACTTGTACAAGCGATTATTATATCGCCTGTTTTTACTTTGGTAAGTCTTTGTGCCAATAATGGATTCACATAAGATTTTGTTTGGGCAGCAAAGAGGTTATAATAAGTATAAATCTGACCATAGTGAATACAGCCAATCCCCTCGTCTGTAAAATCTTTCTTTTGTAATCCATTTCCCCTCACAAAAGAGCCGATTTCTCCCAACGGTTTGTATTCCACCCCATTGGGGCACAACTCCCGAATCATTTCTTCTATGCGGCTCATTGCTTGCCTCCTTTCTCTATGTCGGTTGCATGTGCTTCCAATTGCAGGAAACGGTCAAAATCGCTTGTATATAGCTGATCCTGAATAATGCGATATCTCTCCCATTCGCTCTCGGCGCGAGCCTTTGCCAGTTCTGCCGATATGCGACCTGCGTCTTTCAACACCTCTCTGTCCATCAACGACAAAAAGCCGTTCAATCGTTTCTCCCAGTCCTCCATCGTCATCGGGATATGACGCATGGCCTGCACTTCCGCCAAATCGAGGTAGGACGACACGATTCTGCCGAGCGTCTGTAACTCTTCTTCCGTAAGATAATTTTTGGCAATAGTTACATCGTACTTATGTATCTTGCCGTGCGGTGCTCCCTCCCAAGTCGTCAGTCCCATATGCTCCTTATCGGCATCAGCACGCTTGTATATCAACTCGGCAGCCGTATGACCGTGTACGCTGTAATGCATCTTGTTCTGCACGGCAGCAAAAAACCGCTGGGTGAATTTTGCCGTCGGGTCATAGTCAATGGCCGTAGCATAGATATCCGTAATTTTCTGGTAAAAACGACGCTCCGACATGCGAATCTCACGGATACGCTCCAATTGCTTTTCAAAGTAATCCTTCGTGAGAATTGTTCCGCCTCGTTTCAACCGCTCGTCGTCCATCACCCAGCCCTGAATCGTATAATCCTTGACAACAGCATTCGCCCACTTACGGAATTGCACTGCTCGCTCGTTGTTTACCTTAAAGCCGACAGCTATAATCATTGGGAGACTATAATGTTTTACATCGCGATTCACATCGCGGCTGCCTTCGGTTTGAACTATTCGGAATTTCCGAATAGTTGCCTTCTCCGACAGCTCGTTGTCCGAATATATCTTTTTGATATGCTCATTGATAGTGGGGACCTCCACTCCGTACAACTCAGCCATCATACGCTGTGTAAGCCATACATTCTCGTCTTCGTATCGAAGTTCTACCCGAGCAGGATTCTCTCCGGTAGCAGCGACAAATGTCAGGTACTCGGCCGCAGAATTGCGAATAGTTATCTCTTTTTGATTCATAATTACTTTTATAATATTATCATAATCACTGGCTGGCGTGATATACAACTATTTAGAACGGCAGATCTTCATAATCCTTTTGCTTTGTTTTAGGCTGATATAACGTCATAGTCTTCAATCCGTACTTCTGAAATATAGGATTAATGAAATTAATTATTTCTGGTGTATTTAATATGCCATTTGAAGAATAATTTTCATGTACAGACTCAATCATGTGCTTGTCTACACTTTCACATTGTTTAAGAATATCAATAAAACGTACAGCATCAGAGGTGGTCGTTGCATTCAATATGAAAGCACATAATTTATTTAGATATATCGGCTTTGTCTTGTCATTGTTTGATATTGCTTTCCAAACATCAATTGCCATCTGTTGTGCCGTCTTGTTCCGGCTTTTTAATGCTTGATATTTACCGAAAAATCCATAGGGTACAGCACCTTTGTTTATAGCGAAAACTTGTTTCTGCTGTCCGAGTGCGATACCGATCTCTTGATCGCACCATTGACTCTTTATGAAATCAGGAACAACGATGGCGCATAATGCATCCATAGTAAATAGCGCCTTTTCTATCTCAATTTCCCACTCCTTTGATGGTGTAATATCTTCATGCGCGACAAAACAATCGATACCATAATCGGATAAACATTGTTTCAAATTCGATGCTGATACTTTATTGGCTGATAGATGACTTATAAATAGTCTAAAACTGCCCGGTCTCCACATCGAGTCGTCCAAATTGTCTACAAAAACGGCGATATTTTCAGCTTGCGGTTTTAAGATGATATTATTGATTCGAAGAGATCCATCGCTGCCTCGCATGGCATCACTATAAAATCCGTCTATTGTTTTCTCTATATCTTCTACGGCATCACTTTTACTAAGTTGTACAAAGAAATCAACAGGAATACTTATAACTATATCGTAGAAGTCTATCCCTCCATCCCAATTGTCATGGTCTGCCCAAACTTCTTCTATATTTTGCTCGCAAAAGACGTTGTATAACTCCGCATTGTAACCTTTTATCATTCTGCGGACGGTATTCGTATATGCTGAAAAAATCTTAGACATAATATTCGTATCTTATTCGGTTTCGTATTCTTAGCAAGCATCTACGCCTATCACATTGCACCAAGCCTCTGCAAAAGTTCCTTGGCTGTAACCGCTCCATCCATCTGCTGCTGTGTCAGCCACACATTTTTATTCTCCAAACGTACATCAATTTGGGCTATACCATCTTCCGTCTGGTAAATGACAATATCATTATCTTTGTTCTCTTCCATAAACGTATATTTATAAAGTAGCCACAATCGCGTCGATTGCCGTGCGCAAAACATGCTGCCGTGCGACTATTCCGGCAATGCGTTCGTTCAGTTCGTCGATATCGATCACTTCGCGCGTGTCGGGCTGCTCGACATAAGATGAAACGGAGATGTTATAATCGTTTTCGGCTATTTTGTCATTCTCGACCAAATGGGCGAAGTGCGCATCGTCCTTGCGTGCAACGAACGCATCGAGAATCCGCGCGATATTCGCATCGGACAATTTGTTCTTGTTGCCCTCGTGGACAAACTCGTTGGAGGCGTCGATAAATAACGTGGCGTTATCCTTCTTGCTCTTTTTCAGCACAATGATGCAGGTGGCGATGCCGACTCCGAAAAATAGGTTGGCGGGGAGTTGGATAACGGTGTCGATGTAGTTGTTGTCGATCAGGTATTTGCGAATCTTTTGCTCCGCACCGCCACGATAGAGTACGCCGGGGAACTCGACGATTGCCGCCGTGCCGTTCGTGGCCAGCCACGAAAGCATGTGCATCGTAAAGGCGAGGTCGGCCTTGCTCTTCGGAGCGAGAATACCGGCCGGGGAGAAACGCGGGTCGTTGATGAGCAGCGGATTCTCATCGCCTGCCCATTTGATCGAATAGGGCGGATTGGAAACGATGCACTCGAAAGGCTCGTCGTCCCAGTGCTTCGGTGCCAGCAGCGTATCGCCCAGCGCAATATCGAACTTTTCGTAGTTGATATCGTGCAGGAACATATTGATGCGACAGAGGTTGTAGGTCGTAATGTTGATTTCCTGACCATAAAATCCCTGCCGCACATTCTCCTTGCCCAGCACCTTGGCGAATTTCAGCAACAGCGAGCCGCTGCCGCATGCCGGGTCATAGACCTTATTTACCTGCTTTTTGCCGACGAGCGTAATTCGAGCGAGCAGTTCGGAGACCTCCTGCGGCGTAAAAAACTCGCCGCCGGACTTGCCTGCGTTGCTGGCGTACATCGTCATCAGAAACTCGTAGGCATCACCGAACGTGTCGATTTGGTTGTCCGCCAGATTACCGAGTCTCATGTCGCCGATTTTGTCGAGAATCTTCACCAGCGTCTCGTTGCGTTTCTGCACCGTAGCACCGAGTTTGTTGCTGTTCACGTCGATATCGGCGAACAGCCCCTTCATATCGTCTTCGCTCGCTGCACCTTTGGCCGAGTTTTCGATCGCGTGGAAAATATTGTTCAATGTTTCGTTTAGGTTCGGATCGGCCGCCGCATTTTTTCGCACATTGCCGAAAAGCTGCGACGGAAGAATATAGAATCCCCGCTCCTTGACGGTAATTTCACGACCGAGTTCCGCCTGTTCGTCCGAACACTCCGCATAGTCAAAGCCGGTATTGCCTGCTTTCCGCTCTTCTGCATTGATAAATGCAGTAATATTCTCGGAAATGAAGCGGTAGAACAACATTCCCAGAACGTAATTTTTGAAATCCCAGCCATCGACGCTTCCACGCAGGTCGTTGGCTATCTGCCAGATCGTACGATGGAGTTCCGCACGTTCTTGTTCTCTTGCCATATATCGTTATCTGTTTATCAATTCTGTAATATCCACTTCCAATAGTTCTGCGATACGAATCACCGTATCCAGCTGCGGCTGCGACGAGTTGGAACACCACTTCGATACAGTCGAAGGATCTTTTCCCAACTGCTCTGCGAGCCATTTCCCTGTTTTATTCTTTTCCGTAAGAATAATTTTCAATCGGTTTATCTCTTTCATCTCTATCCTCAAAACAGATCGCAAACAAAGATATTGAAAATAATTCAATCAACAAGACTCTTTTTGAAAAATTATAGCTTATATCTATTCTTTGTCTGTGGTCGCAATATGTGCCGTAATTTTTCTAACTTCTCCGTGCACCACTCCTTAAATGGTACTTTGTCGATATTGAGTTGTAGTTTCCGTTTGTCAGTCGGGTCAGGTGTTATTTGCGCAGTTACTCGTTCGACCGTGAATTTACAGTTGTGTTCTTCGGAGTATAGTTCGCCGCTGTATTGAAGCGGTTTGCCCTTGATAAGAGTAGTAGTCTGTTCGTCATCGAACCCGACCGTTCGGCAAACGCTTTCCATTCGGATCATCTCACGGAAATAGGGGAACCACGTTGTCGCTTTCGAGATGACTGCTTTCAATAGCGACATTTCTTTTTCGTGTCGTTGCGTCCGGTTCGCCGTCTCGAAAGCATGGCGTGCCTGTATAGTCGTCAGTTCTCGACTATGGTCGCTTTGCATGGTTTGAATCTTCGTTTGCAGGATTTCAATCGTTTCATCGCGTGCGGCGACTTCTTGCCGCAGCACTCCGATTTCCTGCTCCTGTCGTTTGACTTTCGACGTTCCGATCATCGACCCGATACCGTCGAGGATAGTCGTACCGACCTCAGCGGCGGAGTTTTTCAGTTTCTCGGTTTTTAACTCGCCTTTTATTGCGTTCAGTTCTTCACGTACCGTCTGTTCCTGCTTCGTGGCATGTTCGACGGCTTTGCGTTTCTCCTCCTCGATGCGGAGCAGTTCGCCAATATTGTCCTGCAAATTCTGCTGCTGGGCTATGGCATTGCGATAAAACTCCTGCGTCGTAACGTGTCGGGCTTTCGAGCCGTCGATACCTCTTTGCAGTCCGTATTTGGACATCGCTGCGGCATAGGTGTCTTGGTATTCTTTCAGTTTAACACGTGACATTACGTCATCAGCACACAACCGGGGACGGGACGCCGATTTCGTGCGGTAGCGTTTGACCGCCCGCTCCTCCTGTTTCTTACGCTTCCGTTCGGTCATTATGATCGGAACAAGCGTCGCATGAACATGCGGCGACGTTTCATCCAGATGCAGGTCGGCCGAAACGATGTTCTCCTTGCCGAACGTCGCAGCAAGGTATTTCATGTTGTCGGCACACCATTCGTCCAAACGACCTTCTCGCATGATGCGCTGCATATCGTCGGAACTTCCCGACAGCATGATGCGTATCGCCCGCACTTGGTTCTTGCCGACTTTGCGAGTAAGTCCTGCGGTCTCCAAACGGTGTTGAATCGCCTGCGTGCGAGTATGGATGCCGTCTGGATATTCGGTCAGCCGACGGTTCAGGCATGTGCGTTCTTCATCGGCATTCGAGGGTTTGACCTTGCGTTCGATGTGGGCGGAAGTTCCGCTGTCCGTACCGTGTGTCTTCTGCATATGGAATACAACATAGCCCATAGTCACTTGTTTTAGGTGGTTGGTGTTTTGGGGAGTGCAGAGGGGCGAAGCTCCTTTGCCTTATTGGGGAGTTTTCAGCGTTGCTTGCAATGCGGCTCGGAAAATTCCCTAATAAGCTATGCCTTTTGTAAAAAGGCGCGGGCGCGGAGCGGCCGAAGGGTGGGCGACGTTGCCGATGATGTGTCCGCCAGCCGTAATCTCCTATTTTATTTTTCCCTTTCTTCGGGAGGATGGGGCGGTCTTATCCGTCGGTAGGTGCTATTCGTTGCAGGGCGGTCGGAGACAAGGTTTTCCCGATAAATACGCTCGCTCGGCGAGGAAGATTTATCGGGAAACGGCTTTGCCGCCCGACCTTGCCGACGACCGAAAGCCCTGCATCACCTTTGCACCTACGAACGGATAAGACCGCTCGCCTTGATCAATTCGGAGCCGTTGTCCCTGCGTTACGGGAGCAGGTCAAAAGAAGATGAACGGCAGATCGTCTGTTCGCGCGCAAAGTGCGAAATAGGTATTCGCGCACCTTATCCGCACCGAACGAATCGATACGGAATGCAAGCGTAAGAATCATTTCGATATCATAAACTTCGATTCCGGTTCCGTTCGCCATACGTAGATACCGTCTCGCATCTTCTTCTCTTATTACGCCGCTCCTATATACGGCTTTGATTGCAGCCCGAACCGTCGGGGCAATGATGCCGAATAACTCCGCGATTTCATATTCGGTCATAGCGATACAATTCGTATCGGTCGGAACGAGCAACGTGCCGTTCTCGTCCAATAACAGGATTTCTCTTTTCATTGTGCGAGGTTGTATTTGGCGGAATAGATATCGGCCATTTCGTCGAAGCCTTTGGCCAGCATGTCGTCCGTTACTTTGGCATATATCTGAGTCGTCTTGATGTTCGTATGTCCCAACATTCGGCTGACCACTTCGATGCGGATGCCTTGCGCCAGCGCGTTGGTCGTTGCGAACGTATGGCGGGCCATATGGAAAGTGATAGGCTGTGCAAGGAAAAGCGGACAGGTGAAGATAAAACGTAAACCGTTTGAAATGAGCTTTGTTTCAGCATTCTGCCAAGTGGAGAAAATGCAAATAATAACGGAATATTGAGGTTGTTCAGTTACCAAACCGTTAGCCGGGCAGTTACCGAAACGGGAATAGGTAACGGCAGGCAATGAAAAGAAACCCTCACCGTTTTGTTTGCGCTCACACACAGTGTTTTGCATATCAAGGAACGCTTATACGGCAAGTAATTTTGCACTTAAAAATATAGGCGTATGAAAGTAGAAAAATTCAAGGTGCTGCTCTACCTCAAAAAGAGCGGACTGGACAAATCGGGCAAAGCCCCGATAATGGGAAGAATCACCGTGAACCGGACGATGGCACAGTTCGGATGCAAGCTGTCCTGCACTCTCGAACTGTGGAATCCACGTGAAAGCCGTCTGAACGGCAAGAGCAAGGAGGCGGTTGAAATCAATGCCAAGATTGAAAAGTTACTGTTGGCGGTGAACACGGCATTCGACAGCCTTGTGGAGCGTAAAGTGGATTTTGATGCCACCGATGTGAAAGACCTTTTTCAAGGCAGCATGGAAACGCAGATGACCCTCATGAAAATGACAGATGCAATCTGTGACGACATTAAGGCACGTATAGGCATAGACCGTGCGAAAGGGACTTATCCCAGTTATCACTATATGCGGCTGACGCTCGGGGAGTTCATCGAAACCAAGTACAAGGTCAAGGATCTGGCTTTCGGACAATTGACGGAACAGTTCATCCACGACTATCAAGCCTTTGTCACGGAAGAGAAAGGCTATGCGATTGATACCGTACGCCACCACCTTGCCATCCTAAAGAAAATCTGTCGCATAGCCTACAAAAAAGGGTATTCCGAGAAATGCCATTTTCAACATTTCGCCCTGCCCCGGCAATCAGAAAGGACACCACGTGCATTGAGCCGCGAATCGTTCGAAAGAATCCGTGACGTGGAAATACCGCCATACAGGAAGACGCACATACTGGCACGCGACCTTTTTCTGTTTGCCTGCTTCACGGGTGTGTCATACGCTGATGTGGTTTCCATTACGGACGAGAACCTGTACACGGACGAAAGCGGAGCATTATGGCTGAAATACCGCCGAAAGAAAAACGAACATCGGGCGAGCGTGAAACTGCTTCCCGAAGCGTTGGCACTACTTGAGAGATACAAGGACGAAACACGGGAAACGCTTTTCCCGATAATCCACCACCCGAACATGAAACGGCACATGAAAGCGTTAGCGGCACTGGCAGGCATCAAGGATAATTTGTGCTACCATCAGGCGAGGCACAGTTTCGCCTCGCTGATAACGCTTGAAGCGGGCGTGCCGATAGAGACCATCAGCAGGATGTTGGGACATTCTGATATTTCCACCACTCAGGTTTATGCCCGTGTCAGCCCGAAGAAACTTTTCGAGGACATGGACAAGTTTATCGAAGCAACCAAGGATTTTCAATTAGTTCTTTAACCCTTTTATACATAAACGATATGCGAAGTACATTCTCATTGTTACCCTACATCAATCGAAGCCGAGTAAAGGCGGACGGAACGACAGGCATCCTCTGCCGCATAACCATTGACGGGAAGCAGACCGCCGTCAGTACGGGAATCTATTGCCACCCAGAAGACTGGAATGGCAGGAAGAACGAGATAAAGTCCGTAAGGGAGAACAATCGCTTGCAGGAATATCTCCGGTCTATTTCAGAAGCATACGAGGGAATACTGAAATCGCAGGGCGTGGTCAGCGCGGAGATATTGAAGAACCATATCACCATGAGCAATATCCATCCGACCACCCTCCTGCAAATGGGCGAATGGGAAAGGGAGCGGTTGAGGAAACATTCCGAAGAAATAGATTCCACATCTTCCTACCGCCACTCCATGTATTACCAAAAGTATCTGACGGACTATCTCGCGTCTTTCGGAAAGAAGGACATCGCCCTTGAAGAAGTGACGGAGGAGTTTGGCAAGGCTTACAAGGCGTATCTGAAGAAGTGCAAGAATTTCGGGGCATCCCAGACCAACAAATGTATGTGCTGGCTGAACCGCTTGCTTTATCTTGCTGTGGACAGGGACATTATCCGTGTGAATCCCTGCGAGGATTTGGAGTACGAGCCAAAGCCGGAGGCAAGGCACAAGTACATCAGCCGCGAGGAGTTCAAGGGAATCCTATCCACCCCGATGTATGACAAGCGTCAGGAACTTGCAAGACGGGCTTTCATCTTTTCCAGCTTCACAGGATTAGCGTATGTGGATATAAAACTTCTGCATCCGCACCATATCGGACGTAATGCGGAGGGCAGGCAGTATATCCGCATCAACCGCAAGAAGACGAATGTGGAGGCGTTCGTGCCGCTGCATCCCATAGCGGAACAGATATTGTCACTATACAACACAACCGACGATGAACAGCCCGTATTCCCTCTTCCCAGCCGTGATGCCCTCTGGTTTGATATCCATGAGATGGGCGTTATCATAGGCAAAGAGGATAACTTGTCCTATCACCAAAGTCGGCACAGTTTCGGAACGTTTCTGATTTCGGCGGATATACCTATCGAGAGTGTTGCCAAGATGATGGGGCATTCCAATATCCGGACGACACAGGGTTACGCACGGATAACCGATGATAAAATTTCGAAAGATATGGACAAGCTAATGGAACGCAGGAAGATACAACCTACCGGCGAAAAGCCAGACAGCAACAAATAAACAGTATCAATACAATATATTATGGATAGAGGTATAATCACAATCAGTGAAACGGGTACGGTCACTATGCCGACTATATCCGTGTGGATGACGCAGTTCGAGATAGCCGATTTATTCGGGGTGTTTTCATGCGATATTCGCAAAGCGATTCATGTTATATATAGGAATAAGGAGTTAAATGAATGTGATACGATGAAATATATCAAGCAACCAGATGGTATCAGTTACGATGTTTATAATCTTGAAATGGTTATAGCCATTGCATTCAGGATATGCAGTAAAGAGAGTATCCTGTTCAGACGGTTTGTAATAAATGAAATCAGTGGCACTAAGAGAGGAACTCCGGTTACATTGTTTGTTTCCTGTGGCAGGGATA
>OFFF01000207.1_pt1 | contig 47138 bp, 57 predicted proteins | sample 1521301 | NCBI WGS metagenome assembly OFFF01 (sample SAMEA3504101, study PRJEB24116) | mouse gut metagenome | biome: mouse gut; feature: mouse-associated habitat; material: faeces | place: Denmark | collected 2011
TGAAGAACCTGTAGCCGGAGCCAGGAGCGGGGGTGAGGAACCTGTAACCGGGGCCGGGAGCGAGGGCGAGGAACCTGTAGCCGGAGCCGGGAGCGGGGGTGAGGAACCTGTAGCCGGAGCCGGGAGCGAGGGTGAGGAATCTGTAGCAGAGGCCGGGCGCGTAGACATGGAATCGAGGGTCGGGGCAGGGGAAGGGTCTGCCGTGCCGGAATGCCCGTGTGCGGCAGAAGAGGGAAGGGGCCGCCGGAAAGCCGGCCCTGCCGTGGGGCTTGCGGACATCCCAGGCCTGTGCCTCCCCACAGGCTATACCCCGTGCCGCCCCCTGACGGACTTAAGCGCCATCCCCTTCCTGTACGATGACCTGGCCCCCTTCGAGAACCGGATCCTGTACTACGAGACCAGCAGAGGCTGTCCGTTCCGGTGCAGCTACTGCCTCTCCTCCATCGACAAGGCGGTGAGGATACGGGACATGGGCCTGGTAGAGGAGGAGCTGCAGTTTTTCCTGGACCACAGGGTCAGGCAGGTAAAATTCATAGACCGCACCTTCAACTGCAGCCATGCCCACGCCATGGCGGTCTGGACCTATCTCCTGGAACATGACAATGGTGTCACAAATTTCCACTTCGAGATTTCCGCGGACATCCTGTGGGAGGAGGAGATAGAGCTGCTGAGCCGCTTCCGCCCGGGGCTGGCGCAGATGGAAATCGGCGTCCAGACGGTGAACCCCAGGACCCTGGAGGCCATCCGGCGGACCATGGATATCGAAAGGCTGGAAAGCGCGGTGACAGCCATCCGCAGGGGCGGGAACGTGCACCTGCACCTGGACCTGATAGCCGGGCTCCCCTATGAGGGCTATGAGAGCTTCGGGAAATCCTTCGACTGGGTCTACCGGCTGCGCCCCCATCAGCTGCAGCTGGGCTTCCTGAAGGTGCTGAAGGGCTCCGAGATGTGGGAGCGGGCGCAGGAATACGGCATCCGTTACCTGGAGCAGCCCCCTTACGAGGTGCTGTGCACGGACTGGCTGTCCTACGGGGAGGTGCTGCGGCTGAAGGGCGTTGAGGAGATGGTGGAGCTCTACTACAACAGCGGCCAGTTCGTCCATACCCTGAACTTTCTGGAGAATGCCTTTCCCGGCCCCTTTGCCATGTACGAGGCCCTGGCGGACTTCTACAGGGAGGAGGGGCATCTGGCCATGAGCCCGGCCCGTGCCAGCCGGTATCAGGTGCTGCTGGACTTTGCCGGGAGGCGGGATTCGCGGCGGCGGGAGGTGTACAGGGAGCTTTTGACCTATGACCTGTATCTGAGGGAGAACGCAAAGAGCAGGCCTGGATTTGCCCCGGACATTTCCGCCTGGAAGGAGGCGGCGAGAAGCTTTTACAGGGAAGAGGAGCAGAGGCGGAGATACCTGCCGGACTATGAGGGCTTCGACAGCAGACAGCTTGGCAGGATGACCCATCTGGAGCCCTTCGCCTATCCGGTGTGGGACATTGACCGGATGGCGGCGGGCTACGGCGCTTTCGGGGCCGGGGAAAGCATGGGGCATACGTTTGTGCTGTTCGATTACCGAAGCCGGAGCCCTCTGAACCATGAGGCCCTGGCCCGGCCGATTCATGGCGGACTGGACAGTGCAACGGGCTGTTGTACCGATTTATAGAGTTGAATCGGATAAAGGCGGATAAGGCCGAAAAAATACGGTTGCAAATATGCCGCTATGGACATATAATTAAAGTAAGCATAGACTAACCGCCGGGAGGACGCGGGGAGATGGAGAGATGCCATGACCGATTCCCCGGCGGATGCGGTAAGGCTGACAGCGCAGGAGAGGGCACGGCATTGACTGAAAGCAGGAAAAGGAGCATGCTGATATGGAAGGTTTGGAAAAAAGGGAAAAGCAGGAGAGGAACAAAGGGAGCCGGAGCATAGCCCTGCCGATAGCGGCGGCAGTGGCCATCCTGGCAGTGACGGCAATTGCCATCGTGGCTTGGGGCGGGCGCAGAAGCCGCGTCATGGACAGGAGCGAAGCCATGGAACATGCGCTGTCGGATGCGGGGCTGGCGCTCGCGGATGTCACCCTGACCAGACAGGAGCTGCAGCGGGACGGCGGCAGGAATTGTTATGAGATTGAATTCGTCTCGGAAACACATGTCTATGAATATGAAATCGATGCGGCCACCGGGGAGGTCAGGGGCGTGAGCATCCATGCCCTGGGTACGGAGGGCGCGACAGCGTCCGCAAGCCAGGGGCAGACGGGGATGGGGCAGCCGGATGCCGAAAACGGGCAGTCGGAACCCAGCGGGCAGCAGCCTGGCACAGCAGAAGGCCAGTCCCAGCCGGAGGGAGGCCAGCCGGAAGCGTCAGGGCAGCAGTCCCAGGCGGAGGGAGGTCGGCCGGAAGCGTCAGGGCAGCAGTCCCAGTCGGAGGGAGACCGGCCGGAAGCGTCAGGGCAGCAGCCTGGCACGGCGGAAGGCCAGTCCCAGTCGGAGGGAGACCAGCCGGAAGCGTCAGGGCAGCAGCCCCCGACAGCAGGGCAGACGAATCCGCAGTCCCGGCCAGCCGGGGCGGTGGAGACCATTGACGCCGCCAAGGCGGCAGCCCTGGCGGACGCGGGGCTGGCGGTGAGCGACGTGACCTTTACGAAGGAGAAGCTGGACTGGGACGATGGCATAGCGGTGTACGACATCGAATTCCTGACAGCCGATACGGAATACGACTATGAGATTGACGCGGCCACAGGAGCCGTTCTGGACAAAAGCGCAGAGCTGCTCAGGCCCAACGAATCCCCGGGGCAGGCCATGGACGCAGGCATCGACGTGGAGAGCGCAAAGGAAATAGCGGCAGCGCACGCGGGTCTGTCGAAGGAGGAAGCATTCTTCACGAAAGCGGAGCTGGAGCTGGAGCACGGCCGCTCCGAGTACGAGATCGAGTTCTACCACGACCGGATTGAGTACGAATATACCATAGATGCCGCCACAGGGGCCATCCTGGAGTACAAGAGCGAGTACGACCACTGAGGCCCGCCCCGGCAGTTCGAATCGGGCGCCGAGCCGCTGCGTCCTGGCAGCGGCGGACAGAAGACAGAAGACAGCGATGGACGGCGGCAAGAAAACAGCGACGGACAGCGGACAGAAGACAGCGATAGACGGCGGACAGAAGACAGCGATGGACGGCGGACAGAAGACGGCGAGGCATAGCAGACGCAGACAGCGGCGGACAGCGCCGAAGTAAGCTTCCGGCATCACCACAATACGCCCACAATGCCGTCCAGGCTCTGCTTCAGGTGGCGCAGGATAGCGCCCTTGTTGGCGGAGCGCAGCCCCTCCGCGATGCGCATCATCTCTTCGATTTTGTCCCCTCTGCCCCGGGCGGCCCAGTAATCCGCAAGCTGACAGTAGGTGCGGCTGATGTCCGTGTGGGTGCTGACGGCAAAGTCCATGAGGACTACAGCCTCGTCGTCGTGTCCCGCCTCCAGCAGCGCGTCCGCCCACTTCTGCAGGGTGCGGGCCAGCAGGGTATAGTTCTGGTCGTATTCGGACAGGGCCGTGATGTTGGCGGCGCCGTATTCCAGCTTCAGCTCCGTGTTGGTCCAGCCTGTGAGATTGACGATCTTCAGGGGGGTGAGGGACTCCATGATGCCGATGCACTCCAGCACCTCCGGATTCTCATTCAGCACATGGGTGGGGAAGCGCTCCAGGGGGATCTTGACATAGTTCAGCCCGTCCAGCGGCTTGCGCCGGACGGAATTGGCCTGGGCCTCCCTGGCCCAGAAATTCTTCTCATTGCGGCGGCCCCTGCGGGCCTGTTTTTTTATATTATAAGAAACCAACAGGGAAAAGGTAATAAAACTTGCCAAAAAACCGATATTCATATATAATCCTTTCATGAGGGACTGTCTGCAGACAGTTCCCGATAGTATTCGCCACAGAGGTGCCGCAGGGACGTCAGGGCATCCGGAGGGCAGACAGGAGCCGCCATGTTCAATATGAACAACAAAAAAAGGACGCAGCGCATCTCCGCGGTCATCGTCATTTTGCTGGTGATAGCGATGGTTGCCTCCACTGTAACATATTTTATCTATTAATTCAACAACAGAATCAGAGAGGATGCAGACTATGGGAAAATGGATAAGGAAAGGCTGCTTTCTGGCCTGTCTCCTGGCCAGTGCGCTGCTGTGGGGCATGACCGCGGCGGCAAAGGAGGGAGACACCATCAAGAACGGGATTTTCGTGGGGGAGGTGGATCTCTCCGGCATGACCGCCCAGGAGGCGGCGCAGGCCGTGGAGGCCTATGTGGAGACCCTGCGGGAGGTGGAGATCACGCTGCTCTACGCGGAGGACAGGGAAGTGCCCGTGAGCGCAGGGGAGCTGGGGATCTCCTGGTCCAATCAGGAGGTCATCACCGAGGCCCTGGAGGTGGGGATCCATGGGAATGTGATAGAGCGGTACAAGATACTCAAGGACCTGGAGCGGGAGAACCTGGTCTACCCGCTGGAGCTGTCCTTTGATTTCCAGGGGCTTACGGACATCCTGATCGAGGAGTGCGCCAAGTACGATCAGAAGGCGGTGGACGCCACTCTGGTCCGGGAGGACGGACAGTTCCGGGTGGTGGGCGGAGACACCGGGTACGCCCTGAATGTGGAGGCCTCCTTCGACAAGGTGCATGAGCTTTTGTCCGGCGGATGGGACTGCCAGCCCTGCAGCATCCCTTTGGTGGTGGAGGTGACCCAGCCCAGGGGCAGCGCCGAGGAGCTTGCCAGGGTGAAGGACGTGCTGGGCACATTCACCACCTCCTACGGCTCCTCCAACTTCAACCGGAGCGAGAACATCTCCAACGGCTGCAACCTGATCAACGGCACGGTCCTGTATCCCGGGGACGAGTTCTCCATGCTGGACTGCGTGACGCCCTTCACCGCGGAGAACGGATACTATATGGCGGGATCCTTCATGAACAACCAGGTGGTGGACAGCATGGGAGGCGGCATCTGCCAGGTATCCACCACGCTGTACAATACCGTCCTGCTGGCGGAGCTGGAGGTCACCGAGCGGTCGAACCACTCCATGATCGTGACCTATGTGGATCCTTCCGCGGACGCGGCCATCGCGGAGAGCGCGGACAAGGATTTCCGGTTCAAGAACAATCTGGACTGCCCAATCTACATCGAGGGGCGCACCGAGGGTAAACAGTTGACCTTCACCATCTATGGGGAGGAGAACAGGGATCCCGGCCGGGAAGTCCGCTATGAGAGCCAGGTGCTGGAGGTCATCAACCCTCCCGCGGACCTGATCACCGCAGACCCCGCGCTGCCACTGGGCTATATCGCGGTGGACAATAACCTCCATGTGGGATACCGGGCGGAGCTGTGGAAAATCGTCACAGAGAACGGGCAGGAGACCAGCCGGGAGAAGATAAACAGCAGCAGCTATCGGATGGTGCCCAGGGGCGCCGTGGTGGGAGTCTCCACGGAAGACCCCGTAGCCTATGAGGAAATCATGGCGGCCATCGGCACGGGAAGCATAGAGCATGTAGGAAATGTATTGGCGATCCTCGTGCCGCCTCCGCCGGCAGATCCCGCCGCGGAAGGGGCGCAATGAGCTTCCCGGGCCCCGATCCGGGCGGACGTGAGGCGGCGCGGAACATGGGGATGAAGACAGGAAAACTGCCGGTAAATGCCATGAAGCGTTCTGTCTTCGGACAGATCCGGAGAAATAGAGAGGAAGTGTTGAATGGCGCAGGATTTGGAGAAGACTGCGCCATCTTCTCATTCCGGCCGGAGGCTGCCGCGGCGGTCTGCGTGCAGGAGGCTGTGGTGGCCCTGGACCGGACATCTGCCGCTTCCCGGGCCGGAAGGCGGGCGGGAGACGCGACCCAGGGAGAGAAGCAGCCCGGCGGGCTGGATGCAGAGCTGACGGACGTTGCGGCAGCCGGAGTCCAAGGGGCGGCAGACGCGCCTCAGGGAGAGAAGTTGCCCGGCGAAGAGCCCCGCGGGCCCCGACACGAAGAAGCGGCCATGTCCATGGCGGATTTGATTGTGAAATGCGCCAACAACCTGGCGGCGGGCGGCGCAGAGCCGGTGGCAGCGACGGTGGCATTGCTCCTGCCGGAGACCGTGGAAGAGCCCCAGGTTCGGGCGCTCATGGCTCAGGCACAGGAGAAGTGTACGGAATTGCATATGGAAATAATCGGCGGGCAGACAAGGGTGACAGCGGCGGCAGCCGGGCCGCTGGCGGTGGTGACGGGATACGGCGCGGCAGCCCGGGGAGAGGGCCACGGGCCGGGAGCCGCTGCCCCGGGACAGGACATCGTCCTGAGCAAATGGATCGGCCTCCAGGGCACCGCCCTGCTGGCGCGGCGCTTCCGGGAGAAGCTGCTGGCGCGCTATCCCGCCTGGCTGGTGGAGGAAGCGGCGGGCTTCGGGCGGTATCTGTCCGTGCTGCCGGAGGCCCGGGTGGCGAGGGAGCACGGCGTCTGCGCCATGCACGATGCCTCGGAGGGCGGCATACTGGGAGCCCTCTGGGAGCTGGCGGAGGGCGCTGGCCTGGGGCTGGAGGCGGATCTGCGCGGTATCCCCCTGCGCCAGGAGACCGTGGAGGTATGCGAGTGCTGCGGGGCGAACCCCTACGAGCTGCTCTGCGGCGGGTGCCTGGTCATGACGGCCCGGGACGGGCATGGGCTTGCGGCGGCGCTGGAGGCGGCCCATATCCCGGCCACAGTGATCGGGAAGCTGACCGGGGGCAGAAGCCGGATACTGAGATGCGGGGAGGAAATCCGCTACCTGGACAGACCCCGGAGGGATGCCGTATATCAGATGCCGGACCCCGGGTGAAAAATTGGAAAAGAGAGGGACAGGAAATGAGAGAAGAATTGTTGGCATTGATCGAAAAGAACAGCCGGATCGACTTAGGGGAGCTGGCAGTGCTCCTGGGGGCCGGGGAGGCGGAAGTGGTAAGCGAGCTGTCCGCCCTGGAACAGGAGGGCATCATTTGCGGATACCACACCATGATCGACTGGGAGAAGACTTCCCGGGAGAAGGTGTCCGCACTGATCGAGGTGCGGGTGACGCCCCAGAGAGGACAGGGCTTCGACAGCATCGCGGAGCGCATCTACCAGTACCCGGAAGTCCAGAGCGTGTACCTGATGTCCGGGGGCTATGACCTGATGATCATCCTGGAGGGGAAGACCCTGCGGGAGGTGTCCTCCTTCGTGTCGGAAAAACTCTCCGCCCTGGAGTCCGTCATCAGCACGGCCACGCATTTCATCCTGAAGAAATACAAGGACCACGGCACGGTGCTTTCCAGGAAAAAAGAAGACGAAAGGCAGATGATCACCCCATGAGAAATCCGTTAGCAGACAGAATCGTAGAAATCAAGCCGTCGGGCATCCGGAAATTCTTCGACATCGCCCAGGAGATGAAGGATACCATTTCCCTGGGGGTAGGCGAGCCCGACTTCGACACTCCCTGGCACATCCGGGACGAGGGCATCTACTCCCTGGAGAAGGGGAAGACCTTCTATACCTCCAACGCAGGCCTGAAGGAGCTGCGGGAGGAGATTGCGGAATATCTGTACAGAAAGCAGGGAATCCGCTATGAGCATCCCATGGAGGAGATCCTGATCACCGTGGGCGGATCCGAAGCCATCGACATCGGCTTCCGGGCCATGATCGATCCCGGGGACGAGGTGCTGATCCCGCAGCCCAGCTTCGTGTCCTACGAGCCCTGCGCCGTGATGGCCGGAGCAAAGCCCGTGATCATCGACCTGAAGGAGGAGAACGAGTTCAGGCTCACCGCCGCGGAGCTGGAGGAGAACATCACCGACAGGACCAAGATCCTGGTGCTGCCCTTCCCCAACAACCCCACCGGGGCCATCATGGAGAGGAAGGATCTGGAGGCCATCGCGGAGGTCATCCTGAAACATGACATCTATGTCATGTCCGATGAGATCTACGCGGAGCTTTCCTACAAGGAGAAGCATGTCTCCATCGCCCAACTGCCGGGCATGAAGGAGCGCACCATACTGATCAACGGCTTCTCCAAGGCCTTCGCCATGACCGGCTGGCGGCTGGGCTACGCCTGCGGGCCGCAGGCCATCATAGAGCAGATGACCAAAATCCACCAGTACGCCATCATGTGCGCGCCCACCACCAGCCAGTACGCGGCTGTGGAGGCCCTGCGGAACGGCGACAGAGACGTGGCCGAGATGTGCACGGCCTACAACCAGAGGCGGCGCTTCCTGGTGCATGCCTTCCGGGAGATGGGGCTGCCCTGCTTCGAGCCCTACGGGGCCTTCTACATCTTCCCCTGCATCAGGGAGTTCGGCATGAGCAGCGACGACTTCGCCATGCGGTTCCTGAAGGAGGAGGGCGTGGCCGTGGTGCCGGGGACTGCCTTCGGCGACTGCGGGGAGGGGTATCTGCGCATCTCCTACGCCGCATCCCTGGAGAATCTGCGGACTGCCATGGAGAGGCTCGGACATTTCCTGGAGAAGCTGCGCGGGGAGCGGGGAGACAGATAAGGAGGAGCGGCTATGAAGAAGAGGATTGGCATTGCGGTGATCGCCATTGCGCTGCTTTTGTCCGGCTGCACCGTCCCCATGCCCATGGAAATCCTGGAACAGATTGCCCGAAGCGGGAACAGGGACAGCGCTGCGGAAAGCCCTTCTCCGGAGGCAGAGAGCCGGCCGGAAGAAGACGCAACAAAGTTGAAAGAGAAACGGGATAACGATAAGCAGGTGTTGGTCGTCCATGGCGGGGAAAGCGAGGAGGACTCCGGAGAGGGTAGCCGGACGGGAAGCGCCGTGGAGAGCGGCGATGACGAAAGCGGCGAGGCGGACAGCTCCTATGTGAAGGGCGTCACCACGGACAACGGATGGGAGAGCGAATACTGGAATCTGTGCTTCACGGCCCCGGAGGGCGTCTTCATGCTCAGCGACGAGGGGATGGAGGCCCTGATGGGGATCGGAGAGGACATCATCTCCGAGAACTACAGCGAGAAGCAGCGGGAATACCTGGAAATGACGTCCCTGTATGAAATGCTGGGCACGAATGCCGAGGGGGATGCCAATGTGGCTGTGACCGTAGAGAAGCTCATGGTGAGGGGCATGGACACGGAGGACTACAAAAAGGCCGCGCTGCTGCACCTGAGGATGATGCAGGAGCCGGTCTATGAGATACTGGACGACAGCGGCACCGCGGAGATCGCGGGGGAGACCTTTGCGGTGGTGAACACCAGGGTGGACAGCGGCGGCGAATACTTTCAGGACTACTATTTCCGGGTATCGGGCGACAGGGCGCTGATCATCACCATCACATATGCGGAGGCCACATCGGAGCAGGCCGCGGCGCTTTTAGGCGGCTTTGACGTATGCCCCTGAGCGCGTCCGCCTGGATTTTTTGATTCGATGCTGCGGCGGAGGCCGGAGGCTTACGGCTCGCGGGCTCTGCCCCACCGGCCTGCATGCCGCCTGGCGGATGCCTGGTACACAGGTGCATGAATTCCCGGGTATCGGTGCCTGACGTCCGCGCCGGACAAGGCGGAGGAAGGAGACGGGCACAAGGCATCGCCTGATGACGACAGAGCTGTAATCGAGTGGGCAGCCAGGGCTGATCGCTCAAGGATTCATGCACTGGGGTACTGGCCGGCAGGCATAGATTGACACAGGAGGGAATGGACAGATGCATATCGTACTGCATCAGCCGGAGATACCGGGGAATACGGGAAATATAGGGCGTACCTGTGTGGCTACAGGCACGCCCCTGCATTTGATAGAGCCGCTGGGCTTCCGGCTGGACGAAAAGTCTATCCGCCGGGCCGGAATGGACTACTGGCATCAGTTGGAGGTCCACAGGTACATGAATTTCGAAACATTCACCGAGCTTCATCCCGGCGCGAAGATCTGGATGGCCACCACCAAGGCCAGGCACGCTTACACGGAGGTGTCCTACGGGCCGGATGACTACATCATGTTTGGCAAAGAGAGCGCGGGCATCCCGGAGGAGATCCTGGTGGAGCGCGAGGACAGCTGCATCCGCATCCCCATGCTCCCCGCCATCCGCTCCCTGAACCTGTCCAACTCCGTGGCCATCGTGCTGTACGAGGCGCTGCGGCAGAACGGCTTCGGGGGCATGCAGCAGAAGGGGGAGCTGCATCGGCTGGAATGGAGATGAGAGGGGATCCGGACAAAAAAGTTCGCCTTACCGGCAAGTAAGGCGAACTTTTTTTATACGTTTTGACAGTTTTTGGTGATTTTCCGCTCCGAAATTCCATATTTTCAGAAAAAATGACCATGGTTCGGGATACTCCTGTATGTTTATGGATGAAACATAACACTCCAAGGAGGTACAAAAGATGAATGAGACGGCATCCAGAGACAGCGAACTGAACCAGAGGCGGAAAACGGTATTGGAAGAAACGGAGCAGCCCCATCCGGCCCAGGGGCAGCCCCGGGAAGGGGAGACAGCCATGCCCTGCGGCACATTGAAGGACTTGAGCGCCGGCTGGCTGCAGGATCGGCAGGAGGCGGTGAAGAAAAGCACTTTTTCCACCTACAGCTATTGCGTAAAGGTGCATATCCTGCCCCTGGCGGGGGATGTGCCCCTGGCGGAACTGGACGGGGAGGCGGTCATGGCCTTTGTCCAGAAGATACAGGAGAAGGAGCTTGCGGACACCACCACCAGGTCCATCCTTGTGGTATTCAAGTTCATCATAAAATACGGGATCCGCAGCGGGCTGATAGGCCGCGAGATTCTGGAGTATTGCCACGCAAGCTGCCGCAGGACGGAATCCAGGGTGCTGGCCATACAGGACAGCGCCAAGATGAAGGAATATCTGCTGCGGAAGAGGACGATCTTCCCCCTGGCCATCCTGCTGTGCCGGGGCACAGGGATACGCATAGGAGAGCTGTGCGGCCTGAAGTGGGGCGATATCGACTTTGAAGCATGTACTTTCAATATCAAGCGTACAGTATCGAGGATTCCGAATCCGGACACCTCCGCAGGGCAGCCAAGGACCATCCTCTATATCAGGACGCCCAAATCCCACACATCCTCCCGGGAAATCCCCATTCCCGGATACCTGATAAACGCCCTGAAGCGGCTGCGCAAAGGGGATGACCTCTATGTGCTGACCGGGCGGAGCACCTGCACGGAACCGCGGAATGTCCAGAAACGCTTCAAGACGATCCTGAAGCGCTGCGAAATGGAGGACTGCAATTTCCACGCCATGCGCCACGGTTTCGCCACGGCATGTCTGGAGAACGGGGTAGACTGCAAGACCGTGTCCGCCATCCTGGGCCACGCGTCGATACGGACTACCATGGATTTCTACGTACACACTTCCATGCGCCAGAAGAAAGACTGCATCGACGGTATCGACTGAAAAAAGGTCCGCCTTATATGCCGGTAAGGCGGGGCTGATGAAATTGTTCCCCGCTTTCTGCAAATCCCTTGCCAAATACCACAGGCTCTGCTATACTGCATTCAAAAGCATAAACTCTTTTGAAGCCGCATGGAAGAGCCGTTTTTAATAGGAAACTGCTCTACCTGGCTTCAAACGAAACCTGTGCTTTTCGAAAAGTGGCCCACACGGAGGCGTTCCCCATGGTAAGGCAGACCGGCATCGGCATACAGGATTTCAGTAAAATAATCGAAAACAACTGCTTCTACGTAGATAAGACCGCTTTCATCAGGGAATGGTGGGAAAGCCGGGACGGTTTGCGGCCTATTGGGCCAATACCAGTTCCAACAGCCTGATTGGAAAGCTTGTCCGACAGGGAAGCCCTGACATTAAGATGGACATGGAGGGCCTGTTGAGAGGAGAGGTGCTCCACACCCGGGTGGACGAACAGATTGTCTTCAGCCAGCTGGGCCAAAGCGAGGTGTCTGTTTGGAGCCTCCTGCTGGCTGGCGGATACCTGAAGGTGGAGAGCCGTGGGACGGAGGACGGGGCTGACAGCGGAGAGTATGTGCTGTCTCTGACGAACAGGGAAGTGCACATTGCCTTCGAGCGGATGGTGCAGGGGTGGTTCGAGCCCTGCGCGGGCTGTTACAATCGGTTCATCCGCGCATTGCTTTCGGGCAATCTGGATGATATGAACGGGTATATGAATGATTTGGCTGCTGAGCTTTTCAGCAGCTTTGACGGCGGTAGAAAGCCTTCCGAAAAAGCCCGCCCGGAACGATTCTACCATGGATTCGTCCTGGGACTGTTGGTAGAGCTGAAGGACGGATACGGCATTTCCTCCAACGGGGAGAGCGGTTATGGCAGGTATGATATCATACTGGAACCGAAGAAGGACGATTTGGACGCCTTTTTGATTGAGTTTAAGGTGGCTGACGCCAGGCACGGGGAGACTCTGGAAGCATGTGTGGAATCCGCATTGAAGCAGATTGAAGAAATGCGGTATGAAACAGTTCTGTGGAAGAAGGGGATTCCCGCGGAGAGGATTCATAGATATGGATTTGCTTTTGCGGGAAGGACAGTGCTGATCGGGTGAATCCGGGACGTCCCCAGGGCGCGGAACCTGCGGCAAAAGCAAACTATCAGGAAAGGAAAGCATTTAAGCAGAAGGTACGGACATATGGAATTCAGCAGAGGAAAAATCAGACAGATCAGACATTTGATGGTTTTGGCGGCGCTGTTGGTGCTGGCGATCATATACAGCCAGGAAGTGCTGCGGGGGGCGGCGTTTCTGGTCGGCATCGTATCGCCGTTTTTGGTGGGCGGGGTCATGGCCTTCGTGCTGAACATCCCCATGCGGGCCTTTGAGGAGAAGGTCCTGGGCCGGTGGCAGGGGAAGAGCGCCGGAAAGGTCAAGAGGCCCCTGTGCCTGACGCTGTCCATCGTGTCCGTTGCAGTGGTGCTGGCCCTGGTGGTGGGCACGGTGGTGCCCCAGGTGGTGTCCACCGCCTCTGAAATCGGCAGGAAGATTCCGGCCTTTACGGAAGAGGTCATGGAGGGAGTGGACAGGCTGGCGAAGGACTACCCGGAGCTGACGAGGCAGATAGACCAGCTGGAGCTGACGGAGATCAACTGGGATTCCATGCTGGACAGCGTCATCGATTTCCTGAAGAACGGCGCGGGGGATGTGCTGAACTCCACGGTCAGCGTGGCCAGCGGCATCATATCGGGCATCATGAACACGGTGATAGCCTTTATATTCGCACTGTACGTGCTGACCCAGAAGGAAAAGCTGGCGGAGCAGGGCAGACGGATTCTTTCGGCCTATCTGCCGGATAAGGTGGGAGCCAAGACTCTGGAGATATTCAGCCTCCTGCATAAGAATTTCAGCAGCTTCATCACCGGACAGTGTCTGGAGGCGGTGATTCTGGGCACTATGTTCGTGGTGGCCATGAGCCTGTTCGGAATGCCCTATGCTTTGATGGTAGGCGTGCTGATTGCGTTTACGGCGCTGATTCCCATCGTGGGCGGATTCATCGGCTGCGCTGTGGGAGCCTTCATGATACTGATCGACAATCCGTTGCAGGCCCTTTGGTTCGTGATACTGTTCCTGGTGCTGCAGCAGATAGAGGGGAACCTGATATATCCCAAGGTAGTGGGGAATTCCGTGGGACTGCCCGCTATCTGGGTGCTGGTGGCGGTGAGCGTGGGCGGCAGCCTGTTCGGGATTTCCGGGATGCTGTTCTTCATCCCGTTGACATCCTCCGGCTATGCGCTGCTGCGGGAGAGCGTGAACGACCGCAACGCCAGGAGGCGGATGCAGGCGGCGCAGAGGAAGGGGAACAGGCCGGAAGACAAAGATGTAGTAATGGAAGAGGACGGAGGGACGGACGCTCCGGCGAAGAAGGTTCCGGAGGCGAAGGCTCCGGAGAGGAAGGCAGGGGAAAGAAAGAACGGAAAGAGGTCGTAAGAGCGGCTCCTGAAACAGGATGCCCCTGATAGAGCATCCCGGATTCCTGATGGCAGCCTGAAATGTAGGCTTCTGTCAGGATATCCGGGATGTCTTTGTGTGCCAGGCCCGGCGGGGGCTGCTGTCAGAACAGGCTGTTGCCCAGCATGCCGGCCATGCTCTGGTAGGCCGTCCAGGGGCTGTAACCGGACAGGGGATAGTTCAGGGCGCTCTGGGAGTAGAGGTTCCGGGACAGCATCTGGAGCATAAGTTGGTTGGTGGCATCGCACTGGTCACAGCAGGTGTTGCCGGAGGCGGAGACATCCTGTGCGGCGGATTCTCCGGAGGCGCTGCCGGGCCCTGCCGCCGCACCTGTTTGCCTGGCCGAAGATGAATTGATGGCCTGACGTGCAGTGGCGGCATCGTACAGGGCGGAACGGGTCTGCGCGGCGGTGTTCCGGGGGGCAGTGCTGCGTGTCCCGGTGGCCTGGGAGTCCCTTTCCGCAGCGGCCACGTCTGTAGCCGTCTGCGCTGCCCTTCCGGCCTGTGCCGCCGCCCGCTGCATCAGGCCGGAAAAGCTGCCCACATTGGCATAGCCTTTGACATTTGCCGTCCGTATGCCGCCCCGGCGGGCATAGTAGGTATTTACTTCTTTGATGCTGAAATCGTCTAAGTACATAATCTCTCCTTTCGAATCCTTCTGTTCTTCTGCTTTTCGCAGTGAATCAGATATTTTCCTGCAGTAATACAGTCACCTGGAATTCATTCCCCTCAGCCCGGATGTCCACGCTCCCCCTGTACTTCTCGGCCTCCCGCTTCACATTGGACAGGCCGATGCCGTGGAGGGCCATGAGGGGAGTCCGGGGGGAGCCCGGCCCGGGGGGCGCCTCCTTGGTGGACACGGGGAGTCCGGTGTGGCGGTGGAAGCGGAGATCCCCTTGGAAGGAGTTGCGGACTTCCAGCAGATAGAAGCGGTTCTTCTTTTTCCCGGAGAGGGAGATATACCGCTTCCCGGGCTCCACCCTTTCACAGGCCTCCAGGGCGTTGCGCAGCAGGTTGTTCAGGATGATGCCCATGTCGTAGGAATCGAAGCCTCCGGAGGCGGGAAAGGTGAAATCTGCCTGGAAGCGGATGCCCAGCCTGGCCGCGGCCCGCCCGACATCGCCCAGGATCACGTCCGAGACGGCATTCCCTGTGTACATGCCGGGCTCCAGGGCCTGTATGCTCTCCTCCATCTTGGCCATGTAGCGCTCCATGTCCCCGTAGCAGTTCCTCTCCGCCAGGCCCCTGATGTTGGCCAGATGGCCCCGCAGATCGTGTTTCATCCGGCGCAGCCCGTCGTAGAGCTGCTCCACCTGGGCCAGCCGCTCCTGAATGCCTGCCAGCTGCTGCTGTTCCACGAAATGCCTGCCCCGCTCCTCCTGGAGGGCCATGTTCTTCTGGCAGAGGGCAATCGCGGCCAGGGTCCCCGCGTAGAACAGGGCGGCCAGCAGGGGCACGATGCCCACGGCCATGGGCACCTGCTCGTAGAGCTGGAAAATGGAATCCCCGTCTGCCACGATGAGGAGCTGCAGGGTGATGCGGACGAAGAGGATTCCCGTCACCGGCGTCAGCAGCAGGTAGCACAGCTCCCTGACATGCAGGGCAAAGGGCCGTCTCCCCAGCACCAGAACCAGGCCCCGGAGCATGAGGGCAAAGAGGAGGAGCGTCAGCGCTTCGATGCAGATGTGGTTCAGCGCCGCGCCCAGGAAGACCTTCTCCGGGGTATTGGCGCCCGCCAGGAAGAGCCGATAGGTAAAATGGTTCAGGCTCTGTGCGGCCATCAGGCTCAGATGCCGGGTGCAGAAGAACAGCACTCCCAGCAGGAACAGGGCTTCCCGCCCGATGCCCAGAAACCGCCTGCAAACAGCCAAAAGCGCCGTCAGAAGCAGCATGCACAGCCAGCCGCGGAAGGAGAACACAGCGCCCAGAAAGAAGATGAAAATGTAGTCAACCAGCACGAACAGGCATTTTCGGCGCGTGCTCCGCCCGCCTCCCGCGCCCTCGTCCAGGAAGGGGCGCAGGAAAGCCGCCATGCAGGCCCCATAGAGGATTACCTCTATCCCTGCGGTTATCCGGTAGAGCAGTATGAAATCTGATTCGCGCAATTTCGCCTCCCTCCGGCTCCGCCTCCCTGACGAGACTACAAGGCCATAGGCCTGTCCGCAGGGAAGGAGCGTTTACTGTCGCAGGAAGCGCAGGTGCTGCTTCACGAAAGCATCGTATTTATATTTGGAGATCACCAGCTTTTCGCCGTCTGTCAGCGTGACCTGTCCCCGGGCATATTCCTCCACATGGCGCAGGTTCACCAGATAGCCCTTGTGGATGCGGGCGAACTGTCCGCCCAGCTCCAGCTCCAGTTCCCCTATCTTCCCGTAGTATTCCACTGTGCCTTCCTTTAAATGCAAAAGGAGCTTATGCCCACGGCTCTCCACATAGCGGATGTTCTCCAGCGGTATCACCCGGCTGGCCCCGGCGTATTGGACGAGCAGCGTCCTCCGGCGCTGTTTTTCCAGAACCGAGAGCTTCTCCGCCGCCCGCCGGAAGACATCCGCGAAGCGCCCCTCGTCCACGGGCTTCACCAGATACTGGAAGGCCTCCACGTCAAAGGCCTGGTACACATAGCTTTCATAGCCTGTGACGAAGATGATGAGGGGCTGCCTGTCCGGAGGAAGGCTCCGAAGCCTCCTGGCCAGCGCCATGCCGTCCATGGAGCCGGGACTCCCCGCCCCGCCTCCCAGCTCGATATCCAGCAACAGCAGATCATAATCCTCTCCCGCAGCCAGATAGGCCTCCGCGGAGGCATACTCCGAAATCCGGCATGAAGAATCCTCCCCCCGGATCAGCGCGGCCAGATAGCTGCGGATATTCTGTTCGTCATCACATATCGCGATCCTGATTTTTCCCATCCCTTTCCGCCCCATTCCCCGTGCCGACTTTCCGGCCGGGACGCGGGCCTTCAATTCCTGTATCGTAAGGAAACGGACAAATCTTAACGGCCATAGCGCAAGTAGCCGTTTTGACAGCGCAACTGGCAGATATACTCACGAGCGATGAAATCTGCCGCAATGTCCCCATAGGCTTTCGCCTGTGAGCCGGGCTGCCTGGCAGATTTTGGTGATTGTCAGTTTATGCTGCAGACCGCCAGGATTTACAGTGGCATCTCCGGGAAAGTGCTTGGCTGGCGCTGCAAATTTAACCGATGCGCAGTATAAATGGCAGAAGATGGGAAAAAGGATATTGTCAAAAACCGTAATATCATATATAATTTACAGATGAACAGATGATGCCGGCAAGCGCCTATGACGAGGGGGATATGACAACACTGGACGACACCAAAACGCGAATCATCCATGCGACGATAAAGGCCGTGCGGCAGTATGGCCTGGAAGGGGTGCGCATCCAGAATGTCAGCAAGCTGGCAGGGATTTCCTCAGGCGCGATCTACCGGCACTTTGAGGGCAAGGAGCAGCTGCTGACAGAGTGCTTCACTTATGTGGACAGACAGGCCGCGGCGATTTTCGAGGATCTGCAGTTCAATCCTCTGGTCATGCTCACTGACCCGATGGGAGCGGTAAAGACGCTGTGGCTGCCCTATTTCCGGTTCTGGACGTCCCGCCCGGACGAGACGGTCTTCTACTACCGGTTCCGGGACAGCGCCGCGTTCCCCAGTTATGACAGAAGCCGGGACGTGACATACTTCGGAACCTTCATCGGGATGGTCCGGATTTTCAAAAAGGTGTTTCCCAGCCTGGATCGAATCAATCAGGACATGCTGTGGCTCCATGTCCTCACGTCCACATTGCTGTACGCGAAATATGTGGTGGAGGGAATCCTTCCAAATAATGAGGAGACCGAGGAGACGGTGTTCCGGCTGCTGACCACCGGGCTGAGCGGTTACCTGAAGCCGGAGAGGCTCTCAAGATTGAGTCGGAAATAAATACATGCCGCTGAAGGGCGGTTTGTTTTTGACCATATGATAGTGAACGTTTATTTACATTTTCTGGAGGAAGTATGAAAAAAATTCTGATTGTTGACGACAGCGTCCTGCAGGCGACCCAGTTGAAGTCCATCCTCAAGGACGAGTATGACATCACCATTGCACAGAAGGGGGAGGAGGGGCTGCGCCTTGCAGGGGAGGGGGATTTCTCGCTGATCCTGCTGGATGTGGTGATGCCGGGGATGGACGGCTTTACGTTGCTGAAGAAGCTCCAGGACGATAATGCCACCAAGAACGTGCCGGTGATCCTGATCACCAGCCTTTCCGACGTGGCCAGCGAGGAGCGCGGGCTTATCCTGGGAGCCGTGGACTATATCACGAAGCCCTTCCACCCCCTGATTGTCCGGGCGAGGGTCAATACCCATGTGAAGCTGTACCAGTACCGCAAACAGGTGGAACAGCAGTCCATGACCGACCAGCTTACGGGGATCGCCAACCGGCGCAGGTATGAGGAATACAGCATCATAAGGTGGAATGAGGCCAACCGGCTGCAAATCCCGTTCTCCATCTGCATGTTCGATATCGACCGCTTCAAAGTATATAACGACACCTTCGGCCATCCCGCCGGGGATAAAGTGATTTCCGCCGTGGCGCAGACGGCGGCCTCCTATCTGCAGCGCAGCACGGACTTCCTGGCCCGCTATGGCGGCGAGGAATTTGTGGCGATTGCCATGGGGGACCAGGCCGATAAGATATTCGGGCATATGAAAAAGATCCGGCAGGCCATAGAGGACCTCCATATTCCCCATGACCCCTCCGTAGCCCAGTGGGTCACGGTCAGCATGGGCGGCATTACCGTCTGTCCCCCGGTGGAGCACGGCTACGGGTTTTACCTGCAGTTCGCGGACACACAGCTGTACGACGCCAAGCGGCATGGGCGCAACAGGGTGGTCTGGGCTGACGAGAGGCTGAAGCAGATGCTGGAAAAAGAACGCTGAGACCACCGTGTACAGGGGAGGCGCAGACGCCGCCCGGCGGGGGACGGAAAGTAAATCGCAGTACATAAGCGGCGGGAGCCCGGGAGGAAGGAGGCTCCGCTGCTTTTTTATGCAAAAACTTTAGATAAACAGTGTATAACACTTGACAACAGTTGTGCGCTGTTATATACTGTTTGCAAGGAGGAAAAAGGAATGCGCATTATTATAAACAGTTCTTCCATGGTTCCCATCTATGAACAGATTACAGACCAGATCAAGACCCTGATACGCGGCGGGGAATTGAAGGAGAACGATAATCTGCCCTCTGTCCGGGTGCTGTCAAGGGATCTGCGGATCAGCGCGCTGACCGTGAAAAAGGCCTATGACAGCCTGGAGGAGGATGGCTTTACCGTGACTGTCCATGGCAAGGGAACCTACGTCGCGGCAGTGAATCCGGGCCTTTTGCTGGAGGAGCAGAAGAAGGAGCTGGAGGCGGATCTGGAGATGGCTGTCCAGAAAGGCAGGAGATACGGGATCAGCGATGAGGACATTAGAATCTTATTTGACCTTATTTTGGAGGGATGACTATGTTGAGGATTGAAAATTTACGGAAAAGCTACGACACGTTCCGGCTGGACTGCTCCATGGAAGTCCTGTCGGGGAGGGTGACAGGGCTGGTGGGGCAGAACGGGGCGGGGAAGAGCACCACGTTCAAGGCAGTGCTGGGGCTGATCAGGCCCGACGGCGGCAGGATAGAGATCCTGGGGAAGGACAGCGCACAGTTCGGCGCAAAGGATAAGGAGAAGCTGGGCGTAGTCCTGTCCAACGCGGGCTTCAGCGGGTACCTGACCATAAAGGACATCGTCCCTGTCATGGCCAGCCTCTATGCCCGGTTCGACAGGGGGTTCTTCCTGGAGCAGGTCAGGCGGTTCGGGCTTCCCGACAACCAGAAGATTAAGGAGTTCTCCACGGGCATGAAGGCCAAGCTGAAGGTCCTGACGGCCATTTCCCACAGGGCGCAGCTCCTGATCCTGGATGAGCCCACGGCAGGCCTGGACGTGGTGGCCAGGGACGAGCTTCTGGAGCTGCTTCGGGCATTCATGGAGCAGGACGAGGACAGGGGCATCCTGATAAGCTCCCACATCTCCGGCGACCTGGAGACCCTGTGCGACGACGTCTATATGATACATCAGGGGAAAATCATCCTCCATGAGGATACGGACGTGCTGTTAGATGATTACGCAGTGCTGAAGGTGGACGAGGAGCAGTACCGGACGATCGAGAAGCGCTATATCCTGCGCAGCAGGAAGGAGAGTTTCGGCTATAGCTGCCTGACGAATCAGAAACGCTTCTACAGCGAGAACTATCCGAAAATCGCCATCCTGAAGGGCAGCATTGACGAAGTGATTATGATGATGATACGAGGTGAGACATTATGAAAGGATTACTGATTAAGGATTTGAGACTGATGAAAAATATGGGGAATTCCCTGGCAATCATCCTCCTGGTGGCGGTGGGCATGTCCTTCTACAGCAGCGATATGAGCTTCATCGTTATCTACTTGGCCATCATCGGGACATCGTTCACGTCCAGCACCATCAGCTATGATGAATTCGACAATGGGAACGCGTTCCTGTTCTCCCTGCCTGTGTCCAGAAAGGACTATGTGCTGGAAAAATATCTGTTCGCCATATTGATGTGTGGCGGCGGATGGCTTCTGGGGAGCGTCATCTCCATTGTGGCCGGGGCGGTCCGAAGCGGCCTCGACCCCATGGAGGGCATGATGACGGCTCTGGTGCTGTTGCCTGTGGCGATGTGCCTGAATGTGCTCCTGGTGCCGCTGCGGCTGAAATTCGAGGCGGAGAAGAGCAGGATAGCCCAGATTGTGATTATGGGAGGCATCTTCGCGGTGGTGATCGCGGGAACAAAGATTGCGGAGAGGCTGGGCATCGACCTGGAAGCCCTGGGGGAGCGGATGCCGGTGATGAGCGCTCGGTTAGGCATCGTGGTGGCTCTGGGCATCTGCATCGCCCTGCTGCTCCTCTCCTGCCATATCAGCATCAAGATTATGGAGCGCAAGGAGTTCTGAGGAGCTTTTGCAATGAAATTATTTTCAGGCAATGGATAGGATATACTTTAAGGGATTTCGGAAGTCCTCCATACCTGCGGCCGGATTTGGAAACTGGACAGATGGAATTCATATACCGGACGGATGCCGTTGAAACCGGGCAGGAATGATTTTGGAAGGAAAGAGGCTGCCTTAGGGCAGCCTCTTGAAATATGCACAGGCGCTGTGCGGCCTTCCTACAGCATGGTATCGTCCCTCAGGACCTCCGCCAGGCTGATCTTCCGGATGCTGCGCCAGGCCAGGGAATAGGCAAGCGCCACGCAGGCCACGATGGCCAGCATGAAGACGGCGATTGGGACAAGGGGCGCCTGGGCCAGGAATTCTCCCGCATCCACATAGCTCAGCTTCAGCATGGCGCCTACGGCCGCCACCGCCAGGGGAAGGGTGATCAGAATCGGGCGCCCCGCCAGGACCAATGCCTCGATGCAGAACATTTTCCGCAGGGAGGTCGGCGTCAGCCCCACGGACATGTACCTGGCGAATTCCCGTTTCCTCTGCCGCACGAAGCCCAGGGTGTTGGAGAACACATTGCCCATGCCAATCAGGGCCAGCAGCACGCAGAAGCCGCCGAAGACCGCCATCATCCCCTGAAACATGGTATTGTTGGAGTCATATTCCTGGATGCGGTTTTCGCTCTCTGCGGCATGGTTTTTGCTGACGATGGCATGGATTTGTGCCTGCAGGGCGTTCAGCTCCTCCAGAGCGGCGCCCTCTCTCCCCAGCACGCAGATGCAGACTTCCTCATTCGTGCCCCCAAGCTGCCCGCCGATTTCCCGCCACAGGGAGGCAGGGATGAAATGTACCAGCTCATAGTAGTCAAGGGTGGCGTATTCCTCCCGCAGGGCCGGGACCTGCTCCGTATAGGCCAAGACCGCCACCTCCGCCGTGACATCCTCGCTGCCGGACTGGCGCAGGACGCTTACAGGGGCTTCCCCTAAGGAATCCTTTTTCAGGTAAGGACAGTAGACCGGATGCCGGAAATCGGGATTGGTCACATCCCGGATCTGATTCATGACCACCGCCCCGTCCAGCCGGGGAGCGGCGCCGACCTGTTCGCAATAGGCCAGGAAGCTGTTGTCATCCAGGATGACCAGGGGCGCGTTCACCATCCAGCCGTCCTGTACCTGCGTCACATATTGCCCGGGAGCCTGGGAAAACCCGCCGAAGGACTTCATCTCCTCGCTTATCTGTGCCTCTGTGATGAGCCGCCTCGCCGCTGCCCTTTGGTACACGATGGCGCTCTCCACCCCTGCAAGCCCCTGGAGCTCCTCCGTCTCCGGGAAGCTTTCCACCTGGGTGTCTTTCAGGGTGGCATAGATGTCCCAGACGTTCTGATATCTCTCAAAATAGGTCTCCCTGGTGCTGATTGCCGTAAGGGAGAAGAAGCACTGCATCATCGTAAAGGCCATAAAGGAGAACAAAAGGGACAGGGAGGCCGTCCGCAGGGCCTTTCGCTGGGCTTTCAGGGCATTGCCCGCCAGCTCTCCCTCCACGCCGAACAGGAGGCTGAGGATGGGGGAGGACTTTCTGCGCCTCAGCTGCAGCTCCCCGGTGTTCTTGATGGCCTCCAGGGGCGTGAGCCTGCTCAGCTTCCGGGCGGGCAGCCAGGCGGAGAGCCATATGGTCGCCACGGCAACGAGCAGGGTGGCGGCCAGGATCAGGGGGTGGTATCCGGGGCTGGACTCATGTCGGCCCTGGACAGCGTCTCTCAACAGCACATTGGTCAGGAGTATCAGCCCCATCCCGCCCGCTACGCCCAGGAGGCTCCCCACGAACAGGGGCAGGGCGCACAAAGAGGCAGCCTCCTGCAGCAGGCAGGTGCGGATCTGCTTCGGCGTAGCGCCGATGCTGGAAAAGATGCCGAACTGATGGATTCTGGCGTTCATGGACACCGCAAAGGAATTGTGTATGATGATCACCAGGGAGAAGGAAGCCAGGGCCACAATCAGGAGGAACAGGGGAAACAGCAGCCTGGGCGCGGTGTCCTGGGGATCGCGTACCAGGTACAGCGCCAGGAGCTCATGATGGTAGGCTGTGTTCTCCGGGGGAATCCCGGCCAGCTCGGCGATGCGGGGCGTGTCCTGAAGGACATCTTTATAATGGTAGAAATAGAGGTCTGTCACCATTTCTCCGTCCTGGCTCTTTTCCTCGTTTACCACGGCCTCTTCCACAGTGGCGAAATTTCGGATGGCTTCCAGGGCCTCCCCATCGATCTCCCCCACCAGCCGGCTCTGCCAGCCGCCTTCATTCAGCGATATCCGTTCCACCTCATACTTCCAAATATTATAGAACAGACAGCACAAAAGGGACAGGAGCAGTGCCGAGATAAAAGCTGAAATCCGCACGGACAGGCTGGAGGAGGGATTTTTTTTCAGGTAATCGGATGAATATTCTTTCCACATAGGATATGCCGTCACAGCTCTGCGGACAGCGTCTTCACCTCCCTTCGTTCATCGCTTACGATGCGCCCGTCCTGGACGGTGATGATGCGCTCCGCCTCCAGGGCCACCTTTTCGTCATGGGTGATCAGCAGAATGGTCTGGTTCAGGCTGCGGTTGGAGAGCCCTAGCATATCCATGATCTCCTTGGAATTCTTCTGGTCCAGGTTCCCCGTGGGCTCGTCCGCCAAAAGCAATGCAGGGCGGTAGATCAGCGAGCGGGCGATGGCGACGCGCTGCTGCTGGCCGCCGGAGAGCTGGCTTGGCAGAGCCTCCAGCCGGTCTGCGATTCCCAGGGTGTCCACGATTTTTTGGAAATATTCCTGATTGGGCTTCTTTTTGTCCAAGGCCAATGGCATCAGGATGTTCCTCCGCACGGTGAGGGTGGGGATCAGGTTGTAGAACTGGTACACCAGCCCTACCTTTCTGCGCCTGAAGATGGCGGCCTGGGTCGGGGTCAGCGTGGAGAGGTCTGTGCCGTCTATGATGACCGACCCCTCAGTGGGCTTGTCCACGGTGCCCAGGATGTGCAGCAGGGTGGACTTGCCCGAGCCGGACGAGCCCACGATGGCCACGAATTCTCCCTTGTCCACGGACAGATTGATTCCGTCCAGGGCAGTCACCTGATTGTCGCCGGTGCCGTATATCTTTCGGATGCCCTGACATTTTAAGATTTCCATTTTGATTATCCTCCTATTGTAGTTTTGCCTTACAGGTTACAGTATATCAGACGAAACTTACAACTCAGTGACTGTAGAGGCGGATTTCAAACAGAGCGCCTGCGCCCGGCCTGTTCCTGGCCCGGAGGGTGCCGTTCTGGAGTTCAATGATTTCCTTTGCCAGGGCCAGGCCGATGCCTATGCCGTTTTTGGCAGCGTTCCGGCCGCGGTAGAAGCGCTGGAAGAGGTGGGGGATGTCCTCCTTGGCGAAGCCCCTGCCCTCATCCCAGATCAGGATTTCCGTGTACAGAGGATTCTGGGCGTAGGAACAGAGGATTTTCCCACCGCCCCCATGCTCCAGGCAGTTCTTCATCAGGTTCATCACCGCCTCCATGGTCCAGTCCAGATCTGCCATGACCATCATGCCGCCCTGCTCCGGGATTTCCACGGAAGTTCCGGATGCGTCCAGCAGCTCCTGCAGATTGTCCGCCGCCAGCACCAGCAGGGTAAAGACATCCACCTCCTCTTTCTCCAAAGCCAAAGTCCCGGCATCGATGCGGGACAGCAAAAGCAGCGCTTCCTCCAGGCGGGTGAGACGTTGGAGCTGTTTTTGTATCTGTTCCAGATAGCAGCCGGATGTGACAGCCGGGGAGATTGGGGGCATGGCTGTTTCCCTGGCGCAGGAGGCCTTCGCAGCAAGGTCGTGCTCCATCATCTGGACGGACAGGGAGATGGCGGTTATGGGGGTCTTGAGCTGGTGGGCGATGTTGGACAGGTTCTCCGCGAAGCCGTTCCTGGCCTGGATGGCCGCCTCCTTCGTCTGATAGAGGAAGGTCACGGTCTTGTATATCTCATCCTCCAGCCTAGAGAAGTCGTCCTCCCCGGAGGCAGCTTTTGGGGAGGCGGGGAGGATAGGAGCGGTGCTGGTGCCCCTCTGTTCCAGATACGCTGCCAGGGCCAGGATCCGCAGGGCCTCCCTGCGGTTGCGGTAAGCCCAGGTGCAGGCGAAGAGCAGGCTCCCTGCCAGGAACCCGGCCCCGATGCACCAGAGGCTCTGCCTGTAGGTGGGGACGGAGAAGTCGCTGGCCCGGTACCCTAATGACGATAATACGTCTTCGTATGCGGAGCCGTCGGCGTTCCCGCCTGTGTATTCCTTCAGGGCGGCGGCAATAATCCTTCGGGCCTGCGGATCCTGCTCCACCACCTCCCCGCAGACCGCGTTCAGCAGGTCGAACTGCAGATGCCCGTAATGGAAGGTAAAGAGCAGCACGGCCAGGGCGGCGGCCAGGAGGCTTACGGACAACGTCAGGCCCAAAGTGACAAATACGTTCTTCCGTCCGCTCATAGGGTATCCTCCATGCGGTAGCCCACGCTCCTGACGGTCTTCAGGCAGGCGGGCTGGCCGAGCTTGTCCCGCAGCCGCTTCACGGTGACCGTCAGGGTGTTGTTGTTCACATAGTTTCCGTTCGCGTCCCATACCTGCGCAAGGATCTGTTCCCTGGTGAGGGTCTTCCCCTTGTGCTGCATCAGGTACAGGAGGAGCTGATATTCCGCCGCGCTTAAGAGGACTTCCTCCGAATGGCAGGTGACTGTCCGGCGGTTCTGGTCTATGCGGATGCCGCCGCAGGAGAGGTACTGCTCCGCCACATTGCCCGTCCTGCGCAGCAGCGCCAGGATGCGGGAGTACAGCACCTCCAGCTGGAAGGGCTTGACGACATAATCGTCGGCGCCGTCCCGGAAGCCGGAGACGATGTCCGAGGCATCGCTGCGGACGGTGAGGAAGATGATGGGCAGATCCTTCCACCTGCTCCGGATCCATCGGCAGAGCCTGTCCCCGTGGCCGTCCGGCATGTTCCAGTCCAGCAGCACCAGAGTGGGCAGATGGGACTCCAGCGCCGCTCTGGCCCGGGCCAGGGTGGCGCAGAGGGTGACGCGGAAGCCTTTCTGTTCCAGATATTCCGCCACGGCAGCGGCGATGTCGGGGTCGTCTTCTATATAGTAGATGTGGGTCATAGTCGTGTTCCGCCTTTTTCTTTTAGAGTGTCATGAACACATTATAGCAGAAAAAAGTTACAGGTGTGTGACGGATTTTGCGTTGACAAAGGGGAAAAGAAATGATATGAAAGACATATAAAAACAGCGGAACCTCATATTCTATGGGATTCCGCTGTTTCCAAAAAATGGAGCATACGGGATTCGAACCCGAAAGAAAAGCTTGATTTTCCTTGAATTTACTGCATTTTGGAACTTTTATTTTGATTACCTTTGATTACTTTTTTAAAATATAGGAAAGGGGGCTCTTGCACGTATGATGTTAAAGGAGCTTTCTTATCTGAATATTGTAAAATTTCTATTATAGCTAATGGCATAAGATTTTATGAATTTCGCACTATCTTAAACAATAGGGCATACTAGATTTGAACCTTATTTCAGCCCCAGAAAGCCAATAAAATCAGGGAGAATGCACAAGGTCTACAATCATTTGGTGATTATTTGATTAGTCTAAGGAAGAGGAATCAGCACTGTGCTGACCAGAAAACAACTGAATATAGAAACGAAGACAGCCCCTGCTGAAAGAACAGGGGCTGTTGTCTATTTCTTTTATTAGATGTACCTATTCTCTGTAATACGTCACGATGTCTCCAATATCACATTCCAGGATATCACAGAGCCTATTGATGGAGTGCATGCTTACCGACTGATTGTGTCTCAATCTGTAGAGCAGGGATTCAGATATCTCGTAATCATTAATCAGCGTATATTGGGAAATGCCTTTTCTGCTCATTGTCTGCCACAACTTGTCGTAATTATACATGTCCAACCCTTTTCGCTCTTGTATTACTACAAGTTTATCGTTATAATGAGTATTAACGGAATGTCTATTTTCAGACAATAATGAACCACGAAAAGACTGTTGGTGTTTTGGCAGTCCTGTCCACACTATTCTTTTTTATAGGATATAACGGATGAGCAGAAGACAGAGAAAACGTGGATTGGACATGCTGTTATAAGGTCTGAAACGAAAGGGGGTGAATTAGAAAATGTTGAAATCATTTGAGTCAATCAGAAAAGCCGTGACAGCATATTTCTGGAAACGATACGACATGTTTTGGATGGAAATAGATTCGAAGACGGAAGAAGCGCTTCTGGAGGCAGAGATGGAAAACGATGAGGACAGATATAACTATATCTGGTTCAGGCAGGTCCTGTTGGAGGGAGATGCTTGGTGGCACACATGATTAGCAATCATTCTTCCTTTCCTCTTTTGATTCTTAGGATATCGTTTGGCGTACAATTCAAAAGCGTACATAATGTATCAATTGTATTGACAGTCACGCTCTTGTTTTTCCGCAAGGCATCCAAAGTCCCTGTCGAGAACTTGTGGTCAGTTATGAGCTGGTACTGTGTTATCCCTTTTCTTCGCATTGTTTCCCAAAGCGGACTGTAATCGAACATCTTAGCTCCCCTCTTCCATTTCAGTATATAGGGATATTTTTCAATTGAATATTGCCGAATATTCGGCTATAATGTCTATAAAGAGACATGGAGGCGTAAAATGGACGTTTGGGTGCTGAAAGATAAGCTATCGGAACTTAACAGAAAAATCGAAATGATTTTATATGGAACTGATTATCGTGGAAACGACAACTTGCTGCCAATAGGATATGATGGAAATGATCCGGATGAAATCTTTTGGTATCAAGAATTGGGGGAGCTAATGACCCATTTGTATTATTTCAAATGGGTGATGGACTATCTTCAAAAGCCTGTCATGTATCAGGGCATGATCCGGATTTCGGAAAGTGGGGGATATATGCTTGACGGGATTGAAATAAAAGGGGATGACATTTTTGAGGTTTTTGAATCAGACGATCCTACGAAAGCCAGCCACTGGAGGAGGACATGTGCGGACAGCCGCTTAGACCTTGATGGCAGGCTGGCGAGGATAAGGGGATAGGAAGAGGGAGCCTGAGTGGCATGACAGAGCAATCCCACATGGCTCAAATGGGCAGAAATAAGGACGCTGGGACTGAAAAAGAGGGGCGCTGTCAGTTGTGCCCCTCGCTGGATGCTTTGCGCTATATCGTTGGCTTTGCCCTTCTGACAGTGGCTATATTATCGGAAGACGGTTGGCGTATTAGTACTGCCAGAACCTGTTTTTTTGATACTGTATATATTTCCCCAGGCTTTTTATCTTTCTTATTGGGCAAGCTTTTTAGCCTTTCTATGTCAATCATCGTATCAGGAGATTTATTTAACATTTCTATCAAATACTTGATGTCACAATCCCTCTTGCTTGAAATTTTGTATGCGGCCTCGAACGTGATCCTTTTCCCATCGAGCAGCCGCGCGATGGGCTGGAGCAGATTATCCGGCAGCTTTATGATGCGCCGGTATTTGCTCAAGGTCGCCGTGCTGATGCCGAGCCACTTGGACATCCTGTCCCGGATAGTGCCCCCGTTGACCACTTTTATCTAACTTGTGTCTACTTTGGACACAAGTTCCATCCTCGGTGTCGGCATCTTTTTCTAAATCGGTCCGTCTTCCCTGCCTTGAAGCATCTTTAATCAGCGTCTCAATGTAGCTTACCGCTTCAAACTTTTGCCGATAGTTCCAATCCGGGAAAGACTGCTGGTTCAGGTTGCTGTCGAAGAACAGTTTCAGTGCCTTATCATCAGTCAGCCCATATCTTACTTCTGCCCTGATTTTGTCATGGTCCAATGCCTTTGCTGCCTTGACACGGTTATGGCCGCATATAATCTCATACTTTCCATGATTGACAGGCCGGACAACGATGGGGTTTATGAGTCCTGTATTTTCAATACTGTCCATCAGCAGCTGCAGGCGTTCCCCTTCATATGTCCGCCCGGAATGGCATTTAAAGGGAACCAGGTCTTCAAGCCGGATCTCTTTCATTTCTTTGTCCATAGCATTATCCTCCATGCACATATCTTACCAGATTCCCGGCATTAAGTCAAAAGGCCCGCAGTGCCCACTGCATCCATCGCATAAGGCACATGGGTACATATATATTTTTATAATGACACTATGGCAGCGCCCACACCATTTGGGACGTGGGACGATATCTTTCAAAGGAGGGCTTCATACTATGGAAAGACCAATGACGACACGGGAACTGTTCAACAAAATCAGGGACATCCTGAAGGAGAAAGGCATGCTCCCAGACATCCTGGACTACGGACTGGCAACAGACAGGCCGGTCTCCATCCAGAACTGTGACTTTGAACTGAAGAACAATCTTGACTACGGGGGCAGCGAAGGGATATACCTGGATTTGTGGATGGTATCATTTGAGGATGGGGAGAAGAAGACCTGCGGCCTGGGGATCTTCAAGACGCTTGACAGCAGCGGTGAGGCGATGCACATAATGGCAGGCCTTCTGGCAGACTTCATCATCGAAGCGACATCGTATGTCAACAGGAACCTGGATGACTTCACATGGGAAGGGGCAGACGTGAGGGCAATTGACGGAAACGGAAAGGCCCTTGACTGGTGCTATTCCTGCGGCAGCATGGAGAAGGCCTTGAAGAAGAAGGACGAACTGCTGGAGAGATATCCGGAGGTCACCGTGAGGGACAACGCCACACGAAAGGTGGAGGTGTTCCGGCGGGACGGCAAAGAAAAGGAAGGAGGGATGGATGGAGATGGAAAGTGAGGGGATGCGGAAAGAAAGGGCAGGCGTGATGGGACAACAGGATGGGACAGTGCATGTAGGGACTTGTTCCGGGAAGGGACCGGAAGGGTACGGGGAGCTGTTCGTATTCGTTCCGGAGGTAGGGCAGATAGTACGCATTGCCGAAGGGACGGGGGACAACCTGCTCCGGGAGGATGAAGAGGATGGGTATGTGGACTACATCTATTATGAGCAGCATGAACTTGGCATTGACATGCCAGTAGTGGACGGCGGGCAGGTGCTCCTGGAGGGCATGTTCAGGGAGCTGTTCCAAAGCACGGCGGACTGCATCCCGAGGGTGCTGGACATGGCATATGGGACCGACACGCTGGGCTGCACCATATTGGCATAGGAGGGACTGGACATGGGATTGGGACATGACAAGGGCCTTGCGGCACGGATGAAAAGGTGCCATGAGGATTCAGAAGGGAGGGATTGAGATGGTAAAGATAGGGGACGGAAGGTACGTGATTGGCTTCGATGACGGGTACCAGCTTGGGAAGACGGCGAACTACATATTCGACAACGGCGTGCACATGCTCGGGAGCGTAGAGCCCACGCTGAAGGAGAACTCCCTGTTCTATGAGGGGGAATACTTCAAGGTCGGAGAGGGCAGGGCAGCCATCACGGAGGACAAGGTCTCCAGCGATGCGGCGATGCTCCGCACCATGGCCGCCATTGCCATGGAGCTCGGCAGTGCAGGGATACGCAGGGCAGAGGTGGTGCTGGCGGTGGGCCTGCCCTTCTCGGACTACGGCAGGGGGAAGCTGGGGCTGGCCGACTATTATGCCCGGCATGGCAGCCTGGCATTCTCCTATGAAGGGGACGACTATGAAGTGGGGATAGCGAAGGTGGTGGTCTGCCCCCAATGCTATTCCGCCATCGCCGCAAGGCTCGGGAACATGAAGGGCGACTATCTGGTCGTGGACATCGGCAGCAAGACCACGGATGTGGTGTATGTCCATGATGGGCTTCCCATAGAGAGCAGGTCCATCACCATCGAGAAGGCCATGGTCAAGTGGATGAAGGAGATCCAGAGGGAGATGAAGGTCCAGACCGGAAAGGACATACCGGAAGACGAGGTCATGAAGGTCGCGCTGAAGGAGGGCAGCAACCTTCCGGGTGCCCATGCGGAGCTCATCCGCGGCATGCTGCGCGAGAGGATGCGCTCCCTGGAGCTGGAGCTTGCAGAGAGGGGATACAGCATGGACTACCTCAACATCATCTATGTGGGAGGAGGCGCACTGATAGCGCGTGACTATGCTGGCAGGTACCGGAGCCATGCCGCATATGACTGCGACCTGTGCGCCAATGCGAAGGGGTACGAGTTCCTTGCCAGACAGCTTGTAGGGAAGGGGGCGGCATGATGGCCGGGGAGCAGAGGGCTGTGACCATCCGGTTCAACATGGGCGACAGGACCGACAGGGAGCTGTACCGGAAGCTGGCGGAAGGGGCAGGGGACGCGGTATCCTTAACAGCTTACATGAAGAGGGCGCTTGAGGAGCATTTCGCCTTGAACATCAGGATTGCGGACAGGCAGGAGTTCCATGACCAGATGCTGGCAGCCGTCCGGGAGGAGATGCAGGTACAGGGCATGAAGCTGGTGGGTGCTCTCCTGGCCGGAATCGGGGTCGTAGGCGCTCCAGGGCCACGGGCAGGGAGCGCGGCTGATGGCCTGGAACTGCCGGAAGCCTGTGGTGAGCTGCCTGAGGATTTGCAGGGGATTCTTGACTATATTGGATAGGGACACAAAGACGATGGCACATAAGATATCAGCAACAATGCAGAGGCATCTTTGGCGGGTGCCTGCTGCATTTGTGCTGCCAGATGCAATTGATATGCTACAGACAGGGCATTTTGAAGGGCTATCCTCAGAAAATGGCTGCATGGATGCAACAGGATGTAGCAGATGTGCAGCCAAGGAATCTTTCTGTAGATGGACAGTTGCCGATTGATTCAGACTGTCTTTGTTGGAGGGAAAAGCACAGACAGAGGGCATTCAACATGAGCATGGAAAAGGCAAATAAGAAGTGGATGTATTCCTTGTCAAATGGGTCATTCTTTCATATAAATATTCTTCTTGTGCTACCGTCCAACCCTTGCATGCAAGGATACATCAATAATATTACTTGGGAGGTTTAAAAATGGCCATTAAGGAAAGAGGGAAAAGAAAAAACACTCCAGAAGAACATTTAGTATGGGTTACGGATTCTATGGCTTACGACAGACTGCATGTGCTGTCGGCTGAGTATTCCGTTTCAGTGGAGTTGCTGGTTAATGTGGCGGTAAAACGGCTGCTTGATGATGTCGATTTTGTAAGGGGGCTTCGGACGGGTAAAATGGGAACGGAATAGTCCCTTCAGCTGTCTCCCTCAAAGTAGGAGAAAATCGTGCGTAATACGTTGACAGCCATCTGCTTGCGCTCTAATGGCTGATTATCGATTACCTGTTTAATCTGATTCATGATATTGGAGTCGCTGTCAGATACGGAATCAGATAGCATGTAATCCACGGTTACACCGAGCCGCTCAACGAGCCTCACCAAAGTGTCCAATGTGAGGCTCCGCTCCCCTCGCTCTATTGCGCCCATGTAGGTATCGGATATGTCGATAGCTTCTGCGAGCTGAGCCTGTGTAAGGTTCAGTTTCTTTCGCTCTTCCCGGATTCGTTTGCCAAGTTTACTGTAATCCATGCGCACACCTCTTTTTACATTTATTTTATAAAGAGAGAATAAAATAAAGAATTGCCTAAAAGGGGTAAATATATTGACTAAAAGAGGTATTTGCTGTATACTAGGAAAAAAGAGATATTTATAAATCTAAGTTTTATAGTAGCAAAGAGGTTGGCCATGAATTTCATGGCTGGTACTGAATATGTTGAGCCTCGTTCATGGCTCTAGTGATTTACTAGCAGGGAGGTGTTTTGATAGGATTTTTAGACTCTTTATTTTCTTCTTCATCAGACAAGGGCGGTATTCCTGGTTATTTGAGAAAAGACTATGAGAAGATAGGGATTTACCCAGACGATGAAGAAGGAAGTCCTCTGGCAAATAACGGAAAGAAGATGTATCGCATCATGTGTCGCAGAATATATAAGGGGTGACACGCCTGTACTAAATGCAACAATATTTTTGGCGAATGGAAATAGGTTTAAATGGTAGAGATGTTTTCCCAAATATAGCCTATATCCATGAGTTATTTATATTGCATATAAGAATAAAAAGTAACATTAGAAGGAGGTCTGTCATGGCGCTGTTTGATCCAAATAGGAAAGTAAAAAAGGTAATTAAGGAACTGCAAAAAAGCGGAGCTAGTCCCGAGGCTTATAAAACAAGGAAAAGCTGCTACAACTGCAAATATTATTCATCTATTGGTAATTGTAATTTTCATAATAAAATGATGCATAAGGCCGATTATTGTGGAAATTATTGGGGTAAGTAATTCTGTTGTAAATTGGTACGTACTACAGAAATTGTCTAGCACTGGACTGTTTTTGAATGGGCTTTTGGTTATCAAAAGCCCATTCTGCCAGCTTGATAGCAGGTATATGGCTTGAGAGATTTGATTTCATGTGGCAGTGTATTGGCTGGGATTTTTGATGGGGCATATTAGACTTTACTAAAGAACGGAGGCTGGTCGTTTGGTGGTAATTAATGAAAAGGAAACAAAATTTGATATTTTTTTAGAGCGGTTAGCAAAACTTCCACTTATGAGGGCGGCTCTATTTTGTGCCATTGCAGGTATAGTGTTTCAGGTTTTAGGGTTGAAAGTACTTTCAATGTTTCTATTCAATGTTGTTCTTCTGGCTATAATAGCTAAGGCATTGGCTTTCTGCCTTGGATGGGTAACGCACCTTTTAAGTAAGTTTTGGGTAACAGCTCTATTTTTGGCTATAGAAATCAGAATAATGTGTATACCATTGGAATCATTAGCAGTTACAGAAGGAATTCTGGGAGGGGCTGCGAGGGTTTTTTTACCCATTTTTACAAATATATCTTGGATAGCGCTAGTTCTGGCAGGAATAGGGTTTCTGATAAGGATATTTGTTGCCCTTTTTATTAAGTAAATCCATAAGTATAGTTGAGTAGAGGTGTATCAGTAGAATTGTTAGTTGGGCTATGTGCCATGATTAATTGACATCTGGATATTAACGAAAAAATGTCTGCCAAAAAGGGAAGCCTTGAGGTAGATATTTTTTATGCTTGGTATGTGAAAACTTAAGTGTACATTTGTTGTCGTGAGTATTATATAAAGTGATTTTACAGATATATATTTTTAAGGTATGAAGTCCTTAGAAAGAAACATGTTCTTTATTAATATCAATCAGAATGGAAGTCCATTATTGGAAGAAACAGGCAGATGGTTAGGAGTAATTGGTTTTGGAACCTCAATGATACTACAAATATTGGTTCCGATGATAAGCTACTCCTATGGGATAGCCATAAGCGAGAAAAAGAGGCAGAAAGTGACAGGGGGGTGAAGAGGAGGAACTGCTGGAAGGGGAACTGTCGGCATCGATATCGACAGTAGGGTGCTACACTGTCTGGATAGCAGAATGCCTATATGGCAATGGCAGCTTCCCTGATGCACATCATACGGAAGAAAAGCCGACAGGATTGGATGGAACGGCCAGAGGGGACTGTGTGATGACGGAGGTGACCGCTAGATACAATTCTGGCAATGAATTCCTTGCGGATTCTCGGCAGAACATCTACAGAGCCGTGCATGGCCATGGATGGATTGAGGGCATCGGCTACATCTGCACCGTAAAGGAGAGCGGTACGGTTCCTGATGGGCAGGCGGCTCTGTCCGTGCTGAGGAGATATGGGAGGAATGCCCACCCCGTCGAGGACTGGTATAGGTTTGGCCTAGATGGCAGAACAGAAAGGCACAACAAGGGATATGGATGAGGAGATAGGACAGCTTGGGAGCGGTGAGCGACGACGGCTCCTGACAGGGAAAACATGCTGTGGCAGGACAGTAGCAAAATAACGGGTGCCTGGGCATTGTCGTACAGCAACCAGTTTAATCAATCTGAATGGAAGGAGGAGCCATGATATGAAGACAAAGAACCTATCCTACAGAATAAAGCCCCCATGCCCCAGGTGCCCTTACACGTTGGGCCTGGTGCATACCTTCGTCAATCCCTGCCCTACATGCAGGGAAAATGGATACCAGACATTCGAGCGGCTCCAAAGGGAGCTGCTGCAGAAAGCACCAGACAATACGGAGGGCTGATAAAGCGTCTACCTTGGTCTGCAGAGGCTACCCCTATGCCAGCGGAAAGGCTGACATGACGGCTTCTGGATGCCATGGGTCAGCAGGGTAGCGAAGAATTTGGGAATGTTCTGCTCCATGCCAGCAAATTGGTGAAATGCAGATATGACATGGATGCTATTGAAAGAGAAATATACTGTGTGATGGGGTAATGAGAGCGTTGCATTTGATTGATTGGAGGATTGGGTTGATTGCAGGATTAGGAGCCGGCGGCCAAGGAAATGTAGGCCTGCTGGCTTTTCCGCATCTCCAAGGTGGGGACAGGATGGCGACATGGACAGTGCTATAGAAAAGGAGAATGGTAAATGGCAAGATTTGAAGTAGGAGATAATGTAATGGTTCTAACAGAGGCAATCAGAGGACGGAAGGGAATCATTCAAAGAATCTTAAATGATAATCTACAGGATGATCCAAAAGGTAGCAGATTCATTGTGCAGACAGAAGGGTCTGATAAATTCAACATGATGTCAGTTCGTGACATCGCTTGGATAAATCATGCAGAAGATGAAAAGAACAAAACCGGATACTACACCGAAGCAGCACAGGAAATACTTTCGAAAGAACCATTGTTCATTGCCGGTGATGTTGTTACCATAAGAAATGACATGGGGCCAATTGAATACGCCATCAAAGAAAGCAAAAGAGTGGATAATGTCATTGACGGAGGAATCTATCCGGTATATCAGTACCAGATGGTGCTGGTGAATGATGAATATGCCGACAATTTCCATCCTGATGTATGTATGTGCGAAGAATATGACCTGGTGTTCCAAAGGCACGATGAGATGCTGGAAAAGTATTTCACAGAAGGAAAGATTTCTGATTCGGCGAAGCTTGAACCGAAGTTCAAAGTCGGAGATGTTGTATCTGATTATGACTTTAAGAATTATATTGTCACAGAGATACGTGAATTCGATCGTGGTATCGACAAGAGATATGAGTATGTGGTGCTTCCATTTGATTATCATGATGGAAATGAGAGCATCGTCATTAAAGAATCCGATGCATCATTTCGGTACCATGATAAGACATGGGAGGAATATTTCACTGAATCTGTTGGAAATGGGCTACCAGCATGGAGAGGAGGGTTCTATAACTACTTCGAGCTATGTTTAGAGTTGGGATATGAAACCAACGACCTGAATAGAAGAGCATGTAGAGAATATAATGAAGATACAATTCCGCCTGCATGTATGCAACATATCTTGAAGGACCATTCTATTCACTCCAGAATCGATACTGTGGTAAATTCCAACAGAAACAAGATTATGGAAGTAATTGGTGTAGATAGAGACGAGTTGTCGGAAATGATTATTTCTATAAAGACCAAGTTCAAGTATAAGAATAGAGATGGTGCAGAAATTTTTCTTACTGACAATGATAAGAAATATGGAAACCAGGATTATACGTCAAATGAATTAAGATTGCTCGGTCAAATAGATAAACTGGATAAAGACAATGACCACTACCCTGTATATATGACTCATTATCAGATAATGCAGGCCATAAAAGAAGCGTATGAAACCGCCAGAAAAACAAGCGGAAGACGTATGCACACTGAGCCAGACAAGAGAAATCCGGAAGATGGAGACATCTTGGTTAATAAGGGAGTAGTTGAATACGAAGGATATTCATCTACATTTGATTTGACAATCAGATTTATGTATAATTTCGATTTGAATTATATTGATACAGCATTTCCTGTCAGGGAGAAGAATGTAAAGAAATATAAACCGGATTTGTACCATGGAGGAAAGAAGCTTTAAAAAAACTAAAATTGGATAGGCGAGATATCTCGCCTATCCATAATATCTTTGTTTGAAAGGAGTATAATTATGACACGACAGGAAGAATTAGCAAAGTTAATAGAGATGCAACTCATATTAGCAGAGGCAGAAGCTAATAGCATGGGATGGGATGATGATGCGATTGAAAATTTCTTTGAACATGGGACAATTCCACATGGAATGATTCCGCTTGAGGAACCGTTGGCAGATTGCACCAGCAGTGAGTACAAAATCGATGTCAGCGAACTTGAAAACATAGAATTATCATATGTGAAGGGAGAATAAAATAATGATAACTGGTAACGATTGTGAATCACTTCAGAAGGTATGGAATGGGTCTGCGGAAATATATAACTTTATAGATAGAAACCTTCCTGGAATAAGTGTTAAAGATCGCAAACGAATCCACGATGATTTTATCTATCACCAGGTTCCACTAGAGGTATCTGCTAATAGATATATTGCAGAAAAACAAGTTGAAAAATGGAATAAATCTAAGTCAAAGAAATATTATTTTGTATCAATGTTGAATGGAGGAACTAAGGTTGTATATATGTGCAAAGAACATGTGGAAGCCTACTACCATGGGAGATATAAAGAAATCTGATGCACGGAGTAGATGAAAATTAAAAAAAAGAAGAGGCGGAATACCGCCTCTTCTCATTTCTTTTTTACAACCGAATGACAATGTCCTTATCGGTTAACTGTTTATGACGTGTACATGTTGTGGCCTCGATATAGATCTTTTCTTCACTATGGGGCAATCTCCTGTAGTGCCCAATCCTTTCCCAAGATTCGATGACATAGTTTCTCTCCACGCCATTGCCCGATACGGTCTCCCGTTCTGCATATTCCCTGGCTTCTCTAACAGGCATAAGAATTCTGCTGATGATAACATCGTCATCAGTCTTCTCTTTTTCGGTTTTTCTGCTTTGTAGCTTCATCAGTCTTCTTAGCAACAGCCCTTTCCTTCTAGGGAACACTGCCAAGGCCTCTGCCTTTTAAAAGGAGCCCATCGCATCCATCCCCATCCCGATGATATATTCTCCCTATATCATAAAGGAAAGGGGGCGATGCAAGATGTCGAAGAGACAGATATTCGAGGCCGTGTTCCTTGCGCTGACCGCAGTGCTGGTCGTGGCCAAGGCAATCGACGAGGCGGAGAGGGTGCTGCAGCTGGACAGCAGCCTTGAGGACAGGGACGCTTAGACGGAGGGCCTTCCCATATGGGAGGGCCTTTCCTGACATCCAGAGGGAAGACCATAGCAGAAAGCAAAGGAGATGAAGGAATGGCAGCTTTAGTAGAGACGATGTTCTCAGTAAGGGAGAAGCCATGGCACGGGCTCGGGACGATCGTGAAGGAGGCACCCACGTCCGCGGACGCCATCAGGCTCGCAGGGCTGGACTGGACCGTGGTGCAGGAGCCCATCTACACGAACTTCAGCAAGCCCGTGGACGGCTACAGGGCCAACGTGCGCAGCACCGACAGGAAGGTGCTTGGGGTGGTGTCGGACCGCTACAAGGTGGTACAGAACGTGGAGGCGTTCAGCTTCACGGACGAGTTGCTGGGCAGGGGGGTGAGGTACGAGACCGCAGGCTCCCTGCAGGAGGGCAGGAAGGTCTGGCTTCTGGCCAGGCTCCCCAGGGAGTACATCATCGCAGGGGAGCGCATCAGCCCCTACCTGGTGTTCAGCAACACCCATGACGGCTCCGGCTCCGTGAAGGTGGCCATCACCCCGGTGAGGGTGGTATGCAACAACACGCTGAACCTGGCATTGGACACGGCGAGGAGGAGCTTCAGCATGGTGCACACGGGCAACATCCAGGACAAGATACAGGAGGCCAGGGACACGCTCTTCCTGGCGGAGGAGTACATGGACCGCCTGGGCATCGAGTTCGAGCAGCTCCGCAGGCAGAAGGTAACGGAGGCCCAGGTGAAGGAATACATCGGGATGCTCCTGCCCATGGAGAAGGAGCCCACGCCGATCCAGAGGAAGAACACCATGCGCCTGCGGGAGGACATGATGAGGCGGTACCGGGAGGCCCCCGACCTGCAGAAGGTGGGGAGCAACGCCTACCGGTTCATCAATGCGGTGTCGGACTTCGCCACCCATGCGGAACCGCTCCGCAGGACGGCGAACTACAACGAGAACCTGTTCGCGCGCACCGTGGACGGCAACCCGCTGATCGACAGGGCATACCAGCTGGTAAGGGCGGCATGAACAGGCCTGCGGGGACATCCGCGGCTATGGCGATGCCTATTGCAGCAGGCAGATGCCAGCTTCAGGGACTTAAGCGGAAAACGGGATGGCCAGGGCAGCGAAGCCCCGGCCGTCCCTGCCTTACAGGATGCATAGGCCTCCTAAGGCAGCAGAAAGGGAAAGGAGAGGTTCCATGTTTGAGAAGATACCATTATCAGGAGTCAGCAATACAGAATGGCTCCGTCTGAGGAAGTCAGGGATAGGGGGCTCCGATGCAGGGGCCATCTGCGGGGTCAACCCATACAGCAGCGCCATGAAGGTGTTCCGGGACAAGACCAGCGACGTGGTGGAGGAGCTGGACAATGAAGCGGTCCGCATCGGCCACGACCTGGAGGGCTATGTGGCCCAGAGGTTCACGGAGGCCACCGGGCTGAAGGTGAGGAAATCCAACTTCATGTACCGCAGCGTGGAGCACCCGTTCATGATCGCGGACGTGGACCGCCTGGTGGTAGGCGAGGACGCAGGGCTGGAGTGCAAGACGGCCAGCGCCTACAATGCGGACAAATGGAAGGACGGGAACGTCCCGCTCCATTACATGATGCAGTGCTACCATTACATGGCCGTCACCGGGAAGCGCGCATGGTACATCGCGGCGGTGGTCCTGGGCAGCGGGTTCACCTACCAGAAGCTGGAGTGGGACGACGGGCTGATAGCCAGGCTCATAGAGATGGAGGAAGGGTTCTGGAACAGCTACGTGGCCAAGGGCACCATCCCGCCGCCAGATGGGAGCAGGGCCTGCGATGAGGTGCTGGAGCAGTACTTCCATACGGCGAGGAAGGCCAGCACGGTGGAGCTTGTGGGATTCGACGAGAAGCTGAGGCGGAGGGAGGAGATACTCGGGTTCATCTCCGAGCTGCAGGAGGAACAGAAGCAGATCGAGCAGGAGGTGAAGCTCTTCATGGGGGACAACGAATCCGCGAGCAGCGGACGCTACCGCGTGTCATGGGGGAACGTGGACTCCACGAGGCTCGACACGAAACGGATCAAGGAGGAGAGGCCGGAGATTTATTCGGACTATGCGAAGGTCTCCCATTCCAGGCGGTTCGAAGTGAAGGCAGCATAGAGGGGAGGGACAGACATGGACGAGGACGGACTGAGGGACCTGCTGTCAAAGAGGCTGTACATTGAGCTGGGGCTCTTCAAGGACTCCATGCTCCAGAAAGGGAAAGAAGACATCTTCCGGTCTTCCTATGAGATAGAGGTCTACGTCAACCTCCATGAAAGCTATATGGGGCTTATCGACAACCTGGACGGCAATGCCATGCGCAGGCTCCTGGGCCTTCCCTTCGGGATGCTGGGACATGCCTACGAAGCATGGATGATGAGGGAGGACAGCTTCTATGGGGAGCTGAGGGAATGTGCGCAGGATGAGCTGGAGGCCCTGTCAGCGATGGGGGATCCGGACTACGAGGAGGAAGAAGATGGAACAGGGGCTGATAAGGCTGCTTAAGGCGGAAGAGATTGAATGCCGCATATCCGTCATCAACGAGAGGGGGCTGAGCCTGCTGCTCTACAAGGACGCGAGGGTAGACCAGCGCATCCTTGACGAGACATTCGGACCATTCGGATGGAAACGGAGCCACCAGTGCATAGAAGGGAACCTGTACTGCACGGTGGAGGTCCTGGATAGGGAATCGGGACAATGGATATCCAAACAGGATGTGGGCACCACCGGATATACGGAGAAGGAGAAGTCCCAGGCATCGGACAGCTTCAAGAGGGCCTGCTTCAACTGGGGCATCGGCAGGGAGCTCTATTCAGCGCCGTTCATCTGGATTCCGGCGGCGAAGACAAATATCCAGAAGAAAGGGGATAAATATTTCTCCAATGAGCGCTTTTCAGTAAGCGCGATCTCATTCAATGGAAACAGGGAGATCGTATCCCTGGCAATCACGGATTCCCATGGGCAGACAGTATACACCATGGGACAGGGCGGCACCCATAAGGGAGACGGCAGGCAGAAGATGGACGGGAAAAGGGATGGGACCGGCCAGATGGAACAACGGGACAAGGGTTCCAGCCAGAGACAGGCGCAGACAGGGAGACGGAAACCAGAACCCGTGGACGGACAGGATGGGAGGCATGGCCCTAGTCCCGAAAATGCCGGGAACAGGAAATGCGGCATCAGCGGGCCCCAGGAGATAGTGCTGATGGCGGAGCTGAACAGGACAGGCGTGGCGCTGGAGGACGTGCTGAAGCGGTACGGAATCGGAGACATCAGCCAGATGACACCTGAGATCTACAACAAGTCCATTGCCGCATTGAAACAGACCAAGCCCAAGAACAGGACATCAGGGAGCGCGGCATAGGATATGTGGCAGTGGCAATGACAGTGGTACTATAATGATACAGTAAATCCAGAAAGGGAGCCATGGGGGGAGGAGCATCCTGCCATCGGCTCCTTTTTGTAGTGGAAAGGAGAAGCAGGGAAATGGAGATGGAAGCTTTTATAAGGAAGACATGCAAGGCAGTAGGGGAAAGGCTCGGCAGCGGGTTCCATGTCGAAGCCAGGGATGTCAGGAAGAACAACGGGGTCATCCTGCACGGCATGAGCGTCATGAAGAAAGGGCAGGACGTAGCGCCAACGATATACCTGGACACGTTCCTGGAGGCCTATGAATCGGGAGCGGCGTTCGGGACCATCGTACAAAGGCTCCTGGAGATCTGTGAGGATGGCGCACCTGGAGAGGGCATGGACATGGGCTTCTTCCGGTCGTTCGAAAAGGTGCGGGACAGGATATGCTACCGCCTGATCGGAAGGAAAGGGAACGGGGAGCTGCTGGAGGAGATACCATACATCGAATTCCTGGACCTGGCTATCTGCTTCCACTACGCCTATCACGGGAAGGAGCTGGGCGACGGCACAATCCTGATATACAACTCCCATATGGAGATGTGGGACACATGCGCTGCGGAGCTGTACGGCCTGGCGAGGCGCAATACACGGAGGCTGTTCCCATGGAGATGCATGGGATGGGAAGTGGCGATGCAGGAACTGGCAGGCCTAGGGGAGTGCACGGACATGGAGGACGTAGAGGGCCTGGAGGACATGGACCTGCCGCTGAAGGTGCTGACCAACAGCAGCAGGAGCCATGGGGCTGCCTGCATCCTATACCCGGGCGTACTGGAGGAAGAGGCGCGGAAGACGGGGAGCGACCTCTTCATCCTCCCCAGCTCCATCCATGAGGTGCTCCTCCTCCCCGATACCGGCAATGAGGACAGCGGGGAGCTGAAGAAGATGGTCAGCGAGGTGAACAGGTCGTATGTGGCGGCGGAAGAGGTGCTGTCAGACACCCTCTACCGTTATGACAGGGCAGGAAAGAGGGTCGTGATAGTATGAGGGACGGCCATATGCGGATCCCTGCATAGAGGCCCAAATGGATACAGGAGAGAGGAAAAGAGGAGAGTGCCAATGAAAGACAAGGAAATTGAGAACAATGGGGCATGTGTGATTGGAAGGGTGCTGTCAGGCTTCAGCTACAGCCATGAGACATATGGGGAGCGCTTCTACAGGACGGACATCATCGTCCCACGCTCCAGCGGGATCACGGATGCCGTCCCGCTGATGGTATCCGGGAAGCTGATGGATGGAGGAAGGGACTGGCAGGGCGGCATGGTTGAGGCCATAGGGCAGTTCCGCTCCTACAACAGGAAAGAGGACGGGGAGAGCCATCTGGAGCTCTCCGTATTTGTCCAGGGGATCCGCTTCCTGGACGCTGGATGCCCGGACTATGGCAGCAACAACTGTGTGCGCCTGAAAGGGTTCCTCTGCAAGCCCCCGGCCTACCGGAAGACGCCGCTCGGCAGGGAGATATGCGACATCCTGCTGGCGGTGAACCGGCCATGCGGAAAATCCGACTATATCCCCTGTATCGTATGGGGAAAGGATGCGATATTGGCTTCTGGACTGGATGTGGGCTCTGCAGTAAATGTGACGGGGAGAATCCAGAGCCGGGAGTATAGCAAGAAACTTTCGGAGACGGAAACGGAGATGCGGGTGGCATATGAGGTATCCGTCCGTAGACTGGAGACAGAGATTCAGTCTTCATATAGTGGCTGATTGAAACAGTTGCAGAGATTGGAGGAGGAACAGGAATCATGACGAAAAAGGAAGTACTGGAGATGTTGGATGATATGAAGGAAAGGGTTCTGCGCAGCAATGGGTTCATAGTCGGGTTTGTCACAGAAGGTTTCATATTGAAGCTGATTGATGAGAAAAGATTTGAGGTGGAGGCATTGGAAGGAACGTGATGGGAGAAATTGAGACAACAGAGAAGATAGATGGACATACCAGGATACCCATTGTAAGCCTGCAGGTAGTGGTGGACGAATATTTGGAATATCTCCGTGAAGACCTTACTACATCGTGGAAAGCTGCAGGATGGGTAGAAAGGAACATCATCAGGCACTCCAACAGGGAGCATGTCGTGGTCGTCTGTTGTGATTCAGGTGGCCGGGCAACGAACATTGATTTGGTGGCAAAGGGTACTGTGAACTGCTGCCCTGCCTCCGTAGTGGAGATATTCAAGGTGGCAATCATCAGCAATGCCGTAAACATCATCCTGTTCCACAACCATCCCAGTGGCGACCCGGCGCCATCCCGGAAAGATGAAGAGACAACAAAGAAGGTCAGGGAAGTGGGGGAGCTATTGGATATAGAGCTGTTGGACCACATCATAATCGGTAGGAATGGGGCTTATTATAGTTTCATGGAGAATAATGGAATTGGTGGCAGTTCTGATGTTATCTGAAAAAGTAGTAAAGATATTGTGTTTCAGGGGGTAAAAACAGCAGATACAGGGTGGCAGTTCTGGGGAACGCCAGATCTGCCACCTATGTGTCTGTATTTGTACGCAGCTATACAAATGTTGGAAGATTGGAGATGAAGATTATGAAGGAAAAGATTGTCAACGGAGTCGCGGCGGCAGTCAGGAAGAGGTTCGGCAAAGGCTACAGCGTCCAGTTTCATGAGATTGTGAAAGGGACAGGCACGGTAGTCCCGGTGGTGCTGATTTGTGGGCCTGGGGCGACAACGGGCACTGCGGTCCAGGACGGCCATCTGCTGCCCGTCCTGGAAAGCGGGGAGGCCTGCCTGCAGGATGTGGTCCATCATACCGTCAGGGTATATGAAGAGCTCCGGGAAATCAGCTCCTGTGCGGACATCATCACGAAGCCTGATAAAAATGAGATCCTGGAGAGGGTGGCCTATCATTTCGTGGATACGGAAAGGAATGCCGGGTGGCTTCCAGATGTTCCGCACAGGAAGGTGCTCGACCTTTCCGCAGTGTACAGGGCCAGTGTGAAGGATGATGGGATCGAGGCATGCAGCATCTTTGTGGACAGGGCGATGTGCGCCAGGCTGGGCATCAGCGGGGATGAGCTGAAGGATGCGGCAGACTCGGACATGGAGTTCAGAGGGTTCTCATGCTGGCCATTGAGCTCCGTCTTCCCTGAGGGGCTGGACGGCATGGATGATGGCCCTGGCTGCCTTTGGGTGGTGAGGGGCTGCTCAGGCGGTGATGGGGCCACGGCGCTGCTGTACCCATATTATTTCAGTAGGCTGGCACGGAGGCTGGGCGGCGACGTGTACATGGCTCTTCCCAGCCGCCACGAGCTGATTGTGACGTCTGCAAAGGACGGGGTTGCTCCGGAGGAGCTGCGGAGCATTGCCGATAGGATAAATTCCATCCGGTACACGCCTGAGGAGATGCTGACCCAGAACGTGTACAGGTATGACCGTGAAAAGAAAAGGCTTGAGATAGCTGGAGCATGACAGGAGGGACCGCTGGTGCCGTTCCGGTCAGATGATTTGGAAAGGATATGCATTATGGGCAGAAGATATGGGTACTGCAGAATCTCGACAGGCCGGCAGAATATAGAAAGGCAGGAGCGGAACATCAAGGCGGCATTCCCGGACGCAATCGTAGTCAGGGAGGTCTACACGGGCACCAGGTTCCAGGGCAGGAAAGAGCTGGAGAGGCTCCTGGGGAAGGTGCAGCCTGGGGACACCATCATCTTCGACTCCGTGAGCCGCATGAGCAGGGACGCGGAGGAGGGGTTCCGGCTCTATGAAGGGCTGTTCCAGAGGGGCGTGTCGCTGGTGTTCCTGAAGGAGCCGCACATCGATACGGAGACCTACAGGAAGGCCATGGCGAGCCAGGTGGGGCTCACCGGGGAGAAGGTGGACCTGATACTGGAGGGCGTGAACCGCTACCTGATGGAGCTTGCCAGGGAGCAGATACGCATCGCCTTCGGACAGGCGGAGAAGGAGGTGTCCGACCTGCACCAGAGGACCAGGGAGGGCATGGAGACGGCACGGCTCAACGGGAAGCAGATAGGGCGGCCAAAAGGCGCGACTTACGAGACAAGGAAGTCAAAGGCGGCAAAGGCCATCATCCGCAGGCACAACAAGTCCTTTGGAGGCTCCCTGACGGATATGGAGACCATGAAGCAGGCAGGGATTTCCCGGAAGAGCTTCTACAAGTACAAGAGGGAGCTGCGGGAAGGTATAGGATAGATTCTTTGGACGGAAGGAGATGTCAGGAAAGGAGAGGCATGATTGACATCAGGGATGGCAGCGACTTAAGGACAGCATATAGAGTCCTACATGACATGCAGGGATTAACGCCGCTTCCAGAAAGGGAGGAGGCGGTACAGGGACATATCCGGCAGCTGAAAAAGGACATCAGGATGTTCCTACGGCATCAGGAGCAGAGGGAACCGCGGCGCGTCATCTGCGACAGAGGGATAGATGGGTACGTGGAGCTGGTGAGGCTGCCGGGCTCCTTTCCCTCGGAGGAAAAGGCGGCAGCATTCTTCGAGGGAAGGGAGGCAGTCCGATGCCCGGATTCTCCTGGCAGATGCACAGGGCTGGCATATACGCGCTGGTACAGGATAGTCTGTAGGCAGGGGGGGATGTGGGCCTACCATGGTGTCGCTTATGACGTATAGCAAATTTCATTGAAAGACGGCAGGGATTATGGTACTATTAATATACGGACAGAATCATGTGGCCAGTATGACAGAAAGGAAGTGGACAGATGGCAGACAGCAATACCGCATTATCAGGGGACGGACAGCAGAAAACGGTGGAAGTGATGAAGCGCACAATCAAGGACAGTGTCTTCACGAATCTATTTCAGGACAAGAAATATCTACTGCAGCTGTATAAAGCGCTCCATCCTGAAGACAATGAGATTACCGAAGATAAGCTGACAGACATTACAATCAAGAATGTGCTGACAGATAATATTTATAACGATGTAGGATTCATCGCGAATGAAGATAAAATGGTGATATTGGTCGAGGCCCAGGCCACCTGGACGATGAACATCATCATCCGGGCATTGATGTACATGGTCCAGACCTACCATGATTACTTCAGCCGCACCAAGCAGAACTGGTACAGGAGCAAGAAGGTGAAGATTCCAATCCCCGAGATATACGTCATCTTCACCGGGGACAGGAAGGATAGGCCATCAGAGGTCTCGTTGGTACAGGAGTTCTTCGAGGGAAGGGAAAGCTGCATCGATGTGAAAGTGAAGATGATATATGACGGTGAAGAGGGAGATATCATCAACCAGTATGTCATATTCACGAAAGTTTGCAACGAGCAGATGGCGCTCCATGGCAGGTCACAGAAAGCCGTCCTAGAGACGATTCGCATCTGCAAGGACAGGAACGTGCTGAAGGAGTATCTGAGCAGCAAAGAGAAGGAGGTAGTTGACATCATGATGTTACTGTATGATGAAGAGGAGATAATGAAGTCATATGTGGAAAGCGAAGTGCATGAAGCAAGGTACGATGAAAAGATTGAAATAGCCAAACGACTTTTGAAGATGAAAAAGTTATCTTATGATGAAATCGCTGCTGCTTCTGAGCTTGCAATTAGGGATGTTCAAAAGCTGGCGGACATGGAGTTGGTTTAGGCAGGGGTTAGAGCGTGACATTCATAAAAAGCAGGATACCTTGTTATGATGCAAGAGATATCCTACTTTAGACATTAAGAGAGAGTCCAGCCATGTCCTATTAGGCATAATAATTAACCCTAGATGACCCCCAAAAGTAGTACCACATCAGGGAACCATCATCAGAGATATT
>OFFF01000218.1_pt1 | contig 45774 bp, 72 predicted proteins | sample 1521301 | NCBI WGS metagenome assembly OFFF01 (sample SAMEA3504101, study PRJEB24116) | mouse gut metagenome | biome: mouse gut; feature: mouse-associated habitat; material: faeces | place: Denmark | collected 2011
GATTGCTCACCCCGCTATCTTTATATCCAAACATCAATGAGAATGGAGGAAAGTCTATGCGTTTGCTGATTGTTGTCGATATGCAGAAAGATTTTGTGGACGCTGCTCTCGGCACCAGCGAAGCCCAGGCCATCGTGCCTGCGGTCTGTGAGAAAATCCAGAAGTTCGACGGCGCAATCATCGTGACCCAGGACACCCATCAGGCCAACTACCTGGACACCCAGGAGGGCAGCATTCTCCCAGTCACGCACTGCGTTCAGAACACTCCGGGTTGGGAGCTGGACGCCAAGGTCTATGCCGCCGTCAAGAGCCGTGGCGATGCCGCCATCCGCTCCGTGATGAAACCTACATTTGGTTCCGTGGAGCTGGGCGAGTATCTGGTCGATAAGAGCCACGATGTGGACATTGAGGAGATTGTCCTGGTCGGGCTGTGTACTGATATCTGCGTTATCTCCAACGCTCTGCTCATCAAAGCGTTTCTGCCGGAAGCCAAGATGACGGTGGATGCCGCCTGCTGCGCCGGTGTAACCCCGGAGAGCCACGAAAACGCCCTGCGGGCCTTGCGGATGTGCCAGGTGAATATCGAGAACTGGGAGGATGAAGTATGATTTTCTTTAACGGGAAAAGAATTGAGCCCACGCAGTTCCCAGACGGCACATCCTCATTCCGGTTCTATATGGAGGGGTTGGAGTGCGACAGTATCCCGGCCATCACCTGGAAGTATGACAATGATGGCGAGTGCATGATTGTGTGGTATCTCGTGAACCATATCCGCTCTATTATGGGGCCGGACACCCATGTGCAGCTCATGATGCCATACATTCCCAACGCCAGGATGGACAGGGTAAAAAACGGCGACGAGGTATTTACACTGAAATGGTTCGCCGACTTTATCAATTCGCTTCATTTCTGCCATGTCGCGGTCTTTGACCCGCACTCCAATAAGGTACTCCGAGCTTATGCCAGCCGAGTACATCTTCGGCATCAAGCACAGGGATTGGCGCACGGGCAAGATTGAGCGGTTGGAGCTAACCTCTACAGAAAAGGTGGAGGGTCGTCACGTCCTCATTGTGGACGATATCTGTTCCCGTGGCGGCACGTTCACCCATACGGCAAGAGCTTTGAAAGAGGCCGGAGCCAAAGACATTTATCTGTATGTGTCCCACTGCGAAAACGCCATCTTCGATGGGCTGGTGCTAACCGATGGCCTGATTCGCCACGTTTTCACCACCGACAGTATCTACCGTGGCGAGCATGAAAACATTACTGTAATCAAAGGGAAGGAGTAATACCAAACCTGGTAAACCAGGTTCGTGTGAGATTGGTAAGCATACGGTAAAGCTGCCTGTTACAGTCTGAAAGCCGTCGGCTCAAATCTTGCGGAAGGGGCTGCGATGACGGCTTCACAAGTGTTATGGCCGGTATCTTCTGGCCAGTTGCTGCCCCATTTGCCTTCGCCATTTACTTCGCTGAAGAAATGAACAGGAGAAAATGACATGACCCACTACAATCCCCTGCTCTGTTTGGACTTTTACAAGACTGCTCATGCAGAGCAGTATCCGCAAACCCTGACCAAGATGGTCTCCTACTACACACCCCGCATGACCCGCCTGGACGACACCGATAAGGTCACCCTGTTCGGTCTCCAGGCGTTTATTCATGAGTATCTCATCAATGCTTTCGACCTCTATTTCTTCCTAGAGGATTGGTTGGATGTGCTTGCTGAGTACAAGCGTGTCCTCAATGCCACTATCAACACCGACGGGGTTGGTGAGAAGCGGCTGAAAGCCCTGTATGACCTGGGCTATCTTCCCTTGGAGATTCGGGCCATCCCAGAGGGCTCCCGCACCAACATCAAGGTGCCGCAGATTGAGATTTCCAACACCCATCCGAACTTCGTATGGCTGGTCAACTCCATCGAGACCATGCTGTCCTGCACGATGTGGCACACCCAGGTTTCCGCTGAGGCCGGCTACCGTTACCGCCAAATCGTCAACGAGTTCGCCGAGCGCACCTGTGACGACGATGTGGTTCGTGCAAGGCTCCTGGGCGACTTCTCTATGCGTGGTCAGGAAAGCATTGAGAGCGCGACCAAGAGCTCTGCGGCGTTCTGTCTCAGCTTCCTGAACACCGCCACTGTCCCTGCCATTCTTTGGCTGGAGAGCAACTACCACTGCGACTGCGCCAAGGAGCCGGTAGCTTTTTGGCGCTCTGTCCACAGAGCACAGCGTGATGTGCTCCAACTTCGCTATGGACGGCGACGAGATTACCCATATCCGCCGCCTGCTGACAGAGGTTTATCCGCATCAGAGCTTCTCCATGGTCAGCGACAGCTACGACTACTGGAATCTAGTGGACAATATCCTGCCCCAGCTTAAGGATGAGATTTTAGCGCACGGCGGCTGTCTGTCCATTCGTGGCGACAGCGGCGACCCCGTTGAGGTCATTACCGAGACCGTGTTCCGGCTGTGGAATATCTTCGGCGGCACGGTCAACAGCAAGGGCTTCAAGGTTCTGAATCCCCATGTCAAGGCTCTGTACGGAGACAGCATTACCCCGCAGCGTTGCCAGCAGATTTATGGAATCCTGGAGCGTGCCGGGTTCGCCATCAATAATGTGGCGCTGGGCGCCGGTTCCTTCTCCATGCAGTGCCTGGAAACTATGGAGGCCGACCACAAATCCTATGCGCCCTATACCCGCGACACCTTCGGTATCGCCGTTAAGGCCACCTATGCCGAGGACGCCGACGGTAAGCCCATCATGATTTTTAAGAACCCCAAGACCGACACTGGCCACTTCAAGAAGTCCCAGCGGGGCTGCTGCCGGGTGTATAAAAACTACCCCAACGGCGACTACCACTATGAGGACGGCCTGACCTGGGCGGAGGCCCAGAAGGACAACGAGCTTGTGACGGTGTTCAAGAACGGCAGCTTCATCAAGCAGTATACATTGGATGAGGTGCGCCGGAACCTCCACAGGGGGCAGTTCTGATGGCGGTCAAGGTTGTAGATGACAATCTGTTTACCACGAATGCCGAGTATATCAGCCATCAAGTGAATTGCCAAGACAAAATGGGTAGCGGCGTTGCGAGGCAGATAGAGGAGAAATATAAGACGGTGTATCAGTGGTACAAGGTCAGGTGTTCTGAAGGAGCGAAAGAGAAGGAGAGGCTTGGAAGCTCCAAGCCTCTCCTTCTCGGCCAAGTTCAGATGGTTTACAAGGAGGACTATCCTGTCGGGAAGAACGACATTGACTCACAGGCTATCTGCAATCTGTTCTCCCAAGACCAATATGGCTACAACAGAAAGCAGTTCACAGACTATGCGGCCTTTGAAAAATGCCTGCTCCACTTGAGAAAGCTAGTTCCCGCCGGAGAAACGATTGCTATGCCCTACAAAATTGGGTGTGGTCTTGGCAACGGGAATTGGGAGGTTGTCTACAGCCTCATTGAAAAGATTCCCGGTCAGGACCACACAGACGAGTTATGGAGGCTTTAACATGACGGTCTATGTCTTACACCGTTACTGGAACACCCCAGATAACGAAGGCAACGAAATCATGGCGGTCTACGAAAATGTGGATGACGCTATCGCAGATATGAAGGCAGATGCGGACGCGACCAAAGCATATCACTCCGTCCAGCCCAATTTTTGGGATGAGGACATGACCTGGGAGGAAGAGCGAGAGATTCATCTTGGCAGAAACACTCGCAGTTTTGGCGATCTCGCCGTAATTTACTGCTGGGAGATTGTTGAGAAAGAGGTGCAGTAACAATGATTCGTGATCCCAAGAAAACAAAAGATGCCATCGTCCAATGGATTTGTGACTATTTTGAGAAGAACGGGCCCGAGTGCAGTGCCGTTGTCGGTATCTCCGGCGGAAAAGACAGCACGATTGTCGCCGCCCTGTGTGTTGAAGCCCTGGGCAAAGACCGGGTTTTTGGCGTACTGATGCCCAATGGCATCCAGAAGGACATCTCCGATTCTGTCAAGGTGGTCAAAGAGCTGGGCATCCAGCACATCACCGTCAACATCAGTGGGGTGTACAGCAAGCTGATGGCGGTTGTCGGCGCAGGACTTCGGGACGGCGTTTATGAGCAAACCAAGGTCAACCTCCCGCCTCGGCTCCGCATGGCGACACTATATGCAGTCGCCCAGTCTCTGCCGGACGGCGGCCGGGTGGCTAACACTTGCAACAAGTCCGAGGATTATGTGGGGTACTCCACCAAGTTTGGCGATAGTGCCGGGGACTTCAGCCCTCTGGCCAACCTCACGGTTTCCGACGTGAAGCTGGTTGGATACGAGCTGCCCATCCCGAAGGAGCTGGTGGATAAGACCCCCGCTGACGGCCTGTGCGGCAAAACGGACGAAGACAAGCTGGGCTTCACCTACGCCCAGCTTGATGCGTACATCGAGAAGGGGTCGGCAGGGAACTGGCTTGTGGATGCCAAGATTGAAGCGATGCACAAACGGAACCTGCACAAGCTGCTCCCCATGCCGTCCTATGGAATGGGAGTAATACACAATGTTTGACGCAATCTGCCTCATCAACGCGCTGCAAAACGCCCCCGGCTCACTCAAAAAGCAGGAGGTTTTGCGGCTCGGGAGCGAGAACGAGAACTTTTGAAAGCTCCTGTATTATGCGTTGAATCCAATGCTCGCCTACAAAATTTCGGAGCAGAGGCTGCGCACCCCAGTCGTCTATGACCTCGCCATCACGCTGACCATGCTGGACATCTTCAATATTTGCGAGTGTTTGTCAAAGCGGAAGACTCTGGACGACGCAACAGTTTATCAAGTGTGTGTATTCGTACAAAATATGTGCTATCCGCATGAGATGGAGCTTTACACGAAGCTCCTCTCCAAGACGCTTCGCCTGGGTGTCACGGCCAAGACAGTGAACAAGGTGATTCCCGGCCTGATCCCAGAATGAGAGGTTCGGCAGCAGCGTGCCGAGTTCTGGCAAAACAGAGGCAGCCTCATCGGCGTTCTGTGCGAGGTGAAGTATAAGGAGGTGTCCTATGACAAATCCACATGTGCAGAGAGCATCCAGTTCCAGATGTTTGTTGGAATAAGAAATGATAAGGAGGGTGTGAGCTATGGCTAAGGAAAAGTACAAGGTCATGTGCGTTCGGTACGGCTATACCGAAGTCGAGGCGGATAGCGAAGAGATCGCAATCGGCATGGCGGAATCGCTGCCGAGCAGCGCTTATAGCTGGTCTGATGCGGACGACCATGAGGTCATCGACAGACTCGACAGTTAAGCGAAGGGAGGTGGTCTTGTATGGGAAAGAAATGCAGCCCCCCTAAGTTCTCCTCTGTTATTAGCGACTTTGTTCAGATGATGGAGGAGGCATCCAAGGACTACGCTTGGAACTATGAGGAGGTGAACCGTATGGACAGGCTTACGCAGGACTACCTCCACAAGCTGGAGCTTGATAACCTCGACTATAAAGAGCGGGCGAAAGTAGCTACGCAAATCGCGAAATGCAGACAGGCCCGCCGGGCGTGCAAAGACACCGTTGAAGTGTTAAAGCCGCTCGTGGAATTTCTCGAAAGCGACAGGGGCAAAAACCTATACAACCTGGTACGCGAAGCGCTGGGTAAGACCAGGAAGGTCGAAGAGCGCATGGAAACTCGCACATACATTCCAAGAGTTTTGGGATGTGCAGAAAAACACTACATAAAGGAGTAAAGGGAAATGATAGTTCTTCTTGTGATTCTCACAATTTGGCGGATGTGTGGCTATCTTTACCATCGCAATGCTGATTGGTGGTATCAAGATTATTGACCAGACAGAAGTTGGCGTCATCAAGACTTTCGGTCGTGTTGACCACACCATCTCCGGCGGACTAAATTTTGTGAATCCTATTTCCGATACTGTTGAAATTATGGATTTGCGTGTACACGTCCGCGAGTCCTCGTTTGCCAGCTACACCAAGGACGCTCAGCCTGTTACAGCGTCTATCGAGTATCAGTATGAAATGTTGCCCGCCAGCGCTATGGACGTGGTTAAACAGTTTGGGTCTTATGAGATTTTGGAAACTAAGCTGAATGCCTCTGTTGAGGAACGCGCAAAGATTGTGTTCGCTCGTTACAGCGCTATGCCTTTGCTGGAGGCCCGTTCTACCCTGTCTGCCCAGGTAGACGAGGAGGTCAAGCTGCTGGAAGATACCTTTCCTGTCCATTTCACAAATGTGGTTGTGAAAGACATTGATTTCTCCGATGCTTTCGAGGCTGCGGTTGAGGCTAAGATGCAGGCCGAGCAGAACGCTTTGCGGGCCGAGAATGAGAAGAAAGAGGCCGTCACTCGTGCTGAACAGGCGCGTGAGGTTGCCGCAATCAACGCCGAGGCCGCTATTGCCACCGCTGAGGGTGAAGCCAGGGCTCTGGAAATTACCCGTCAGGCTTTGGAGAATATGCCTGACACATGGGTTGCCCAGCAGTATCTGGAGAAGTGGGACGGCAAGCTGCCCCAGATTATTACTGGAGATGGCTCTGGTGTAATGCTTACGCCCGACCTTGGCTAAAGGATGAACGGCGGCCATAAACTTCTGCCCCGAGTCGCTTGGCCGCCACAAAAACTCAAGCAGCCAGCCACCATGCAGTTTCCATCATGGTGGTTTGGCTGCTTTCTCAGAGTATCTATAACGATTGTTTTGTAAGGAGGAGCACTGATGCGTCAGTTAGCAACTATCCGAACGATTGCATCAACCCGCCCCATCCAAGGTGCTGACCGTATTGAGGTTGCCCAGGTCGATGGGTGGGAGTGCGTGGTCAAGAAGGGTGAGTTCGAGGCCGGCCAGCATATTGTCTACGTTGAGGTAGACTCTGTTATGCCGGATCGCCCCGAGTTTGAGTTCCTGCGTGACCGCAAGTTCAGAGTTTGCACTATCAAGCTGCGTGGCCAGGTCAGCCAGGGGCTGGTTCTGCCGCTGGACATCCTGCCTGCCGGTAACTACAAACTCGGTGACGACGTGACAAAGATTCTCGGCGTCACCAAGTACGACCCATAGGCTCAGCAAGAGGCTCTTTTGCTAACAAAGCAGCCAAAAACACCCGCAAATCCCATCATGAAGTTCCTGGTGCAGTTCAAGTGGTCTCGCAAGCTATTTATAAATCCGAAGCGTAGGGGTGGATTCCCGGATTGGATTGTCAAGACGGATGAGACCCGTATCCAGAATCTTACCACGCTGTTTGACATCGAGCGAAAGAAAGGGACGCCGTTCTCCGTCACCGAAAAAGTTGACGGTCAGTCCGTCACCTATTTTCTCCAGAAAATCTCCCGCCGCAAGTATGAGTTTGGCGTTTGTAACCGGAATATCCGGCTGGGAACGCCAGATAACAGCTCTTACTGGACGATTGCCCGTAAGTATGACATCGAAAATGTGCTGAAAAAGCTCATCGGTGAATACCAAACAATCGTTTTACAAGGCGAGATTTGTGGCGACGGTATCCAGGGGAACAAATACCACATCAGCGGGTATGACCTTTTTGCTTTTAACCTGATTTACCCCGACCATAAATGCACAACGGCGGAAATCAAGGAGATTCTCGCCCCGTTTGGAATCAAGTCGGTTCCCATTGTGGAGGAGGGTAAGATTTTGCCGGAGACCATCGCAGAGCTGGTGGAGTATTCCAAGGGCAAGTCAGTGGTTCGCAAAGAGCAGAAGCGTGAAGGTGTTGTCATGCGGAATATCCAGAACAATATCAGCTTCAAGGTCATCAACCCGGATTTCCTGCTCGCAGAAAAGGACTGAGAACATGAAAAGAGACATCATGCTGCGGGATGAGATGCAGGCACCGTCGTTCAGTCTTGCGAGGCTGCGCAATGACGACGGAGACCCATACCAAAATCTCGCAAACGCCATTGTCTGTGTGGCGGCAGACGACTACCGCACAGCTTTGGAAAAGAACGACCAGCCGCTCCTGTTGAGTTTGCAACACTTCTTCCGCTCGGCGTGGTGCGGCATCCTGACCAGTGTCGATACGGAGCGCCTCATGGGTGCTCTCGACGCAGAACACGCGGCACGGCTGCAAGCCGCAACCGTGTAATTCATCACTCACTACTACAAGGAGGACAGCCATGAATCTGAAGGAATCGTTTCGCTACCAAAATTTCCTCAACGGCATGATTATTGAGGCTGGTACGAGCCTCACCACCACATCGCATTGTCTGACCACCACCAAGACGCATCTTCGCAATCAGGTGAGCAACGAGGTCTCCGACATGGAAGAAGCCGTTGATGTCGGTGAGTTCCCGGCCAATGCGGTATGTTGTGTACTAAGGCATCAAAGCGCGTCGAAAAGGGCTCGGACTACAAGTTCAATGCCAAGGGTAACCAGACGACCTACTACTATGACGTTGAGGTCGTGACAACCGAAGCCTTTGACCGAGCCAAGGCTAAGGATACGTTGCGTGCCCTCATTTCCAAGGCCGACGAGACATCGGCCTCCACTGACTCCGCCATGATTAACACCCAGGTGGAGTATACCCCTCCCTTCAATGTCAACGATACCTTTGAAGATGTCGTGGCTGGATTCCTTCAACGCACAGTTCGATAAGGCGGTCTCGCTCATCACTGACACCATCCAAGAAATCGACGACTATCAGCGGGAGCTGGCGGAGACCAAGGATGGTCTGACTGCGGCTCGTGAGAAGAACGACCGAGTCATCGCCAATTTCCAGGCGCTCCTGGGAGCCTAACCTCGGCGCAGAAGGCTGACGGTTCGGCCTTCTGCTTCAAACAGAAAGGCGTAGCGACTACTTTTGGTTGGCGTCTGGCAAACGTATCTGCCACCGACAACGATGCCGGTCTATCATGGTCGATAAAATCATTCATCGACATCTCTATTCGCTGTTCGAGCTTATATGACATAAACAAAAGTGTAAACAGGTTTGTTTACATCCAAATTGGGAAGACCGTAACACGCTTCGTGAGACGTGAGCCACTATTACATTTTGCGAAAGGCACGAAATCACCAAACGATTCATCATTTTGCGAGGAGCGTTATCCAGTTCGGCACTAACCGCTACCATCTCCTCGCTCTACGCCTTCACAGGCAATTCTACTCTGATTGGACTTGAAATCCGACTAAGAGTTTGTAATTTTTGACTGCAAAGCCCCGATGGGCATTACCAGCCAATCGTGTCAAAGCAACTTTCTGTTTGAAGCAGAGGTCCGAACACGGAAGGAGGTATTCTTTGAATGTAAGTATCAGTAAGGGAAATGAGAAACTGGGGAGCATCAAAAGCGTGTCGCTTCCGGCGGGTTTGACCTGCAGGGAATGTGATTGTATCAAGAAATGCTACGCCCGAAGAATCGGACGGCGCCGTCCCAGTGTGGAAGTTGCATACAAAACAAATCTGCACATCCTGGAAGAAAGCCCGGATGTCTATTGGCGGGAGGTCGAAGCAGCTATCATGCTGTCTCGATTCTTCCGTTTTCATGTTTCTGGCGATATCCCCAATACAACCTACCTCTGCCGGATGGTTGAGGTAGCAAAGCGGAATCAGCACTGTGAGATTCTGTGCTTTACCAAGCGATATGAGTTTGTCAACTCGCTGCTCATTTGCGGCATGGGTATCCCGAAAAATTTACATATCATTTTCAGTGCGTGGCCTGGGGTGGAGATGCCTAACCCATACAATCTGCCGGAAGCCCATGTTAAATTTCGTTACGGGGAGACGACAGCGAGGCCAGATGCCAAGTTGTGTAACGGCAACTGCACAAAATGTGCAATCGCTGACGACGGGTGTTGGACTCTCCGCCCTGGCGAGCAAGTAGTTTTTAATGAACACTGAGAGAATGAGAGGTGACATTATGACTGTTGATGAAGTCAAACGCTGCATAAACAAGGGCGGCGTAATTCGATGTAAAAATGTATGCCAACGGGAAGAAGCTGTTCAGTTCCTTATTGATATTGGATATGAGCTTCTTCCTGAAGCAGAACGGTGGCTGGAGAGAGGCCACAATGATGCGACATTTTTACACCCAGGGCTTGATAGCAATTATCCTGGTCGCTGTTGTAGTTGTGGTCGGTGAGGTTGGGTGTGTTATCTGGTTCTTTGCCATCCTGATTTCTGCGATATGCGGAGGTGCAGCGAAGCTGCTAATGCTTATCCCATGCGCAATCATATTCTCAGTCCTGTCGGTTATTATCTGCTTTGTGGAAATGAAAATGGATATGTAAAAGGCAGTCAATGTTTCCTTTTGCTGTGATACATAATATAAGGAGGACGGGCCAGTGAGTAGATCAAATATCCGGCTTGATACACCGCAGCAAAAAGAAATATACAACGATTTTCGATACCTGTCTGAACGGTATGGAAAGTGGGAAATATGGTCTGATTTTATCCGGCTATCAGCTTGTAGCCTGTGTGTTTCCGATAGAGATGAAAGAGAACGAGAATACGCAGACACCATCAAACGCTATAGGAAAGAGGACATCGAGTGCTTTCCAAGAATGTTCGCTCTTATCGTAGATGCGTTGGAACAAAACCCATACCAAGATTTTTTAGGGGATTTATTTATGAGATTTGACCTTTCCAACACATGGAAAGGTCAATTTTTTACCCCATATAGCATTTGCAAGGCTATGTCAGCAATAACAGCAGGGGATTTGACAGCCCAGTTGGAGGATAAGCCTTGGATTTCTGTAAATGACCCTGCCTGTGGGGCGGGGGCATTACTGATTGCCTTCGCACAAGAGTGTGTACGGCAGAAAGTGAACTACCAGCAATCTGTACTGTTTGTGGCTCAAGACATCGACAGAACTGCGGCATTGATGTGCTTTGTTCAACTCAGCTTGTTGGGGTGCGCGGGGTACGTTGTGGTTGGAGATTCATTATTAAACCCAACTGTTGGGCCAAGTGTTCTGATCCCAGTCAAACAAGACGGGCAGGAAATCTGGTACACGCCTATGATGTATACAGAAATTTGGCAATACAGATTAGTCTTGGACAAGATAAAGTACACCCAATAGACTGAATGTCGGAATGAAAGGCTGATTTTATGAAAGCTCCCGCCAATCTCAATGGGGGGAGCCGCAGGAAACTTATTCGCTTTCTTTTTCACGTTCCTTATTAGCGCAATCAGGGCAGATGGGATTTCCGTTATCATCCATCTCCTGAAGTCTGGTCGGAAAAAGTTTTGCGCATTGAGAGCACTCCATCATTGACTCAGACATAATAGCACCTCCATGTGTTAATGTGGTCATATTATATTCCCTTCGGGGCGTGGTGTCAACTCAGATTATTTTTTTTGGAGGAACCCTTATGGCAGAAAAGTTAAACTATGAGCAGATGGGATTAGACCCTCTGGCTATTCCAATGGTCAAATACTTCAACAAGTCCGGGCTTAAAACCTGTATGTCCTGTCAGGGTCACAATAAGACAAATATGTCGATGTTCTGGATTGAGTTTGATAAGTCAGTTACCGAAGAAGATGTTCTGAATTTTATGAAAAAGCACCTGACTCAACAAGGGACATTTGTTTCATGCGGCAGGTTTGCGAAGCGTCTTATCGGCTTTCACAACCCCAAAACTACCGAATGGAGTAAAGGGAAGTATTGGTGCTATTTCGCCGCTACGCAGGAGGCTGCTGATGCAGACTTACAAAAGTGGGAGCATGATGGCGACGACTTTGACGGAGTAGATGGTGAGCGATATCAAGCATACCGGGCCGAGCTGAGACGATTCGGAAAAATATGAAAGGTTAATTTTGTCAGGAATATTAAGAGACGCTTTGTAATTGAACAATCCATTTCAGGAAATCTACAAAATTATACAAAAAAATTACACAAGACAAAGCAAAAAAGAAAATAAACACTATTTTCCATAAATCAGAGGATGCCTTTTTCCAAAGAGAAATTTTCTTGTTATGCTGTCTATAATAGGGGTGAGCGCTTATAAAGTCAGATATCATATCAAATCTTCCATCAATTAGGGTTCGCGCACTCAATTTATGGTGTATTATCAGTATTGGAATCGTATTTTCTCTAGGGCTTCGTTTTCTTATGTATTCTTCTATAGAGTACATTTGTTCAGCATCTACCACTTCCATCAATCGATTACGTTCAAACATTTGGAATGAAATGTAAGAAACAATTATTGATAGTAAAGAAATGCCACACCGAATAAGAATATTATTCTTATTATTCAGTGTAATTGTCCACATAAAGGTTTGCGCAACAAATAGCATAGATGGAACATTCCATAATAGTGAATTGTGATTTATTCTCCGTTCAGACAACACTTGATATTGCAATTTAAGAAAGTCTAAACTGCTTTCCGAAATTTGGGAACCAGAATTTCCAGTGTCAGACAACATGATACATCCCTCCGTATAAATGTTTTAGGCAATTAGAAAGAGCATATACTTTTATGATAGCTGCAAAATAAAAAAATGTCAAGAGAACTATAAAAGATTAGTTTGGCGGCAAGGTTTCTCTGTTTGAATATGTTTTCTCCCCCGACTGGACAACTTCATCGCTATCTTTTCTTGAATTTTTATAAAACGTGCTTATAGCGTCTGTAAGTCCTATTTTTACCTTTTCACTTTCTCGTACAGAAAAGTACTGCTTATTTACAAAAATAGTTACAATACAAAGCAAAACGGCAAATATTATCCTTGCAGAAGGAATCAATGGAATATTAGAGATTTGATAGTTATAAGTATATAGTATTGGAATGATTATGGATACAAGCGAGAGGATTGACAAAATTGTTGCACCACATTTAGAAATATACCAACCTACAGTCTTACGAATCGTTGACAAAAACACAGATGAATAAAATGGGTCCACATGTAATGATTCCCAATGAATATCACTACACTGTGTTTCAAAAAAAACTCTAATGTATATTGATGCTTTGCCAATTTCCCACTGTTCTTCATTAATCATGGATTGGAATACTATTAAACTAACAAAGGACAACAAAGACATCCAGTCATTCCATATACTTCCGATTGTAAGAAGAGCAAAATAAGTCACATACATATAGATAGTTTCGTTGGCAATCTGACCCTCTTTCTGGAGGATGTGTGCTCTCAAGGCTTCATACACAGTAATATCTTCTTGCATATGCGACAATCTCCTCTATGTGAAAAATGGATTTCCGCTTATATAAATTATACAGCACTATAAAAATAGAGTCAACAAGTAAATAAGACAAGAAATTTATAAAATAAAGTTTTGGTGGTGATAAAATGACTTTAGACAACATTATCACTTTTGCCCCTGATAATTTTGTGATTCAAGATGCTCTTGCCAGATGCTTTGAAGTAGTGCAAAAGCATCGACACATCGTATGCTCTTGCAGCGGGGGTGGCGACAGTGATGTGATGGTCGATATGCTCTTACGATGTGGAGCCGGAGATAAGGCAGATTTTGTGTTCTTCAACACCGGGCTTGAGTACACTGCCACCTTTGAGCATTTAGAAGAGATGGAGCGGAAGTATGGAATATCAATCCATCGTGTAAACGCTATCAAACCAATTCCGGTGTGTGTAAAAGAGTATGGCGTTCCATTTTGGAGCAAGTTTGCTTCAGAAATGATTTATCGGCTCCAATCTCACAATTTTCAGTGGGAAGTTGAACCGTTCGATGCTCTTATCCTACGTTATCCAAGATGTAAAAGTGCGTTGGAATGGTGGTGCAACGTTACAAGAGGCAACACAACCCAATACGCAATTAAACGAGCGCCATATCTAAAAGAATTCATGGCTTTGAATCCGCCAACATTTAAGATTTCAGGAAAATGTTGCACTTACGCAAAGAAAGTTGCTGCTGAAAAGTTTACAAAGGGCGGCAGATACGATTTGAGATGCGTTGGGATTAGGCAGTCAGAAGGTGGAATCCGTTCGGCTACATACAAAACTTGCTTTTCAGATGGCAAAGGTATCGACCATTTCCGGCCAGTATTCTGGCTGCGTGACAAAGACAAGGAAGAATATTGCGAGCACTATGGTGTCTCTCATAGTAAATGCTACACTCAGTATGGTTTAGTCCGTACTGGGTGTTTTGGCTGCCCTTTCGGAAAGCGGTTTGAAGATGAGTTGAAGGCAATAGAACAATACGAACCTAAATTGTTCCAGGCCGCGAACAACATATTCGGAGAGAGCTATGATTACACCCGTAGATATCTTGCGTTTCGTGAAAAAATGAAGCGTGAGAAACAATAAAACAGAACTTTGATAGGGGTGACGAAATGAAATATGACAATGTCAGGCTGGAAAAAGGGATGTACCAGGAGGGTAGTCGGTCATTCAGCCAGGTGTTAGAGGCTATCGACCCAAGCGACCAATACGTCGGCACACCGCTGGAGGGGCTGGACGCCTTCCAGCGCCAGCTCAAGCGCTTCGACATCAAGGTAAGAGACTCTCAATCTGATACGGTTGAAAAATTTTTTGTTACATCGGAATCTGCTGTGCTTTTCCCTGAGTATGTGGCAAGGGCTGTACGGGATGGCATGGAAGAATCAGACATAGTTCCAACGATTACTGCCTCCATAACACAGGTCAACAGCGAAGACCAAGCCAACAATACACGAGCCAAATTTCAGAAACACGGCAGGATGCTGACAGCCAGCTATGAGGCAGTTCGTAAGCAGAAAACAGATTGGTTTTCCGTTATATTACGCCAGATTGGCGCCTATATCTCTCACTCCCGTTTAGAGGATGCGGTAGACGTTCTTTTGAATGGTGACTGCGATAGCAAACCTGCTGTTGTGACATCATTGAATGGGCGTGAGTTCGGTTTTGATACAATACTGGACTTCTGGGCGGAGTTCAACCTATATGAGATGAATACCATACTGGCATCTAATGATGCAGCGCTTACAATACTGAAAATGCCAGAACTTCAAAAATCAATTTCAGGGTTCAACTTGCAATATCCATGTTGCGGTCTTATGCCATTTGGAGCAAAGCTGATTCGTACCGGTGCTGTGCCAAAGAATACAGTAATTGGGCTCGATAGTCGCTTCGCTCTGGAGATGATTCAGGTTGGAGAAGTAGCTGTGGAGTACGATAAACTCATAAACCGGCAATTTGAGCTAGCTGCCATTACTATCACCAGTGGATTCTCGAAAATCTATGAAGATGCAAGTAGGGTTCTGAGCACTGCATAGGAACAAACGCAGTACAACCTGCCGCTCTAAATCAAAATAGATAAAACTTAGCTTTGGTGGTGAATAACGATGAGATACAATAGCGTCAGGTTAGAAAAAGGTATGTACCAAGAGCCAGGGTGTACATTCAGCCATGTGTTGGAAAGTGTTGACCCAAGTGATCAGTACATTGGTACATCATTTGAGGGATTAGATGCCTTTCAGCGGCAACTCAAACGCTTCGATATCCGAGTGAAGGGTGCTCAGTCTGATACGGTTGAGAAGTTTTCTCCACACCACAGTGAAATGTTAGGAGAAGGCAGATGAGAATTGAACTCCCGCAATGCGGATTTAAGCAATGTATTATACTTGGACGACCTAAGAAATACAATGTTGAACAGGGGATGATAACATGAACACGGATGTGATGCTCAGCAGCAAAGCAGATCAGTGGTCAACGCCGCAGGATTTTTATGACTCCCTCGACAGGGAGTTTTCTTTTACCCTTGATCCTTGTGCTGATGACCTAAATCACAAATGTAACCGTTACTTTACAAAAGAAATGGACGGGCTTGCACAGGATTGGGGTGGAGAAACGGTGTTTTGTAACCCACCGTACGGGAAAGCAATCAAAGATTGGGTCAAGAAGAGCAGCGAAGAGGCACAGAAACCAGGTACAATTGTTGTTATGCTAATCCCTGCTCGCACAGACACCAAATATTTTCATAACTACATATATCAAAAGCCAAATGTAGAGGTCAGATTTGTTAAGGGCAGGCTAAAATTTGGCGACAGTAGGAATTCAGCTCCGTTCCCAAGCATGGTTGTGGTGTTCCGCTAAATAACGGGTTTATCCTACGGAACTAACCCAGAAGGAAGAGAACGGCACCACATTCACAGGTATTTGGATTAAGCTTCTTCCTGATAAAACAGCGCACAATATCAGCAAGAAATATCACCTGTATACTTGATTGAACTCTCAGCGAGCTCCGTCGTCAGGCGGCTTTTTGCTATATCACGGTAAAGGAGGCGTTTGTCATACCACAAATCATCATGTTCCCGCAACAGCCCAAAGGCAAAGGTGCCATCGACGTTTCCAATGTGCAGAAAAGCTGCCGGAAATTGAAGGCTGGGCTTATTGCACCGGCCACAGAGACTGTTCAAAGTGAACTTGCCAGGGAACACGCGGCAGAGCCCATTAAGAGCATGGATGAAATCGTCCGGGTCTCGCAGTTCCTGATTGAGCAGAAACGGTTCAGAGACAATATGCTGTTCATTGCAGGTATCAATTTCGGGCTTCGAATCAGCGACCTTCGGTCTCTGCGGTTTAGTCATCTAATCAATGACGACTGCACATTCCGTGACAGATTCCCCATCCTGGAGAAGAAAACCCGCAACACCAGAAAACACCAGCGAAATCGGTACATCACCATCAACACAGCGGTCGTTGAAGCGGTTACGCTTTATCTGGAGAATACAGATGGCGTCTGCCTTAGCGATTATATGTTCCGCAGCAAGTCCAACAACGGTGTGAATGAGAACCGCCCCATCAGCAAACAGGCGGTGGATTCCATTCTAAAAGGTATTGCAAAGGACTGCGGCCTCGGGAACCGCATGGCGACACACACACTCAGAAAGACGTTTGCTTATCACCAGATGGTGATGAGCGGCAACGACCCCCGCAAACTGCTCTTGCTCCAGAAGATGTTCGGCCATTCATCCGCAGCTCAAACGCTGGACTACATCGGGATCACAAGCGAGGAGATTGACGAGGCGTATCGCAACCTTAACCTTGGCAGTACTACACACAACTACCTTGTTGACAGTGACCTCAAAGAGAGCGAAACCCTGATGGCATAACCATGTTCGACCTTTTGAGTGCGAAATGTGTGGAAGGTGCTGCCGCAACAGAAGCAAGCCTATTCTGATAACAGGAGCAGACATCTACAGAATTGCCCGAGCACTTGACGTAACGATGATGGAGGCCATAGAAGACAACACTATCGGGTACATCGGAGAGAACTCTCATATGCCGGTTCTTGTGTTGAAGGAGCGATTGGATGGGAATTGTCTCCTTTTAAGAAAGGGGCGCTGCAAGGTTCATCAAGGCAAGCCAGCGGTATGTGCTCTATACACACTTGGGCGTATCTACGATTTTCAAGATGGCAGCTTCCATTACTTCGTGAATCCTGTGACGTGCCAGTCGAACCGTAAGGACGGAAAGATGTGGACTCTTCAAGAATGACTTGATGAGTTCAAGATTGAAGAAACCGGGAAGATTACCCAAGTTTGGAATCGGCTCATCTGTATTCAAAAATGAATTTGGCAAGGCCCTGAAATTTGACCAAACCTAGAACCTGACCCACGAAGTCGCTCTGAAGAGCGGCTTTTCTTATTTTACCTTAACTCAAACTAACCAGCCGCCTTGTAGATTTGCTGCAGTACATACCTTGTTTCCCTGCAACAGCTTTTCGCCAAAAGCAAAAGTAAGAATTCGGAACTACGTTCCAATCGCACAGCAATCCGCTTCGCTGACGGGTCTTTCTCACTCGCATTGACAAGCAATGCTCGTGAGTGCTAGGCTCGGGAACGATGTAATGCACATCGAGCGGCCCACCTACAATCGCCGCCACGATGCGGAAAGCGGCTGACTGTTTGAAATAAAATCGGAGGTGTCCATATGATTGATGTTGGAGCAAAGGGCGTGTATTTCGCCTGCGACGAGTGTAGTATTCACGAGCAGATTGAATGCAGAATGCAGGGTGCCCGTGAGCTCGGAGAAAATCTCCAGTACGTCCATTGCAGTTGCGACAAAGTCGGAGATGAGTTCTGGGCCGGAGGATATTGTGAGGACGCTTTTGCCAAGAAACCTTCCAAAAGAAACGAGGGCAGACGTAAAACGGGCCGTGTGTACAGGCGGAAAATGTGCCGCAAGACCATTCAGAAATACCGCGATGGCAACGGCTGGATTTATGGGCCGCACCTTCGTGGATGCTGGGAAGGAGACAAATTTGTTCTCAGTTCCTATATCAAGCACCCGCAGAACTCTTCAAACAAGGCGTTCTTCAAACGAGTTTCAAACAAAAAGGTACGTCGGAGTAAGGATATCCCCGCCAAAGGGAATGGATACCGCAAAATCTTTGACTACTGGTGGACGATTGATTAGGAGGCATAAGATGTGACAGCGTACTACACCATATCAGCACCGTCGCTCAGTAGCACAAGTGCTTTGGGTAACTGGTGGCTGCGTTCTCCATACTATTCGTACTACTCATATTACCAACCATTCAACATCTATCCGCCATCAAAGGATAGGTCGCTTCCCAGAGAGGAGATTCACCAGATGAGCAACGAGGAATTTGACGCCGCTTTCAACGACCTGTTTTTTGGAAATGAGTAGGCATGGGAAAGCCCACCCTGATAGGGTGGGCTTAGGTAGTCAGACTTCAAGGCCGAGCTTCTCAGCAATTTCCTCCGGGGACAATCCCGCTTCTTTTGCCTTCGCCATAACGGTCTTCATGTTGATGGGATGCAGGAGCTTCTGTTTCTGAGTTTCAAGAGCCTCAATCTCTTCTTTTTTCTTAGCAATCTTCCCTTCGATAAGGGCGATTCTCTCCTCTACGCTTTTAGCGGCCATGTGGCTATACCACCTTTCTAAAAGATGGATTCAGTATATACGACATGGCTTACATTGTCAATCGTGTTGGAAAAAATAAGCGCGTAGAAACCCCTGTCCGACAGCGGTTTCTACCGTGCTTGATGGGGTGTTCTTATGCTACAATTTATAAAACTGCAAGGAGGGCGTCAATGATTTATCTTGATGCAGCAGCTACGACCCCGATTGACCCAAGGGTCTTAGAATCTATGATGCCGTACCTGACGACTCAATACGGAAACGCCGGTACGCCCTACAGATTTGGACGAGCGGCCAACGAGGCGATTCAGGAAGCACGAGCACGGGTGGCTCGGTTCATCGGCGCAGATACAAACAGCATCATTTTCACATCCGGCGGAAGCGAGGCAAATAATCTTGTGTTCCACGGCGTGAGGGACTATCTCAAGCGCATCGAATGCACGCATATCCTGGTGTCTGCCGTGGAGCACGACAGTGTTCTCAGAGCCGCAGAGAGCCTTATGAAAGACGGATTTGATGTCGAGTATATTCCCGTACTCGGCAATGGGACCGTGCCTGCTGCGGCTGTTGAGCGGGCTCTACGGGCAGATACCGGGTTGGTGTCTGTCATGTATGTCAACAATGAAACCGGCGTAGAGAATCCGATAAGCGATATTGGGAGCATCTGTCTGAAGCACGGCGTTCTGTTCCATACGGACTGTGTACAGGCCGCCGGGTGTCACCCCATCGACACCACCAGCATCGGCTGTGATTTTCTATCCATCTCGGCCCACAAAATCCATGGCCCTAAAGGCACAGGCGCACTTTATGCCAAGGACATCTCAATCCTGTCTCCTCTCATCTGCGGCGGACACGACCAGGAGTTTGGGCTGCGGGGCGGAACGGAAAACGTGGCCGGTATCGTTGGGTTTGGACGGGCGTGCGAGATTGCCAGTGCCCAGCAGAATGAGGACAGAACGACCGTCTCCATGCTCAAGCAACGGTTCGTGACAGAGCTCCAGAGTCATCTCGGCGGCGATACCGTACATATCAACGGGGCATCCCTCCTGTCTCCCGGCAAGACCATCAATCTCCGAATCGACGGTGTTGACAATGAGTCCCTCATTCTGATGCTGGACAATATGGATATCTATGTGTCCGCTGGCTCTGCCTGTCGAAGCCATGAGTCTAAGCCAAGTCATGTGCTCACAGCGATGGGGCTTACCACAGAAGAAGCGAGAAGCTCTATTCGGGTTTCGTTCTCCAGAATGAACACGGTAGACGAGGTTACAGATGCTGCGCACATCATGGCATCCTTTATTGATGTGCTGCGCTCCCATGGGAAAATATGAGTACCCCCAAATATCCAAAGGGCGAGCGAGTTTGGGTTGGATACTATAACACCAAGCACGAGCTTCTTTTCATCCTGACAAGTAAAGAATCCTCCCGAGATTATTACTTCCTGTATGAGCTGGTTGACGGCACATTCAAGAAACTCGGGAGGGCTCGTTCTCCAAAGGAGCTTGAGACCAAGTTCGATGTGGAGAAGAAATTGGGGGTGGTATATTGACAGACTTCGAGTATGACTGCTTGCAGAAGAAGCGCCTCGCCCATCAGGCTTCTCACCGCAAGCGCGGAAGCAAAAGCAAACGCTGCCCCATGTCAACCGACTATATGACCCAGAAACAATGGAAAGAAAGGAACGGAAAAGTTGTGTCAGTGAGTTTTGACAAGCCAACAACATGGACAAACTTCAAGGAGCTCTCCAAGGGTACTCAGGAAGAGTACCTGCGGCATCTGGCAGAGACCTACAACGCCAATGCTACCAATCTGGCCGAGATGTTTGGGATGAGTGTAGCTACTATCCGCCGCTACATCCAGTCAGCAGGCTTGGCCATTGAGTTTCGCGTCGGCCACTCTATGAATGCCGAGCAGCGAAGCGCGTGGGAGCGGTTCTTACATAGCGCCCAGGATTACATCGTGGACGGCTGTACGATAGAAAAGGATAATATCGCTTTAACAGATGAAATGAGTGTAAGCTCTGTAGAATCTGTACCCGCATTGATGAAGATGAGTGAGTTCTCCATTTGCTTCACTGGGCCCATCAATGTGGAGATGGTGGCAAATTCCTTGAAGCATATCCTTGGAGATGCCGCCAATGGGGAGGTTAGAGTTGTGTGCAAGCTGACGGAACACTAAAAGAAGCCGCCTGCTCACAGCAAGTGGCTTCCAGCTTAGTTAAATAAAATAGTAGAGTGACTCTATGGAAAACAAGGAAACTATCACCGCTACCGCCCAGCCGGAACTGTATAGGTGCGACTGTTGCCAGAACTATTCTACGACACACTACGATATTGACATCATAGTCGATTTTGAGGACGAAGCGGCGGTGGGTGACACTGGATGGAGGGAGTGGCCGTATCGGCTATGCCGTCACTGCTACTATAATTGGTTAGAGGGCCGGATGTCAACTAAAGAATTGATTCTGCGTTGCAACTGGAACATCGATAATGTGAGGAAGCGCGGGGAAGCCACAGTATCAGCGGGTTAGACGGCTATTGAAAAGCGACGCCATTTGTGTTAAAATGAGGTATCAAAAATGATGGAGGTGTAGTATGGAGTACACAGGATGTAAGGATGCCGCTTTTGATGTGATTGAGGAAGCTACTGAGAAGTTCGGCGACAAATATTTTCTCAACGAGATGAAATATGAGAATTTGGGCGAAATCTGTGATCTTGTAGATGAGGTTGTCCAAATATTTGACGATGAGTTTGGGTGTGGTGAGGTGAGCGTAGATGTTGACACAACAACCAAGGAACTAATCTTCAATATTGTGTGCGACCAAATCATCTTACAGCATGGGAGAGCACATACGTTCTTCAAACTCGCCGAACTGGCAGACTCGGTTCGGTTTTCAAAAGCTAAGCCTGACAGCATACGGATTGAACTCATCGTGTCCGGGCTGTGGCTTGGAGGATTCGCTTATGAATAATGAAAGGCGAAACAGATTGCGTGGAGCCGTGAGGAAATTGTCAGATGTCCAGTCAATCGTTGAGGCTGTCTGCGATAAAGAAGAGGACTGTATGGATAACTATCCTGAGAATCTGCAGGGTACAGAAAGGTTCGAGCGCACAGAGTTAGCAGTCGATAGTTTGAACGATGCGCTGGAGAAGCTGGAGGAAGCGAAAGAACACATCGAAACCGCAATTAGTCAGTGAGTGTAAAGGTGGGTATGTCCAATGTTTGAGATATTTATCGCACTATTCGGCGGAATATACTATGGGAGCAAGCTATTAGGCGAACATGTAGACCATAAAGAGGCAACCCGCCGTATGGCAGACACAGAAGCTCGAAGAAACCAGTGGCTCTCTATGATCACAGACGACGAGCTTGAGCAAGAACTCAGACTGTTTATCAGCCGCCCAGAGAATAGAGACGCCGTGCTCAAAGAGGTGTCCGATGTTTATGATGAGATTTTGCAAGGCAGAAGAATTGACGAACTTTTTCCAAGGTGGCTTTGGTGTAAAAAGAAGAAGGGGTGGAGTGACACATATCATGAAAAGGTGCAGGAGATTGTTTGCAGGCTCGATTCCGAAAACGCTCTTTGTATCATGATGGCAAAACGCGGTAAATTTCCATCTTATAAAGCATTGTGCGGCGCTCAGCAGAATCTTACAACGTGGATATTGTTACAGGCATACGTTTTCAAATGGTGTGCCGATGAGCTGAAGCGGCATGGTGTAGAAGAAGAATTCTACTTTCCAAACAACCCTGTTGGACATGGACATATTGCGGGTAGCGATAAGCGCGAGGAGCGTATGGGTTGGAAGTTGTAAAAACAGAGCGTGCGAAACGCTCTGTTTTTTTCAATCCTCGAACAGGTAGTCGGGCAGTTCAATCCGACGGCCAAGGAGTACCTTGCCGCAAACCGTTACTGAATACCCACTATCAGCGGGCACATAAACATTTGAATCCCTCAAGTCCGGGTTGGCGGATACCAGGACAAGGTTCCCATCGTCATCCAGGTAGTATTGCTTGCAATACATAGCCCCGTTGACACAGAAGATGCCGACATCTCCAATGGATAGTTCGGCGTCTTTTTGTACATAGACCATATCCCCGTCCGCAATATACGGCTCCATACTGTCGCCAGAGATGCGCACCGCATAGTCGGCATCCTCTGGTACGGTATCATCCACCAGGATCATCTCAAAGTCGTTTCCCTCAAGCGGAGCGGCAATACCTGCGGCGGATGGGGAGGTGTAGCGTGGGATATATCTCGAAGCCGCCCTCGCTTCTTCTAGGTTGATAATCTTTTTCTTCCGTAAGGGTTCCTGCTGGATGGAGATACGCTCAGCTTCAATGGCGCATAAAGTCTCTACAGCTTTCCTCCCATGAGCATCGAGGATCTGATAGTTTTCCAACAGGCTCCGCTCCGCTGGAGACAATACCAAACCTGAATTTGGTATATCACCAAGCTGAAAGTCCATCAGGGTATCCATTGAAACACTGAACGTCCGGCCAAGGGAGAGTAGCGCGTCCATAGTCGGTTTTTTTGTATTCTGTTCCCAAGAGCGGACGGAAACGACTGATACGCCTACGGCAGCTCCGAGTTCTTTCTGTGTATATCCCTTCTCAAGGCGCAGATTCTTTAGCCTCTGCCCAAAGTCCATTTTATGTTCCTCCAAAAAATAATGGTAAATTTCCCTGTTGACAGGGGCGCTGATTTATGGTAGCATAATCGGTGTAAGCAAACAAAAGTTTCTTTCAATACCATAGCACAAAGTTTAGTTTCTGTCAATAAAAAACGCAACGCACCGCCCAGCAGAAAATGAAAGCCAGCAGGACGGTGCGCCACCACCCACAAGAGATATATTGCGGGCGGGCCACAGATGACACCACTCACCTAGGACCGCCTGTAGTATAACACGCTCTGACGCATAAATCAATGGAGGTTTTACTGCGGGATGAAAAAAATGGTATCTGTCAGAGAGTTGAAAGCGTACTGCGAAAGGAACTCACCCAACCAGGTCACATACTACTCTGAGAATCAGACTGGCTGTAAAAACGCCGCTCTATGCCAACTGAGGCTTCACTTCCAGTCCGTATTGATTTATGAAAATCCAAACCAGGTTTGCCTGAAATCTGGTGTAAGCAGCATCTGTTTCAACGAAGTGCGGTTTGCAGAGATAGACACTGAATCTACATTACTGGGGACGATCTTGACACTTTATTGTGGCAATTCCAAGGCGTCTAGGCGCCATGAAGCCCACAGACTCATCATGACATAATTTTTTTGCTTTCATGTTTTTATTTTATTGAGTTGACAAACGGGCCATTCGTGTGATATACTCCAACCATCAGCACAACTTATATGAAGGAGTGTGGCGCGAAACGAAGAGCCAGAGTAAGATGAGAAGTACATGAAACAGATAGCAGCGGCGGTCAGCAGACTTACCGCCGCTATCCCCTACCTGAATATAGAGCTCCTGATTTCTGTTTGGAGGAAGGCAGTTGCGCTGAATAGTGCTGTACCGGCATAACTACATAGACTGTAGGAGGTGTATCATGTACAATAACGAGTTGAAAGCCAAGTTCATCGGGGACTATACGCAGAGTATCAAGACAGCCAAAGTGGCGACTACTGTGTTTAATGCTATGGAGCCTTTTGAGAAAGCGTGGCAGGCAGACCTGTGTACAAAGTCTGCAAATGAACTGCAGCCTGTCATCGACAAGGTGGTGGCGCTGCGCACCAGCAGTCAGTGTATGTCGCTGACTATACTCAAGGAATACGTCAGATGGTGTATACTGACGGGGGTTCCTGGCGCTATTGACGGGATGCTCCACATCACCGTTGCCGGACTAGAGAAGGTGCGGCACCAGATGGTGTCCAGTCCGTTCCACCTCCAGCAGTACCTGAACGCGGTTTTCAGCGAAGAGGAAAATGAGATGCTGGATAATCTTTACCGCTGTTACTATTGGATGGCCTATGGCGGTATCCATGATGACGACGTTCTAAAGGTCAAGACATCGGATGTCAACTTTGCAGAGATGTATATACAGTATGGCGATACCAGCGTTCCTATCTACCGGGAGGCGCTACCAGCGTTTCATAACGCTGTAGAGCTGACAAGCTTCCTGTACAAACACCCGAACTATGCCAAACCGATCCGTCGCGACAGGATGCCTGGAGACACATTGATGCGTGGATACCGTGGCACGGCAAAGATAGTCCATTTCCGCTCCAATATGTCGCACTTCTCGATGGATGCCATTAGACAGGGTAAAACAGATCTGCAGCTGAGCTTCAATCGGATCTGGATGTCTGGCCTTTTTTATCGGATGTATGAGCGTGAACGAGCCGGTGTGACAGTGAATTTTACTGGCGTGACTACCGGCCTCATGGCGGAGGGGGATAAGAACTATGTTATTAAGGACCGCAACAAAATTGAAATCCGTCAGAGACAGCGTGCCAGACAATTTATGATAGACTATCAGCGTTGGAAGCTGGCTTTTTCAATTTGAACACGAAAACTAAGAGAACCCGCTTGGCGGGTTCCTCTTTTTTTGTTTGTAAATAAATTAAATATGTTACAGTGCGCAAAAGCGCTCCGTATAAATCTGGATGAGAGGAGGGTAGTTTCAGCTTTGAGACGGCAAAAGGCATGGCAAGCCGCCGTGCCTTCCACCGTAATGTATATCATAGGAGGTATAGCATGTCCGAGCAGGCACAACTGAACATCTATCAAAAACTTGCCAAAATCAGAAAGCAGGTTGAGGTCATCAAGAAGAACAAGCGGGGTTACGGCTATACATATGTGTCCGAGGAGGAAATTCTGGCCAAGATCACCGTGTTCATGGATAAGTACCATCTGTCCCTGATTCCTGGCATCGTCGGCGGTACGACAAAGGTCGAACCCTATCCCTACAAGAAGACTAAGACCACCAAAGGCGGCGGCATCTATGAAGAGAATGTCAACGAGGTACTGGTCAGTGCCGACATGACCTGGACGTGGGTAAATAACGACAACCCGGACGAGAAGGTGGTGGTGGGCTGGACGCTGGTTGGCCAGCAGTCAGATGCCTCCCAGGCTTTTGGATCTGGTCTGACGTATTCCGACCGCTACTTCTTGCTCAAGTATTTCAACGTGGCGACCACGGATGACGACCCCGATGCTCACCGCAGTAAGCAGCGTGCGGCAGAAGCGGCGGAGGATAAGATGATTGCCGAGCAGATTATCGGCACCTTTGACGAGGTGGTCAAGGCGTTCCTGAAGGCGAACGAATCCATGGCTGAGGATGTGAGGAAATTCGTGTCCAAGTATGCAAAGGGCGGCAACTACTTTGCTATTACGGAGTCCGCCCTGGCGGCTAAGCTGCTGGACGACTTCAAAGAGACTTTCAAGATTAAGGAGTGATATAAGATGGGATTTCGTACCGGCGCATATGCCAAAGTGTGGGAGGTTACTCCCATGAGCGACACCAGCACAAAGCTGCGTATGTCCATCAGTCGCAAGAACAAAAAGACAGATGAGTACGAGCAGGATTTCTCCGGTTTCGTGCTGGCCATCGGTACTGCCGCCGCAAGTAAGGCGGCCAAGCTGAAGGAGGGTGACCGTATCAAGCTGGGTGATGTGGATGTGTCCACTAAGTACGATAAGGATAAAAAGGTTACATATACCAACTTCAAACTGTTCTCCTTCGAGGCCGAGGCCGAGTCCTCCAGCTCCCGCTCTACGCCGCCTGATGACCCTGACTCCGGCGTCGATGACGGCGAGGTCGATGACAACCGTCTCCCGTTTTAAGGGAGACGGCCTATGGGAGAGATAAGCTACGCACCTCTGATAAAGGATATGGTGTGGAGCTACTCCCGCATCAAGGCTTTTGATGACTGCCCGTACAGGTGGTATCTGAAATATATCCGGCACCTCCACGGTAAGGATATGTTTTTCTCAGACTATGGCTCCTTCGTCCATAAGCTCATAGAGCTCTATTTTCTGGGCAAGAAGACACGGGATGAGCTGTGTGATATCTATCTGCGAGAGTTCAAAAGCCATGTCAAAGGACGAGCTCCAAACCCCAAGGTTTTTGGGAACTACTTCAAGAGTGGTCTCAACTACATCAGAAACATCACACCATTCCCTTACAATATGGTTGCCGTTGAGAAACGTGTTGACTTCAACATGAACGGTATACCCATTGTGGGATATGTTGACTACCTCGGCGAAAAAGACGGAGAGCTCTACGTTGTGGACAACAAATCCAGAACGTTAAAGCCGAGGAGCACCCGAGCAAAGCCAACCAAGACCGACGAAGATCTCAACGCATACTTGAGACAGCTTTACATCTACTCTGCCGCAGTTGAACAGGAGTATGGCAAGACGCCGAAAGGTCTATGTTTTAACTGCTTCCGGGCCCCGGTTCTCATCGAAGAGCCATTCCAGGAGCAGGCATACGCCGAAGCTAAGAGGTGGTTGGAGGAAAGTGTGGCGAGGATAACGGCAGAAACAGATTTTAAGCCGGATATCGAGTATTTCAAATGCACGCACCTCTGTGAGATGAACGGCCACTGTGAGTATTACAAGCTGTCGCAGAAGAAGAGGCGATGACGCATGAGAGCAAACGAAGATATTGCAAGGGTAGACTGCGAGGCTGGCATCATTGCCACGCTGTTCTACCACCCAGACTTCTCTTTCTACTCGGAAGACCTGCTCCCAAACCACTTCACAAACATTGAGAACAGGTATATCTATCAAGCGCTTTGCAGCTTGGCACGGAAAGGCATCGCACAAATCGACCCATACATTATCATCCAAGAATTGGAGACCAATGAAGCGACCAGTCATCTTGCAGGCAAAATTACACCAGAGCAACTCTATACTATCATGGACAACGCAGAGACGCTGGTCCGCGATACGGTTGAAGGGTATCAGCTCCTGACAAAGGCTGTAAAAGATGCCGCCTTTCGACGCGATATATTCCATCAATTAGGAGATTGCCAGCAATTATGTCTTCGGACATCCGGTAGTAACATTGAGCAGAAAATCTATCAACTTTTGGATGATGTAATGACAGAATTCTCTGCGGCCTCTGATATACAACCGTATTCTGAGGTTGTAGACAAATATTGGGAGGAGATAGAGGACCGCCAAAATGGAGAGTATACTGGTATTCCATTTAAATTCGAGGCACTGAATGAGTATGTTACCATAGAGCGCGGAGAACTGGTTATATTCGGTGCAAAACAGAAGCAGGGGAAAAGTATTATGCTTCTCAACTGCGCAGTTGACCTGCTCAGAAGAGATTGCGCCGTGCTGTACCTTGATAGCGAATTGAATACGCGGCATTTCACAGCAAGACTTATATCCCATCTGTCCGGTATTGAGTATAAGCGGCTAAAGACAGGCAGATACACCCAAGAAGAGCACGAACGTATCCTGGCGGCAAAGGAGTGGATAAAGACGCGGAAGTTCACACATATCTACATCCCAACGTTCGACCCACATAGTATTTATGCCGCAGTTAAGAAGGTAAAGCACACCCAGGGTCTTGATGTTCTAATCGTGGACTACTTCAAAGGTAAAGGCGAAGGCGACGCATTCGACAGTTACCAGGAGCTTGGACGTTTCGTGGATATGGTTAAGAACCAGATATGTGGCGATATGAACATCGCTGGCGTTGGTGCAGCGCAGGCGACAGAAAATGGAAAACTTGCTGACAGCGCTAAGATTGCCCGCAATGCCTCCACCATTGTCATGCTCACTGACAAAACATCCGAAGAACAGGAATCCGATGGTCAGGAATGTGGTAACAAGAAACTGAGAGTCATATTTAATCGCAATGGAATGCAGATGGCAGACGATGAGTACATAGACTTGCTTTTCGATGGCAACCATATCAGCTATGAGCAGGCCAAACAGCACATCCCACAAATACCTTTTTGACAGGAGCACATATGGGAAATACGAACATACCGATTAAAGTAAATATCACCGGGGCGTCTTTCAGTCCCGGTGATAACCTGATTTTTCACGACCTCTATACCGATGGAGAAGGGGAACTTGTCTTGGGTGTAACTGTTGAAAGCAAATCACGCAATGCCAAAATTGAGGGAAATGTGAATGTCCTGAAATAAGTCCCCAGTGTCAAACGTTTCATCTGTCCAGCTACCATCTCTCATTAACGCCTGTTTCTTTTTCGCATAAATTCTGGCAGCTTCATCGCGCATTTCTGTCCAAGAATGGAAGTCTGTATTTTTTCTGATATATTCATCAGACGAGCCGGACTCGCACCATGCGTCAAAAATTTCTTGGCTTGTAATGTCCGCTGGAGATAACAGTTCGCTTATGGTTGTGTATTTGGAATGCTCCATAAGGAATGCTGCTGGAAACAGATGGTGAAGAGATACATCTCCACTCAATTTCTTCGCGTACTCTGCAAGTTTTTGCTGTATAGAATCCATGTTTATTTCCATTTTTGTGTACACCTCCTTTACAAGCAGTATATCATACGCCACAAAGGAGCGCAATAGTAAAGTTGAGAGGAGGAGACGGTGTGGAGCTGTCCGACCTGATAGAGTCAATCGACATTTTGGACTATATCTCACAGTACACAGAGTTCACAGAGAAAAACGGTGAGTATTGGGCTCTGTCGCCGTTTAAGGATGAGGACACACCGTCTTTCTCCGTTCGTAAGGAAACAAATTCGTTTTACGACTTCTCTTCCGGTATTGGAGGCAATGTCCTGACTTTTGTCCGGTACTACGATAAGTGTGGGTATGCCGAAGCCATTGAAAAGCTGAAAAAGTACAGCGGTTTTGATGGTAAAACAACATCCCACAAAAAATTATCGGTAGCGGAAGTCGCAAAACGCTTCTCTCCGCCCAAAAAGAAGCCAAAACAGGCCAAAAGCACGGTTTTGAGCGACGATTATATGGAGCGATATGAGAAAAGGGCCGACAAATTAGCAGTTTGGGAGCAAGAAGGCATCTCCAGGGCGTCTTTGGACAAATTTCAGGTGTACTACGACAGTTTCTCTGACCGGCTGGTCTATCCAATACGGAGTCCAGAGGGAAAAATCGTCAATATTGGCGGCAGAACACTAGATAAGCGCTGGAAAGAGAAAAATCTGCGAAAATACACCTACTTCATGTCTTGGGGGGAGCTAAAAACCATCTATGGATTCGCTGAAAACCTCGAAAATATCAAAAAACAAGGCGAAATCATCATTTTTGAGGGCTGCAAGTCGGTTTTAATGGCCGACACATGGGGAATCCACAACGCTGGGGCCATCCTGACCTCTCATTTGAACCCAAACCAGATGAAATTGCTGATTAGGCTCGGTTGCAGGGTGGTTTTTGCGTTAGACAAGGACATTTCCATACGGAACGACCACAACATAGCCCGTCTGAAGCAGTTTGTGAACGTGGAATACATATGGGACGGCACTGGGCTGCTCGGTGAGAAGGACAGTCCGGTGGATAAGGGGCCGGAAGAGTGGAAGAAACTCTACGAAGGGAGGTTATCATGGCGTTGACAAGACCAACATCAGTTTTCTACTATCATGTACACTCAGACTACAGCCTGCTGGACTCTGCGACAGACTTTAAGGAGTACGTTGACCTTGTAAAAGAGTCCGGCGGCACAGCAATCGCCTCAACAGAGCATGGGCTCCCTAGAGGATGGATATCCAAAAAGCTATACTGCGATAAGATGGGGCTCAAATTTGTCCACGGGGTCGAGATTTATCTCACAGAGCGACTGGAACCGAAGGTCAGAGACAACTACCATACGGTTCTGCTTGCCAAAAACGAGGCCGGAATCCGGGAGCTAAATAAACTTGTCTCCATTTCCAGCGATAAGGTACACTCCTACTACACCAACCGTATCACCTTTGAGGAGTTTTTGGGGATTTCGGACAACATTATTAAGACCAGTGCCTGTTTGGCCAGCCCTCTGAACAAACTCAGTGAGAACAATCCCTGGTATGAGCGACTGCTTCGCCACTACGACTACCTGGAGGTGCAGCCTCATAACCATCCAGACCAGATTACTTTCAACCAGAAGTTGGCGAGACTCTCCAAAGAGCATGGTATCCCGCTGGTAGCCGGAACGGACACACACAGCTCCTCCAAGTACAAAGCCGAGTGCCGCAATATCCTGCTCAAAGCAAAGCGGCAGTCCTACGGAGACGAGGGTGCCTTCGACCTCTCCTACAAGACGGTGGATGAGCTTCTGGATATGTTTGCCCAGCAGGGAGCACTGACTGAGGACGAGTATTACACTGCCGTCCAGAACACCAATGAGATTGCGGAGCTATGTGAGAACTTCAAACTGGATAGTTCCATCAAGTATCCCATTCTATACGGTTCTCAGGAGGAGGACGAGAGGATTTTCGAGGCCAAAGCTTGGGAGTCTCTTGATGACAAGCTCAACTCCGGCGTGATTCCTCGTAAACAGGAGGCGGCTTTCCGTTCCGCCATCGAGGAGGAGCTTCGAGTTTTCAAGAAGCTGAAGATGAGCGGGTTCATGCTCTCCATGTCTGACCTGATTCGCTGGTGCAAGGAAAAGGGGATGGCCATTGGTACGGCCCGTGGTTCCGTTGGCGGCTCCAGGGCGGCCTACGTGACTGACATTATCGACCTGAACCCTGAGACATGGCAAACTGTGTTCTCCCGGTTCTGTAACGAAGACCGTGAGGAAATCGGTGATATCGACGTAGACGTGGTCTACGATGACCGTCCAAGGATTTTCGAGTATATCACAAGCCGGTTCGGAGCAGACAAGACTGCACGGGTGGCAGCATACGGCACAATCAAAGCAAGGGGAGTTATTGATGTAATCCGTATGGCAAAATGTGAAACTATGTCAGATGACAGGAGCTCATGGTTTAAGATAGCAGAAAAGATAAAGGCTGAACTAGCGCCGCTTGAAGCGACCGCAAAAAGCGAAAACATTCCAGTCTCAAAAGTTGCTGGGTTTGATGCGTTATCGAAAAAATATCCGGATTTCTTTTATTACTATGACGGCCTAATAGATACTAAAGTGTCTCAATCCGTTCACCCGGCAGGCATGGTCATCAGCCCAATCACCCTGGATGACAACTACGGCGTTTTCATAAAGGATGGAGAGACGTGTCTGCTCATGGATATGGAGGAGGCGCACGAAGTCGGCGTTGCTAAGTACGACTTTCTCGCCCTGAAAACGGTCAAAGTCATTCGTGACACCTGCGATTACATCGGGATTCCCTATCCAAGCACCCACATGGTCAACTGGGATGACCAAGAGGTGTGGAAAGATATGTGCTCCAATCTGACGGCAATCTTCCAGTTTGAAAGTTCGTTCGCCGCAGACTGTTTTAAGAAGTTCCAGCCGACCAACATCTTTGATATGTCCCTGGTCACGGCTTGTATCCGTCCATCTGGGACTTCTTATCGTGACCAACTGCTGTCTCGGAAGCAGCACCACAACCCCTCTGAAATCATTGACGAGCTTTTGGCCGACAACCTTGGCTACTTGATTTATCAGGAGGACACCATCAAGTTCCTCCAGCAGATTTGTGGTCTATCCGGCAGTGAAGCTGATAACGTCAGACGAGCCATTGGCCGCAAACAGAGAGACAGGCTGGATGCCGCCCTACCCTCCATCCTTGAAGGGTATTGCTCCAAGTCGTCCAGAGAGCGCAGCGTTGCCGAGAACGAGGCCAAAGAGTTCCTGCAAATCATTGATGACAGCGCTTCGTATCAATTTGGGTAATTGATTTGCTCATTTCTTGTGAACCCTATTGCTCAGGGGTGTTCTACAAAATGTAGAGCTAACGGTATCAGATGAATAAGACCGACCTATGAAGCCTTACAAGGAGATATAGGTTATTTTTAAGGACGAAGCCTCTGACTAAGAGAACCTACGGCCCGGAAGCGGGTAGCAGGCGATACCGTGCCAAGCCGATACTAACCAGCTAATTTCATAATAGGGAGGTGAGAACTATGTATTGGAAGCCAATATTGGGGTATGAAGGATATTACGAAGTAAGCACGACAGGCGAAGTTAGAAGCGTAGACCGAGTGGTTTGTGGGAAAAACGGGCGTTTAAGACAACTCCATGGCAAGAAAATGAGACTTACAAAGAGTAAGGGGAGAGATGGAGACGGCTATTATGTTGTCAACCTCAGAAAAACGGTAAGTCTGATGTAAGAGCAGTCCATGTTCTAGTGGCTACGGCGTTCATTGACAATCCGAACAACTTGCCAACCGTAAATCATATAGACGGTGACAAATCGAATAACTGCGCAAGTAATCTTGAGTGGGCGTCCTATGCCGACAATAACATTCATGCTTTGAGAACTGGTCTTAGGGAACCAAGAGGAACATCGGTAATCCAAAAGGAAATAAACGGAAGAGAGATATCTTGGTTCAGGTCGGTATGCGAGGCATCAAAAGTCACAGGAATTGGACGAAGTTTGATTTCTCACTGCATCAATGGCCGTATAGATTCTGCTGGTGGATTTATATGGGAGAAGGTATCGGAAGGTGTAACGACTATCTCGTAAGAGAGTACGCCAGATGTTGAGCTGCTGGTGGAAGTGCAAGAACGGCGAAACGCCGAAGATATAGTCTGCGCCATTAGAAATAATGGATAAAAGCGATAATCATTCAGTTGCTTACTGCCTACTTGGATATCTGTGCGGGTACTTCCGCCACTACTATCCCATGGAATTCATCACGGCATTTTTGAACAACGCCCAGAACGACGACGATATCTCCAACGGCACTGAACTGATGAAGGTGTACGGCGTTAAGATTGCCAACCCTAAGTGGGGCGTATCCCGTGGCGGTTACTTCTTCGACAGAGAGAATAAGACCGTTTACAAGGGAATGAGTTCCATCAAATATGTGGGCGAGGCCGTCTCCAACGAGCTGTTTGAGCTATCCCAGTCCAAGCAGTATCAATACTTCGTGGAGCTTTTAGCCGATATGGAGGAGCACACCAGCCTCGACTCCAGGCAGTTAGACCTGCTCATCAAGATTGATTTCTTCAAGGAGTTCGGAAACCAGCGTGAACTGTTCCGAATCGTGGAGATGTTCAATATGTTCAAGAAAGGTCAGGCCAAGCAGATTAAAAAGTCCCTTATCGACGGCACTCCTCTGGAACCTATCGTGAAAAAGTATGCGGTGGGGGTGACACGTTCCGGCGGGGAGGCTAAGAGCTATACGCTCCTGGATGTCATGTCCATCTTAAAAGGGGCAGAGGAGGCAGTCAAAAGCCTCCATATGGACGACCTGAACGACATCACGAAGGTACGCAACTTCTACGATGTCATGGGATATATCGGCTACATATCCGGCAAGCCGGAAGACCGGAAAAAGCTATACATCACCGGAGTAAAGCCTTTACATAGAAAGCGTGACGACAAGCTGTTTGGGTACAGCCTGTTCACAAAGTCCATCGGAAGCGGCGTAGAGAGCCGGTTCACAGTCTTTTGCAACGTGTACGACAAGGAACCTGTCCAAAAAGGAGACATCATCTACTGCAAAGGCTGGGCACGGGACGGCGCCTACTTCAAGATGTTGGACTACGAAAAAGTTTATTAAGGAAGGAGCAACCCAATGAAGTGTATCGTTTGTGACCGCTGTAAGACCATCATCGAGAACCCACGGCGGTGCCGGGTCATCACCTGCGCCCGGCCTCTGAAGCCCCGCACGGGGTGTGACAAGGGCAAGGTCCCCTACCGTGGGAACGACCCTCAGCAGAACGACCTGCTCTGGGAGAAGGAAGTCTGCGACAAGTGCCTGGACGAGCTGGAGGCTTTCTTCGAGGTCAACGAGGACGCTGACCCTCATCCCCCTGAGCCGGTAGAACCCAGCCCCGATGGCCCCGCCGACCCGGACAGCCCCGGAGAAAGCGGAGAGGGGGGAGAAAATCCTCCTAGCACCGGCGGCAGTGGCGGAGAGGGCGAGAACCCCGATGGCGCCGGCGCTGGTGGCAGCGAACTGCAGCCCTAAACCGTTGTGGCACAATACCTAATCTGCATATAAAACTATGATTTTATTTTTGGAGGAGGTGTGTAACTTGCAGAATAGCAAGGTGTGTAACCAATGCGGCAGAGAACTTGATTTCTGGGATATCCAAGAGAACTTCACAATACATAGACACATCGGTTACGGTAGTATTCACGATGGTGATGTCATCAACCTTCATCTCTGTTGTGAATGCTTTGACAAAATTGTGGATGGGTGCAAGGTCTCTCCCATCGAGGAGGTGAACATATGACAACAGAAGAGTATAGAGCAATGGAACGTGAAGCTCTGGATAATCTTCAGAGACTTAACACCATCGGTATTATCGGAGACAATATTGCCTTTGTCATGAGCCAGGACGCGTATTTAGCCGCTTTAACCGAGACCGGGACAGTATGCCGGGCAGCTGACTACTCCGAAAGTGGAGAACAGACCGGAATACGTTCGGTCTATCGGGGATATGACATCTTCATCATCAATGAGGAATCTCGTTCTATATTCCGGCCAGCGGTCAAAGGGATTCGGGGTGGAAGCGTTAGCTACGACAAGCTTTCTTTGGGTGACCTAGTTATATCTGAAACAGTAGCGGAAGATCCTCGCATCTTTGCCAAAATGCAGCTTGAGCCTCTTGTTTTCAATGACACTGGGCTGACGGTTCGTCGGCAGTACGATCGTGTTGCAAACGGTCAGGTTATATTTGCAGACCGAATTTCTACTGGGCAGGAACGGGGATGGCGAGAGGGGAGGATGCATGATCCCTTGTTCGATTGGAGCGACTGTACTCAGTATGTCTCATCTCAACCTGACTTTCTTAGCCATCCGATTATGGGAGGGGTTAGTGGAGACGAGTTCGAGCGTCAGCTCAATGAGACAGCAGCTATGATACAGCAATGGAACGAAGGTGCAACGCCTAAAAGGAAGAAAGCTCCCCCTAAAAAGGATTGGAACGAGCGAATTACCCCAGAAGACACCAAGGAGCTTGACGAGTTTCTGAACAGCCTTGCAAGAAAAGGCACGCTGGAATCAGCAACGTAAGTATCAACAACAAACCATGAAGAGCCCGGAGCTGGCAACAGCTTTTGGGCTCTTTCTTATGGACAGTAGAGAGGTAGGACAATGCAAAAAGTTTTCACTATCTTCCTGCTGGCAGTTATGATGTGCGTTTCGGTCTGCGGGTGCAGTGACGCACCTGCCAGCCCAGAACCCACACCAACTGCCTTTAGGGTGGAGGCTGAAGATGCGGAACCCGTTGTGAAAACACTATTGTACATCGGAGATACAAATGTGTTGGAGACCGTTATGCCAACGAAGAAAGCAACGGAAGTCATGTATTACACAGAAGACGAAGTCATTATGCTTGCAAAGGTATTGCAGCGAGAATGTGGCGGTTTGCCAAGTGTCACAGAGCAAGCCTGTGTCGCATGGACAATCTGTAACCGTGTAGACAGTGATGAGTTTGACGGAGATACAGTAACAGAAATTGTGACGGCACGTTATCAGTTTGCTTATTACTACGATACGCCGGTAACTGACGAGCTGTACAACCTTGCATTAGACGTTTTGTCTCGATGGAATGCAGAACGAAATGGCGAAGTGTCAGTCGGTAGGGTGCTACCGAAAGACTACACCTATTTTACAGGGGATGGAGTGCATAATTACTTCCGCAACAGCTATAAAGGCAACTACTCTATATGGGACTACAACCTTCCATCCCCATATGAAAGTTGAGTGAACGTATGGGAAAAGTAATCATTCAGAGCGAATACACCACGAAGAATCCTATCACAATGATTGGCACGGAGGCCGGTATATGCTGGGGCGCGGATACCTCCGATGCAGAAAAGAACTATAGGCGTGGGATTGACTGCCTTAAGAACGAGCACGGCCGGACGTTTGAGTTCCCCGACGTCTACACAGTCCTTGATGGTTATTCTGCCAGGGTAATTCGTGAGTGGTATACGCATATCGGCGGAGCACCCACCCGACTCCAGGCCAGCACAAGGTATATCGACTACGAGCACGGGTTCGGATACTTCACGCCGCCGAGTATTGCAGGGAATGACGAGGCACTTGCGGTTTACGAAGACCTCATGAGCTATATATCCGCATCGCTCCATAAGTTGGACGAACTCGAAATTCCAAGAGAAGATTCTGCGCTTGGTCTGCCGCTGAGTATGGAGACAAAAATGGTGGACAAGCGTAACCTCCGTAACCTGATTGATATGTCTCATCAGCGTATGTGTTCAAGAGCATACCACGAGTATCGCGGCCTGTTTGATGACTATCGCAGAGCGCTCAGAAAGTATTCCGGTGAGTGGAAATACATAGTTGACAACTACCTCATGCCCAAATGCAAGTACATGGGTTTCTGCAAGGAGCGGTATACCTGCGGTCTGATGCCGAGGAGAGGAGAGAGCGCATGAGTTTGATTTTTACAGCACTTGTTGTAGCCGCCATCCTGTACATGATGTGCGGCGGCAACAGTGGGAGCCGACATCGTTTCAGTTAGGAGGGTGCAATGAAAATTATCACTATTTCTGGAAAAGCGCAAAACGGTAAGGATACCACGGCTGGGTTTTTGAAAGAAGCTCTGGAAGCCGACGGATATCGTGTACTCGTCACACATTATGGCGACTTACTGAAACACATATGCCAGAAATTCTTCAGTTGGAATGGCGAAAAAGACGATAGAGGAAGAGCTATTCTCCAACATGTCGGTACCGATGTCATTAGAGCAGAACAACCGGATTTTTGGGTTGGATTCATCAGCAATATCCTTGATTTGTTCCCAGATACATGGGACTACGTTCTTATTCCAGACTGCCGATTCCCCAATGAGGTAAATACGTTAAAGGATGGTGGATTTAACGTAACACATCTGCGAGTAATCCGTGATAACTTTGAAAGTCCGCTCACGCCAGAACAACAAGCACATCCGTCCGAAACAGCGCTGGATAACATGACAGCTGACTATTACATAAGGAACAATGGGTCGCTAACGGATCTACAAGTTGCTGTCATTAAATTTTTACTTGAGTTCAATGATTAAGAAGCTCGGCAGCAAAAACAGATCGGTACATTACGGGGGAAAATTCTACTTTTATTCAGATTGGAGGATGCAAATTGATCGTTTTTTTACAATGCAAAGACTGTAAATATTACGATGTACATCCATCAGAAAGAGAAAAAATACCAGATAATTTTCTCACTTCGTGTTGCAATTGGTGCTACCACGGAATGTCGCCAAATGACTTTTGCAGTTTCGGTGAGCCGTATGAATCTGTAAATGATTGGGCTATTGCGTGTGGGAGAGGATCAATTATCGAAGGAGAAAGTTGACAATAAAAGACTGGTTTTATAAAGGAGGATTTGGTTTTGGTAAAAGAGTTCACAAGAGACTATTTGGTCAATGAATTGGATCTGCCATGGACTGCGATAGAGGATGATATCATCGACAACAGCCGGTGGAGTATCCATCATGAGATCGTCTTCAAAGATACTGATGGAAAGTTCTATCAGACAACCTATAGCGTTGGCGCTACAGAGTGTCAGGAGGAGCGTCCATGGGAATATAAGTCAGTCGTGAAATGTACCGAAGTGGCAAAAAAGCAAGTCATGGTGGAACAGTGGATGCCTGTTGATTCCGAATGAAATAACCGTTTCACAGGAGGCAACATGAGCAAGAGAGCAATTTGTAGTATCATCCGCATTGGATCAATTGCAGCGGCGCTTACGGTGTTACGAGAGATGTACAAAATCGGTGTAGCGGGATACATAATGGTTAGCTTGGCCGTCATTGCGTGGTCAATTGCAGAGTATATCAAAGACAAGAAATAAAAAACGGAGGATTACTAACTTGAACGAGAACAGCGCAACTTCCCCGCTGAAAGCGATCCGGCTTTTCTGCCTGGATTGCTGTGGTGGAAGCAGTAACGATGTCAAATTCTGTACAGCTCCTAAATGTGCCCTATATCCTTTCCGGTTCGGTAAAAATCCTTTCCGCATGAAACGAGAACTCACAGATGAGCAGAGAGCGGCGATAGCGGAACGTCTGAAGAGGGCAAGAGAGCGTTTTGAGCTTGGGGAAAAATGAGGCTTTTCAAATATGAGATGGATCGTCAATTATATCCGGTCACTATTTTGTGCTCACGATTGGGAGTTGATTTTCCGTAACAATGTTGAGACAGATTTGGGTGAAAGGTTTTCACTTAAGGTGTATCGGTGCAAAAAATACGGGTATCACAAAAAATATCGAAGTATCTAATGAAATGAAAGTTCTACCAGGGAAGGAGGTAGATTTCCATAGATAAAGTAACGCAATCCGTGATGTTCAGCAGCGATAAGAACGACTGGGAAACCCCACAAGATTTATTTGATGAATTGAACCGGCAATACCATTTCACTCTTGATGCAGCGGCATCCCACGACAACCATAAAGTAGATAGGTATTTCACAGAAGAAGATGACGGGCTGTCACAAGACTGGGGCGGAGAAACAGTTTTCTGTAACCCGCCGTATGGGAATAAAGAAACTGGACTTTGGACAAAGAAATGTTTTGAAGAAGCGCAGAAACCAGGTACAACCGTAGTACTTCTGATTCCGGCAAGAACGGATAGGGCATCATTTCACGATTTCATCTATAATAAACCTGGTGTCACAGTTAAATTCCTGCGCGGAAGACTCGCATTTGAAATCGGCGGAAAACCGATCCTTGACAAATCTGGTTCAGTTACAAAAGCACCATTCCCAAGCATGTTGATTGAGTTTAAAGGTACATAAAACGAGGCTTTTATCAAGAAGAGAATAATGAAAAGAATGGAGAAGGATCGGAAATATGGCTGAAATTTTGGAGTGTATTGCTGGGACAATCTGGATTGTCCTTGGCATTTATACCTGGTTGAAGATTAGGCGTGTCACCAAGCTGCTAGACGATTCTATAGACAACCTGAACGCGACATTTGAGTCGGATAAAAATCTTCCAGAAACCATCTGAATAAAAGTATAGTTTTAGACCGTTATAAAGATTTGAAAGCGATTTTAATAAGATTGCTAGATATGGAATTAGGTTATATGGACAGGAGAAATAGATAGCATGGAAGGGAACTTCGAGAACAAGATTTTCGAGAATATTTGGAAGGACCGTTATCAAAAAAATGGAGAAACCTACAACGAGAATCTGCGCCGTGTAGCTGATTTTTGTGGCAAGACAGAGGAAGAAAAGGATGATTTTTACGAACTGATGGCCAGCAGAAAATTCTTCCCAGGCGGGCGAACGATGTCTAACAGCGGCATCGGAACGCGGCTTACGCTCAATAACTGCTTCGTGGCTCCAAAAATCATAGATGATCTTGGAAAAATATTTGAGACGGTCCGCCTTGGCGCGTTGACTCACCAGAAAGGCGGTGGAATCGGATATGATTTCAGTGGGCTTCGCCCGGCAGGAACGCCGACCTCAAATGATGCGGTTGCGTCTGGTCCGGTCTCCTTTGCTAACGTGTTCAATGCGCAAACAGCGACGATCCTTCAGGGAAACCGGCGTGGGGCAAATATGGGCGTACTCAATGTCTACCATCCGGACATTGAAGATTTTGTAACGGCGAAGTCACATGAAGCAGGAACATTGAATCACTTCAATCTCTCCGTAATGGTCGATGACAAATTCATGGAGGCGGCGCAGAGTGGTGAGGAAATTACCATGCACTGGCCGGTATATGACGAGTACGGACATATTGAAGAAAATCCCCAAAAGTGGACAGTCACAAAGACCGTCAATGCAGGGGAACTGTGGGATTCTATTATGCGCCATGCTTATGATAATGGCGAGCCCGGTATATTTTTCTACGACAATATGAACAGGGACAATAATCTGTGGTATGAAGAGAGTATTGTGTGCTCAAATCCCTGCGCCGAATACTTAGCCGGAACCGTGTTCGGTGGGGAGCTTGATTCCTCTCAATATGGCGGCGCGTGTAACCTCGGGTCGTTGATGCTGCACCAATTCGTCGAAAATCCATTTACAGAGCGTGCGGAGTTGAACCTGTACAAGCTTGCGGAGGCTGTGCATACCGCAGTCAGGTTTTTGGACAACATCATCGATATCAACACATTCCCCAGCGAGATTTTCAAGAACTACCAGGAGCGTTACCGCACAATTGGGCTGGGATACACCGGGCTTGCAGACGCGCTTATAATGCTTGGCTATCGGTATGATACCCACGAAGCTCGCCAGTTTGTCAGTAAGGTAACGGAGTTTATTGCATACAGCGCATACTCCGCATCGGTAGAATTAGCAAAGGAAAAAGGCGCATTTCCAGGGTTCTGTAGAGAGGCATTTGTTCAATCTGGTTTTCTGGAAAAGCACAGACAGTCATCTGAACTGGACTGGAATCTTCTGATTGGGAACATCCAAACCTATGGGATTCGTAACGCGAAACTATTGTCGGTCGCACCAACCGGAACGATGTCTCTTGTGTATGGTAACAACTGCTCCAGCGGTATCGAACCAGTTTTTTCCCTTACATATGACCGCAAGGTCAAAATGGGCGGGCAGAGCGAAGAGGATACACAGATAGTTACTGTGCAGGATTATGCCTACGGTCTATATCACAAGATGAAAAATGAGGGATTTGATGTAGTTGAGAACCCTCCATTCGTTACTGCGTTGGAGATATCAGTGAGCGACCACATCAAGATGTTGTCAGCTATTGCTTACAATGTGGATATGTCTGTATCAAAAACTATCAACGTGCCGACAGATTATCCTTATGACAAGTGCAAGGACATCTATGTGGAGTGCTGGGGATCCGGTGTCAAGGGATGTACCATCTTCCGTCCAAATGAGATAAGGCAGGGCGTGCTCCTGGCACACGATAGTGACACTGAAAAAAATACAGAAGATGGCGAAGGACTCAAACGTGGCGAAGTGGTATGTTGCGACGATGCCCTCGTAGGAGTCAAGAAGAAGCTAAACACGGGCTGCGGGTCAATGCATCTTATGGCGTGGTATGATCCTGATACACGCAATATCATGGAAGTATTTGTCGGGAGGGGAAGCTCAGGCGGGTGTGAAAAGAATCTTACAGCAATGACCCGGCTGATTTCTGCTGGCCTGAGAGGGGGAATTCCATTTGACTACATCATCGACCAGCTCAATAGCTGTGGCGGGTGTAGCGCCTATCAGGCAAGGCGGGTCTCTCAACATGACACGTCTTCCGGAAGCAGCTGTGCGACCGCCATTGCGTTGGCGCTGACTGAGATGCAAAAGCAGATCAAGGATGGTAGTGCCAAGGATTTAGATCAGACCAGAGTAGGGAGCCTTCAAAAAGAAGCTCCAGATAAATCTACTACAGCGCTATGCCCGGAATGTGGGGCCCCGCTTTCTTTTGAGGGCGGGTGCAATATATGTAAATCCTGCGGATGGAGCAAATGTGGGTGATATATAATGCGGAGGGGCTGTAAAAGCCCTTCCGCTTCTGTTCATATTTCAGGAGGCCAAATGAGTGTCGTTCTAAATCCTAACACAGAATTCGCATCAAAAATGCTCGCCATGATAGAGGCTAACCATGGGTATTGTCCTAATTCCTTAGTCCAAGTACCAGATATGCGGTGTATGTGCCGTGAGTTCCGGGAAATGGAGGAGGGTAAATGCCACTGTGGCCTTTATTTCAAGTACAAAGATCTAAAGGAGGATACATGATGATGGGAAGTCAGAAGAAAACCTTTGAGACAAATTATTTCTATGATGAAGGTGGTAGGTTGAACCGTGTGGTAGATACAGAGGTCATTGACAACTATACGGGATCTGGTGTAGACAGCGGTGAACTGCTTACTTCTGAGACCTGTATCGAAAATGATTTCACTGCAACTTTGGCGGTAATGGCAGTTATTATGTCTGGTATTGGTATCGGAGTTGGCATCGCGCAATTACTGCGAACTAAATAAGCAAAAAGAGAGGAGATGGAAAATGTTAAGGCGACAACGTGTTAAGGAGGTAAAATAATGGCCTTGCCATATTGCTGGGAATGCTTTTCCATTCCAAAAATGTACCCGGCGGACGGTGGAGAAACGAATACAGTCCGCTATGAATATATTTGTCCCATCACGAAAGCCGGATTCTCTCTGTATACAACGCCGGAGGAATTTACCGGATGGAGCATCACTACAAGGATTTTGCGTAAAGCTCTTCCAATATGCGGTCGCTGCACTCAATCGCAACATCAGCTTGACAGTTGGGACAGTGCGTTGTAAAGAACTCTGATTGTCGTGGAATAGTAATTTTGCGAGAACACGGCGCACAGGAACCATAATCTTCAATAGATGGGAAATCCGCCACATATTCACCGCAACCACGCCGATACCCATCATCAATATACATCCACTTAAATTCTATCCCGCAACATCTGCATTTTGTGGTTCCTGAAAATGATTTCAAACTATCACGACCTCGCGTTTAATTCTGCTCAAATTATATCACAGACGAGACAAAAATCAAGGAGGATTTCTATATGCCAGAAACAATTAAGGTCCGCTATCTGAGCGACAAAGTGGGTAAGCTGGAGTACATTGGCGGTAAGTCCGACTGGATTGACCTGCGGTGTGCTGAGGATATGGAGCTGAAGCAAGGCGACTTCAAGCTGATTCCGCTGGGCGTCGCCATGCAGCTCCCCAAGGGCTATGAGGCGCATATGATTCCTCGTAGCTCTACATACAAGAACTTCGGTGTCATCCAGGCCAATCACATGGGGATGTTTGACGAGAGTTACTGCGGAGACAACGACCAGTGGTACTTCCCGGCCATCGCCATGAGGGATACCACTATCCGCGCTGGTGATCGTATCTGCCAGTTCCGCATTATGGAGCACCAGCCACTCCTGAATTTTATTGTGGCGGAGACACTTGGCAACCATGACCGTGGCGGGATTGGCAGTACGGGAGTTTCGTAAAAATTTTGCAGAGTCTCATCTTTTGCGGATGGGGCTCTGCTTTTTATAAGGAATCTCATCAATTAATAGCGGAACAGCAATCAGATCAGATTTTCAGATATCATATAATTCTATTGGCAATCATATTTTTTATCGAGGTGATTTAGTGGAAAATTCAGAAATTATTGTTACAGAGCAACGTTCTACATCGGAAGGCATTAGAAGAATTATCCAAGATGCGGTTGCCTCATGGATAGTGAAGAAAATATTTGGAAAGGAGCCATAACTCTTGAGATTCAACTACTTCTATGGTATTATGGCATAGAGTGGTTACGCCTGGTGGAGGTGTAGCAGATGCTTTGCGCAATTTACACAAGATTAAGTAAGGAGGACGAAGATAAACACCAACTTGAATCTGAGAGTATTCAGAACCAGAAATCCCTGTTGACCCACTACGCTATTGATCGTGGATGGGACATTTACTCAATGTATTGCGATGAGGACTACTCTGGCGCGGACAGCGGACGGCCGGACTTTAACCGCATGATAGAGGATGCACGGCAGAAAAAATTTCAGATTGTCCTATGCAAAAGCCAATCCCGCTTTACTCGTGATATGGAGCTGGTGGAGAAATATATCCACGGTTTATTCCCACTTTGGGGTATCCGCTTCATTGCGATTGCCGATAATGCTGATACTGAAGTCAAGGGCAACAAAAAAGCCCGCCAGATCAACGGCTTGGTCAATGAGTGGTATTTGGAGGATCTATCTGAAAATGTCCGTATGGTCTTCGACTTAAAGCGTCGGGAGGGGCAGTACATCGGCGGGTTCCCCATCTATGGGTATAGGAAAGACCCATCCAACAAAAACCATATCTTGATTGACCCAGAGGCAGCCGGGGTAGTCCGCCGGATTTTCCAGTGGTCTCTGGAAGGCCATGGTAAGCAGAATATCGCAACTATGCTCAATGATGAAGGTATCCCCAACCCTACCCGCTATAAAGCGGAGAGGGGGTGGACAAGCAGCCGTTGCGCAAAAAATGACCACGGGCTTTGGAACAAGACCACAATCTGGCGTATTCTGCACAACGAGATGTATACCGGCGTCATGATCCAGGGGCGAAGGAGGAAAGTGAGCTATAAGTCCAAAGTTTTGATCGATGTGCCGGAAGACCAGTGGTATCGGGTAGAGGGGACTCACGAGGCGATTATTGACAGGGAAACCTTCCATGCGGTTCAACAGAGCTTGGCGTTGAGATCCAAAACGGATGGCAGCGGCGAAGTGCATCTACTGTCCGGCCTGGTGAAGTGCATGGATTGCGGCAGCACGATGAGTAAGGTCACTAACTGCCAGAAGGGGAGGCCGCGCGTCTCCTACCTCCGCTGCAAGCTCTACGCCAGTAGCGGCAAGGCGAAGCTCTGTACCCGCCATTCCGTCCGTCTCGACAAGCTGACGGAGGTGGTTTCCGAGCGTATCCGCCACTATGTCCAGAGCTACTATAAATTTGAGCCATTGGATATCCGGCCAAGGCGGGATGCCCACGAAGAGGCTCTAAAACAGGAGCAAAAAGCATTGAAAATCCAGCTGGACAAGCGAAATCAGGTTCTGAAGGGCTTGTACCTGGACAAGGTTTCCGGAATCCTTACCGATGGTCAATTTATGGAGCTGAACCAGTCCTTCCTTGAGGAAAAAGAGCGGTTGGAGCAGCGGCTTGCAAGAATCGATTGCGATCTTGCCCATCAAGAGGGGCCACAAGAGCAAGCCTGCCTGATGGAGCGGGCCAGAGAGCTCTTAAAACTGGAGTCTGTCCCACGGGAGCTGATCGTTGCCCTGGTAGAGAAAATCGAGGTAGGGGAAAAGGACCGGAATACCGGCAAACAGCAAGTACATATCACCTGGAAATTCTAGCAAGTGTGTCCTATTGTTACGCACACCCATGTGGTGGAGCCCCAATTCCCCGCCGCCGTGGACCGCTACGTAGACCTGGGCCGCTTCTACGACCTCACTGCCGCCAAAAATTCTGCGGAGGAAGTCAAAACCCGTACCCGCGCTTACAAAGCCGCCTATGTCCGGGCGTACCACAGTCTGAAAGCCGCCCGTCAGGTGGAACTGG
>OFFF01000219.1_pt1 | contig 45758 bp, 39 predicted proteins | sample 1521301 | NCBI WGS metagenome assembly OFFF01 (sample SAMEA3504101, study PRJEB24116) | mouse gut metagenome | biome: mouse gut; feature: mouse-associated habitat; material: faeces | place: Denmark | collected 2011
GAAGAGGGGCATTCCATGGAAGAGGGGCATTCCATGGAAGAGGGGCATTCCATGGTCAAGGGAGTCGTCATCCAGAATAAGACCGGACGCTCTGTGATTATGGCAAAGGCCGTAATCGATGCCACAGGGGATGGAGACATCGCGGCAAGCGCCGGTGTGGAGTTCGTGAAGGGACGCGAGACGGACGGGATGATGCAGCCTGCGACGCTGATGTTCAGGGTGGCCGGCGTAGATATGGCAAGCGCCGTTTTTCCCGGTTCCTTTGAGACAGAAGTGTACACGGAAAAAGGGGAGCTGCAGCAGCTTGCCAGGAAGACGCTGCCGTATCCTGCTGGTCATGTGCTGCTGTACCGCAGTACACAGGAGGGCGTGGTCACTGTAAATATGACCAATGCCGTGGACATAGACGGGAGCACTGCGGAGGGAATGACCCGGGCGGAGCTGATCTGCAGAAAGCAGATACCGGCGATTGTGGATTTCCTCCGGGAATATGTTCCCGGATACGGGGAATGCTATGTCAGCAGCACGGCCTCTCTGATTGGCATCCGGGAGACGAGGCATCTGAGGGGAGTCTATACGCTGACTGAGGAGGATATCCTGGCATGCCGACAGTTTGAGGACTGGGTAGTCAGGGGAGCCGAATTCAATTTCGATGTCCATAATATGACTGGCGGAGGACTGGATGCCACAGGAGTGCAGAAGAAATTTCCCAGGGGAGTCAAGTACACGATTCCTTACCGCTGCTTTCTGCCCTGTGAGATTGACGGACTGCTGTTCGCCGGAAGGAATATTTCCGGCACGCATATCGCCCATTCAAATTACCGCGCCATGCCTATCTGCCTGGCCATGGGGGAGGCCGTAGGCATAGCGGCGGGACTGGCGGTCAGGAAGGATATCCCGCTGCGGGACGTGGAGGCATCGGAGATACAGGCCTGTCTGGTGGGGACGGCAGGCTGACTGCATCTGTAAACCGATTGATTGGTGTATGGAAGGAGGACATTCCAATTGGAGAAAGAGAGAAGGCTGGGTTCCGTGGGAGCATTGCGGAAGAGGGGTATTCCGTGGAAGAGGAATTTACGTCTTGCCAGACAGAACTGGGCGCTGTATGTCATGCTGCTTCCGGCGGTCGTCATGATTATTATCTTTAGCTATGTGCCGATGTACGGCATACAGATTGCTTTCCGGGATTTTAACTTTGCGGACGGCATCCTGGGGAGCAAATGGACAGGGCTGAAATGGTTCCGATATCTTTTCCGGTCGGCACAGTTCTGGCCCATCGTCCGCAATACGCTGGTAATCAGCTTCTATAGTCTATTGACGTTTCCGATTCCTATCATATTTGCGCTGATTCTTCATAATATCAGCAATATGAGGTTCAAGCGGATTACGCAGACGATTACCTATCTGCCCCATTTTATCTCGGTGGTGGTAGTGGTGGGCATGATTTACACCTTTACCTCCTATAATTCCGGTTGGATCAATACGGTCATTGAGGCTTTGGGGGGAAATCGGATCAACTTCATGGCAGAACCCGGTCTGTACTCCCATATTTATGTGTGGACCGGCGTATGGCAGGAGGTGGGCTGGAGCGCCATCATCTATATGGCGGCCCTCACGAATTCGGATCCGGAGCTGCATGAGGCGGCGATGATCGATGGCGCCAACAAGCTCCAGCGCATCATCCATGTGGATCTGCCCGCCATTTTATCTACAGTGCTCATCATGCTTATTTTGCGGTGCGGTTCCATTATGTCAGTGGGATTTGACAAAAGCTTCCTGATGCAGAATAATATGAATCTCTCTGTAGCGGAAGTCATTTCCACCTACAGCTACAAAATGGGGCTGCAGAACAGCAAATACAGCTTTTCAACGGCAGTCAGCCTGTTCAACAATGTGATCAATTTCACGTTTTTGACGGTGGTGAACAGTGTTACGAAAAAAATAAGCGGCTCCGGGCTGTGGTAAGGGGAGGTGTGAGAGCTATGGGCAAAAGAAAACGATATATCAACAGACCGTTAGGGGACAAGCTTCTGGACATATTCCTGTACGCGGTGGCCGTCGCAGCCATTGTGCTGTGTGTATATCCGGTGTACTTTGTCCTGGTTGCGTCTGTGTCCAGTTCGACGGCTGTCAATTCCGGCCAGTTCCTTCTCTGGCCAAAGGGCTTTCACCTGACCGGCTACCAGTTTGTCCTGGAAAACAAAAAGATACTGACAGGGTACTACAATACGATTCTGTATACAGTGGTGGGAACGGCTCTGGGGCTTTCCTTCTGTATTCCGGCCGGGTACGCCCTGTCCAGGAAGGATCTTCCCGGCAGGAAACTGATCATGAAGCTGATGATTTTCACCATGTATTTTTCCGGAGGACTGATTCCCACTTACTTTGTGGTGAAGGATCTGAATCTGATCAACAGCAGATGGTCGGTCATCCTGATGGGCTGCGTATCGGTCTACAATATCATTCTGATACGAAGCTTTTGCGAATCCAGCCTTTCGGAGGAGCTCCTGAACGCCACGAAAATCGACGGCTGTGGAAATGGCAGATTTTTCTTCCAGTTCGTGATTCCGTTGTCCAAAGCGATCATTGCGGTAATCGCCCTGTATGTAGCAGTGGGCTATTGGAACAGCTATTACCATGCCATGATCTACATAAACGACGACACCAAGCATCCTTTACAGCTCCTGCTGCGCCAGTTGCTGATGACAGCCAACAATGCCACGGATATCCAGGACGGGGAGCTGGCGGGAGAGTATCTGAAGCAGGTCCAGGTAGTGAAATACGCAGTCATTGTAGTCGCCACGGCACCGATCATGTGCATTTATCCGTTCCTGCAGAAATACTTTGTCCAGGGGGTCATGATTGGCGCTATTAAGGGGTAAAGCTTTCAAAAAGGGAGAAAACCTCTTTTTGGAATAAACAAAAACAAGCAGATAGAGGAGGATTTGGAATGAAAATGAAAAAAGCGGCTTCTGTTTTTCTGGCACTGTCTCTGACGCTGGGGGTGTGCCCATGCGGCTCCGAGCCTGACAATTCAAAGGCCTCTGCACCGGAGGGATCGTCCGGAGAAGCTTCATCGGAACAGGCATCAGAAGAAAAATCTTCGGAATCCGAAGGGGCAGCCGGCGCTGACAATCAGGTGAAGCTTCGGATCGCAATCGGCAAACACAGCGCTGACGTGTCTGACAACAACGACTTTACAAAGTATAAGCCAATGCTCCAGAAAGCGGCGGATGAGCTGGGCTATGACATCGAGTGGATGCCTGTATTGGAGGGCGGCGCGGAGGCGGACAGGATGTCCACCATGCTGGCGGGAGACTTGCCCGATGTGTTCTGGGGGCTGCTCTCCGAAAACCAGATAATCGACAACTCTGGACTGTTCGTCACACTGGAGGATAAACTCGAAGAGTTCGCCCCCAATGTATACGCCCTCTATGAGGATGGCGTCGATGGCTGGAGGGATTTCCTGACCTATCCTGACGGACATATATACGGTATGATGGGAAATACGCTGGTAAGCCCTAACAATGCCGTTCAGGGGACCATGTGGATCAATAAGAAATGGCTGGACCAGCTGGAGCTGGAGATTCCTACGACCATGGCGGAGCTGGAGGAAGTGCTGAGCGCGTTTCGGGATAATGACTGTGACGGGGATGGCGATACGTCCAACGAAATACCCCTCGACTGGTGCCAGAAGCATTATGCGGCGAAATACAACGAGCTGGCCCAGTGCTTCGGATTTCCGTTGAATGGCGGTTTTTATGACATTGTGGACGGCCAGATCGTCTCTATTGTGGATACAGAGGAGTACCGCGGTTTTCTGGAGGAATATCACAGGCTGGCGGCTGAGGGGCTGGTGAATGTGGAGGGCGCGACCCAGACCGAGGAACAGTATAATTCCAATCTCTCCAGCGGAAAAGTGGGCGTATTCTGGGGATGGGCACCGTATACCTATATGTCCGAGGAAGAAATGAAGGAGCAGTATGTCCCTCTTCCTCCGATTTCTGCCGATGGCACCACATTCCGGGTACATCCGAACCTTAACAATGCGAACCGTAACTGCTACGTAATCACCACGGCCTGCCAGAATGTGGAAGCGGCCATGAAGCTCTGGGACTATCTGTCTGTGGATGAGACGACAAGCTTTTCTACCGCTTTCGGAGAAGAAGGACTGATTTGGGAATTTGTGGACGGTGTTCCCACAAACAGAACCTACACAGCGGAAGAGGCAACGGAAATGGGGTATGGAGAAATCGCCAGCAATGCGGGCACATCCACGTTCGCAGCGACTGTAGGCCTGCCGAACTGCGGCCCTCTGATGCTGACGGCCAGGGAGAATCCAAGCGGAACCAACGGTGGAATCCGTTGGGAGGCTGTCAAGGATTATGTGCAGTATTACATGGATGAAACCATGCCCAAGTCGATCATTCCCGCCGAGGCAAACGAGGAATTCAGTTTTGCAACAGACGGCCTGGCGGACTATATCAACACATTTGCATGCGAGTCCATTCTGAATGGGGTGACAGATGAAGGGTGGAACAGTTATATAAGTGGTCTGGCCCAGCATGGCTATGAATTTTATCTGGAATTCCAGCAAAAGCACCTGGACAACAATTTCTGATAGTCGGAGCCGGATAATCGGAGCCGGATGTTTTCACAGAAACGCCATACAGCTTATGGGTTTTGCTGTATGGCGTTTTCTGGCAGATGGAAAGCGGGAAAGGAGTTTGTAAGATGTCGGCAGAGATTACAATCCACAGTAGCTTTACTGGGGGGAACATTGAGATTACAGGGACTTCGGGAGACGATATATTCTTAAGAAACCAGATTCGAGACACGATGGAGGACTGGTTCTACTGGGCCTTCTGCGTAGAGAGCGCGCAGGGCAGGACACTGACGTTTCATTTCGACAAAAAGTGGATTGGATATTATGGGCCTGCCGTGAGCCGTGACCTGAACCGCTGGCACTGGCTTGGTTCTGTAGATTCCACCAGTGCCTCGGACAGCTTTTCCTATACCTTTGCGCCGGAGGAGAGCCGCGTGTATTTTGCCCATGACATGCTCTACCACCCGGCAAGGTTCGAGGCATTCTGTAAAGAGAGGGGATTGAGGACGGAAATCCTGTGCCTGTCCAGAGGCAAAAGGCCTGTCCCTTTTCTCTCCTTTGGCGACGGAGCGGAGACGATTTTGCTGACGGCGCGGCATCACGCCTGCGAGGCCACAGGGAATTATGTCCTCGAGGGAGTGCTGGAAGAGCTGCTGGAGAGAAGGCTCCCGGGGTTCCGGGTGATTGCGGTGCCCTTTGTGGATTATGACGGAGTCGTCTGTGGAGATCAGGGGAAATCGAGAGCCCCCTGGGATCATAACCGCGACTATGATTCCTCAAAGGAAGCGTTGTATCCGACGGTTGGCGCTATCAGAGCGATTTCCCGGCGCGAAAAAATCAGATATGCTTTTGACTTTCACTCCCCCTGGCATGTGGGTGGAGAAAACGACCGTGTCTTCATCCCTCTGAAACATTCCGCGTCCCAGGAACAGGACGCGAGGTTTTCCGAGATTTTTGAGAAGAGCATGACTCCCGAAGCATTGCCCTACCATGCCGCGGATAACATTCCCCCAGGCTGGAAATGGAACCTGGCGGAGACCGCCTGCTTTGGAAACTATATGTATCATACGGCAGGGGCAGAGTTGGCGTTCACGCTGGAGACGCCCTATTTCAGAGCGACCGGAAAGGCCTTCGGCCGGGGGGAAGCCGTGGAGACGGGACGCTGCTTTGCGAGGGCGCTGCGCATCTATCACGGATTATGAGCCGCAGAGAAGCTGACATATGCTTGTAAAGCAGGGATATGATAAGGCAGTGCTGGAAATAGCATGGAAAATCAGGGAATGGAGAAAATAGTAATGGGATTTCAGATAATCAATCATACTGCGGATCTATGCGTTGTGGGAGGCGGTCTGTCGGGATTGTGCGCTGCAGTTGCGGCGGCCAGACACGGGCTGAAGGTGGCCCTGATGCATGACCGGCCCATGCTGGGAGGGAACGCGTCCAGCGAGATACGGATGTGGGTATGCGGCGCACAGGGGAGGGACAACAGAGAGACAGGGTTGCTGGAAGAGATTATGATGGAAAACCAGTACCGCAATCCGGACAAGAACTATTATATCTGGGACGGAATTCTGTATGGCCTGGCGAAACGGGAGGAAAACATCACGCTGATACTGAATTGCTCCTGTCTGGACGCGTCCATGAAGGAGGGGGCTATCGAGGCAGTCACCGGATGGCAGACCACGACTCAGAGATACCACCGCGTCAGGGCGGCCTTGTTTGCGGACTGCTCCGGAGACAGTATCCTTGCGCCGCTGACCGGCGCGTCCTTCCGGGCAGGGAGGGAGGCCCGGGGGGAATTTGAAGAGTCCATCCAGCCGGAACAGGCCGATGCCTGTACCATGGGAATGTCCTGCATGTTTCAGGCGGAGGAGACAGGGGAGCCTCAGGAGTTCATTCCTCCTGACTGGGCGGAGCGCATAACGGAAGAACAGCTTGTGCACAGAAAGGCTGATTTGAACAGCCCCATGGAAAATTTCTGGTATCTGGAACTGGGAGGGACGCGGGATACCATCAATGACACGGAAGAAATCCGTGACGAACTGCTTTCCCTGGCCTATGGAATCTGGGATTATCTGAAGAACAGCCCACAAGAGCGGGAGAAGAACAGGAATTGGCGTCTTTCGTGGATGGGGGCGCTTCCGGGAAAGAGGGAGAGCAGACGGTATGAGGGGCCTTACATCATGAATCAGAATGATGTAATATCAGGGGGCAGCTTCATTGATGAGGTGGCCTACGGCGGATGGAGCATGGACGACCATCATCCGGCTGGCTTCCGCACGGATGAGGAGCCCACCATCTACCACACCGTCCCTTCCCCCTATGGGATACCCTATCGCTGTCTGTACAGCCGGGATGTGCCTAATCTCTTTTTTGCGGGGCGGAACATATCTGTTTCCCATGCGGCGCTGAGTTCCTGCCGCGTTATGGGCACATGCGCCATGCTGGGACAGGCTGTGGGCACTGCCGCATATATTGCGGTGGCGCGGCATTGTCTGCCAAAGGACATTTCCGAAAGATATGTCGCTTATCTGCAGAGGCTTCTGATGGATGACGACTGCTATCTGCCCCATTTCCGCCGTCCAATCAGCACGCTGTGTGAAAACGCCGCCCTTGAGGGGGAAGGACATGGGCTGGAATGCCTGCGGGACGGCACGGATCGGGATCGGGCAGAAGAGGTGCATGCATGGTCAGGGGAAATCGGGAATCGGATTACATATACTTTTGAAACGCCCTGTCATATAAGCCGGATACGTCTGGTGTTCGACAGCGACCTGAACAGGCGCACTTTGCCCCGCCCCGAAAACAGCATGAACCGCAATATGTTCCACAACAGGCGGCTGTGCTATGTGCCGTCCCATATGCCCACTACCATGCTGAAGAGATATCGTATCACGGCCTGCTGCCTGGACGGAGGCAGACGGACAGTAGTTGAAGAGGAAAAGAATTATCTGCGCCTGAGAAAATATGCTGTGGACGTCTCCGGCTGCACCGGTCTTGTGCTGGAACCGCTGGAGACATGGGGCAGCGAAGTGGTGAGGATATTTGCCTTTGAGGCGGAATAAGATAATGATGTAGTAATCAATCCCCTGTTCAGGCGTGATGCCACAGGGGATTGATATATTTTCCCTAAGATTCATTCTGCATTTTCTTGCTATTTCTTTAGAAATTCTTGAGAAAACCCTGCGTCTGCAATTTATTTTTTCTCCATATACTATCCCTAACAATAGCAAGGCATGCACCGGGAAGCCATTGCCGGGAGAAGAGGGAGGAAAGAAAATGGACTTATCATCAATCACCTATTATTTCACCAGATACGGAGCCATCGCCATATTCGTGATCGTGTTCCTGGAGTATCTGAACCTGCCGGGCTTTCCGGCGGGCATCATCATGCCTCTGTCCGGCATCATGGCGGCCAGAGGGAACATCAATTTCTTCTGGGTGATGGCGATCCCCCTGGCGGCGGGCCTTGCGGGGAGCCTGGCCCTGTATGTATTGGGGCGCAAGGGCGGCGAGCTGTTCCTGAACGCCTATACCAGGAGGTTTCCCAAGCAGAAGGAGGCCCTGGAGAGGAACCTGGAATGGATCAGGCGGAAGGGCTGCGTCGGCGTGTTCCTGGGGAAGCTGATTCCCATGATCCGCACCATCGTATCCATCCCTGCAGGCGTCATCAAAATGAACCTGACGAAATACGTCATCAGCTCCGCCTGCGGCATCCTGATCTGGAATTTCGTGTTCGTGGGGGCAGGCTATCTGATGGGTGAGAAAATTTTTCAGGTATTTGGAATAGCTTAAAGCGGATTTTTGAGGAAAGGCTGGTATGACAGATGAGGATTGCATTAATGACAAACAACTACAAGCCGATCATGGGCGGCGTGCCCATCTCCATAGAACGGCTGGCCAGAGGATTGGAGTCCCTGGGGCACGAAGTGACGATCTTCGCGCCTACATATCAGGAACAGCGGGAAATGGAAGAGGGGGATTCCATGGAAGAAGCGAACGTCTTCCGCTACGCCACCTGCATGAAACACTTCATCGGGGGAATCGTCCTCCCCAACCCCTTTGACATAAGGATAGAAAAGGAATTCCGCAGAAAGGCGTTCGACATCATCCATGTGCACCACCCCATGCTCATCGGACGGACGGCAGTGCATCTGTCCCGCAAGTTCCATATCCCGCTGGTGTTTACCTACCACACCAGATATGAACAGTACGCCAGCTGCTATACAAAGGGAATCTGTAAGCTGGACAGAATCATGCCCCTTTACCTGCACGGCTTCCTGAAGCGCTGCGATTTCGTCTTCGCGCCCACTGCGGGCATGCAGGACTACCTTACCGACATATGCCATGTGCCCGTAGAGAATACAGGCATCCTGCCCACGGGCATCGAGCAGGCGAATTTCAACGTAAGCCAGGAGGCGGCGGCAGAAATCCGCAGGCTCTACGGCGCGGAGCATATGCCGCTGCTCCTGACAGTATCCAGGATGGCCAGCGAGAAGAACGTCTCTTTCCTGCTGGAAAGCCTGGCCCGGGTGAAGGCCCTCTACAGAAAGCCTTTCCGGATGCTGATGATTGGGGACGGGCCGGACAAAAAAGCCCTGGAGGAGCGCAGCCGGATGCTGGGGCTCCAGGAGGACATAGTCTTTACAGGGACGATTCCCAATGAACGGATTGCCGCGTATTTCAAGGCGGCGGACGGCTTCCTCTTCGCGTCCAAGACGGAGACCCAGGGAATCGTGGTGCTGGAAGCCTTTGCCGGGGCGACCCCTGTGATTGCTGTGAAAGCTTCGGGGGTGGAGGATCTGGTAGACGATGGAGTGAACGGTATCCTCACCGGAGAGGATACGGAAGAGTACGCGGCCAGGGTGACGGAATTCCTGAAGGAGGCTTGCGGCTGCGGCATGGAGGAAATGCCCTACAGAAACGCCTGCTGCAGCCAGATGTCGGAGAACGCCCTGCAAAAAGCTGCCCTCTACCGGGAAGAAGCTGTTGCGTTAAAAGCGGTTCATTATTATAATAGTGTTATTGCGGAAAACGCGATACAGAAAAAGCGGAACATCCGGCTGCTGCTGGAGGGCTGACGCTCCTTCGGAGTCCTGATTCGGTCTTGATTCGGATTGCGTGGGAGCTCTTCCCTGATGAAAGCAGACACAGGGCATTCACAGGCTGCCGGAGTCCGCGATGAAAACCGGAGGGACAACAATGGAACAGAAGTATCACGTATTGGTGGTCGAAGACGACAAGGAGATTCGGGAGGGCATCGAAATCTACCTGAGGAATCAGGGATATGAGGTATATGAGGCCGCCAACGGCGCGGAGGGCCTGAAGGTAGTGGAGCGGGAGGAGATACACCTTGCCATCGTGGACATCATGATGCCCGTGATGGACGGGGTCACCATGCTGATGAAGCTGCGCTCAAAGGAATATGAGTTCCCCGTCATCATGCTCTCCGCCAAGTCCGAAGAGGTAGACAAGATTATGGGCCTGAACATGGGGGCGGACGACTACGTGACCAAGCCCTTCACGCCGTTGGAGCTCCTGGCCAGGGTCAATTCCCATCTGCGCAGGTATTCCAAGTACCTGTCCGCCCTGAAGGAGGACGGGAACAAAGACCATATCTATACCATAGGCGGCCTGGAGCTGAACGAGGACACAGTGGAGGTGAGCGTGGACGGGGAGCCTGTGAAGCTGACGCCCATGGAATTCAAAATCGTGCAGCTCCTGATCAAGAACCCCGGCAGGGTCTTCTCCGCGGACGAGATTTATGAGCGCATCTGGAACGAGAAGGCCGTGAACACGGACACCATCATGGTACATGTGCGCAACATCCGGGAGAAAATCGAAATCGACCCGAAGAATCCCAAGTATCTGAAGGTAGTGTGGGGCGTGGGCTACAAAATCGACAGACAGTAAGCCGCCTGCGGGAGCGGGGTAGGCGGATGGCAGGAATTTTTCAGGCGTGGACGATGATGGCTGGTTGCCGGACAAAGCATGGAGCATGCGGAGAACGGACGTTTGGTTGATGGGGCAAAGATAGCAGGAGGGCGCTATGGGATTGTTTAGACAGAAAAAGAAGCAGACGGAACCGGCGGAGCAGCCATACACGGCTTCCGGAAATGACGGCAGAAAGCGCAGAGGCCTGAAGAGGCTGCGCCACGATGCGCCCTGGATTTACAGGGGGATTCTGGTAAGCCTGGCCTTTGCGGTGGTATTCAGCTGCTTCTATGGCATCTTCCGCTCCAGGGCGGAGAAATTCGAGAAAAATCCCCTGGAGACCGCAGACAACATCGCCTGGCTCTACCAGAACTGCTATCTGCTGTACCGCGACCTGTGCAATGCCCGGAGCGAGGAGTTCCTGGACTATACGGACATCTATCTGGAGACGGAGGAGGGGCATCTGTGGCTTCTGGACAGGGAGCGGAGACAGGAGTACAGGGATCTGCTGGACCTGCTGGCGGATATGGCGCAGGATGGGTACGACGCCCGGGAGGAGCTGACGGGGATATCCATGCAGGAGGCCATCCTGGAAGGTTATCTGAACCGGGAGGAGCTGCAGGCCTATATACAGGAGGGCATTCTGGACGAAAAGGAGCTGGAGGCTTACACGGGCGGCCAGGAGGTTTACGACATTGGCCGGACAGACTCCCATGAACTGGAATACGAAATGCAGATGCTGGAGGAATACTTCGGCGTTCTGGAGACGAATTTCGCGGACCTGAACAGTTGCTACGACTATATCATCGAGGACCATGCCACGGGGAAATATGTGACGAACATGTCCGTGGACGACAGGAACAGAAGCACTGAGGCCCAGTATTTCCAGCTCAGCTTCCGCTTCGACGACGCAGGGTATGTGACCATCGGGGACGATATCTGCGGCAAGGACGCGAGCCAGATCAGAAAGCTGGCCAATGAGGCTGTCAGGGCGAATTTCATCCAGGGCCAGCTGGCCGAGGCCATGGATACCTTCGGCAGATACGGGCGGATGAAGGGGCCCGCGGGCTGTACAGTGACTTACGCCATTTCCACAGAGGAATGGGAGGCCAGAAAGGAGAAGTCCCAGGGCCTGTACGTGGGCAGGCTGGTCAACGGATTGGCCTATGACACGGAAGTCCAATTCTATGCCACGTCCAGCTATCACAACTTTTCCGCCGATGCTTATTACAGCTTCGGCCTGGGGGAAATTCTGGGTCTTTGCATAGCAGGGCTGGCGCTGCTGGGGATGTTCCTGCCCATGCCGGGGACCGGAAAGCCCTGGATGGAGGAGAAGGCCTGCGCGGTCTCGCTGGAATTCCTTGTCTGTGTGGGATTCTGCCTGATGGCCAGCGGCAGTGCGATTCTCTCCGTAATCGTCTATGTGGCCAGCGGCAGGGCAGGGGGGGCGTTTATGGAGTATCTGGGCCTGAGCCTGACCAGCGCCAAGGTACTGGCCATGGCGCTGAATATAGCGGCGCTCACCCTGTATGCGTTCTGCTGCTGGTATGCGGGCATCTGCGCCAGGGCTTTGCGGGAGCTGGGCCTGTGGAGATATATCAGACAGCGGAGCATGATATACCGTTTCTTCCCGTTCATAAAAGGAAAGGTGGTGGGGGCTTATGAGGCGGTGGCGCATATGGATCTGACGAAGGACGCAAACTGGACGATTGTCAAGCTGCTGATTGCCAACGCAGTGATCCTGCTCCTGATAAGCAGCCTCTGGGTAGGCGGTTTCCCGGTGGTGGTGGTCTACTCCGTTCTGCTGTACATCATCCTGCGGCGATATGTGAGCCAGCTGCAGAAGCGCTACCGGATATTGCTGAAGGCTGTGGACGAGATCGCGGAGGGGAACCTGAACGTGTCCATTCCCGAGGACTTGGGCATCTTCGAGCCCTTCCGGGAGCAGGTGTTCAAAATCCAGGACGGGCTGCAGAAGGCCGTGGACACGGAGGTGAAGAGCCAGCGGATGAAGGTGGAGCTGGTGACGAACATGTCCCACGATTTAAAGACGCCGCTGACTGCAATCATCACCTACATCAACCTGCTGAAGGAGAAGGACATTACCCCGGAACAGCGGGAAGAGTACCTGAACACGCTGGAGCGGAAGTCCCTGAGGCTCAAGAGCCTGATAGAGGATCTGTTCGAGTTCAGCAAGGCCAGCTCCCAGAACATCACGCTGAACATCATGGACCTGGACATCATGAACTTGCTGAAGCAGGTGGCATTCGAGATGTCGGATAAGCTGGGGGAGGCAGGGCTGGACGTGCGGATGAACCTGACGGAGGAGAAGGTGATACTGCCTCTTGACAGCCAGAAGACCTACCGCATCTATGAGAACCTCTTCGGCAACATTGCGAAATACGCCCTGCCGGGCACCAGGGTCTATGTGAACGGCTTCCGCATAGGGGACACGGTCATCATCACCTTGAAGAACATCTCCGCCCAGGAGATAACGGTGGATTCCTCGGAGCTGACGGAACGGTTCGTGCGGGGGGACGCCTCCCGGAACACGGAGGGCAGCGGCCTGGGCCTTGCCATCGCCAAGAGCTTCATGGAGCTCCAGGGCGGGGAGCTGACGCTGGAGGTGGACGGGGATCTGTTCAAGGCCACCACCACCTGGCATATGCCCCAGGCAGACGCTTTATCCCAAGGCGCACCCGAATATCCTGAGAGGGCAATTTAGGGTAGTCCCAGAAAGAGAATAGAGTAAGTTCAAATGACCTTGATTGCGAATCGGATTTTCGAGATGCGCTTGTACAATTTCTATCTGTCTGGTGCGAGGATGCAGGAGCTGGATATCCACAAGGCGTCCCTGGAGGATAGAAGCCAGTTTATGGCAGATGGGCATCTGGATATGCGGCCCATTATCAACGGCACCGGGAATTATACTGCATAACGCTGAATGCTGCCTAATGTAATCATGCGAATGAACCAGTCAGCGTTATGCAGTCTGGTTTCACGGCAAGTGAAATCGTTAAGCAGTATGCTATATCGAAGCCAGGACCAGAAGTCTGAGGAGGACAGATGTAATCGTGGATTACCGGGGGGGCGATATGTCATAGAGATGAAAATATGGCATGGAGCGGAATACAACCGCCGCGGAGAAGAGCAGCTTTTGGGATATCTGGAGGATTACCAATTGAAAAGAGGCTATATGCTGAACTTCAATTTCAACCAGAAGAAGCAGATTGGCATCCGGGAAGTTCGACTGGGTGATAAAGTTCTGATAGAAGCCATAGTGTAGATATACAATTAGGTCGATTCCCCACGGCGGGCCGAAAAGGTATTGCCGTGGGGATTTCTGTTCATGAGAACCGTCTAAAAATAAACCAATCAATCTCTAAGAAAAATCCATTTTTTCTAAAAAAGCATCATGCTATACTGAATGCAGATATACTGCAGACCGCCAGGATTTACAGAGGTGTCCCCGGGAAAATACCTGGCTGGCGGTCTGCAGTCGGGTCGCACTGCAAATTTAACCGGTGCGCAGTATAATTGAGGGGTGCAATATGTCTTTTCACATAACATTTCACAAGATGAGCATCCGGAATCAGATGAAGACTATCGTGATTTTGATGCTGGCCCTGTTCGTCCTGGTATGCGCCCTAATCAGCGTATCCATAAGGGCGCTGATACGCAGGAGCGAGGACGAGCATATGCAGGTAGCCACCCAGCGGCTGATTGACCAGATGGATCTGATGTACGGTAAAATGGAGAATTTCTGTATCAACATCGGCGAGGACGATGCGATACAGGCGCTTCTGGCAAGCGACTATGCCCAGATGTCCCCGCTGCGCCGCCCCGCCATGGAATGCCTGGCCAGACACAAGGTTTTGGAGCCTACCATAGAGGATATCTCTCTGGTCAATGACAAAATCCACTATTCCAATGTGCTGCGCGGAGAGGATTTGGACAGGATACGGGCGATGGTGAACGGAAGGCCTTTTCGGTGGATTGGCTTCTGCAGCCACAGCTTCACCAGTGAAGCCGAGAAGCCGGACATGATGGTGTATGCGGGGGATGTCATCGTCGGGACGCAGAACCTGGGGACCATTGTCATATCGCTGAATGCCGCGGATTTCCTGGCGGAGAACGACGGCGAGGAAAACCAGATGTACTTCCTCACTGACAGGGAGGGCGTTCTGTTCTCCATCGATCAGTCGGCGGAGGAGGTCTATGAGGTGTATCGGCTCTGGCAGGAAGGGGATTATCTGGAGCACCTTGCAGAGGGCGGACATTATGACATCCGCAGCTATTACTTTGAGGACATGGACTGTTACCTGGTGGGAGCGCTGGATGTGCGGGACATGGGCAGGGGCATGATGCAGATACAGCTTCTGATCTGGGGCTGCGTGATGGCGGCAGGGGTGTTCTGTGCCATGTTTTTCCTCCTGGTGTCCAGGGGAGTGGTGAGACCTCTGCACCAGTTCCACGCCACGATTCGGCAGATCAGGCAGTCCAGCCAGAGAGGGCTGGAGACGGATCTGAACCTGAGGGGATGTTCGGAAATCGAGGAGCTTGGACATGAGTTTTCCGGCATGTTGGAGGACATAGAGAGCCTGAACCGGAAAATCTTCCAGTCCGCTACGGATTTGTATGAGCTGAAGGTACAGAAGCAGGAGGCGGAGCTGGCGTATCTGCGCAGCCAGGTGGATCCCCATTTCCTGTACAATACCCTGGAGGTCATCCGAAAGATGGCCCTGGAGAAGGACGCGCCGGAGATTGCCCAGATGACTCTGGACATGGGCCATATCTTCCGCTACAGCGCCAAGGGCGAGGACGAGGTAACCCTGGAGGAGGAAATCTCCATTATCAAGTCCTATAGCCGGATCCAGCAGATGCGCTTCGAGGGGAAGATTTCCGTGTATTATTTCGTTTCTGAAGACGTGTTGGAGCTGAAGGTGATGAAGATGCTGCTGCAGCCCATTGTGGAGAATTCCATCTTCCACGGGCTGGAGCCCAAGAGCGGCAAGGGCAGCCTCTACATTGGGGCCAGGGTGGAGGAGGACGATCTGATCATAACGGTAAAGGACGATGGTGTGGGCATCGGGGAGGCGGAGCTGGCAGAGCTGCAGGGCATGCTGCGGGAGAAGAGCGCGGACACCAGGAAGCATGTGGGGACGCTGAACACCAACGCCAGGATTCGGCTCCAGTACGGGGAGCGATACGGTGTCCAGATAGAGAGCCTGCCGGAGGACGGCACCACGGTCACCCTCCGGCTGCCTGCAAAAGAGTGAAAAGAGCGTGAGAAGAATTTGTGAGTATTTGAAAGGAGAGGGATGGCAGATGTTCCGGGTATTGATAGCAGATGATGAAAATTCCGTAATACAATCTCTGGTGGGCTCCGTGCCCTGGGTTGAGCTTGGTCTGGTGGTGGCAGCCACGGCATCTGACGGCAGGGAGGCGCTGAGGCTGGCCCAGAAGGAGCAGGTGGACGTGGCGATCATTGATATCCGCATGCCTGGGATCAACGGCCTGGAGCTCTGCGAGCAGCTGCGCAGGCGGAACGAAAAGATGCAGCTTATCATCGCCAGCGGCTACGCGGAGTTCGCCTATGCGGAGAAGGCCATCCAGTACGGCGTCATCGGATACTGCTTAAAGCCCCTGGACTATACCCAGATGACCCGGTTTTTGCGCAAGGCGGTGCAGAACCTGAACCGGGACAGGCATATCGGGGACTGGGAGGATTTGGTGGACGTGCTGGAAAGACGCAACGCATCGGAAATCAGAGAATGCCTTTCGGGCCTTGGGTTCACCCAGGAGAGCTGCTTTCTTGCAGCCTCTGTAGGGGAGCGGAAGATGGAGGCGCTGGAGCAGGCGGGGGTCTGCCTGCGGCTGGGCTGGCGGCAGTGGGGCTATATCATGAAGACAGACCGGGTATCGGAGCTGGCGGAGGCTCTGGAGGAGATTCCCGGGTGGTTTGGAATCGGGTATCTGGAGCAGGCGGTATCCGGCGGCGAAATCTACGACGGGCTGGAGGAGTGCAACAGGCGCGCTTTCCAGTATTTTGTGGACAGCAAGGAGCGGATATGCGCCCGACCGGACGAGGCAAAAGCCAACCGCTGGCTGGACAGCGTCCAGGAGAAGCTCCAGGCAGGCCAGTGGGGCGACCTGAACGCCCTGCTGGAGGAGATCAGGGACAAGGGCAGGGGGGACTTTACCGTGTACAGCGCCCTGCGGCTCTGCAACATGGTCTCCACCCAGTCCCAGTCCCGGGACGAGGAGAACGATTCCTATGTCTATAGCATAGAGCAGCTGGTGGAAATCTATGGGGATTTTGCGGAAATGATAGGGCGGCTGAAGCGACTCCTGGAGGAGCACAGTCTGGGGGCGGAGAACCAGCCCAGGTTCTCCAACGCGGCGTTCATGAAGCTGATGCAGTATATCAACGAGAACTACAAGGGAGAGATTTCCCTGTCGGGGGCGGCACAGGTGCTGCATATGAATTCCAACTATGTGAGCCAGCTTTTTAAAAAGGAGGCTGGAATCACTTTTGTGCACTATGTGACCCAGAAGCGGCTGGAGGATGCCAAGGAGCTGCTGGCCAATACCAAGAAGCCTCTGACGGATATTGCCTTGGAAGTGGGCTTCAACGATACTTTCCACTTTATCAAGACTTTCAAGAAATTTACCGGGGTGACACCAGGGCAGTACCGCACCAATAGCTGAAAGCGGGGCGTAGCCGGACACAAAACGGTGGCAGATTGGGATGGGGAAGGAGCGGCAGGAAGGGTATGAGAGGACGGATTCTGTTTTTGGGGTTGATGATGATTTTGCTGTCCGGGGGGGTGATTGGCTGCGCTGCGGATAAGGAGGAGACTGTTCCGGACACGCGGATGAAGATTACCATAGGAGTCTGGGACGCGGAGAAGGCTCTGGCGGGAGATCCGGTGCTGACGGCCATAGAAGAGCGGTTCAACGTGACCTTTGTACCTGTGAACATGACCTGGAATGATTATTATGAGAAAATCGAGCGATGGGCGGCCACGGACAGCCTGCCGGATCTGTTCGTGGGGGATTTCCGCAATTCCCTCCACTATTTCCAGTGGATACAGAAGGGGCTGCTGAGCGCTATCCCAAAGGATCTCTCGGCCTACCCCTACCTACAGCAGTATATAGCGGGGCTGGCCGAGGAAGAGCTCTCTTTGGCGGACGGAGAGATGTACTGCATCCCCAGGCTCACATACCCCTCCCAGGCCTGGACCAGCATCGACAGGATCATTGCCTATCGGTGGGATCTGGCCCAGGCGGCGGGCATCACCGAAGAGCCGGAGACCTGGGAGGAATTCCAGGAGATGATGCTGGCGATTATCCGGGAGGATCCGGAGGGGACGGGCATCCAGGGGCTGACCTCCGGGAGCCTGGATCAGGTTAGCGGGCTTCTGCTGCCCTATGCCTCCTCCATCGCTGTGGCGGACGGAACCCAGTTCTTCTGGAAGCTGGATGGGGACGGTGTCTATCGGCCTGTTTATTTTACCGATGATTTGATCCCCGCGTTCCGGCTGGGCAGGGAGCTGTATACTTCCGGTGTCATCGAGCAGGATGCGGTGATGCAGACTGTCAACAGCGCTCAGGAGAAGTTTCTCCGGGGAGAGAGCGCGGCGCTCCTGTACTCCGGCGGATTCGGCGGCGTGTACGGAAGCCTGGGGATTCCCTGGGAGGAATACCATGGAAGGGATTTTCTGGAGGATGTGAAAGCCCTGGGGCTCATGCAGGATAAGAACGGGAACAAGGCGTATCCCATCTGGGGCTATGCCTGGAGCGAATCCTATATCAGTGCCAAAGCGGATGACGAAAAACGGGATAGGATACTTCAAATTTACGATTATCTCCTGAGCGACGAGGGAGCTTTCCTGGGCACCTACGGCCCGGAGGGGGATTTGTATGAGGTGGTAGGCGGTAGGGTAGAAATGCATGATCCAGAGGTCTATGTAGCGGGGAAATATCCCTCCTGCGGGGTGTTCGCCACACTGGTGCGCTGGGATTCCAGCTTGTATGACGAGCGATTTCCCGACACGACTCCATCGGCTTACAAGGAGAGGGATATGGAACTGATGCGGGAGGCGGAGACTGTCCCAATCCCGGCGTATGAGCCCAGATGCAGCAGCATCATGAAGGAGTCCCAGATTGACTTCACGATTCAGGTTGGGGGCGACTTCGTGCGCATCATGACCGGTTCGGAGCTGGTGGAGGAGATGTGGGAGGAAATCAGGCAGGAGTACGAGGAGTCAGGGCTGGAGGATGTGATACGGATCGTGAACGAGAGGATGCGGGAGGAGCCATGATGTCCATTTTTCATTGAATGATCCTATTCATTGTGTCGTGCTGCAATATGCACAGGGACAGTCGCCATGCGATTGTCCTTTTTTTATTTCTGCTAAGAAAATGACATATTGAATCCGGTTTCATGTCTATTTTTCAGGCGAAACAGAGAGATTTGCTTCATAGGATTTGGACAGGTTTTCCATTATAATAGGCAACAGAAAAGAATTTCAACAGAAAATTCTAAAAAAATGGATGAAAAAACAAGGAGGGACGGGAAATGGGAATGAAAGGAAAGCATTCCAAAGGGCTCAAGGGGCATCCGAAGACCTGGAGGCAGGAAGTGGCGCACAACTGGCCGCTGTACGTGCTGGTACTGCCCAGCATCATACTGGCGGTGATATTCTGCTATATCCCCATGGGCGGCCTGGTGATGGCGTTCCAGAACTATAAGCCCTGGCTGGGGATCCGGGGATCGGAATTCATCGGCATGGAGAATTTCAAACAGATTTTCATGTTCAAGGAATCTTATCAGGCGATCATCAACACCCTGATCATCGCGGTGGCGAAGATCATATGCGGCCTGGTGGTGCCGATTGCCATGGCGCTGCTCCTGAACGAGGTCAGGCATGCGGGGCTGAAGAAGGGAATCCAGACGCTGGTCTATCTGCCCCATTTCCTCTCCTGGATCACTGTGGCAGGCATGCTGCGGGACATCCTGGGACTGGACGGAATCGTGAACAGCTTTTTGCAGAAGCTTGGCGTGGATCCCATCTTCTTCCTGGGGGAGGCCGGGATGTTCCGGCAGATCGTGGTCATATCCGATGTGTGGAAGGGCTTCGGCTTCGGCATGATCGTCTACCTGGCGGCCATCTCCAACATCGACCAGAACCTATATGAGGCGGCGGAGATGGACGGGGCCAACCGCTGGCAGCAGACCATACATATCACCCTCACCGGCATCCTGCCCATGATCATCGTCATGGCTACCCTGAGCTTAGGAAACGTGTTGAACGCAGGCTTCGACCAGGTTTTCAACCTGTATTCGCCCCTGACCTACAGCACAGGCGATATCATCGACACTTATGTGTACCGGCAGTCCCTGGTGAACGGACAGTACAGCTTTGGTACGGCAGTGGGCCTGTTCAAGTCGGGCGTAGGGCTCCTGCTGACGGCGATTGCATATAAGCTGGCGTATAAGTTCGCCGGATACAGAATCTTTTAGGAGGTGGATGAAAGTGAGACGTGTTTCTACGGGGAGAAAGGTATTTATTGTCTGTAATACGATATTCCTGCTTTTGATGGCTCTGCTGTGCGTGCTGCCGCTATTGAACCTGTTCGCCATCTCCTTGAGCGGCAAGGCGGCTGCGAACAGCGGCATGGTGACCTTCTGGCCGGTGGACTTTACCACCATGGCCTATGAGAAGACATTCCAGAACGCGAACTTCATCCGTTCCATCGCCATCTCCGTGGCGCGGACGCTGATCGGTACGTTTTTCAGTATGTTCGTCATCGTTACGGCAGGGTACGCCCTGTCCAAGAATTTCAGAGGGCGGACGGCGCTGATGTGGTTCTTCGTGTTCACGATGCTTTTCGGCGGCGGCCTGATTCCCAGCTACCTGGTGAATTCAGCGTTGGGCCTGAAGAACAGCTTCTGGGTCTACATTATTCCGGGGGCGTTCAGCTGCTATAACCTGATACTGATCATGAACTTCTTCAAGTCCATTCCAAAGGCTTTGGAGGAGGCGGCTCTGGTGGACGGCGCGAACTTCTTCCAGATTCTGTGGAAGATATTCCTGCCCCTGTCCAAGGCGGGGCTGGCCACGGTAGCCCTTTTCATCATGGTAGGCAATTGGAATGAATGGTTCACAGGTATCCTGTACATGTCGGATACCAAGGATTACCCTCTGGCCTCCTTCCTGCAGGTCATCGTGGTGCAGGGGAACCAGCAGGATCTGGCCCTGGATCCCACCTCCGCGGCGGCCATGTCGGAGCGCACCATCAAAGCGGCCCAGGTGTTCATCGGCGCGCTGCCCATCCTGATGGTGTACCCGTTCCTGCAGAAGCATTTCGCAAAGGGCATCGTCATGGGAGCTGTGAAGGAGTAAATGGAACAGGAGCATTCCATGGAAGAGGAGCATTCCATGGAAGAGGAGCAGAATCTCCGCCCCTGAAGGGGCTTGAGATAAAATGGAGGAGCATTCCATATGGAGGAAAGGTCTTCGGATGGATGAAGGCATTCCCATGGAAGCGGCATCTTCCATAAAAATCAATCGAGGAGGATGAAAATGAAAAAAAGAAAAGTAGCCTTAAGTCTGTTGCTGGGCACGGCAATGCTTCTGAGCGCATGCGGCGGCAGCGGCGGGGAATCCGGCCAGGGGAGCAGCAGCCAGGAGAGCAGTCCCGCGGCGGAGAACAGCGAGGATGCCGGTGAGGACGCCGGTGCGGAAGAGGAGAGCAGCGTCGCGGACGCAGGGGAAGAGGCCGGCGGCAGCAGCGGCGAGGTGCTGACCATCACCATCGCGAAGCAGCTTGACGAGAACACCGGGCGGTACGCCTCCGGGGACGACATCAACAACAATCCCATGACGCGGCTGGCCGAGGAGAAGCTGGGCCTGAAGATGGAGACCACTCTGCTGGGCGGCGATGCGGGGAACTATGACACGAAGCTGCGCCTGGCCCTGACGGGTTCCGAGGATCTGCCGGACGTGTTCCCGGTGTACGGCACCCAGATGATCGCGGACATGATTGAGTCCGGACGGGCGAAGGACATCACGGACGACATCGAGCAGTACATGCCGGAACGTCTGAAGGAGGTCTATGACCAGTATCCCGCCACCTTCTATCCCCTGACCAAGGACGGCAGGACATACGGAATCGCCTGCTCCCCCCATCTGACAGAGGGCCAGGTCATGATCATCCGCCAGGACTGGCTGGATAACTTAGGACTCCAGGCCCCGACCAACATGGATGAGTTCGAGGCTGTCATCAAGGCCTTTACCGAGGACGATCCGGACGGCAACGGCCAGAAGGATACCTATGGCTTCACCTATTCCGGCAGCGACCTTTACAACACTGGCTGGGTGGCAGACCCTGTGACCCTGTTCTCCGCGTATTCCGGAAAGAACTATCCCGGCAGCTGGCAGGAGGATGAGAACGGTAACCTGATGTACGGCTCCATCCACGAGGGGAACAAGAAGGCCCTGGAGCGGATCGCCCAGTGGCATGCCAACGGCTGGCTGTTCCAGGAGGCTGCCGCCACAGGCGCATGGGACGCCATGGGACAGTTCACGGAGGGCAAGGCAGGCATCTTCATCGGTCGTCCCTGGGCCATCGGCTCCGTGGCTGACGTGACCAGCGTCCATCCCGATGCCGTGATCAAGGCTTATCCGACCCTGCGGCAGGACAATGGGGATCCCACCTACCAGGCAGCCGAGGTCAATGACGGCTGGCTGATGTTCAATAGCGAGTTCGAGCATATGGAAGAGTTCTTCAAATATCTGGACTGGCTGTATGACGGGGCTTTCGGAACCGGAGACTTCCAGTACGGCTATCTGCAGGAGTATGACTACGATATCGTAAACGATGAAGTGGTGTTCGACAGCACGCTGTTCGATCCCCCTGTGACGGATCCCTTCATGCCTGGCAAGAGCACAGTCATGAAGAACTCCCCCGCGCTGAACACCACGGACGACTATGTCAACGTATCAGGGGGCAAGACGCCGGAGAGCGGCGGAGAAATCCGTGCGGCGGCAGCTTTCGAGACTTCGCCCCCCATGGCCGAGGGCTATGTGATCGCGGGACAGCATACGGAGGAGCAGCTTCCCAATATGTTCAACACAGCGCCTACCTCCACCATGCAGAGGAGCTGGGAGCAGCTCCAGACCATGGAGAAGCAGCTGTACACCAACATCATCTACGGAAAGGAATCCATCGATGCCTTCGACAAGTTCGTGGAGGACTGGAAGGCACAGGGCGGAGACCAGATTACGCAGGAAGTGAATGAGTGGTATCAATCTGTGAAGTGATACAGATAATCTGTGAAGTGATACAGATAATCTGTAGAGCAAGATGCCATGATAAGAGGGGCTGTCGCGGCTGCGGCGGCCCCTTTTTCAGGGAATTTTTTTGCAATTTTTGTGCTGTCCCAGAATTCTTTTGCATAGTCCGTGGTGGTGTGCTAAGATGGAAATGAAGAAGGGCATTCATTGAAGAAGGGCATTCATTGAAGAAGGGCATTCATTGAAGAAGGGCATTCATTGAAGATTTAGATGCTGGCTACGGGAACAGGAGGTGCTCTATGGGAATTTATCTGAATCCGGGAAACCAGGGGTTCCGGGAATCGATTCGCTCCAAGATATATGTGGACAAGACGAATCTGATTGCCTGTACAAATGAATTATTGAATACAAATGATAAATATGTCTGTGTCAGCAGACCAAGGCGTTTCGGGAAATCCATGGCGCTTCAGATGCTGGCCGCCTATTATGGCAGCGGCTATGATTCCAGGGAACTGTTCGCGGGGCTTAAGATTGAGAGCAACGAATCTTTCCCAGAGCATCTGAACCGATATGATGTTATCTATCTGAACATGCAGCAGTTCCTGATTGAGACAGATTCCGAAAAGGTGACAGAATATCTGGAGCAGGAAGTAACAGGGGAATTGCAGGAGGAGTATGAGGACATCTTAAAAGGGCAGAGCATGGGACTTGCCGCTGCGCTGAGAAAAATTTACGCGAAAACGCACAGACCGTTTATCTTTCTCGTTGATGAATGGGACTGTGTGATGCGGGAAAGGCAGGAGTCCGAGGCGCTGCAGAAGCAGTACCTTGATTTCCTGCGCAATCTCCTGAAAGACCAGATTTTCGTGGCGCTGGCCTATATAACAGGGATTCTGCCGGTGAAGAAGTACGGGCAGCATTCCGCTCTGAACATGTTCTGGGAGTATTCCATGACCAATCAGTATGCCTTTGAAGAATACACCGGCTTTACGGAAGAGGAAGTAAAGGCTTTATGTGTGCGGTTCGACATGGATTTTGAGAAGATAAGTGACTGGTATGACGGATATCGCTTGCGGCGGTTCCGCCATATCTACAATCCCAGGTCTGTGGTGGCTGCCATGCGCAACGGCGTGCTGTCCAACTACTGGACTTCCACGGAGACCTATGAGGCGCTGAAAATCTATATGGACATGGACTTCGATGGGCTTCGCTCGGACATCGTGCGGATGCTGGGCGGAGAGCGGGTGAAGGTCAATACCCGTAGCTTTCAGAACGATATGCGGAATTTTGATACAAAGGATGATGTCCTGACGCTATTGATTCATCTGGGATATCTGGGGTATGACTCCGAGACGGAGGAGGCGTTCATCCCCAACAAGGAGATTATGGGGGAATTCGAGAATGCCATGAGCGTGGGCGGTTGGCCGGAGGTGATGCGGGTGCTGAAGGCATCCGAAAAGCTTCTGGAGGACACGCTGCGGGGAGATGCTGAGAGCGTAGCCCAGGGGCTGGACAGGGCGCATACGGAGGTGGCTTCCATATTGACATATAATGATGAGAATTCGATTGCATGCGCAATCAGTCTGGCTTACTACAGCGCCAGGAAAGAGTACAAGATGATTCGGGAGCTGCCCTCCGGACGGGGGTATGCGGATATCGTTTTCCTTCCTCTGCCCCACACGGGCAAGCCCGCGCTGGTGGTGGAACTGAAATATGACAAGACCGTCAGCGCTGCCATACAGCAGATTAAGGACAGGCAGTATACACAGGCGTTGGAAGGCTATGTGGGAGAGATACTGCTGGTGGGCGTGAACTACGACAAGGACGATCCGAACAAGCCCCACAGCTGTATCATAGAAAAGGTGCATTCCATAGAGAGAGCAGAGCATTGAGAACAGGAATCTTGAAGAACCCATAAAAGGGAGGAATCGTTAAACAAAATAAGAAAGGCGGATTTACGAATATGAAGAAAATCCAGTTAAATAAATTGCAGCTTACAAAAGGTGCGTCCATCCAGGAACAGGAAGAGGGCAGCGGGATTTTCCGGCTGTCGAAAGAGGGCGCGGGATTCTTGCTCCCGCAGCTGATGACCTGTGAGGAGAGATACCTGACTTTCCGCATAGAGGTGCTGGAGGAGCACAGCCTAGCCATGAACCTGCTGGCTTATGTGCACGAGGAAATGGAAGAAGAGCATTCCATGGAAGAAAAGCATTCCATGGAAGAGGGGCATTCCATGGAAGAAGAGCGCAAGCCCGCATTCACAGTCCGCCTTGGCCTGCTGCCAAGAGTGGAGACCACCGTCTGCATCGATTTGAACTGGATGGACGCCGGAGAGCTTTTCCCCGAGGCCCTGCCTGGCACCCTGAAAATCGTCTGCCACGGCAGGAGAGTATCCAGAGAGGAACTTTCAGAAATCGTCCTGTCTTCCATGCCCGCATTCCACGATGTAAAGCTACGGATTTCAGATATGATGCTGACAGATACCTATCCCGAACAGACACTGCCTGACAGGAAGCCGGTTGACCGATTCGGTCAGTCAACATGGAAAGAATGGACCGGAAAAGTCAAAAGTGATGCGGATTTAAAGCTCCGCCTGGAGGCCCAGCTTGCGGAAAGCGGTAGCGGCTACCCCTTCGAGAACTGGTCTGCCTGGGGCGGCTGGAAGGAAAAGAAGCTGAAAGAAGGCACAGGCTATTTCTCCAAATGCAAGCAGGACGGCAGATGGTGGCTCACTGATCCAGAGGGCTACGCCTATTTCAGCATGGGGCCGGACTGCGTAGGCCTGGGCGGCGACTGCCGCATAGACGGCGTGGAGAACTGGCTGGAGTGGCTGCCGGAGCAGGATGACCCCGCATTCGGCGGCATGCTCGCCCAGGCAGCGCCCCGTGGGAACCGGAAGCGGGGAATGCGTCAGTTCTCCTTCTTCAAGGCGAACCTGTACCGTGCATTCGGAGAAGACTGGCAGCAAAAATGGGAGCGCATGATCTGCGGCCAGCTAAAGAAATACGGCATGAACACCCTGGGGAACTGGAGCGATGGCAAGCTCCTGGGCAGGCTAGACATCCCCTACGTCACGTCCCTGCCGGAATTCCCTGCCACAAAGCAGACAATCTTCCGGGATTTCCCGGACGTGTTCAGCGAAGAATACGCCAGAGAAGCCGAAAGCTGCGCCCAGGCGCTGGCAGCACGCCGGGATGACCCGCTGATGATAGGATATTTCCTGCGCAATGAGCCCATGTGGGCCTTCGTGGACAACCTGGTGCTGGCGGACGAGGTGCTGTACAATCCGGCGGACACAGTCTGTAAGGAGCGGCTAATCGGATTCCTGCGGGAGCGCTACGGAGAAATCCACAGGCTGAACGCCGCCTGGGGCTGCGCCCTGGAGGGCTTCGAAAGCCTGTGGGAGCCTAAGCGGGACGTGTCCAAATGGACAGCCCAGTCCCGTGAGGACATGCGGGAATTCTCCAGGCAGATGCTCCGCGCCTATGTGGAGATTCCTGTCCGGGCCTGCAGGCAGGTGGATCCCAACCATATGATACTTGGCATGCGCTGGGCCTGGATTTCAGACCCGGATTTAGTGACGGGCTGGGAGAGCTTCGATGTATTCTCCATAAACTGCTACGCCGTGGATCCCACCGAGAAGATACAGCATGTGGCGGACTTAGGCGTGGATCTGCCCGTCATGATAGGAGAGTTCCACTTCGGGGCCCTGGACGCCGGTCTGCCGGCCACAGGGCTGGAGGCCGTGAAGAGCCAGCATGACAGAGGCGCCGCCTACCGCTACTACTGCGAGAGCGTAGCCGCCCACCCCTATGGCGTCGGCTGCCATTATTTCCAGTGCTATGACCAGTTCACCCTGGGCCGCTTCGACGGAGAGAACTACAACATCGGCCTCTTCGACATCTGCTCCTGCGCCTACCCCGAAATGCTGGAGCAGATTAGGGAATGCAGCCGCCGGGTCTACCGGATAGCCGCCGGACAGGCCCCAAGATGCGAAAAAGAAGCGGAGTCCATTCCGATGATTGCCTATTGAGACAGGATAGCGTTCAAAAAAAGCAAAGCGGAGGCAGTGGTGATGCAAGACTATATTGAAGTCGAATCTTATGGAAAGGTGTTCCCCAAAAAAGGGGCAAATAACAGAATGCCCTACGCACATCAAAAGGGGGCAATGGAAAACCTGAATATCATCAATGCCAGCAGGCAATACAGCACGATGATCGTTCTGCCTACAGGCGGGGGAAAGACATATACCATGTCAATGTGGTTATTGAAAAATGCCTTAGACCAGAAGAAAAAGATTCTGTGGATTGCACACCGGCAGATGCTGCTCGACCAGGCGGCAGAATCTTTTCAAAAATTCGCATATTCGGAGGTGATTCCGCATATTCCCTTTTTTCAATACCGAATCATCTCCGGAGCCTCTTGCCATGACCGGATGATCGACATTCAGGCAACCGACAATCTGTTGATTATCAGCAAGGACAGTGCTGGAAGAGACATCAGCGCATTGGACATTTGGTTAAGAGGCGAAAAGGATATTTTCCTTGTCATTGATGAAGCCCATCACTCAACAGCCAAGACCTACCGGAAAGTTATCGAATATGTGAAAGCCAAAGTCCAAAATGTGAAATTGATTGGATTGACCGCAACTCCTTTCCGTACCGCGGATGACGAAAAAGGACTTCTTGCTAAAATCTATGCAGATGGCCTGCGGGCAGGGAAAATAGTTCATGGCGACATCGGCATTACATATCAGATCGGCCTGAAGGAATTAATCAGCCGACGTATTTTGTCAAAACCGATTTTTGAAAGCTACTACACAGAGGAACTGTATGGAGATTCCCTGGGACTGGATGGCTGGGAAAGTATACAGCGGCTTGATGTATTGCCGGAAGATATAGCGGGTCAAATGGCAGACAGCGCGGCAAGAAATAAGCTGATTGTGGACACCTATATCAAAAAGCAGAATCAATATGGCCAGACGATTTGTTTTGCCATCAATAAAGTCCACGCGATTCATTTGAGCACATTGTTCAATAAAGCTGGAATCAAAGCGGATTATATCGTATCTGACGTAAAGGATTCCGTCACGGGAGTCCGAATCAGCCGTGAAGAAAACCAGCGGAAGCTGGCAGAATACAGGATGGGGAAGCTGAAGGTATTGGTGAATGTGAATATCCTCACAGAAGGAGTAGACCTGCCGCAGACCAAGACTGTTTTTTTGGCCAGGCCAACAGTATCGACAATACTTATGACACAAATGATCGGAAGGGCGCTCCGCGGAGAGGCGGCAGGCGGAACATCTGCGGCTTACATCGTGTCGTTCATCGATAACTGGAATGAACATATTGCATGGGTGAACCCGGACAGCTTGTTTGATGGCAATAACGAGTTTACGGATAATCCCACAGAGCATATGAAGCATGAGCTGCGCATGATTGCCATTTCCAAAATTGAGGAGTTCGCTTCGGTATTGGATGACTCCGTGGATACAGCTGCCCTGGAAAAAGTCCCATTTATCGCAAGGATTCCTGTTGGGATGTATGCGTTCACCTATCTGGAGGAAAACGGCACAGACCTTTCCTATCAGGTTATGGTATATGACAGCACAAGGAAAGCTTATCAGGATATGATGGGAGCATTGCCGGAACTATTCGACAGCTTTCACTGTGAAGAGGAATATCCGGCAGATGAACTGCTGCATAAAATGGCCATACAATGCCGTGACACATTTTTCTTAGGAGAAATGATTCCGCCATATGAGGAAAAGGATGTGATGCGGATTCTGAAACATTATGCCCAATATGAGACCCCGCCGCGATTCTACCTGTTTGACGACATCGACAGGGACAGGCTTGATGCTGCCGCCATAGCAAAGCATATTTGGGATGAAGACATGGGCCCAAGAGCGAAGACAGAGTATGTAAATTCCCTATGGGACAATGAGGACGACAATATCCTGAAGCTGTTTTTTGGGAGAAAGCTTTATTTTTGGCGCCAGTTGGACATTGAACTGACGAAATTGTCGAATCCGGGCATTTATGATGAAGAAAATAATGTGGAACATGGCACAAGAAAAATAGAGGATTTGCCATTATATGAAATCGGAAGGATAAATCCCGAATTAGAGAAAAAACTCAGGAATGCCGCATTTGAACGTTCCATGGATAGGCATGGCAATTATACCTGCGCGAAATGTGGGAAAAAGGGAACGAACCGTGTCTATTTTCAGGTAGACCATATCAAGCCGTTAAATAAGGGCGGAAAGTCCTGGCCAATCAATCTTCAGATACTTTGCAGACAATGCAACGGAATGAAAGGGGATCATTGTGATTGAACTGTACTATGGCTCGTTTGATATCGCCTGTATCATCCATAGCTACGATATGGGAACGAAGACAGCCAGCATCCTGCTGGAAAATATATGGAAAAACGACAATCTTTTTCTGCTTCCCTGTTATCGTTCCAATCTGCGAAAGCTGTATCTTGACGTGTACTATTGGACGGATTATTTATGCGACAAGCCTACAATAGACAAAGAATTTCCCTCTGTCCAAAAGGATTTTGAAGCTCTTGGACGTGGGATGGAGGAAGCGGCATTCATGACTGAAAATTTTGATATGGATTTGTTCTTCAAAATGAAGCGTCTGCAGATTCTATATTTAGAAGGGCAGGACTATGTGAGAATGAAGCTGCGCACAATGCTCAAAATATATGGCTATAAACGTCGTACACAGGAATTGCTGAGATACTTTCGGGAATGTCTGATGTTCTACCATATGCAGACCTATCTCCGTGGAAGAGAGGAATGTGATGTCGGGGAAATCGGTCTTGATGAAATGATAATCATACGGGTGATTTAAAAGCAAGACCTGATATAATGGGCGCAAATGCCCATGTGGGCAGAAAAGCAGGAAGAAAGTGATAGATGAGCGAAAGATAAGGAGAGGCTGACAAGTATGACAGAACCGGAAGTAAGTTTGCGTTTAGCTATGTACTACATCAAAAACCATCTCACGGAGCATGATGTGAAAGTTTCGGTTGACGGCGCACATATCAAAACCGGAAAGGCACTGCATTTTGACATTGAAGGATTTTTGGAAGAAAATCATTGTGTCAAAATAGATGGAGATCCCGGCCGCTGGCAAGGCAGGTATCGCATAGAAGGCCAAAGAGAGCAAATCATTCTGGAATCCATTCCGGGATATGGAGATGTCCAAATCTGCTTACGGGATGGAAGGATTCTGTTTGTGGAAAGCAAAAAAAGCAGACAAGGAAAAAGCGGCCAGGAGTACTCCCTTATGAGGGAAGCCATCGGACAACTGATGACCAGCTGTTTTATGGATGAAAATACGATTCCGGCTGTTGCGGTGCCGTATACGAAAAAGAGTCTGGAATTAGCGAAGCGATGGTCAAAACTGGAACAAATTCGCAAAGTAGACATACGCTTTATTCTGGTACAGGAAACTGGAAATATAATAACCATATATAAGGATATGACACAATAAATGCTGTAAATCACTTATTTGCTTTTCCTAACAGTCCTGTCCTGCAGGTAAGAGGGATTCAGGGTCTGCTTGGAATATTGAAAGGGTGTGTCCTTTGCCAGAGATATCAAAAGCTGTGTGAAAAAGCGTTCCCAACTTTCAGACTCTCTCGCCTCCACATAGTTCCAGGGGGAAGCCAGGATATCCTCCAGTTCCCTGGAGGATATCACGCCGGATTTCAGTATAAGGTATTCAAAGGATTCCGGCATCCAGAGGGCTATTCGCCGATTGGTCTGTACTTTTATATATTCCAGGCAGCTCTCGATCATGGCTCCAAAGGCGGCCCCGTCCACAATGGCCAGGGTATCGGCGGAGTCCGTCTGCTCCAGACAGGAGAGGACATTGCCGTTTCCTCCTGCGCTTATCAGCTTGCTGTCCTTCAAGACATGGGCGAAGAACTGAAAGCCCGCGTTGCTGTCTTCCGTTATGGCGCATGCTATCCGATTGTTCTCGACCACAGGGTAATTGCTGTACATTTCCCTGAAATAATGGTAGGACTCCTTTATATCCGCGCGTTTTCCAGCTGTCAGGATTTCGTAGATTTCATGTATGCTGTAAGGCAGCATTTTGAGAGGCGCGCGGGTCACCAGCACGAAATAATTTCCGGAGTCGCGGACAAAAGCGGCAAACTCCTGAGAAAAGACAAATGTGTTGTTTTCCTCAATGAAGATGATGGTGTCTTTTAGGCGAGGAAAAATCTCCTGCCAGCGCATCCCCACCTCCTGGCGCAGATAGACATAATAAGCCGCATCGGTGGAAACCGAGTAGCCGGATTCCCGTCCTGTCCGAAGATACTCGTACAGCATGTGCAGGAGCGTCGTCTTGCCGGTGGCGCTGTCTCCCTTAATGACAGTGATGTTCCTGCGCAATGTAAAATCGAACAGTGCCCTTTTGCTCTTCACCCGAAAATGATAGCTACCTTTCATCCATCAGCCTTTCTGCCTCAATCAGCCCCAGTACATATTCTTTCCGGTTATGGACGATTTTCCCTGTATTCATAATCTGAATCTCGAATTCCCCCTCGAAGCGGATCATGTACTGGAGATATACGGTGAGGTCTTTCTGCTCGGCAATCTTCAACACCCATTTGGCGCAGTTGTTGCCGCAGTTGGTCAAATTGTATACGAAGGAGTCGTCTTTCAGCATCAGGATCAGGACCTTTACGCCGCCGGACAGCTCCTTCGGGGTAATGGGGCCCAGGATGGGGCTCTCGATGATATGGGCGCTTATGACAGTGGAACTGTCCACGTCTTGGATCATTTCCTTGACAAAGGGATCCTCGATCCATTCGTCCTCATATACATTATCAAAATAGGAGGGCGCGTCGTTCATATAAGATACGCCGCCATAATACCATATTTTCAGCATGCTTCTCTGCCTTTCGCCGATGGTTCCATATTAAGCGCTTTCACACGTCTATTCTAACACGATTGCCGCTTTTTCACAATCCTAATTATAGCTCCCATCCTACGGAATGCGCTGCTCCCGGTTCCTAGGCCAGATCCTTCCTGCCGAAAATCCGTATGGAAACCAGCGCGGAGACTGCCAGGACGGCGAAGCTGGCCGCTGTGAGGGCGATGGAGGAGGCCCAGGCCGGGATGCCTGCCAGGGGGTTCCAGCGGATTTGGGCGCTGAGCTTCACGAGCAGGGGAAAAAGCCATGACATAGCGATGATCGGCAGCAGGAGAAGCAGCTTGACCCGCTCGAAGCCCAGCTTATACTGGAGCGGCATGTATATGCTGAAGAAAAGGGAGTCCGCGAACAGCACGGAAGCGTAAGCCTGCATGGGCAGAGCGGCAAGACCCGGCACCACCAGGGACTCCGCCAGGAAGACCAGGCAGCATGCCAGGTGGAGGATGGGGACCAGGCAGTACTTTGCCCCCACCAGGAGCCAGCGCGGATAGGGCGCGGCGCAGAGCAGGGACAGGGCCTTGGGGCTTTGGCTCTCTTTCAAGAAAATGTACTGCACGGTCATGAAAAGGGTGTATACGGACGACAATGTAAAGCCGATGAGGGCCGCGCCTCCTATGGGGCGGGTGCCCACGTACAGCGGTATCAGGGCAGGTATCCCTATCATCATCGGCAGGTACTTTTTTACGAGAATAAAGTCTTTTTTGATCAAATGATATAGCATTTCGTTGCCTCCTGTTTCAGTATTCGCATCTGGTTCAAATTAGCTATTGCCATTTCCTGGCCGGACCGACAGTCCTCAGGCTTTCGCCTGCCGCGTATTGATATGGGCCAGCATGATGTCCTCGATGGAGGGGCGCTCCAGGATCGCGTCCGGCATGGCGGTCAGCACCCGATTGGGCTGCTGTGTGATGCCTGTGAAGCCGTAGGCGGTCTCCTCCAGACCGAAGAATAGTTCACGGTTCCCCATATCCAACTTCGCCCGGTCGCCCTTGACGATGCGCCAGCGCTCCAGCAGAGCGTCCTTTTCCTCCTGGAAGAGAATTCTGCCGTCATCGATCATGACCAGCATATCCGCGATTTTGTCCAGGTCGGAGGTGATATGGGTGGAGAAGAAGACGCCTCTGGGAAGGTGTTCCTCCCCGGGACGGGACTGGACCATGAAATCCCTCAGGACGGTGAGAATCTGGCTGCGCACCAGGGGATCCAGTCCGCTGGTGGGTTCGTCCATGATCAGCAGCCGGGCCTTGTGGGAGAGTGCCAGGGCCAGGGCGTATTTCGCCCGCATCCCTTTGGAGAGGGTATTGATTGTCTGTCTGGGATTCAGGGAGAAGCGGTCCATGTATTCCCGGAAATCCGCTTCGCACCAGGTGGAGTAGGCCGGGGCGATGGCATTTTTCATCTCCGCCAGCGTCAGCTCCTCATAAAAGCCGCCGTCGTCCAGCACGATACCGATGCTCTCCTTTATCTGCCTTTCATGTCCGGACATGTCCATACCGAAGATGCGTATATCGCCGGACTCTTTTCCGGTAAGCCCCAGGAGCGTGCGCAGCGTGGTGGTCTTCCCGGCTCCGTTCACGCCGATGAAGCCGGTGATGCAGCCTTCCGGCAGGGAGAAGGTCACATCCTGCAGTGCGAAATTCCCGTAGGATTTGTTCAGGCCGGATACTTCTATGATGTTTTTCATGTCGTGCCTCCCTCGCGCGCCTCTACGCGCATGCTGATTGACTTGAAGAATATTTTCAAGCTCCCCTGCGTCCCTGGCCGCCTATATCCGGGCCGATGCAGGGATTCATTCTTCTTCGTACAGGATATCCATCATCTGCGACAGCTCCTCTTTGCCGATGCCCAGGGATTTTGCCGTCTGTATCATGTCCTGCATCTTCTCTTCCACGGCACGGCGCCTGGAATCCCGCAGAAGCTCCACATTGCCGGCAGAGACAAAGGTGCCTATGCCTACCTGGCTGGTGACGAAGCCTTCCTGCTCCAGGTCGTCATAGACCCGGCGCACGGTGAGGACGCTGACCTTGATGTCATTGGCGAAGGCCCGTATGGAGGGCAGCGCGTCCCCGGCCGCAAGCTCTCCCCTGAGGATGGCATCCTTGATCTGGTCTTTAATCTGTTGGTAGAGAGGACTGTCTGAGGCATTGGAAATCAGTATCTTCAATTTTCGTCCTCCTTTAGTGTGATGTGACTATATGCACACTATATACTATATGCACTTTTCTGTCAAGTAGGTTGATACAAGTTTTTTAAATAGGGCTTGAAATATTGCATATTTTCTGAAAAGGACTCATTGACATTATCTGGAAAGAGAGTAGAATAGAGGCTAATATTTTTCCGGGACTTATGGAGAACGTCGTTTTTCTGTTGACAGACGGGAAGTGCAGGCGTTGACATACATCGAAAATCTGGATTTGCCGTCAGCCAAAGGGGCAGAGAGGAGAGGAAATGGAGCATTTAGGAAGCAGGAAACTGGAAACGGAGAGGCTGATCATGCGGGCATTCGTGCCGGAGGACGCGAGGCCGATGTTCCGCAACTGGGCAAACGACCCGGAGGTGACGAGATTCCTGACATGGCCCACCCATACATCGGAGGAGGTGACATCAAAGGTGGTGGCCTCCTGGGTGGAGAAGAACAGCGACCCCGCATCTTATCAGTGGGCTATCATCTGGAAGGAGACCATGGAACCCATCGGGAGCATTTCCGTGGTGACCTGGCGAGAAGAGGTGGGCGAGGCCCAGGTGGGATACTGTATCGGAAAGGAATGGTGGCATCGCGGGATAACGACGGAATGCTTTTCGGAGGTCATTCGCTTTCTGTTCCGGGAAGTGGGGGTGAACCGAATCTTTGCCCAGCATGATGCGAACAACCCTCACAGTGGAATGGTCATGAAGAAGTGCGGGCTGCGCTATGAAGGCCTCCTGCGCCAGGCGGGCCGGAACAACCAGGGAATCTGCGATATGCGCGTCTATGGAATCCTGCGCGGCGACTATGAGGCGGAGCAGGGGAAATCTGCGGGGAAATAGCCGGTCAGCGCCAGCGGGGAAGTCAGAGGGAAACAAGAATAAGAAATTAAAAATAAATATGGAAAGTATACTTGACATTCTTCCAAATCCGCGTATAATGGAAAGTATACTTTCCATAAAACTCTGTAAATAAGAGCAATACAAGGAGGAAAGCCATGAAGAACCGCCTGGAGGAAATCCGCAAAGACCGCGGGATCAGGCAGGAGGACCTTGCCGCCGTGCTGGAGGTCTCGAGGCAGACCATCGGCTCGCTGGAGAACGGACGGTACAATCCGTCCATCCTGCTGGCGTTCAAAATAGCGCGGTATTTCGGAATGGCTATTGAGGACATCTTCATCTATGAGGAGGAACCGTCATGAGAAGGAACAGTCGAGGAGGTAAACCGTGAGGAGTAAGACCAAATGGGCCCTGGCTATGGGGATCTGCGGAATATTGATTTTGCTGACCGCTTTTGCGCTGAAGGGCATTCTGCCGAACAAGGCGGACGGAATCCTGTTCGGCCTGGGAAGCATGCTGGCCGCCCTGGGCTGCGTGAGATTCCTGCTTGGACGGTTCGAGGAGCGCAATCCCGGACAGGCCAGGATGAACGAAATCGAGGCAAAGGATGAGCGCAACGAGGCCATCCGCTGCCGGGCACAGGCAGGAGCCGGAACCGCCCTGCAATGGGCCGTCATGGGAATCGCCTGGATTTCCATCCTGACAGACGGGCCCCTGTGGGTCACCCTGGCTATGGTGGGAGCATTCGGCGCAAAGGCGCTGCTGGAATTCGCCCTGGCGGAATACTATCGCCGCAGGATGTGACTGCGGACAAAAAGGAGAAGCTTATCTATGAAATTCATCATCGAACATCTGTCCAAACACTATGAGAAAAAGGAAGTCCTGCGGGACATCGACTTCACCTTCGAGGAGGGGAAAATCTACGGCCTGCTGGGCCGCAACGGCGCGGGCAAGACCACGCTGTTCAACTGCATCAACCGGGATGTCAAGGCGGACGGCGGCGAATTCTTCCTGGAAACGGACACGGGGCGGCGGAGCCTTGTGGCAGAGGACATCGGATATGTGCTCTCCACGCCTACCGTACCGGAATTCCTCACGGGAAGGGAATTCCTGAAGTTTTTCATAGACATCAACGAGAAGACCATCGGGCAGCCCAGGCCCCTGGACGAGTATTTCGCGTTCATGGGCATCGCCCCGGAGGACAGGGACAAGCTGCTGAAGGACTATTCCCACGGCATGAAGAACAAGATGCAGATGCTGGTGAACATCATCGCCAGGCCCAACATCTTGCTGCTGGACGAACCGCTGACCTCCCTGGACGTGGTGGTGGCGGAGGAGATGAAGGAGGTCCTGCGCTCCTTAAAGCAGGGCCGCATCACGATTTTCTCCACCCATCTCCTGGATCTGGCCCTGGATTTGTGCGACGAGATCATCCTGCTGAACCACGGGGAGCTGGAGGTGGTGGAGAAAAGCCACCTGGACGGCCAGGAGTTCCGGGAGAAGATCATCGCGGCCCTGCGGGAGCAGGCATAGGAGGTATTCGCTTGAAAAAAACATTTATCTTATCCTTTTCCCTGAAAAATACATACCGGGTGAACGGTATCCTGTACTCCCTGAAACAGATTCCCCTGGTGAAGAGGCTCCTGCCGGAGGCCCTGTACGGGGTGTGGGGGCTTAAGATATTCGCCAATATACTCTCGGCGATTTGGGAGGTGGTCTCCGTGTTCCTGGGGAAGGGCCTGTACCTGCTTTTGATGGTCTTTCTGCCTGGCCTACTGTACGACGGGCTCCCCGGAGAGGGCGTGTTCCTCCATATCCTCCTGTTCCTGACGGTCATCGGCTGCTATGCCAACACCGCGCTGTTCAACCCCTCCAAAGACAAATACTATGCCATCCTCCTGATGCGGATGGACGCCAGGGAATACACGCTGGTGAACTACGGATGTTCGATATTAAAGACAGTCATAGGCTTTCTGCCGTTCGCCCTGCTGTTCGGGCTCCTGAGCGGCGTCCCGGCGTGGCTCTGTGCGCTGCTGCCGTTCTCCATCGCGGGCTGCAAGCTGTCCTATGTGGCGTATATGCTGCGGGACTATAAGCTCCGAGGGAATGTATATAATGAAAGCAGGCTTGATAAATTTCAGTGGCTGGGGATAGCCCTGCTGTTGGGGCTGGCCTACGGACTGCCTGCCTTTGGCCTGGTGCTGCCTTTGGCCGTTCCCGCCGCGCTGTCCCTGCTCTCTATCCTCATAGGAGCGGCCTGCATCCCGGGAATCTACAGGTTCCAGGGGTATAGGGAGGTGTGCAGGGGACTTCTGGCGGACGCCATGTTCCAGATGGACGCCCCGGCGCGGAATGCCCAGACCATAAAGGCGGCGAACGAGAAGAAGATATCCGCGGACGTGTCCGTCACCAGCAGGAAAAGCGGCTTCGAATACCTCAATGAGCTCTTCATCCTGCGGCACCGGAAAATCCTGTGGAAGTCGGCGGAAAGGATTTCCTATGTATGCGCGGCCCTTGTCTGCGGCGCGCTGCTTGCCCTGTTCCTGAAGCCGCAGCTGCGTCCCATAGCCAACAATCTGGTCATGACCTGGCTGCCCTATTTCGCGTTCATCTTATATGCCATCAACCGGGGGACGGGCTTTACCCAGGCCCTGTTCATGAACTGCGACCACAGCCTGCTGACGTATTCCGTTTATAAGAGGCCGGGCTTCGTGCTGAAGCTGTTCCGGATACGGCTGCGGGAGATCATGAAGATTAACGCGGTCCCGGCGTTCATCATCGGTGCGGGGCTGGCGCTGATCCTCTTTGCCTCCGGCGGCACGGACCAGCCAGTGAACTACATCGTGCTGGTGGTCTCCACGGTGTGCATGAGCCTGTTCTTTTCCGTTCATTATCTTACGATTTATTATCTGCTCCAGCCCTACACGGTGGGGACGGAGCTGAAGGGCGGAACCTACAAGCTGGTCTCCATAGCCACCTATATGGTCTGCTATTTCCTGATGCAGCTAAGGATGCCCACGCTGCTGTTCGGGGGCATGACGATCGTGTTCTGCGTGCTGTACGGCATCATCGCCTGCGTATTGGTGTATAAGCTGGCGCCGAAGACCTTCCGGCTGCGGGCGGGGTGAGCGTGGCGCAAAACAGACAGGAGAGGAACAGATGAAAACAGGAGAAAAAGGTACTGACACCATGATGTTTTCCGACAAAGATTTAAAAAAGCTGATTCTCCCCCTGATTCTGGAGCAGACTCTGGCCATCACGGTGGGCATGGCGGACACCATGATGATTTCCTCCGTGGGCGAGGCCGCGGTCTCAGGGGTCTCTTTGGTGGACATGTTCAATAACCTCATCATCAGCATCCTGGCGGCTCTGGCTACTGGCGGGGCAGTGGTCACCAGCCAGTTCATCGGGGCATCCAAGCGGGAGGAGGCCTGCCGCTCCGCGAAGCAGCTCCTCTGGGTCAATGCCCTGATTACCATAGCGGTCTCCCTTCTGGTCATAGCCGGGCACAGGCTCATCCTGAACCTGTTTTTCGGCAGGATAGAGCAGGACGTGATGGACAATGCCGTCCTCTACCTGATCATCTCCGCGCTGTCCTTCCCCTTTCTCGCCGTGTACAATGCCTGCGCGGCGCTGTTCCGCTCCATGGGGAATTCCCGGATTACCTTGCAGGTGTCCGTGCTGATGAACATCATCAATGTGGGCGGCAATGCCCTCTGCGTGTTCGGCCTGAAGATGGGCGTGGCGGGGGTGGCGGTGCCGTCGCTGGTGTCCAGGGCCGTGGCGGGACTGTGCCTGTATGTCCTTCTGCGGAATCCTGACCGCCCGATCCATCTCAACAGGGAGCGGTTCCGGTTCCAGTGGAGGGTCATCCGGAAAATCCTCTATATCGGGATTCCCAGCGGCATCGAGAACGGCATTTTCCAACTGGGGCGGGTGATCGTGGTGAGCATCATCGCGGGCTTCGGCACGGCGCAGATTGCCGCCAACGGCGTGGCCAACAGTCTGGACAGCATGGGCTGCATCATCGGGCAGGGCATGAACCTGGCCATGATCACCGTGATAGGGCAGTGCGTGGGAGCCGGGGATCTGGCGCAGGTGCGGTATTATACGAAAAAGCTGCTGCTGGTCACATATGCCGCCACGGCGGTGGCCAACAGCCTGATCCTGCTGTTCCTGCATCCGATTCTGGGGCTTTACGGCCTGGGGGCGGAGGCCACGGAGATTGCCTATATCCTTGTGATGATCCACGACGGCCTGGCGATTCTGCTCTGGCCTGCCTCCTTCGTGCTGCCCAACATGCTCCGGGCCTGTAACGATGTGAAATATACCATGACGATCGCCATTTTCTCCATGGTCACCTTCCGCATCGGGTTAAGCCTGGTCTTCGGTGTCCGGATGGGCATGGGAGCCGTGGGCGTGTGGATCGCCATGGTGGCGGACTGGGTCTTCCGGGTGTGCTGCTTTGTGGGGCGGTATTTTCGGGGGACATGGAGGAAGCACTGCAACCTGTGATGTGGAATGCGGCAGGAGGCCTACTTTTGGAAAACCTGGCGCCAGGCAAAGCCCTTACCGGCGGCTGCACAGGCCAGGCGGCGGCCGCGGCTGACCACAGGGTTTATGAAGGATTCTGCGGGGATGACCCCCGGAAGGCTCTGATGCACGGTCTCGCGTTCATAGGTAATGCCCTGGCCTGCAGCGTGGCGGTGGAATCCATGGAGCTGTTCGAAGAGGGGCATTACCTTTCCGGAATCTACCTCTCCGGAATCCGCCGTATGGAGAGTCTTGCTCTTATCGCCCCATCATCCGCATCTTTTCCGACAATTTCAAACCCACTGCCCAGGCATAACCGCTCCGATGCTTTATTTTCCGGATGCCAGGACGCATATATATACTCGGCTTCTCCATAGGGAAATGTCTTTATGTATTCCATGATTCTTTTTATTGTTTCTTTGCCGATGCCTTTTCCCTGATAATCCTTTGCAATCATTAATCTGTAAATCTCATATCCGGGAGTATCATCAAAATCACATTCTTTTTCATATGTTATAAGGGTAAAACCTACCATTTTGTCATTACAATATATTGCAAATGGGATACATCTGTAATATTTTTCCGCATCCTCTCTATTTGCGTCTGAATGGACATATGCCTCTGCCAGGCTGAAGATGTTGGGATTTACAAACTGTTTTTGCCAATCATGTACGTCAAGTGCAAGGCACTCCATCCAATTATCGTGACTTATTTTTTTCAAATGAACCATAGCTGTTCCTCCACAATTCCCGATAATCTCCGCTAACCCTTGAAAACACTAAATTTATAGCAGGTGAGCTTTCCCTTAAAGTTTCCCTCGTGTTATATATTCCCATAGGACATTACAAACCTGATAAGGGAAAAAATAAGGGAAACGAAATCACATAAAATATTATAACACAAAACATACGGGAATTGTGAACTGTTGAAATGATTTCAAAAAAATATATCCACCATAACAGCATTGACGTATACACCCACGCAGGTTATTTCTTACGGATAGACTGCAATAAAGCAGAAGAATTGAAAACTACTCCCTGCTCTGAATGTGCCTTAAATGCTTTAGGGTGGTGACACGAAGCGAATGCTCTCGTCCCTGAAAAAGAAATTTTTCAGAGAGGAGGGCTTTTTTAGTACAAAAATGCAACGAACCAGAAAACATGTTGCAAACTGTCAACCGTTCCAAAAAATGGTTGACAATCCGGCGCGGCTTGGATATAATCAGAGGAGTACGCCGAGACAGAGTCTCGGCCAGAGGGGGCGTCAGAGGGTGGCAGTAGGGAAAATATCCGCCCATGTAGGAGCCGCGCTTGCAATTTTTCGCAAGGGGTGTCTGTGCCGCTGGGGCAGTATGCGCCCCGGGACAGGATTCTGCTGCCAGGCATATGGATTGACAGGTGCGCCGAAGAGCGGCGGCGTAAAGTGGCGGCGTAAAGCGGAGCCTGAGGGCTCCCCGCTCCGGAACCGTTGATCTTACCGGGGTGGCGCCGGATATGGGCATATAAGGTTGGCGCTGCCATGCCATAAAGGGAAAACTTTGACACTGCCCGAAGCGCCCAGGGAGGTATATCCATGAAAAACAGAAGAAAGACAATAGAGATGACTACCACTGGGCTTCTGGCGGCGGTATTGGCGGTGCTGGGGATGTTCAAGCTTCCCGGCATCCTTCCGGGATGCGAATTCCAGCTCTCCGCGCCCTTTGCCGTCTGCATCGCGGCCTGCTTCGGTTTTAAGCGCTATGTCCGGATCGGCATTCTGGCCAGCGCGATCAACCTGCTCCTGGGCACCCATACCATAGTGAACGTCACCATAGCCATGATATTCCGCCTGATTGCCGGAGGGATTCTGGCGCTGTTCGGCGCAAACCCCGTTACGCTTGCCGTCAGCGGCCCTCTGGGCACCATGGCGGGCAGGCTGGCGCTGGGGATCATATCGGGCACGGATCCGCTGGCTCTGATGGCGGCGGCGCTGCCGGGAATGGTGTTCACGGCGGTGGGGGCGTCTGTGATGTACCCGGTGATGAAGCGGCTGGCGGTTCGGGAAGGCGGCGCGTTGGCGCAGCCATGAATCCAGGAAGACAAAGAGGGAGCAAAATGAATCGATACAGCATCAAAATGAGGGCGTCAAACAAAGAAGAAGGCCATATCTCCGGAGCGGAGAAGCTTGTCCCGGAGGAAGAGCTGGAGCTGTACTGCGCCAGGCTCCTGGCCAGAGCCCTTCGCCACAGCAAGGGGAAGCCGGATTTCATCAACCTGAAGATCGAAGCCGTGGCGGAAGAGGAGATCCTCCGCCTTCCCGCCCTGAAAGTGACTACGGTGGAGACTTCAACCGCCGGAGAGGGGCTGGATGTGGTGCGGGGTTATCTTGACAGGCTGGGGCTGAAGCGCGGGGAAGAGATCCTTGCCCTCTGGGGGCAGAGCTTTTCCATGCGGGGCGCCATGCTCCTGGACGCGGACAGCCTGCAACGGCGGGAGCCGGACAGGGAGCGGGGCATCCGGGCTACCTACATGGACATGGAGACCGCGGACATCGCAAGGCAGTCCGCCTGCGAGGGCAAGAACCATTTCAACGAAGCGCTGGTTCTGGCCACAAAGGTGGTCAGCCATCCCAACATCCTGGCGGAGCTGTGCATTTCCGACGATCCCGAATATGTCACCGGCTATATCGCTTCCAGAGAGTTCGGCTATGTGCGCGTCACCAGGCTCAAGGAGCCGGGCAGCCCAATGGGCGGGCGCATCTTTCTGTTCCGGGGGGATGAAAAGGACAGGGAGGACTGCATCCGCTACCTCCAGCAGCAGAAGGTGCTGGTTCATGTGGGGTGACAGTCCGGCCGGTGCGACAGCCCTCTCCGGAGCCATGGCAGAAAGGCGGCAGGAGACAGAAATCCTGCGGGTGCATTGCCATGCCTTATGTACGGGGAAGAAGCGGGAAAACGGAATAATGCAAGAATATACACGTAAGAAAGAAAACGGAAAGAAAACAGAAAGGAAGCAGAAGCCCGTGGATAAATGGAAACGGATAGAAGAAGAGCTGCAGACCCTCCGACGACAGCATTTATACCGGGAGACCAAAGTCATCGAGAGCGCACAGCGCTCCCATGTCCGGTATCAGGGGCGCGACATGCTGATGCTGGCCTCCAACTCCTATCTGGACTTCTGCGATGAAGGACGCGTCAAAGAAGCTGCCGCCCAGGCGTTAGCGGAATATGGCACTGGCTCCGGCGGCTCCAGGCTCACCACCGGAACCACGATCCTGCATACGCAGCTGGAGGAGACCCTGGCCCGGTTCAAAGGCAGGGAGGCGGCTGTGGTCTTCAGCACAGGATTCGCGGCCAACGGGGGCATCCTGCCGGCTCTGTGCCGGGCGGGGGACGTGATCTACAGCGACGAGCTGAACCATGCCAGCATCATCGACGGATGCAGGCAGTCCCGGGCGGAGACGGTGGTCTACCGGCACAATGACATGGCAGACCTGGAGCGGAAGATCAGGGAGCGCCCAGGAAGACAGGGGCTGATCGTCAGCGACGGGGTGTTCAGCATGGACGGGGATATGGTGGATCTGCCCGGGCTGGTGGAGCTGGCGGATGCCTACGGCCTGCTGTCCATGATAGACGAAGCACATGCCACCGGGGTGGTGGGAGCCACCGGACGGGGCTGCGAGGAACATTTCCATATGGAAGGGCGGACGGACATCCTCATGGGCACCCTGAGCAAGGCCATCGGCGCGGAGGGCGGCTATGCCTGCGGCTCCCATATTCTGGCACAATACCTGAAGAACAGAGCCAGGAGCTATATCTTCTCCACCTCCCTCTCCCCCGTGACCATGGCGGCGGCGAAACGAGCCCTGGAACTCATAGAAGAAGAGCCCTGGCGGGTGGGCAGGCTCCAGGAGAACATCCGGTGGTTCTGCGGGCAGCTCCGGGAGCGCGGCATAGAGACAGACTCCGAGACCGCCATCATACCCATTCGGATCGGCGCGGAGGAAAAAGCCCTGAAAGTCTCCGGGATGCTGATGGAGCGTGGCTTCTTCATCCCTGCTATCCGTTACCCCACAGTGAAGAAGGGCGAAGCCATGCTGCGAGCCGCCCTGATGGCCACCCACACCAAGGAGGAGCTGTCATCGGCTGCGGCAGCCATAGCGGAGACGGTTGCCGCGGCAGGCCTGGAAGGATAACAGACCGCTCTTCGTCATCTCGTCCTGGACGGTGTAGCCGGGATGAAGTTTACCTAACCGAAAGGAGATTGCATGGGCATCATACAGGAAATGAAGGAAAAGGCGCTGACCACCGGTGACATCTCCCGGGAAGAGGCGCTGCTGTTGGCGCAGGCTCCCTTAGAGGAGCTGGCGGAAGCGGCGGAGGAGATCCGCAGGAAAAAGTGCGGCCAGGGCTTTGACCTGTGCACCATCGTCAACGGCAAGTGCGGCCGCTGCTCAGAGGACTGCAAATACTGCGCCCAGAGCGCCCATTATCAGGCAAAATGTACCGAAGCCTACGGGCTGTTGCCCAAGGAAGAGTTGCTGAGAGGAGCCAGGCAGAATGCGGAGAAAGGGGTGCTGCGCTATTCCATCGTCACATCCGGCAGGAAGCTGTCGGTGCGGGAAGTGGAGCAGGCCTGCGACAGCATCCGGGCCATCCGGGCGGAGGTTGGCATCCAGGTCTGTGTGTCCTTCGGCTTGCTGGAAGAATGGCAGTTTCGGAAAATCAGAGAAGCCGGAGCCTCCCGGGTGCACTGCAACCTGGAATCTTCCGCCAGGTTCTTCCCTGAAATCTGCACCACCCATACCTATAAGGACAAGGTCGATACCCTGAAAGCGGCCAAAAGGGCAGGGCTGTCCGTCTGTTCCGGCGGCATCCTGGGTATGGGGGAGACCATGGAAGACCGCATCGACATGGTGCTCACCGCAAGGGGGCTGGGCGTGAAATCCGTTCCCGTGAATCTTCTGAACCCCATCCCCGGGACGCCTCTGGAGCACCGGGAGCCCCTGACCGATGAGGAGGCCAGGCGCTGCGTGGCCGTCTTCCGTTTCCTGATACCGGATGCGTCGATTCGGCTGGCAGGGGGGAGAGGGCTTCTGGGAGACAAGGGGGAGTTGTGCTTCAAGAGCGGCGCCAACGCCGCCATCTCCGGGGACATGCTGACCACGGCGGGAATCACCGTGGAGACCGACAGAAAGCTGGTCAGGAATCTGGGATTCGAGGTGAGGCTTTGCAATGAGTAGAAAGATTTTCATCGTTGGGACAGGGACGGATGTGGGGAAGACCTATGTGGCGGGCCTGATTGTAAAGAAACTGAAAGAGAGCGGCAGAAGTGCGGGCTATTACAAGGCGGCCATGAGCGGCAACGCCAGACGGGAGGACGGCAGCCTCATCCCTGGGGACGCGGCCTATGTCAGGGACATCTCCGGCATCGGGCAGCCCCTGGAGCAGATGTGCCCCTATGTCTACGAGCAAGCGGTGTCGCCCCATCTGGCTTCCCGGCTGGAAGGGAATCCGGTGCGGCTGGATGTGGTGGAAAAGGGCTTCCGGGAAGTGTGCCGGGAGTACGACTATGTCACCGTGGAGGGCAGCGGCGGGATTCTGTGCCCCGTCTGCTTCGATGAGGCGGAAATCTGGCTGGAGGACGTGATTGCCAGGCTGGAGCTGTCCTGCCTGCTGGTGGCTGACGCGGGGCTGGGCACCATCAACAGCGTGGTGCTGACCACGGAATACATGCGCTCCCGGGGAATCCCCGTGAAGGGCATCCTCTTCAACCGTTTCCATCCCGGAAATGTCATGGAGGAGGACAACCTCCGGATGTGTGAGCACAGGACGGGGCTGAAGGTTCTGGCTTGGGTGGAGGAAGGCGCCGGGGAGCTGGCTCTGGACAGCGAGACACTGGCGGCTCTGTATGAAGAATGACTACAGACAGAACGTCCCTACAAGACGAGCGGAGTGACCGAGACAGGCAGCCGCCTGCATGACAGTCAGACAGGCTCTCGAAATCTCAGAGAGCAGAATCAGGCATTGGGCAGGACGGCACTTGGAAACGTGGAGCAAACGATCCAAAGGAGTTCGGGAAAGCCGCATGATATGTGGTCTGGAAATCCCGAGAGTAAATGTCAGGAAAAAGGAAGGTGACGCATATGATCTGGTATCCCTATCAACAGATGAAGGCCATGCAGGCGCCCTATGAAATCATAGATGCAAACGGCGTATATCTATATACGAAAAAACAAAAACTAATCGACTCGGTATCCTCCTGGTGGAGCGTGATCCACGGCTATAAGCACCCTGCCCTGACAGAGGCAATCAAGTCCCAGGCAGATCGGTTCTCCCATGTGATGCTGGGAGGCCTGACCCATGAGCCGGTACGGCGGCTGTCGGAGAAGCTGGAGGAATGGCTGCCGGGGGATTTG
>OFFF01000221.1_pt1 | contig 45552 bp, 33 predicted proteins | sample 1521301 | NCBI WGS metagenome assembly OFFF01 (sample SAMEA3504101, study PRJEB24116) | mouse gut metagenome | biome: mouse gut; feature: mouse-associated habitat; material: faeces | place: Denmark | collected 2011
CCCCTCTTCCATGGAATGCCCCTCTTCCATGGAATGCCCCTCTTCCATGGAATGCTCCTCTTCCATTGTGACCTGCCAGAACATCTCATACACCTTCGCTTCTGCCTTTGGATCCAATGCCGCCGTAGGCTCATCCAGAATATTGACGGGAGCTTTACTGTACAGAAGCCTTGCGATCGCCAGTTTCTGCCACTGGCCTCCGGACAGATCCACGCCGTCCTTTTCCAGTTTCCCCAGCTCGCTGTCCATCCCGCGCGGCAGTTCCTGTACACAGGATTCCAATTCCAGTTTTTCTATGATCCGCTCCAGCAATGGTTCATTTTCTTCATTTACATTTCCCACCAGGATATTGTCCCGAAAGGACAGGGCATACCGGGCAAAATCCTGGAATACAGCAGAAAACATCCACTTCAGCTCTCCATACCGGTATTCCCGCAGGTCTTTTCCGTTGATCAAGATCTGCCCCTGGTAATCTTCATATAATCCGGTCAGCAGTTTCGTGAGCGTGGATTTGCCCGCGCCGTTTTTGCCCACGACTGCATAGCATTTGTTTCCCTGAAGCACAAATGAGCAGTCCTTAAGCACATACTCCTCCCTGCCCGGATATCTGAAAGACACATTCCTGAATTCAATCGTCTCCACCCGGAATCCCGGAATCCTGCATGGTTCCGTGGCGGCGTCCTCTTTTTCCTCCATGTTCAGAAAAACTCCCACATCATGCAGATACGCGTTCAAATCTGCGGCCCCCTGCATGATACCTGACAGATTCCATGACATGCCCTGGACAAGATTCAAAATGGAAGTCACAAGGCCTACATATAATCCATTCGACAGCTTTCCGCTGCTCAAGGCAGGCAGAAGCAGCAGCATGATGATTACCGCAAGCAAGACCATTGTCAGCGAGCCGCTTTTCATATTGGCATATCTTTTCTTCAGGGTAGCAGTCTCTTTCTGGTTTGCATAATCGCTGAGACTGTCATACTCCCTCGCTATGTGTTTGGCGTAACCGAATATTGTCCGCTCTTTTGCATGGTCCCTGTCTGACAGAATCCTCGACAGATATTGATATCGTCTTTTGATTTCTATCGCATCCTTTTGCAGGTCATAATTCTGCTCGCCGGTTCTATATGCCAGATAAAAAAGGGGAACGCTCACCGCCAAAACCGCCACCCCGCTCAGAATGCTCGCCTGCATGACAATGCCCATAAGAGCCGCACATTTTATTACCAGCTCGATTCCGCTGCAGACCGTCCGATAGCCGGCCCAATAGCGGTCTTCCACGTTGCCGCAGACACGGTATATCAACGCGCAGGACTCATTGTCCTCTATGTACCTGTATTGGAGCACAGCCTGCTTTTTCATGAACCGGTTCCTTAACACGGCTTTTAAACGGTTCTGCGCCGATGCATTGACCAGATTCGTGACAGACGGTACCATCTGCTTAAAGATTACGATTCCAAGCAATATGATAAGAGGCGCCAGAACCATATGGATTTCTATGGAATGCCACCCTTCCATGGAATGCCACCCTTCCATGGAATGCCACCCTTCCATGGAATGCACCTCCCCCATTGCATCGCCATACGCCCTTTCCACACGATTCACGAACTCCGCAATCCCAAGGGCCTGTACCGTCGGCAGAAAAGCATTGATTATAGCAACCAGCAGAAGATATCCTGTATGATAAGGTATCATTTGTATCATTTCCTGCAGAAACACAAACATATTGTATTTAGATTTTTCTGAACTTTTCATATTGACTTCCCCTTTGCTACATGACCATTTCAATTCTATTGTAGAATCTTTCTTTTCTTATTTCAATGTACAGAATGGTTCGGTAGCATTTAGTAGCAAAAAAGGGACTGCATCGCTGCAATCCCTTTTCTATGTAGTCTCAGATTATACTACCGCCAGAATTTACCATACCGCATTGATTAAACGTATATGGCTGACGTTATGTAGTCAGGTTACTCGGAAATTTTAACTGTTAAGCAGTATAAATCATCAGTCTCTCACCACAGCCAGCGATCCCATGGGATCCCAGGGCTCCAGCAGGATGGGCTCCGACTCGTACTCCTTCACCAGTTCCTCTGAAAGGTACTTCTTATTCACCACCACCTGGTACATGTACTCGTCGAACCAGTCGTCGCTCATGACATAGTAGCCCTTCTCGCCGGGCTCCTCGCCCCAGCTGTTCTCCACCCGCCAGCGGTTGGGCTTGCCGTCCTCGTCCAGGTTCACGCCCTGGAACACCATGGCATGGGTCATCAGGCTCTCGCCGTAGTCCAATCTCTCGGCCTTGTCCATGCCGAACTTCACACCCAGGAGCTCCTCCAGCTTATAGACATTGGTGTCCATGACGCCGCCGTCCCTGGTGGAGCACTTCCCTACATCGCAGCCGAACCACACCGGAGCCCCATCCTTCATCTGGGCAATGGCCGCTTTCTTCAGCTCCCCAATCTCCAGGTTCAGATAGCGCACCTGACGGCCCTCTTTCACATTGCCCAGGAACTTCACGCTGTAGCTTCGGTGATAAGGCTTGTCCGCGGTGGGCGCATTGATTAGGCTTATGTAGTCATTCAGGTTCAGCCCCACATATTTTTCATAAAAGGCCTTGGGCGTCAGGCCGCACTCTCGGATGAACTTGCCGTCCTTGTCCTCCACCTCGAAGTCAAAGGTCTTGGGCGGCTCCCCCAGGCAGATGCACAGGATGCGGTAGATTTCCCCCAGCATCTCCTCCTTTTGGGCGGCCAGCTCTTCACGCTTTGCCCCGTTCCCATAAGCGCTGCGCAGGCGGCAGGCGTCCTCCCGCAGCTTCGTGGTGAGCGCGCTGCACATCTCCCCGGAAGCGGAGGAGGCCTTGGACTCAGGCATGGCGTACTTGGGAACCACGCCATACTTGTCCACCAGGCTGCAGAGCATGTCCCACTGCCCGCCGTCGTTCATGGGCGCGGACAGAAGCCACGCGACCAGACGGCCTCCTGTAGGCTCGTCCAGCGTGTCCAGGATGCTCTCCAGGAAGAAGTTCGCCTTCTCCAGCTTGTCATAGAAGAACAGATAGCTCTGGGAGAGCTCAAAGTTCTCCAGGTTCAGCTTCTTGATGATTTCGAACCGGAAGGTATTCAGTGCCGCGAACATCCAGCAGCGTCCGCTCTGCTTCTGGTTCGTGATGGCCCCCTGCTTCAGCTTCACGGAAAAACTGTGGTGTAACGTGCGCTGGACTTCCCCGTTCTTCGCCGAGGCCTTCAGGCCGTTCTCCATCACGGCGTTCCTCGCCACCTGGCAGTCCGGGTCTTTGCAGCTGAGCCGCTCCAGCAGTTCCTTTGTGATATTTTCGCTCATTTTCCTACCTCTTTCGTCTGATATGGTAAACTGTTTCCAGTTTACACTCCCGGCCTGGTTTCCGCAACCTGTAATCCTACCTTTTTCCTGTATTTTCTTGCCTTTTTTCCATTCCCCGGGCACCCGGGCCCCATGACTGGCAGGCCCTTAAATTCTCCTTGACAAAGCCCGCCGGATTGCAGTATAGTAGGTTCGTATTTTTGCATGCGCTGATTTGTCCTTACCAAAGTGAAGGAGAATCCCTATGACGTTAAAAGAATTACCAATCGGAAAATGGGCCACCATCGAGGCTGTGGGCGGCGAAGGGGCGCTGCGGCAGCATTTCCTGGACATGGGAGTCATTCCGAACACAGACATCACCCTGATAAAATACGCCCCGCTGGGGGATCCCATGGAGTTCATGCTCCACGGCTATGAACTGACCCTGCGGGTGGCGGACGCCGAGAAAATCACCATCTGCAAGGTGCGCGACAACGCGCCGGAAGTTCCCGCGCACACCGAAGCCCCAGAGACAAAGGCCAAAGCCCACCCCGGTCTGGGAGAAGGCGGGAAATATCACACAAAAGAAGGCGAAAATCCGTTGCCCGAACACACCACGCTGACCTTCGCCCTGGCCGGGAACCAGAACTGCGGCAAGACTACCCTCTTCAACCAGCTCACGGGCTCCAACCAGCATGTGGGCAATTTCCCCGGCGTCACCGTGGACAGGAAGGACGGCGTCATCAGAGGGTACAGCAATACCCTGATCACCGACCTCCCGGGCATCTATTCCATGTCCCCCTATTCCAGCGAGGAAATCGTCACCAGGCAGTTCATTCTGCGGGAACATCCCAAGGGCATCATCAACATCGTGGACGCCTCCAATATAGAGCGGAACCTCTACCTGACCATGCAGCTGATGGAGCTGGACGTGCCCATGGTGCTGGCCCTGAACATGATGGACGAAGTCCGGGGCAACGGCGGCTCCATCCAGATTAATGAGATGGAGGACATGCTGGGCATCCCCGTGGTTCCGATCTCCGCTTCCAAAAACGAAGGCATCGGGGAGCTGATTGGGCATGCCCTCCATGTGGCAAAGTACCAGGAGCGCCCCGGCCGAATCGATTTCTGCAAGGAAGGCCAGCGCGGCGGCGCATTACACCGCTGTCTTCACGCCATCATGCATCTGATTGAGGATCACGCGAAACGAGCGGATATTCCCGTGCGCTTCGCCGCCAGCAAGCTCACCGAGGGAGATCCCCGCATCCTGGAGGCCCTGGGACTGGATCAGAACGAGAAGGAGATGCTGGAGCACATCATCTGCCAGATGGAGACGGAAAGCGGCATGGATCGGGCGGCAGCCGTTGCCGATATGCGCTTCTCCTTCATCAGGGAGGTCTGCGGGGCCGCGGTAGTGAAGCCCAGAGAGAGCAAAGAACACGCCAGGAGCGCAAAAATTGACAAGATATTGACGGGAAAATATACAGCCATCCCCGCTTTTCTGGGCATCATGGGAATCGTGTTCTGGCTGACCTTTAACGTAATCGGCGCATGGCTCCAGGAGCTGATGGCCCTGGCGGTGGATTTCCTGGCCGGGCTGGCAGATACTGCCCTGAAAGCGGCCAATGTGAATGAAGTGCTCCAGTCGCTGATCATAGACGGTATTTTCAATGGCGTGGGAAGCGTCCTGAGCTTCCTTCCCATCATCGTGACCCTGTTCTTCTTCCTCTCTCTTCTGGAGGACAGCGGTTATATCGCCAGAGTGGCCTTCGTCATGGACAAGCTGCTGCGCAAGATTGGTCTCTCGGGCCGCAGCATCGTGCCCATGCTGATTGGCTTCGGCTGCACGGTGCCGGGGGTCATGGCCACGCGGACGCTGCCCTCGGAGCGGGACAGGAAGATGACAATCCTGCTGACGCCCTTCATGAGCTGCTCGGCCAAGCTCCCCATCTACGGCTTTTTCGCAGCCGCCTTCTTCCCTGGGCGGGGCGCTCTGGTGATGATTGGGCTGTATGTGCTGGGAATCGCGCTGGGGATCCTGATGGCTTTCCTGATGAAAGGGACGGCCTTCAGGGGCGAAGCGGTGCCCTTTGTCATGGAGCTGCCCAACTACCGGCTCCCCGGGGCCAAGAACGTGGGAAGGCTCCTCTGGGACAAGGCAAAAGACTTCCTCCAGAGGGCTTTCACGGTAATCTTCGTGGCCACCATCGTCATCTGGTTTCTGCAGACCTTTGACTTCCATCTGAATATCGTGGCGGATTCCCAGGACAGCATGCTGGCCGCGGCGGCGGGTGTCATCACCCCTGTCCTGAAGCCCTTGGGATTCGGTGACTGGCGGATGTCCACCGCTTTGATCACAGGCTTCATGGCCAAAGAAAGCGTGGTCTCCACTTTGAATGTGCTGTTCGGCACCACAGAGATGCTGTTTGTCGCCATCACGCCCCTTGCCGCCGCCAGTCTGCTGGTGTTCTGTCTCCTCTACACGCCCTGTGTGGCCGCCATCGCTTCCATCAAGCGGGAGATGGGCTGGAAATGGGCTGCGGGCGTGGTGGCTGGCCAGTGCGCCATCGCGTGGATTGCGGCATTCATCGTCAGGCTGATTGGGTTGGCTCTCGCATTTTAGGAAGCATCAGGCATTGGCGCTGGACGACACCAATGGGCCAAAGGAATTCCGGAAAGCAGCGTGATATGCAATCTGGAAATTCCGAGAGGATATCATATCAAAAGGAAGTTGAAACTATGCTGACCAGAGACAAGTCATTCTACAGAACATTTATCAAGCTCATGAGCGCTCTGATGCTCCAGCAGGCCGTGGTGCTCAGCGTGAATCTGGCGGACAATGTGATGCTGGGGGGATATTCGGAGACAGCCCTCTCCGGCGTGGCGGCGGTGAACCAGATTCAGTTCATCCTCCAGCAGCTCATCTTCGGAATCAGCAACGGAATGGTGGTGCTGGCAAGCCAGTACTGGGGCCAGAAGAAGACGGATCCCGTCCGCAGGCTGATGGCCGTCGCTTTCTGGGCCGCGCTGGCCATCGCCGCGCTCCTCCTCGCCCTGGTGAGCCTGTTCCCCCACGGGGCCGTGGGCATCTTCACCAATGACGAGAATATCGTCAGGCAGGGCATGGATTATCTGGCAATCGTCCGGTTCAGCTATCTGTTCTTCGCCGTGACTACAATCCTGCTGGGCGGCATGCGGGTGGTGGAGAAGGTGAACATCGCGCTGTACGTGTCTATTGTTGCGCTGGTGCTGAACTGCTCCATCAACTACACTCTGATTAACGGCCGCTTCGGCTTTCCGGAGATGGGCGTCCGGGGCGCTGCCATCGGCACCCTGACCGCCCGCATCGTGGAATGCCTGATTGTGGCATGCTATGTGCTGATCCGGGACGAGCGGCTGAAGCTGCGGGCGAAAGACCTTGTCTCCGTAGATATCGCGCTGGTGAATGACTACATACGTGTCAGCCTTCCCGTGGTGACCACCGGCTTCCTGTGGGGCTGCAACACGGCGCTGCAGACCGTGATTTTAGGGCATATGTCCTCGGGCGCCATCGCGGCCCATTCCATCTCCTCCACCATCTTCCTGTTCCTGAAGGTCACATCGGTGGGCGCGTCCTCCGCTGCCGCCATCCTGACCGGGAAGACCGTGGGCACCGGCGATGTGGCCAAAGTCAGGGAGTATACCAGGACGTTCCAGGTGATATTCCTCTGCATCGGCGTCCTGCTGGGAACCATCCTGTTCCTAATCCGCATCCCTCTGCTTGGCCTGTACGTGCTGGAACCGGAGACGGAGAGCCTGGCCAACGCCTTTATCCTGATCGAATCCACCGTGCTGGTGGCGATGTCCTACCAGATGTGCATGAACACCGGCGTCATCTGCGGCGGCGGGGACACCCGGTACGTGATGATTATGGACTTAATCGTCATCTGGTGTATCGTCATCCCCCTGTCCTTCGCCTGCGCCTTCCTCTGGAACGCCTCCCCGGTCATCGTGCTGCTGGTGCTGAACGCGGACCAGTACCTGAAATGCATCCCGGCCGCCATCTATGGCAACAGCTTCCGCTGGATCCGACAGCTGACCCGCACCGAGGAACAGGAGAGATCCTCAGCGGGCTGAGTTCTCACCTGTTCGGGCAGAGGCTCCTCGATTTCCGCTGTCTGCGCCCGGCCAATCAATCCCTACTCCCCGGCCAGCAAATCCACAGGGGCAATCTTCCGAATCCGCAGGGACAGCAGGCAGGCCAGCCCAAAGGCCAGGAGCACCATACCTGCTCCCGATGCCGCAATCAGTCCCACAGGAACGGTAAAAGTACATTTCACGATACCGATTCCGCTCAGGAACAGCGCCGTCAGGGGATTGATGACCCGGGCGCTCACCAGAATGCCCACTATGGTGGAAAGAGCCACCGCCGGCAGAAAGCTGGCCGCCGTCTGCAGAACCAGCTGGCCTGTGGTAAAGCCCAGGGCCTTTAAGATGCCGTAATCTCTTTTCCTGCTGTTCAGCAGTGTCCTCACCAGCAGATACAGCACGAAAGCGATGGTGGCCGCGCTCAACAGGAGAATCGCCACGATGATGACCCTCATCAGCGATACATAGACCCTCGCCGAGCCCTCGATGACCGACAGGATATTGATGGCAGTGTTCATGCCGTCTCCAAGCTGCTCTTCCATCCTTTCATTGAACCCGTCTATGTCCGTTCCCTTTTTCAGATTGATGTAAAAGCTGATGCTGGAAAACGCCGCCATCCGCTCATAGCCCTCTCTGGTCAGCAGACAGTCCTTGCCCAGGTTATTGGATATCTGCGTAAAGCCGCAGATCAGATAATCCGCCTCTCTCCCCTCTGCTGTCAGGGTAATCTCGTCCCCGATTCTCAGCCCTCTTTCCCTGGCATATTTTGCGCCGATGGCCACTTCATTGTCGAACCTGGGAAAGCGTCCCCGATAGCAGACATCCTGGTTGTTCACCTGGGAGAAATCCTCCGCCATGGTGGCGGTCAGCGCGACCCCGTCCACATGGCGCACCTCCTCGGAATTGTACAGATAGAGCTTCGTGATATCCTCCTCCGCTTCCGCCCTCTCCCGAAGCGCCTCCTCCGCTTCTGCCTTGACATTGATACAGGAATCCGCCGTCTCCCCCACAATCAGATTGATAAAAGGAGCCATGTCCACAATCACATTTTCCACCATCAGCGCCGAGAACACCAAGACCAATGAGAGCACCAGCATCGTGGTGCAGACCGTGACATTCTGTTTCATCCCGGAAGCACAGGTCTTCAGGGCCAGCGCCAGCTGCAAAGGCGCTCCCGTCCGCTCCAGCGGCACATGGTTGCGCTTGAAACTGTGGGTCAGGACGCCCTGGCGCAGGGCGATGATGGGATCGATCTTCCGGATTCTTCCCGCGGACAGCCATACCACAAGGGCCACGGCCCCTACCATGGCGCAGAGGGTAATGGCACAGGACATGGGCAGAAAATGCACCCTGTAGGGAATCCCCGTCTGGGAGATCATCATGTCGTTTACCGCCGGGAACAGGCAATAGGAGAGACCGATGCCCGCCGCGGCAGCCAGAAACACCACCCCCAGGAACTGCAGCAGAAGCCCCGCCACAATCTGTCTGCTCTGATATCCCACAGCTTTTAAGGCCCCCAGATTCTTCATGTTCTCCTGGACATACTGGATCACATTGGAGGAAATCACCACCAGCGTGATCAGTGTCACGATAAACGCCATGACGCTGACTACACCGGCACATATCATCTGGGAGATATAGCGGGAAGAGGATACCAGCTCATAGTTATTGCTGAGCAGCCTGACGGACTGGTATCTGGCGGATGCCTTGTTTTTCAGCGCCGCTTCAAAATCCTCGCTCTCCGCCTTGTCCCGGATCCGCACCGAAATATAAGTGGATGCCGGCGCATATCCCGCTTCTTCCAGCTCCTCATATTTGTCCGCCGTCAGCAGCAGCGCGCTCATGGCGCAATTGTGGGATCCGGCCATGGCGCTGTTCAGGAACCCGCAGACCCTGTAGCGCATCGTATGGTTCCCGATGGTGATTTCGACGTCCTCTCCCACGGCGATTTTCCCATCCGCCCCGTACAGCATGGGAAGATAGATGCCGCTTTTTTCATCCCCTTCCTCCACGATTTCCATTCTGCCCACCGGGCGGTTCAGGGCCGTCTCTTTTTCCATGATCACGAATTCCGTGTCGATCTCTCCTCCGTTGTAGGAGAAGTATCCCTCCATGATCAGGGCATCGTTTTTCGTATACTCCACCACACGCCCGTCCTCCCGAAAGACTTCCTCCAGGAAATCCTCCATTCCGGGGTCTCTGGCGCTGATTCCCAGCGTCACATGGCCATCGTGGAGATTGTCAAAGCAGCGGACGAAGTTGTCTTTGTAGTCCAGGGACAGCATCAGCCCCAGGTTCAGCATGGCGGAAGCCAGCAGGATCAATACGGTGATGGCTGCCGTCTGCCCTTTGGCCCTGCGCAGATTGGACGCCGCTATCAGAATGCTTTTCCTCATGTCTACCACCCCATTTCCCCTAAGAAAGCGGCCAGTTTTTCATGCCGTGCCCTGTCGCCGGATACATATCTGCCCAGGTCGCACTCTCCCAGGATAGCGCCGTCCTTCAGGTACAGGATGCGGTTACCCCGTCTGGCCGAGCGCATGTCGTGGGTGACCATGACCATGCTGACGCCCTGTTCATTGAACCGGCTCAGGGTGTCCAGGACGTCCAGGCCGGTCTTGGAATTCAGGGCTCCCGTGGGCTCGTCGGCAAAGACGATTCGGGGGGAATTGATCAGGGCGCGGACGATGCCCACCCGCTGTGCCTCTCCCCCTGAAAGCTGGGTGGGGAATTTCCCCCAGGATTCTTCCCGGATGTCCACCGCCTTCAGCAGCTCCTTCGCCCGGGCCAGCACTTCCTTTCTGTCCCGGTTCACCAGAAGCCCCGCCGCCAGCACATTGTCCATGACGCTCATGCCGTCGATCAGGTAGATCTGCTGGAACACGAAGCCGCAGGCTCTGCGACGGAAGACAGCCAGCTCATCGGAACTGTAATCGGATATGACTTCCTCTCCACAGGTGATCGTGCCCAGGGTGGGCGTATCCATCCCGGAGAGGGCGTATAAAAGCGTGGATTTCCCCGCGCCGCTGGCTCCCATGATGACGGTGAAATCGCCCTCATAGAGCTGCAGGTCGATGTTTTTCAGCACATGCTGCAGCACGCCGCCGTTTGAAAAGGATTTACTCAGGCCCTCGGTTTTCAGCAGAACTTTCTTCATATATCAGTACCTCCGTTTCGTTTCCGCGTATGCGGCCTTTACAGGTTCCATTTTCCCATTTCAATCCTTAAATGTCTTTACCGAATCCTTAAGGATACCTTAAATTTATCACATTTTAGCCACTTTTTTAATGTCCCGCATTTTGGAGGAAGTCCGTGTTTATGCGTCTTTCAGAATTTTGCCCTCTTCCGTGTGATGCCGCCCTAATTCAGTTCCGCAAGACGCTTCTGAGTCATATCGCGCTTTGCCAGTTCTGTGCCAAGCTTAATTCTGTCAATCCTCATTTTTCTTCTCCTTTTATTAAAATTAATATACAATTTGTATTATAAATAAAGTTTAAGCTTTATCTAAGAGCCTTTTTTAAGTTTTGACTTTACTTTTTTAGATATTCATGCTATTGTAAAATAAAAAAGGAAAAGCTATGAAAGAAGAAATGACCACTGGAGAATTAATAAAACTGGCACGAAAAAAAGCTGGACTTACACAAGCAGAATTGGGAAAAAGATTAAATGTGTCACCTGCAGCTATCAGCCAATTTGAAAAGGCTAGTGCAAATCTTACAAGTGAAACTGTAAAAAAAATAGCAGATGTTTTAGGCGTAGACCCCTTTTCCCTGTATTCTTTCGACATGGCAAGCGAAGCATTGGAAAAGAATATTGATAAAAAAGAAAGCGGTCTTCTTGACAGTTACAGACAGCTTAACGATACAGGCCAGGATAAGGCCATAGAGCAAGTGGAGCTGCTGGCCAAGATACCAGAATACCGCAAGGAAGGATAACTCCACTGCCGAACCGGCAGACCAGGAGAAAGGAAAATTGGTGAGCTCAATCTTGCGCCCTTCCAGGCCAAAGTTGGTCCCGGCAGGGACAGGCCAGAACGTCCCAACTTGAACCGGCTCAATTCTGCGCTGATTGCACCATGACAATATAAAATTCTGAATCTGAAAAATAAGAAATAGCCGTCCCGCTCACTGGCAATGACTGGACGACTATTTCTCGATGTCTAATGTAGTTATTCGCCGGGACGGGTGACTCGCACTCACCTTCCGGCTGTCCTGTTAAACATATTATAGCCCAAACACAAACAACCGTCAAGCACAAAAAGCGGCCCTTGCACCACCAGGAACCGCATGGACACTAACAGGCAGATGCCAGTATAATAGCCCCTCTACAAGGCCTATTATACCATCAATGCACCCGTCTGTACAGGTGTATTTTTATACCCATTTTACAGACAGGAGCGTGATGTATATGGCACTCATACAATGCCCGGAATGTTCTGGCCAGATAAGCGACAAGGCCATCATATGACCCCACTGCGGCTTCCCGGCGAGGGACGGCAGCATCTCCACCAAGGAGCCCAGGAAAGCCCGGAAACGCCGCCCCAACGGCTCCGGCACGGTGGTCAAGCTGTCCGGCAAGCGGAAGAACCTTTACCAGGTCAGGGTCAACACCCGCATCGATGCCGATGGCTACCCGGTCTATGACGTGGCCGGATGCTTCCCTGACCGTGTGTCCGCCGAGATTGCCCTGGCGGAGTACAACAAGGCCCCCTATGACCCGAATGACCGGAAGAAGCTGTTCAGCGAAGTGTTTGCTTCCTGGTACCATTGGAAATAAAAAGTCCCCCTCACTGCCCCAGAAGCAAAGACCAGCTTCCAGAACTGCATGATAGCAGCATACAAGAAATGCCCGCCCTCCACAGCATGGCCATGTGGGACATCTGCACCCAGCACATGCAGAACATCCTCGACCAGGACAGCCTGTCCCATACTATGCTGGAGCACATAAGGAACCTCTTCCGGCAGATGTATAAATATGCCATCCAATATGAGCTTGTGGCAAAGAACTATTCACAGTGCACCAGAATCACCAAGGAAAACGGTGACACCCAGGGACGTTCCGTTCACCAGGAGATTCCTGTTATTGCGAAAGAATACTGTAGTCTACTTGCTAAGAAGGATGACAACCGTCACTCGCAGGCCATTCTCCCCGTTCTCCACCAGGAGCTCCCCTCCCATCTCTTTCAGAAAAAAGTCGGAGATATAGAGACCAAGACCCGCTCCCTCCAGATTCCCGGTATTGCTGCCGCGACGGAATTTTTCTTTCAGAAAGGGCAGTTCCTCCTCTTTCACGCCCCCGCCGTAGTCTTCGATGCAGACGGCCAGGTATCCGTTCTCCCGCCGCAGAGCCACATCTATCTTCCTGTTTTCCGGAAAGGTTCCCGTCTCCTGGAACGCACCTGCCCCCTGGCGCCCACCTGTCCCCTGGAGCCCACCTGTCCCCTGAGGAGCACCTCCGCCGTATTTATAGGAGTTGGCGAAGATATTGTCGAACACCTGCTGCAGACGGAGCCTGTCCGCGTACAACAGGCACTCCGGAATGGGCGGGACCGCCGCATAGTTGAAATAGTCCGCGCTTTCCAGCATAGCAGCCAGTTCGCTGCTCTCCATGTCCACAGGCGCTACGGTAAGCTGCTCCAGCTCCTCCAGCGTGGCTGTGAACAAATTGGAGACCAGGGCGTCTATCTGATCTGCCTTGCGGATGATTTGTCCATAATTCTCCTGAGTCCTTCCTTCGCCGGCCAGGGCCGCTCCCACCTCGGCTGCGGCCTTGATGCTGGCCACCGGCGTCCGGATATCGTGGGAGAGCTTTGCCACTAGTTCCTTTTTCTCAGCGCCCGCTTTGGCTTCTGCCATCCGGGCCTTTTTCAGCTCATCCCGCATAATGTCGAAGCTCTCCGTAAAGGCTCCGAACAGGTTCTCCCTGTCCATGGCAAGGGGAATGTCCAGATTGCCACCGGCGACCCGCCTGGCGAAATCCTTTAATTTCTGAAACGGACTGATGATCACGCGCCTTAAGTAAAGCAGATACCAGAGACAGAGCCCCCATTGTACCAGCACGCTCACCGCCATGGCAACCATCACCGTCCGTTTCCGGGACTCCAGGAGACTTAAGCTGTCATTGAACACTATCAGCCTGCCAGCCACGATTCCCTCCTCCTCTATGTCCAGAATCGTGTCCCTGTGGGCAACCGCCCGATTGATGCTCTCGCTTAAGCCCGCACCTGTCCGGTACAGCACGTCTCCCTCCGCGTCCAGAACCACATAGGACAGATTTGTCCGGTTCTCATGGCTCTCCATCCTGTCCCAGTCAGCCCGCACCGACTGCAGCGCTTCGTTTACCGCCACGGTATCCTGAAAGCTGTCTTCATTCCGCAGCGCAAAGTACAGGAGCAATCCCAGCTGAATCGCCAGGATGAATATTTGGGCGATGATAAAGGTACGTTTTTTCATTCATACGCCTCTCTGCGTGTAATTTCAGGGCTTATCCCCTGTGGAACCTGTACCCGTCTCCCCAGACTGTGAGGATATGTTCCGGGCTTCCGGGTTCCTTTTCGATTGCTTCCCGCAGTCTGCGGATGTGCACATTCAATGTGCCGTCCCCTGTGAACTTGTCCTCCCAGACCTTTTCAAACAATTCCTGTTTGGTCACCACCCTGTCCTCATTCCGCACCAGGTAGGACAACAGGCGGAACTCCAGAGCCGTCAGCTTCACAGGTCTCCCCTCCACTGACACCTGTCTGGTCTCAAAGTCGATTTCCAGTCTGCCGCAGCGGTAGCTCTCCTTTTCCCCACAGGAAGCGCCCTGACGTCCATAACGCTTCAGCACCGCCTGCACCTTGGCCAGCAGCACCCCCAGCGAGTAGGGCTTCTGCACATAGTCGTCCCCTCCGATATGCAGCGCCATAATCTTGTCGTCATCACTGCTCCGGGCGGAGATGAAGAGGATGGGAATCTCCGTCTTTTCCCGGAGCTCTCTGCACAGGGCAAAGCCGCTGCCGTCCCCCAGGTTGATGTCCAGCAGCAGTAGCTGCGCTGAATCCGTCTCAAAAAACTTCCGGCACTGTGCTGCGCTGTAGGCCACTACCGTATTGACGCCGAAGAGATTGAAATACTCCGCCGTGCTGTCCGCCAGCAGCTTTTCGTCATCTATAATCAGACAATCATATTGCATTCTTGATTCCCTTCTCCTAAGACAACCGTCCATTTTATGTCGATTCGCCGTTCCTCAGGCAAGCATGGCCTGCCACCGTTTGGGCATCGTTGGCAAGCATCTATGGCTGCTGTAAAGATGGTCCCAATTTGACTTCGTGTTCCCGATAAGGTCTAAATGCCTACAGAACACAAAAGCGAATTGGGAGTAAAGATAAGACATGGCCGGAAGCAGCACGCACATCACGTTCCATGGCTCGCGGCTACTCCAATGACAGGCAGTGCCGCACCACTTCCCCGATCACCTCCGCCATCCGGAAGAAGCCCAGGTCGTTGGGATGGCAGCCGTCCACCGTGCAGTCATAGCGCCTGTTTCCGTTAAAGAGCTGGAAACCGTCCACATAGAAGACGCGCTCGTCGCCGTTTCTCAGGGCTTCTATGTAGGTCCGGTATATCACGTCCCGGCGTCTCACGCTCTCCAGATCCGCCAGCCGGATATCCGGCTTGGAGATAAAGATGATCGGCGTCTTCGGATTCGACTCCCGATAGCGCCTGTACAGCGCGGGGTGGGTGCGCTCCAGATGCTTCCTGTCCGGCGCATTGTGGTCATAGTCGCAGACGAACACGCTGGCTTCGATGCCGGCCAGATAATCCGCCATCGCGGGCTCTCCCTTTGCGCCCCCCGAAAAGCCCAGGCAGATGAAATCCACATTGTTCTCTCTGGCGATTGCCGAAGGGTAATGGTTGCCCGGCCTGCTGGCGCAGCCCCCCTGGGTGATGGAGGAGCCATAGTACAGAATCGGCTTCCGGGAGCGGTATTTCCTTCCATGCTCCACCTGCGCCTTTTCGTCCAGGCCGATATACAGCTGTGAGATTCCGCTGTACAGAGGAAGATTTATCGTGATTTCGTTCATCCCGGCATTGTAAACATACAGCACGGACTCAAAATCCTCAGGGGATTCCACAGGAGGCACGAAAGTCCCCTTGAACACGTCCGCTTCCCCGTCATAGACATACAGATCCAGGCCGTGGCTGCCGGTCAGGGGCATATGGGGCATGAAGCACTGTCCTGTGAGCTTTGCCTTCACCGCCACATAGGGGGAATCCGTCCGGAAACGGATGCGCCCTCCCGCTGTGTGGGCGCTCAAATCCAGGACTCCCTGGCTCACCTGCTCCGCTGTTTCTTCTGGCATGCGCCTGTAGACGCCCGTCTCCCTGGGCTGGTACAATCCGTAGATGTCAAAAGGCTCCTCCAGGGCATTCCGGTATCTCAGGCCCTTGATGTCCAGCCTGGTTTCCACTGCGAGATTGCGGTCGATTTCTCCTATTTTCATTTTGCATTCCCTTTCTGCCGTATCGGCTGTTCCCTTCTCCAGATAAGGACTTTTCTGAGCAAGGACATTCTACCACAAAACGAATCTGGTGTAAAATCTTATGTTTCGCAATGTCGCAATCAATATACGATGAATAAAGAATCATTAAATGCAGAGGGAGCCATCGGATGCATCTGCGTCAAAAAGGTTACATCCCGTTCCTCCTTGGCAGCAGCACTGTCAAAAGTGACTCTCAGATTCGGGATGCTGGACTTTAAATAAGCATTCCATAATTTCAGATTGTTGTTGGAATTTACAATTTCAACTTTTTTCATGTGCTCCAACAGCATCTGACGCTTATCTGCGGACAATCTCAGGCTCTTGATATCGCCTTTCCCTCTGATATACTCGCCCTCCCCCTGTCCAGAAGGAATCGCTGCCGCATTTCAAAGCGCACTTCATCAGCCACATTGCCATCCACCTGTTCTACACGTATTCCCCGGGATGCCAGCTTTTCTTTCAGATATCGCAATGTATGCCTGAATGAGCTGAAGATAATGACTCGGTTATTGTCTTCTTTCTGCTTTACCTGAATAATCTGAAGCAGTTTCTCAAACTTGGGGTCTTCTCCCGTAAGCTTTTTAGATAAATCTGCTATCTCATCAGCCAGTTCAAACAGCGAATTTTCGAACTCTTCATTCATTTCAAAATCATACTCGTAAAGCTCCCCGTCCTCCTGAATCTGACTAAGCCTTTTTGCTACAATGTCATCCATGAACGGGGCTAATCCGTGGATGCAGCTGGATGCCTGGCGCATGATAGTACACATCATAAAACGGACACTGCGGCTGCCATGCAGTCTGGTCAATGCGGCCGTCTCAAACTCTATCAAGGCATCATATAGAGCTTGCTGCATGGAATGAAAGGGAACCTTGACCGTCTGGGTTCTCCGAATACAGAAATCCTCAATATCCCGGTGCCTGGTTCTGTTTATGATTCCATGAAAGGAATGCAAACATTCAGTTGAAACATAAATGTATTCATTTTGCTGATGATATAGGCAGTATTCATCTTTTGTTCCCCCAATCCTATGTTTCGTCATAGCAAGCATTCTACTCTATACACAAATGAAGCTATGTTGTCCTTAAACTCCTTTGCACTATTGCCCGCCAGATTCATATATGAGCCATAGATTTTATGCAGAAAGAATTTTTCATCATTAAATCGTAGTGCAGTATTGCTTCTGTTCTCATTCCCCGGATAACAAAGAATAATCTTTTTGCATGAAAGCATCTGACCGTAAAAAGCCATTTGATATATGTCATCATTGTGGAATGGAAGTGACGTTTTATTCTTCATATCCAAAATAGCTCGTGCTGTTTGTCGCCCATTTTTGTCAACATAATCGTAGAGCAAATCCGGAAGATATGATCTTTCAAAATACTCATCTCCTCGATAGCAAAAGGCAAAACTCCTTGAGGAAGTCCAATATGAAAATTTCCCAAGGTTTGAATACTCCATCAATACTTTCTTGATAAAATCCTCAAATACTCTATCGAAATTGATCAGTAGGCTCTCACCAGATGAAGACTCTCCATCTGTTGACAATGTAAGGTCGTTTAAAATCATATAGGCGAGAGAGACCGCTTTTTTACAATAAGCAGTATTTTTATTAAACCCGATATCATCAGGAATATTTGTATAGTCCACGTTTCCAAACTGACGGATAATATATGCGATATCCGAGTTTTGAACGTGGGATTCGATTTTCTTTGCCGCAGCTAAAAGCAATCTGTTTATAGGAATATCTCGTGTAAGGTCATCATACACACACCTGAAAGCATCCCTTCTTCGCATCATAATATTCAAAGAAGTAGGGACTACTTGTAGATTCCCCTTGATAAAACTAAGGTCTTCTTCTTTCTCGCTATACTCTACAGGCAGGCCCTTATGTACGACTGACAGCATCTCTTGAATGAACATTGCTATCAAGTCGACATCATTGCCCGTCTCCACATCATACATAGGCGTATCCAAATCTGAATACTGAGCAGAGTATAAGAAGAAATACACCCTCAGAATGTGACTGATTGTTATTCCAGGATGTTTTGGCTTTATTATGATTTTACGATCAGGCAAGCCGATATAGCCTATATACTGCTGTGGGAGTTTAATGATGCCTTGTTTTGTATCAAGGCAGTCCCATGACATACCCCTTTTCGACAATATTCCCTGAATAATAGGTATCTCATAAGGATATAGGCTTAGCAGTCCGCCTTGATCAAGTGTTATTGACTGCATTTGCATATGACCACCCTCACTCCAATAGCTGTGCCTTCAGCTCCTCTATAAATTCCTCCTCATCACTAATTCGCCCCACCAATTTATCGCCGAGAATATTCTGCAAATAGCGTTTATTCCCGTAGGTATATTCTTCAATAATCGGTATCACATAGTAATTGAAAAGCCTTTTAAGAATGTGTGGTGTCCATTTGATTTTTCCGTTTGCTTCATCTCTTGCCCATTTCGGCAAAAAGTATGATTGACCAAGTAAAAAATCGGCATCGCCTAAAACGCTATACAGTTTTTCGTTAATCCCATCCATAACTTTGCCGACTTTAATATCGCCAAGTTGAGAATAATCCGATTCAAAATCAACAACCTCACTATTCGGATAGAAATCAACAAATGCGAATCGTCTCCGTATAGCGTAGTCTACAAGAGCAATGCTCCTATCGGCAGAATTCATTGTGGCAAGAATGTAAACATTCTCTGGAATTCTAAACTCCGTAATTGTTGTTCCATCTTTGGAAGATAATGCTGTCGGCAATTGAACCGAATACTCCCTGTCTAAAGCAAGAATAGTTTCGCCGAATATTTTAGATACATTACCACGGTTTATCTCATCTATCATGAAAAGATATTTTTGATTACTGTTTTCAGCTTTTCCCGCCTCATAACAGAACTCAAGAAATACACCTGCCTTGGGATGTACCACGCCATTCTCATCAAATGTGCTACCACCGATAAACTGCTCATATGTCAGATTCGGATGAAACTGAATCAAATAGCTATGGTCGAAGACCAGTTTTACCTTGTTGGATATATGAGATTTTCCAGTTCCCGGAGGTCCTGACAATACCACCTGTCTCGTATCAAGCAGTAGCTCCGATAACTCTTCTTCCGTAATATTATCGCCATGAGGAGCAGCCAAATTCGTTACTTCCTCCCTGGTGACACTGATATCAGAAAGCATATATGACACTGGTGCTGTAAGCGGAGAAACCTCTGGTGTCGCATTGGTTTCATACGCAAACTTCGAGCGTATCTCTTCACCAGTTATTCCAGTTTGACTGTATTTTATAATTCCATCTGTCGTATCAAACATTGTTGACAGCTCATCTGCCGTAATGTTCAAATCCTCAATTAGCTTCTTGGTACAAATACGGGTAAAAGTCTCAAAATTATCTGCCGTCAAGTTTTCAGTCCACTCATCATCTACATCAAATGCGTAAAAACGGAAATACCAAGCAGCAAGCTTCTGCAAGGATATTCTATGCCCTTTCAAAAAATCAGAGTACAGCATATCGACATAATTTGGAGCGAACTTGTACTTTGAACCGTCAAGCTCGTCTTTTCTAAGATACTTGCCATCGTCAATGAGCGTGTTATCCATTGTATCCTTCACACGGCCAATGACCTGCTTAAACTCTGTCCCGCCATTATAATAAGTGGTCTTTTTAATTGTACGATCCATCGAAAATGGGAAAAGCGATACATACTTACCGCCATTTTCCTGCTTTGCATCGAACAGCGCACATAAATCGTAAAGATATCGTGTTAGTCGTCCCTTTTGCGCTCCTGTAGCATCATAAGTTTGATACTCACGGCTGTTGAACTTGTTTGCCTTGAACAAGAAAAAGAGCCCTATCTGCTCCGGCGATGTGTACTCTTGCGAAATGAAAAAATCAATCGAATCCTTAACGCATACAGGATCAACATATACTGTTGCCATTATTCTTCCTCCTTCTTAAACGCTTGCTCATATATAGCATTTGCAATTACTTCCGCCAGGTGACAGGGAACTGCATTCCCAATCACCTTGTACATTGCCACAATGTCTTTAAGTGAATCATCAATAAAAATAAAGTCATCCGGGAACGTCTGTATTCTCGCAATTTCCCTAATGGTATATCTTCTGTTATTCGTAGGATGAGTGATTCCGCAGTTTTCCGGTTGTGCAGATGCAGTTATAGTCCCATTTATTTCATCCCTGCTAAAGCGCCTATAAAAGTTCGGTGCATGATAGCGTTTCATGTCATCGCGGATTCTTTGGAACCGTGGTGAAAGCTTTTCATAAGGAATGCTTTTCCATGAGCCTCCTTCAGGAATCATCTCAATCATCGCCTGTGCCTGTGGTGAATACGGCCAGTATGTTTGATTTGGAACCTCAGCGGGAACATCAAGTATATGACGCAAAGTTAAGCCGCTCTTATCCTCTTGTACCGGAGGGAACTCGAAAGTTTTCTGCAAATCCTCACGGAGCCCAATAAGGATCATTCTTTCCCTGTTTTGAGGAACTCCATAGTCCGATGCATTTACAACTTTATAGTTAACTCTATAACCGAGTTTTCCCAAGTCATTCTTGATGACTTCTATGAGCCGCTTTCCACTCTGATGCTTTGAAGACAACAACCCTTTGACATTTTCAAACAGAACCGCCTTTGGCTTTTTATGTTCAATAATGCGCAGGCACTCCAAATATAATTCTCCACGAGAGTCATAAACTCCTCGTCTATTACCCGCATTGGAAAAAGGCTGACAAGGAAAACCTGCTGTAATAATGTCACAATCAGGTATATCCTCCACAGGAACTTTTGTTATATCTCGACCATCTATTTCTCCGAGATTGCGTTTAAAAACAGCCTGAGCATCTGCATCAAAATCGTTAGCCCACACTCGCTGATATCCAGCATTCTCAAACCCTTTGTCCATTCCACCACATCCAGAGAATAGCGATACTAATCTCGGTGGATTTAATCTGTGCATTGTTTCTACTTCCTTTTTTGATATTGTTATTTGACCATCTGGAGCGGATTTAGGCGGAAGCCCAACAATCTCAACCACGCTGTCAAAGCCGCATTGTAATGCCTCACATATTTTCAGCAGAGTTGCCATGCTAATATTTTGATCTTTTCCCATATTAGCAATTGCATTTGTTGTAAGTTTCGCCTTAATCCTAAGGTCCTCTTTGGACATACCTTTTTCTAAAAGAGTGTGCCATAGTGGCTTATAGCTTATTTGCATTAAATTACTCTCCTGTCTGATTCTGCTCCTTTTCTGTCTTATGATTGCTTGCTTAAATAGCATACTACGAACCTTGAGAAAAATCAAGATAATCTGTAGGTTTTATAATCCGTATATTTTCCATTCGTATTTACGGAATAGCCCACACACCTTTAACGATAGCTTTTTAATCGTTACAGAGTACGGTGGGAAAACAGAGCGTTTTCCACCTTGGTTCCCACCCCAGCTGCGCTGCCGAAACACCGGAAATAAAGAAACCGCCCAAAACTGGCGGTTTTACGGCATTTTCGAGGGTATGTGATTGCAGCAATCTCAGCGTGGTTTTGTCGATGCAATTAATATCCTTGGGTTCCAGCCCCGCAAAATCTTTCCTGATTTCTACCAATTTCTGCTGAACCTCTTCCTCCAGAATAAATCTTCGCCGGAACCCAAAGCATCCGCATAGCCAAGATTTACAAAACATTTCGCCAGTATAGGATTTTTAGGATACGGCCCTTGTCTACTACAAATCAGTATAACATACCTCTAATAGACTATCAAAACAAAATTACCAATTTTCCAAAATATATAACGAGCTACCCGGCACCCCCAAAGCAGTCTGCCAAAAAGGCAAGCCCCCATGTCAAAGCCCCGGTCCGCGCAATCTCCGCAGACCGGGGCCATCTCTATGCGTCATATTCTGAATCACAGCACAATGAAGGAGCGGAATATCGCCCTCCTCCGATTCCCGCTTTGAGAAACCCAAAGGCAAATCGGCTGTTTCAATAATGATATTTCCCCCGCATCCCAATCAGGAACAGCGCCGTCACCACCGCGGCCATCAGCTCCGCCGCCACGATGGAGATCCAGATGCCGTCAATCCCCCAAATCAGCGGAAACACCAGCACAGCGGCCACCTGGAACACCAGCGTCCGCAGGAAAGAGATCAGCGCCGACACCAGCCCGTTCCCTAGGGCTGTGAAAAAAGAGGAGCCATAGACGGCAACCCCCGCAAAAAGGAACGAAAAAGAGTATATCAGGAATCCCTTCAGCGTCAACTCCAAAAGCCCCTGGTCATACCCCACGAAAATCAGCGAAAGGGGCCTGGCCAGCCCCTCCGCCAGCGCCAGCATGCCCAGAGAAAAGGCGCCGATCAGCACAAGGCTCTTCTTCAGCAGCCCTTTCAGCTCCTGCCAGTTCCCAGCGCCGTAATGATAGCCTGTCACCGGGGCCACGCCCACGGAATAGCCGATGAACGCCGCCAGGAAAATCATGTTCACATACATCAGCACCCCGTAAGCCGCCACGCCGTCCTGGCCGGAATATTTCATCAGCTGGACATTATAGAGCATGCTCACCAGGGACATGGAGATATTGGACATCAGTTCCGAGGAACCGTTGACACAGGCCTTGAGCAGAGCGCCGCCATCGAACTTCGTCCCGGTGAGCCGCAGCAGGCTGGTATTGGGCCGGGCGAAATAGAACAGCGGTGCCGCCCCGCCTACCGCTTGGCTGAGCGCCGTGGCAGCCGCGGCTCCAGCCAGCCCCCAGCGCAGCACCCCCACGAACAGGGCGTCCAGCGCCATGTTGGTCACACCAGCCGCCACCGTGACCGCCAGCCCCAGCTGCGGCTTCTCCGCTGCCACGAAGAAGCTCTGGAACTCATACTGCAGGATGAAAGCCGGGATGGAAACCAAAATAATGCGCCCGTAAAGCACGCAGTCCTCCAGCATGGTCCCCTCCGCCCCCAGCAGGGCCGCCACCGGGCGGATGAACAGAATGCCCAGCGCCGCTATGACGATGCCACAGACCGCGGACACATAGACGAACAACGAGAACAGCCGGTTCGCCCTGTCCCGGTCTCCCGCTCCCATGGTAATGGAGATGATAGCACTGCCGCCAGTGCCGAACATAAAGCCCACGGCCCCCAGAATCATCAAAAAAGGAAAGATGAAATTCGCCGCCGCAAAAGATGTCTTCCCCACAAAGTTCGATATGAAGAAACCGTCCACCACACCGTAGATTGATGTAAAAATCATCATTACAATGGACGGGAACGTGAAACGCAGCAGCTTTTTATAGTCAAAATGATCGGATAATTGTATCTTCATGGCAATTCTCCTATTCCAGTTCCGCTTCTGCTCCTCCCAGCACCCGGACATGGGCTGGTGCTGTACGGAGCAGACGCTGTTTTAAACTTTTTATCATTCCGCATCCGGCACGGGACCGGTCTCTCTGGGCTCCAGCTCCCGCACCTTTGCCCGGAAAGAATCCAGGTACCGCCTGGTCAGTTCCAGATACTGCTCCAGCTCCTGCCTGGACCAGGAATCCAGGATGCCGTTCTCAATTTCAATCAGCTTTACCACTGTCTCCTCCGCGAGCTTCCTTCCCTGCTCCGTCAGGCAGACACGTTTCTTCCGCCTGCCGGAGGCTTCCAGATAGACGATTCCCTCCGCTTCCAGCTTGCGCAGGGCGGAATTGATGGTCTGCTTGCTGATGCCGGACAGCCTGCAGATATCGCCGATCTGGCAGCCTTCCCCGTTGTTGCAGATGGTGTAGAGCACCTGCACGGTACTGTCAGACAGACCCAGCTTCTGTGCGGCTTCATGATAGGCGGCATTGGTCTCACTGATCAGATAGTTGAACCGCTTCATCTCCGCTGTGGTATAACCTTTCATAAGGGACCTCCTTTGCCTGCATTTCCGCAAGTACGATTTCGTACCTATATCCCGTGTACGATTTGATATTATAGTACGATTTCATACTATTGTCAAGAGGGGATTCCGCTGTCCATTTTTGACTTTTTGGGCTTTGAGGGCTTTGGGGTCTTGGGGTCTTGGACTTTTGAGCCTTGGGGCTTTGGGACTTTGGGGGCTTGGGACTTTGGGGGCTTGGGCGGACAGTCAAAACCGGCCGCCGCAGAAATCATGATTCCTGCAACGACCGGTTCCTTTCCGGTTTTACGGTTTTCGGTTTTACGGCTTTCGCTTTTCGCTTTTTGATTTTCGCGTATTATATTTTACATTTTTACGACTACCTGTTCCAGAGTCCTTTTCTCCGGCAGATATAGCCCGGGCCTTCCCACGCAAAGTCCATACACCGCTTCCGCAGTTCGCGCGGCATCTCCATGTTATGGCCTATACTGCTCCGAGATGCTTTTAATCTGTCCCTCCTCCAGCTCGATGACCCAGAGGACCGGGAATTCCATTTCCGTCAGGTAGGAGGCGAACTCCTGCGGGGTCAGCTCCAAGACCGGATCATGGTGGTTCTCCAGGACGGAGTAGGTGCAGTCTCCGCTGATCGGATATGTGATGTCCTCCCCTTCCGCATCCACCACTTCAAACCCCGCATCCTCATCATACTCCGGCTTCCAGTACTGGCTGCCCGGCGTGGCCCAAATCTGCCAGTCAACGATAGCAGCATCGCCGTCGAAGCCGGAGAGATACCCATATATCTGTCCGTTTTGAGGAATCTCCGTCGCAGCATCAGACAAATCTGCGCCGGGCGCGGCCATGCCGGGCGCGGCCGCGCCAGACCCTGTGCTGGACAGAAGATCATCCGACTCCCCTTGACCATTTCCCTCGGCACCTTCCACAGAGCCATCCGGATTTTCCTGTCTGCCTGATGTCTCCTCCATCGTCCCGCTTCCCAGGGAACAGCCCACCAAGGTGCCCAGCACTACTGTCAGGGCCACCGTACATGCCAGCACAGCGGCTCCGCTTTTCTTCCCTCTGCCCTGTAAAATATTCCGAAAACGTTTTTTCATAATCTGTGTCCCTCCATAAAAACTTGTCGACAGCGAAGTCCCCTTTCTGCACTGCTCCTGAAACGAAGCGAACAGGGATTCCGTGTACGCTTTCTTCACTGCATACCCCTCGCCCTGGGTGACCCGCTCGTCACAGGACAGCTCCATGTCAATCACCGCCTCCCTCTGCATCAACCACATCAGCGGATTGAACCAATGGACTGCATTCGCTGTCATAAAAAGCAGTTTCTTGTATACATCTCTGCGCTTTAAATGAATCATCTCATGCTTCAGGATGAAATGCAGCTTCTCCGGGTCATACTGCCGGTTGGGCAGAACCAGTACTGGCGTAAAGAATCCCATAATCATAGGGCTGCCCGCCTGGGGATATTCCACCGCGCACACTGCGGATTTGATCCGCAATTCCCGTTTCAGCCCGGATATCTGGCTTAAAATGTAGGAATCCCTTATGATAGTCCCCCCTTTCATCACCTGGCTGCTATAGTGCAGATAGCTGAAACAATGTACCCCTATAATCAGCAGGCAGCCCACCGCCCAGAGAAACGCTGCCACATCCAGCAATGTGACGCTGATATCGCCTTTCCCGGCCTGTAGGACAATGGGGGCCGTCATCTCTGCTGGAATCTCCACCACGATTCCTCTGGGCGGCGCACCCTCTCCGGGCAGACCGTCTGCCACATGTCCCGCGCCATTGTCCAGAATCCCCTCAGAAACCGGCTCCTTCCTCTGGAGCCATGTATCCAGGGCATTTCTCACGTCCATCCCATGAAAAGGAATGACCAGCCGCAGAGCCAGGAAAATCCAGACCCAATATTTCCACCTGGCGGCATACCGCTTGTTCAGGAGCGGCGTCAGCAGCATCAATGCGGCCACCACCAGACTGCACGACAGGGAAATCTCAAATACCGCAAGAAACACATTCGTCATCTCTCATTCCTCCTCTCCCCTGTCTGCGTGCTCCGCTTCCATCTCATCCAGAAATTCCCTCAGCTCCTTCACATCTGAGCGCTCAATCGCCTTATTGCTGTACAGCGTGGCTATCATGTTCTGTATGGAGTTGTTGTACAGCTTCTCCAGAAAGCTCTTGCTCGCTCCGGTCTTATACGAATCCTCCGAGATGACTGCTGTGTACAGGTTGCTTCCCGTGGAACGGTCACAATGGACAAAACCCTTCTCAGCCAATCTGGCCAGGGAAGTCATCAGCGTGGACAGCTGCCATTTCCTCCGCTCCTGTAGTTCCTTTAAGATATAATTGGAATTGACTGGCCTCTCACAGCTCCAGATTACTTGCATGATTTCCAGTTCCGCTTCTCCCAGCTTCTTCAAGGCATCTCCCATATCCTGTCCCTCCTTCGTTATACGTCTGTATAACATATTATACGGACGTATAATCACTTTGTCAACTATAAATTCAACTTTTTTTCAAAAAAATGTAAGAAAAACGCGCAGAGATAATCTGCACGCTTTCCCAATAATCCATGGACTTCTTTCCTGTCAACAACACATATCAATTTATTCTGCTTAACAGTTATAGTAAGGAATTGTCTACAAATAACTGATGCGAGTTGATAGCCGTTTTCCTTGTATTTCCGGGCTTTCTCCTAAACAAGTTGCATCAGTTATTTTCCGACAATTCCTAAGGAATTGTCTACAAATAACTGATGCGAGTTGATAGCCGTTTTCGTTGTATTTCTGGGCTTTCTCCTAAACAAGTTGCATCAGTTATTTTCCGACAATTCCTAAAGATATTAAAGTCGTTTACTATAAAATTTCCGAATAACCCAACCACATAACGCCGGCCCTATATGATTAACTCCCTTTTCGGATTTGTGTACCCGGTAAAAATAGGCTTGTAAATATACATTTTAAGTGTATAATAGGACATTCGGTGTATATATTATGGTTTCAAATGAATAAAGCCGGTTCCAAATTAGTGTTATGGAGCAGCGGGAACACTTTTCCGAAAAGGGAGATGATTATCTAGTGCCATGCGGTAAATCCTGGCGTTATGCAGTATATCAATAATACTTGTCCAGCGTCTTCTGCACCGCCCTGCTCCAGCGCACCAGGTTGTCCAGCTTGCCGGACACGGTGCTGATGTCCTTCAGCACGAGCTCATAGGGACAGTTGTTCTTCCGGCAGGCCAGGATGGTCTTCTCCGTCTCCCTGGCCACCTCGTCCTCGTCCGTGGAGATGGCCACCAGCGCCGGATTGGGCTTGCGGGCCGCCACGAATCTGCTCCCCAGCTGCTCCGCGCAGCGCTCCACATCGGACCAGGGGCTGACGCCCAGTTTGCGCATATTGGGAATCTGAATCAGGTAAGGGATACGGCTGTCCAGCGGCTCGCAGCAGCCGTAATACACCAGGCCGCAGCGCTCCATCAGCGGACGCATATAGTCAAGCTCGAACTCCACGAACATCTGCGGGGACACCGTGTTCAGCATCTGGGCCATCCCCCGGAACCACACGTCCTTCAGCCGCGTCTTCCCCTCATAGTCCTTCCCGGGAAGCTCCGAGGTATACGCGGGCGTACAGTGCAGCAGGGACGGATGGGCCTCCAGGAGATTCCACTGCTCCAGCTGCTCCAGATACCGCATATGCCAGTCCGCGAACTTCCTGACAATCGCATGGATGAACTCCGGCCTGTCCATCATGTCATACAGCACAGTCTCCACGCCCCGGAACCGCGGAATCTGATCCCAGTAGGCGCAGTAAATGGTGGTGCCCACCACCTTCGCCGGAAGCACCTCCCCCAGCACCTCCTGGACAAGCTGGAGATTCTTCCCCGTCTGCTCCTCATTCAACGTCACCACCGGCGGCTTTATCTTCTCCAGATCCTCCTCCGTGGCAAGCACGTCCAGATATTGATGGGACACGATATTGTTCTTCTCATCGGTCTTTACGATATTCTCCTGAATCTCTATGCCCAATCCGGTACTGGAGAAACTCTTGCCCACCGGATAAAAAGGCTCCGCCACCATATCCACCTGGAAATGCTCCCACTGGAACAGCCTGCGGCGGAAATATTCTTCCATCCCCCGGAGAAAAGGGTCTTCGCAGACCAGGGCCATCTCCGGGTACGATGCAAACTCGTGCCACGGAACCTCATCAATCAGAACCGCGGGCCGCAGGCCGGTCTTCAAGTCATTGGTATCCGACATCCGCTGTCTGCGCTCTTCGTTCTTCTCGTCCGCCGCGATCTCCCGGTATTTCCTGGCCAGTTCCCGCACTATGTCTACATCCTTATGGCTCATACCTTACCCTCCTGGCTTTCGCCGAATTTTCCTGAATTTCCTGAATTTGTTTTGCTTTTGCCCCATGGCTGGCCGGCTCCCCTTTCCGGCACCCGCCCTGGATATCTATAAAACGTATATTTCTATTCGTCAAACTGCTTTCCCCTTCCACTTCCCTCTCTTATAGAAGAAGAATGTGATCACCGCCCCGATCACCCAGGAGCACAACAGGGAGATGAAGATGCACTCCTGTCTTCCCCCCGGGAACGCCTCAGACCTGGTCAGGAACGCAATCCCATAGGCCACGGGCACACGGATGAAAATCGTGGTGACGATGGAGATCCACATGGGCGTCACCGTATCCCCCGCGCCGCGCATGACGCCGGACAGGCTCTGGGTCACCGCCATGGCCACATAGCCCACCGCCAGGATCCCCATCATCTCCCGGCTCAAATCCACCAGTTCCGGGGTCTTCGTGAAGATTCCCATCAGGGATTTCCCGAACAGCAGAATCAGGGACGTGAGAACGGCAGACACGCCCATGGCGATCCAGGTTCCCTGTTTCGCGCCTTTTTCCACCCTGTCATGCATCTTCGCCCCCACGTTCTGTCCTGCATATGTAGTCATGGCCGTGCCGAAGGAAAAGTTCGGCATCATGGCAAAGCCGTCCACGCGCATGACGATGACATTGGCGGCAATGAACATTTCCCCGAAGCTGTTGGTCAGGGACTGCACCACAATCATAGCCATGGAGAAAATGGCCTGGGTGATGCCGGATGGGAGCCCCAGCTGGACAATCTTCAAGGCATGGTACCTCTCCAGCTTCAGATACTGCGGCTTCATGTCGAACAGATCCACCATCTTCCGCAGGCGCAGAAAACACAGCACCGCGGAGATCAGCTGGGCGATGACCGTGGCCAGGGCCACGCCGCTGACACCCATTTCCAGCTTCGCCACGAACACCACATCCAGAATGATGTTGACCACCGTGGACACCAGCAGATAGGCAAGGGCGGACATGGAGTCCCCCAGGCCCCGCAGAATGCCGCTCAGTATGTTATAGAACGCCAGACCCGCGGAGCCGATGAACAGAATCAGCAAGTAGGACTGGCACCAGTCGATGATGGACTCCGGCGTGTCCAGAAGCTCCAGCAGCGGCCTGGACACCAAAGAGGCCACCACCATCACGAGCACCGTAGCTATGGCCGTGAGCGTGATACAGTTCCCGATGGTGACCGACAGCTTCTCCCGCTCCTTTGCGCCGAAGTATTGGGACACGATGATGCCCGCGCCCACGCTGATCCCCACGAACAGCACCAGCAGCAGGTTCAGAATCGGCCCGGCGCTGCCCACAGCCGCCAGGGCATTGTCACCCACATAGTTTCCCACCACTACGCTGTCCACCGTATTGTAGAGCTGCTGGGCGATGTTCCCCACCAGCATGGGCACCGTGAAGAACACGATTTTCTTCCAGGGCGCCCCTTCCGTCATGTCCACAGGTTCAAAGAACTTTTTCAACATTTCCATAATCATCCACCTTTTTTAACGTTTTACGACTCATTATACACTATCCTCCCCATCCTGTCACTTGTCTCTTTGTGCCAAAAGAAGGGGGCCATTTCCATCTGATCCTATGGATTTTGGTCACGGTAGGCTTCGGCGGATGTGCTGCTCCTGTGAAAACTGCCCTGTTTCCGTCAGGCTGCTGCCTGTCAATAGGTATTGCTGTTGTCCACCACTACCTGGGACTCCTTCTTCACGATGGTGGAAGTCCTGATTTTCTCCTGGAGCAGCTCATAGAACCTGTCATCGGGGAAATCCTTCACGTCCACCGTCTCCCCGGTCCAGGCGCTCAGGTGGATGGCGTTGGAGATGGTCAGGCCGCACAGCCCCTCCTCCCCCCTGGCCAGAAGTTCCGTCCCCCTTAAGACCGCGGAGGCAAAATTCTTCAGAATGCCCACATGCTGCTCCCCGCCCGAAAAGTCCGCGGGAATGGTGCACTCCCAGCACTCCGGCTTCCCGAAAGGAGCCGTATTGACCTTGTTGAACTCCCGTTCCGGCATGACATTGCGGTAGAAGAGAATCCTATTGCCCTCCACCACCACCTTGCCCATGTCACAGGCAATCTCCAGGCGGTTGGTCCCCGGGGCTTCGCCTGTGGAAGTGATATACTCTCCCGTAGTGCCGTTATCGTATTCGAAATAAGCCATCACATCGTCTTCGACTTCGATATTGTAGTACTTCCCGAAACTGGCCTTGGCGAAGATTCTGTCCGGCATGCCGAACATCCACTGCCACAGATCCAGCTGGTGAGGATTCTGGTTGATCAGAGCGCCGCCGCCCTCCGTCTTCCAGGCGGAGCGCCAGGTGCTGCTGTCATGATACGCCTGGGGCCTGTACCAGTCCGTGATGATCCATGTGATTCTCTTGATGCGGCCGAACTCGCCTTCCTGGACCATCTTCCGCAGCTTCTGGTACACCGGGTTCGTCCGCTGGTTGTACATGATGCCGAACAGCTTGTCGGAAGCGGCCGCGGCGGCATTCATCTCCTTCACCTGTCTGGTGTACACCCCCGCGGGCTTCTCCGTGATCACATGGAGACCATGCTTGAATGCTTCGATGGCCAGTGCCGGATGCTCATAATGGGGTGTCGCGATGATGACCACGTCGCAGCAGCCGCTCTCGAACAGTTTCTTAGCATCCGCAAAGACCGGAACCTGCGGATACAGCCTCTTGGCCTCCTCCTGCCTGGCCGGGGCGATATCGCAGATCGCGCCCAGCTCCATCTCGGGCACCCTGCCCCCCATTACATTGCCGGCATGTCCTGTCCCCATGTTGCCGAAACCAATGACGCCCAATTTCAGTTTCTCCATCTTATTTTTCCTCGCTTTCTTTACAAATATTTTCTCGGCATCTCCAGGCTGCTGGTCATGCAGCTTTCCTGAAATCGCTTTGGGCGATTCCTCCGCTTTTCCTGATACCTTTTAGTCTCAATGCCGGATTCTGCTTCTTGAAATTCTGAGAGAACATTACTGCATTCCTGTGATTATACTCTTTCTTTTTTCGCTTCTCTTTCCGTTTTATTGGATTTCTTGCCTCGGTTTTCCGTTTCTCTTGCCTTGGCTTTCCGTTTCTCTTGCCTTGGCTTTCCGTTTCTCTTGCCTTGGCTTTCCGTTTCTCTTGCCTTGGCTTTCCGGTTCTCTTGCCTTGGCTTTCCGGTTCTCAAACCTCAGGACGCTTACAGAATGCGCTCCAGAATCCCCTCCAGCGCCTGGAACGCAAGGGTGAAAGTCCCCTCGCCGCCGGGAGGAAGGTTCAGCATCTTGTCGTCCAGCTCCAGGTCTTTCAGCCCGTCAAAGCTCCCCAGATGGGGCTCCAGGCTCAAAAATCCGTCATATCCTGTCTCCAGCAGAGACCGCAGGATACGTTCCACGTTTCCGTCCCCCACCCCCGCAGGCACCACTCTGCCGTCCGCCAGCAAAGCGTCCTTGATATGTAAATAGGCGATATGCCCTTTCAGCTTCTCAAAGGCTTCCCAGGTATCCTGGCCGCACTGCACGAAGTTAGCCGGGTCGAACACCGCGCGGAAATGCCCGCAGCCCAATTCTTCCATCAAATCCGCACAGCGCTCCGCGGTATCCCCATAGATATCCTTCTCATTCTCATGGAGCAGCACCACGTCCCGCTCCGCCGCGTACGCAATCATCCGGCCCAGACGAGACAGCACCTCCGCCCGCTCCCCCTCCGTCCACTCCGCGCCGCCCTCATGGTAAAAGCTGAACATCCGGATATATTTCGCCCCCAGCTGCCCGGCAATCTCCACCACTCTCTGGAACTGCCGGAAATGCCCTTCAAAGTCCTCCTCCAGCTTCACCTTCCCGATGGGGGAGCCGATGGAAGAAGCCTTGATGCCGCAGGCCTTCATCTTGCCCTTCAGGCGCTCCACTTCCTCATCCGTAAGATTCGCAATGTTCTTCCCATCGATGCCCCTGGGCTCAAAATAACCGATGCCCAGCTTCCCCAATACCCGGAACTGGGTGTCCACGTCCCCCGCGATTTCATCCGCAAAGCCGCTGATCAATGCATATTTCATAGCCTGTCGTCCTCCTTTGATTTCATGCCTCTCCAGGCCATTTCCGGGCCCGGCAGTCATTCCCCACGGCATGCCTTCATTCTGCTGCCGCTTCCCCTGTCATCTTATCATAGTATATCTTTTTTACAATTAACATATTATTTATTGCGAAAAACATTGCGTTTCTTGCTGCCTTAGGATACACTATAGACAGAATCTTCCGGAAAGTACGAAACAGAAAGAGAGGTCTGCCATGGATTGTCATTATTCCATCTCCGAATCCTATACCCAGGCTCCCACCAACGCCAACTTCGAACTCCATAACCACAGCGACTATGAGATTTTCCTGTTTCTGGAGGGGGACGCCCAATATGTGGTGGAGGACAATATCTACACTTTGGAGCCGGGGAACCTGATCATCGTGCGCAAGCATGAGCTGCACCGAATCTATCATAACAGCTGTAAGCCCTACCGGCGCATGATTCTGATGGTGTCCCCGGATTTTTTCCAGCAAAATGCCTGTGCCGGTTACGAAGCGCAGTTTCTGAACGCTCCCCTGGGCACAGGCCATAAGATTTCCGCGGACAATGTACGTTCCAGCGGCCTATATGATGCTTTTATGCGGTATAAAAAGTATTCGAATGACTATGTTTTGTCTTCCGATGCCCCTGTCCTGAAATCCCTGGTGGTGGAAATCCTGTACCTGATCAGCCAGATTCGGGATTTCTCCTCCTCGGACATCTCCATGGGGCCTATCAAATCCGTCATCCTGTACCTGAACAACCATTACGCCAGCGACATTACGCTGGACACCCTCCAGGACAGATTCTTCATCTCCAAATATTATTTATGCAGAGAATTCCGCAAAGCCACAGGTCTCACCGTCCACGAATATATCCGGCGCAAGCGCCTGACCAGGGTTCGGGAGCTGCATGCCCAGGGGATGCCCATCGGCGACGCCGCCCTGGAGACCGGTTTCCATGACTACTCTTCCTTCTACAGGGCCTTCCGGAAAGAATACGCGGCCCCTCCCAGAAAGGCCCTCTCCTAATCTGCGGACTCTGATCTGCAGGCACTGCTCCACAGGCACTGCTCCGCACACGCTGTTCCGCAGACCTTGCCGCCACCAACCGTCCAATCCTCCGCCAAATCGGCATCTGGAAGAATGCCCTCTCTTTGGGCATTCTTCCATGAGAAGAAGTTCCGGACGGCCAGGAAGGGCGTAGCCCGCTTCTTAGGGACACCCGCTAAGAACTTTTAAGCTTGCAATCAAACAAATAGGCGAACGGGTTCGCTGAGCAAGCCAGTTTCCCAATGTGAGGAATGCACTCTGGTGTAAGAAGTTCATTCCCAGCGTGAGAAGTTCATTCACGCTTCTTCCTGCATCCACACCCGCATCTGGTTCTCGCCCCGGTTGGCCCAGGCATAATAAGGGATGGCAGTCAGCCGGGCCTTTTCCTTCACCGGCGGCTCCTCGCTGTACAGTGCGTCGCTTCCCACCATGCGATAGCCCTCTATCTTTAAGAGCACGTTCCCTTTCAGCACGCCCTCCTCGCAGACATAGCTTTCCGCCTTCAGCTCCTTCGGAATCCGCAGACTCTGGATCAGCTCCCCATTGTCCACGCCCTCGAAGCAGTACACCACAGGCCCCCGCAGCAGCGCCACGCAGCCCGCGTCCTCGCGCACATGCTGGTTGGCATAAGCCTTGCGCACCTCCATGGGGAAATTCAGCTCTACCCTGTCGCCCGGGGCCCAGCTTCTGGTGATGTATACATAGCCCTTCTTCAGCAGCGCGGCCACATCCAGCTTCTCCCCGTTCACGGTAAGGCTGACCCGACTGTCCTCTGGCTTCACATAGTACGGAATGTGGATGGCAAGCGTGAACGCCTGCTCCGTCTTCGGCGCGATGACATAGGCCGCTTTCCCCTCCCAGGGATATCTGGCCTCCACCGTCACCTCCGCCTTCTCCAGCTGCGCCCTCTGCCCGATCATCAGGTGGGAGTAAATCGTGGAATCATTCTCACTCCAGCAGTATTTCCCCAGGGACGTCACCATCCTCACCAGGTTGGGCGGGCAGCAGGCACAGGCGTACCAGCCAGGCCTTACCGGCAGCGAATGCCCATACCCGAACAGCTTTCCGGACACACCCGGCTCGCACTCCAGGGGGTTCACATAGAAATACTTCTTCCCGTCCAGCTGCATGCCGCTGATCGTGCTGTTGTACAGTTCTTTCTCCATGATGTCCGCGTAAGCGCCGTCCATCTCCATCTCCAGCATCCGGTGGGCGAAGAACACCATGGCGATGGAGGCGCAGGTCTCCGCGTAGGCCATGTCGTTGGGCAGCTCGTAATTGTTGGAGAAGGCCTCCCCCTCCGGGTTCCCGCCCAGGGCCCCGGTGATGTACATCTTCTTGTTCACCACATTGTCCCACAGCGTCCGGCAGGCCTGACAGAGCCTTTCGTCCCCGTCCGTCCCGGCCAGATCCGCCATGGCAGTGTACATGTACAGGGCGCGGACGGCGTGGCCCACCGCCTCCTTCTGGTCGTAGATGGGCTCATGGGCCTGGTTGTAGGTCACGTCCATGGCCTCGGTGCTGTACTGTCCCCAGTGCTGCCAGCCCCTCTTCAGCTTCTCCTGATGGAAATAGTCGGGGTTCTTGCCCCGCTCCTCCAGGAAATACTTCGCCATGTCCATGTATTTTTCTTTCCCGGTGGCGCGGTAGAGCTTCATCAGGCCAATCTCCACCTCCTGGTGTCCGGGGATGCCGTGCTCCTTGTCCTCCTCCGGCCCGAACCTGTCGATGATATGGTCAGCCATGCGCTCCATCACACGCAGAAGCTTATCCTTCCCGGTGACGTCAAAATAAGCCACAGCCGCCTCCATCATATGTCCCGCGCAGTAGAGCTCGTGGCACTCGTGGAGGTTCTGCCAGCGGTGCTCCGGCTCCTTGATGGTGAAATAGGTGTTCAGGTAGCCGTCAGGCTGCTGGGCCTTCTCTATGATGTCGATGATGCCGTCCGCCCTGGCTTCCAGATCCGCATCCGGCTTCACGGACAGGGAATAGGCCACGCCCTCCAGCCATTTCGCCAAATCGCTGTCCTGGAACACCATCCCGTAGAACTCGCCTTCGCTCAAGCCGGCGGCGATGCGGAAGTTCTCGATGGCATGGCTCTTGGCCACCCCGGGAACTTCATCGTTCAATACCTTCTCCTGAAAGGGAATGACTACATCGATGACTTTCTCCTGCATCCCCGTCCAGAATCCGTCCGCCACCTTTACCTGGCTGACATTTACCTCTCTTGCTGCTTTTTTCATATCTGCCCTCCATCCTGCCGTTCTGCGGCATGTCTCTCTCATCCGGGGAACCCGACATCTGCCGCCGTCCGCTTCTGTACCCCCCGCTTTCCGGCGGCCGTTGGAATCCATCTCCCATGTGTACAAATATAAATATTTTCATGGCAGCGATTGTCTGTCCTTTAAAACTATGTTATCATTTCCATAGATTATCGCAACATACATATTTCAATGAAAGGTGGACAAATCATAGATGTTGTACCTGGTATCCAATGCCTCCCAGCCTGTCACATTTTTAGCGGCGGGCAATCTCACCAACGATGACTTGTTTCTGCACCCCAGGCGGGTCATGGACTCCTATGAGCTGATATCCGTGACCAAAGGCGTCCTCCACATTCAGTCAGGCAGCCGGGACTATCATCTCTCCCCCGGCCAGTTTCTGCTCCTGTTCCCCGGGGAATGCCATTTCGGGACGGAAGCTACCGAGGGGGAGCTTTCTTTTTATTGGATGCATTTCTATCTCCCGGCCAATCATACATCAGTCTGCGAAGAAGTACAGATTGACTCCTTTTTCCATCAGGAAAGCAGCTCCCATTATATCCTGCCCGAGACCGGCACCCTCTCCGCCAGCAGCCGCGTAGGCGTGCTCTTCGTCCAGCTGCTGGATCTGGCCAAGCGCCCGGGCAGCCTTTCCTCCATGCAGTGCAGCTATGCCCAGAGCACTCTGCTCTTGGAGCTGACCCACGAAAGCTTCTTCCGCCATCGCCTGATGCAGCAGGACAGGAAAATGCCCTTGGGGATAATCGACCTGATGGAATGGCTCCAGCTCAATTACGACACCTCCCTCTCCGTCACGGACATCGCCGGGAAATTCGGCTACCATCCCTCCTACCTGACCGCCCTCTTCAAGCGCTGCAGCGGATATACCGTCACGGAATACCTGAACCGCCAGCGCATCCGGGTGGCCAAAGACCTGCTGACCTCCGCCCACAGGCTCTCCTTAAGCGAAATCAGCGAAAAGGTAGGCATCGGGGACGAGAAATATTTCATGCGGCTCTTCAAGCGCTACGAGGGCATCACCGCCACCGCCTATCGGGAGTCTTTTTCCCTGAAAAAGAAGAACCGGATTTGAATCATCCTTTTATCAGCCGATAAGTTCCGGTGGTCAGCGTTTCAATCAGCTCTTTCACGCTTTTGATAGGGTAATCCGTCACAATCCCTCCCCGGGGAAGATGATCCGTATCGTGGTGGTCTGTGCCCGATGTCATAATCTTGCCGTATTTTACCGCCCAGGCTTCGGCAATATCATTATTGGAATTGTGGTCGGGATGGCCGTTATAGACCTCGATTCCGTCAATGAAATCCGGTTCGACTACAGTCATGTCGACTCGGAAAGGATGGGCCTGAATCGTCAGAATCTCATCCCCTCGCGCCATCCGTGTAAAGTCTCGTATCCCCATCTTCAGTATATCGGGGCGGGCCAAAAGATACTCCCGGTCAAAGCCGAACACCAGGTAATCATTCCTGTTCTGCACAAACCGGAACTCAAGCCCCATCAGCACATTCAGCTCTGACCCGGCCGCTTCTTTCAGCAGCTCCAGTGCGTGATACACTCTGTCGATTTTAGCCTCCCAGTGTGCATCGTCCCCATCGGAGGGATCGAAGTGATTCGTCAGGCAGACGGATGCGTAACCCGCAGCGATGTATTTCTCTGCAATCCGTTCTGCCGATTCGTTGGAACATCCGCTTGCGTCCCTGCTATGACAATGAAGTTCTGTTTTATATTCCATCCTTATACCTCCCTGACCTCTTTGGCTGGCAGCCAATTTGGGCGCTCCTTTCTTCCAGTCAGCTCTCCAGCATCATTTTAACATATGGGAAAAAGGCTGTAAACGCAAATATTCCCCGGATTCCCTGGACTGCTGCCGCCGTCCCCATGGCAAGCCCCCAAGCAAGCCCCCAAATGCCCGCAGCCAGATAAAAAACGCGGCCTCTGTCCCTCCTTCCGAAGACGGTTCCCGAAACCGAGAAACGCTGACAGCAGCCGCGTATGTATGATACAGAATCAACCTCTCTTTTCCATCTTTTCAAAAAACATATCTATGTTGCCCTTAATCTCCTCCGGCTTCATGGACTTCACCAGATACCCCGCCGGCCTTAAGGCGATCACGTTCTTGACGCTCTCCTTGTCCCCTCTGCCCGTCAGGAAGATCACCGGTATGCCCGCCAGTTCCTCCTCCGCCCGAATCATCTCCAGTATCTGCTTGCCGTCGCAGACAGGCATCTCGTAATCCAGCAGAACCAGATCCGGCTTATCCAAAGTCATGCTCCTGATGGCCGCCAGCCCGGATTTTGCCGTAGAGACCGCATAGTCCTTGTACAGCAGCTCCTTCATGGCCTGTAGGATGACGCTGGAATCATCCACCACCAGAATCTTCTTCTTCTCTTCCTCCACATTGTTTTCCAGATACTTCTCGACCTCTGCCATGGCATTTTCGGCCTTGATGGCAGGAGCCGTATCAGATGCAGATGCCGCCGCAGACACCAGAGACTCCTTCAGCAGATGCGGCGCCGCCACACAGAACGCGAAATACCCTTCTCCCGTATTGAACAGCAGGCTGCTCTGGAGATTCCGCTTCCCGAACGCGCTTTCGAACTGCTCAAAGGTCAGCAAATTCTCCTCCATTATCTCATACTGCTCCGCCAGAGGGAACTGCTCCTTGATGCGCTCCACGAACTGTTTTGCCGTATACCTGGTGGCATTCAGCAGCATCACGTTGACGCCGTCGGATTCGCTTCCGATGATCTTGCCCACCGTGTTGACCAGCAGCTTTTCCTCAAATACCAGGAAAAACTCCCATCTGTCGCCTTTCTCCGTGCCGTACAGCAGGCGGTAATAGATGCCCTTCCCGAACTTCTCGCCGCCGTAGCTCTCGCTGATCACCCTGGCATCCAACTGGAACATCTCACTCAACATACGCAAGATCATATCCCTTAGAGCCACCTGTTCCTCCGCATGCAGCAGATCGCTCCATTTGCTGGTTGCCCCTCCCACGATTGCACGGTCTTCCGTCAAAGTATGCCCGATGAGCCAACCGGCACAGACGCCCAGAAAATGATTCACCGCCTCCGGAGAATAATAGGACTCGGCCAGCTCCTTCTCAATTTCCGGAAGGGTCTTTTTGCGGAAATTGTCATGGATATGCCTGTGCACGTCATATCCCTCATAGCCGATGGATGCCATGTAGAGCTCTTCCTCCGCAAAATGCTTCATGGTATGCCCTTTGAAGAACTTGATCCCCTCCTGATATGCCCATCGGCTCTTCTCATCATTTTCGTCATAGCTGCGCAGCTTATTCATGATGGTGAAAAGCTTTCTGTGCTCCCTATCGATAACATCCACGCCAATATTGAACCTGTCCTGCCATACAAATTGTTTCCCGCCCATTTCGGCCTCCTTCGTTTTTATAGTCGAACCCGCTGATTCGGAAACGCATCAGGGATCCCTGTTTGCCATTGCTCTGTTTACCGGCGCAAAATACCGGTTCAGATAAGCCCCTATCAAGATAATGTACATGCAGAAATACATCCACAGCAGCACGATGATAATGATGGACAGGCTGCCGTAGATGCCATATGTATTGCCATAGGTGACATAATAGGAAAAAGCCCAGGAAAAGACGCTCCATACCACGGAAGAAAAGACCGCCCCTGGCACCTGCTCCCTGAATGCCAGCTTCTTGTCCGGTACATAGGCGTAAACTGCCGCGAACAGTACCGACAGCACCGCCCACACCAAAAGGAACCTGAAGTTCATGGCGAAGGACACCACCCGCTGAAGCTGCGGGATGCGGTGCAGCGTCAGCGTCACCAGCTGGTCGCCGAATACCATGAGGAACAGAGAGAGGATGACCACGATCAGCATCACCAGAGTATAAAAGGACGCGATCACCCGCACCACGAAATAATTCCGCTTCTCCTGCACCCCATTGATGGCGTTCAGCCCCCGCATCAGGGCCATGACCCCTTTGGAGGCCGACCAGATTGTCGCTATGAGCGCCACGGACAGCACTCCAGCAGACTTCTCATAGATATCCGAAATCAGCTTCCTGGCCAGCGGATCCACCTGATCCGGTGTCACATCCGTCACCGCCTCCACCAGGTCCTCCTCCGTCACAGGCGTGTACGGAATGATGGTGCATATCACAATCAGCATGGGCACAATAGACAGAAAAAAGAAAAATGCCGTGCTGGCTGCAAACGTAGTGATATCCTGTTTTTTCATCTTTCCAGAGAAATCAAAAAGAAACGCCACTAACTTGCGAACCATTCTCCTACTCCTGCCCATATATGTTCTCTATGACACAATTTTCATAAAAATACAAAAGAATCTCCATGGCCGCGTATCCGCTGTCCGCCATGGCCCTGGCGCCGTTCTGGCTCATTCCCACCCCGTGGCCGAATCCGCCGCCAACCAAATTATATCTTATCACATTTCCGTTGTCAATGCCAGTCCGAATGATAAAAAAACCGCTGGGCAGCAGATTGGGGCTGGCAATCTCGCTGCCGTCCTGTCTTACCACCTTCGTCGCCCCGTCATTTAATACATATCGGATATTGTGTTCGGATATGACTTTTATTTTCTGGTTCTCCGTTTCTATCACAAGTTCGTCGGCAATGCCGCCGCTGCCCCGCTTTTCTATGTAGAGATCCGTGATGTCCTCCAGCCCGTCAATGGTCTCGCTGACATACTCCCCGTCCTTCCACGTCAGAATCAGCTTGCTGTTGGCCGCATAGCGCTTCTGCAGCGCTTCCAGCATATGCTCCTTATCCAGCGCCTCCACCTCATAGCTCCATCTGTACCACCCTTCGTTCACTTCGAAGTCGTCCTCGTTCCGGGCGGATATGAATGCGGCAAAGGTCTCCTCGTCCCGCATCCTCTCCCCGGGGGCATCCTGTGCTTCCCCGCCCGCAGCCTGTGCGCCGCCATCCGGCACATCCCCCGCCGTGCCGCTTCCCGCCGCAAGCTCCTCCGCCATGGCTGTCCGGTTCAGGAACTTCGCCTTTAAATATGTCAAGGTGGGAGCCGCCTGGGTCTTCCACACATTCGAATCGCTCCCTATGCCGCAGGAGGTGGAATAGTAGAACGTCTCCGCCAGCTTTCCGTCCTCCGTGAACAACAGCTGCCCATAAGTCTCCTTCACCGCTGTGGTGGTACTCTCGCTCTCCAGAATATTATTGTACACCTGATAGGAGGTGCTGTCGTCCGCGTGGGCGCCGTACTGGGGATAACCGGCGTGCATCATGCGCCCATAAGCATAAGTCCTTGCGCAGATTGCCTGGGCTTTCAGGGCTTCCGGCGGATATCCGGCCGGCATCTCGCTGGGCACCACGCTGTACAGATACTCCTCCATCAGCACCTCATCAATCACTACAATTCCGTCTTCTGTCCGCAGAAGCTCCATCTGCCCCCTGTAGGCCGGCGTCCCCTGGCCGCGATGGCAGTTCTGCAGAATCACCTTGCCCGTCAGCACACTGGGTACAATCCAAATCCTGTCCTCCACAAAATATTCGCTGTCATAGCCAAAGGTCAGCTCCTCCCACGCCGGGTGGCTCTCTTGCTGCAGATTGTCGTAAGCGCCGTAGACCACGGTATAATCCACGTCGCAGGTAATCGTCGGCTGGGCGTGGTAAAGCCCCTCATAGTCCGAAGCCTTGATCAATACGCGTATGTACTCCATGGCCTCCTCCTTCACCATGAGGATGCCGCAGACCTCGCCGTTTTCTATACATAAATCCGTATAGTTATAGCCGAAAAAGACGTCCCTCGCCGTGCACATTTCCAGGGAGTCATACAACCGGTACCCTTTGTAGTCTGCAGCCAAAGGCAGCTTGCCATAGCCCTCCACCTCAATTCCAGAATCGTCCGCGCCGAGAATCTTTCCGTTAATCTTCTCCCGCATGGCCGTCACAGAGGTGACCTGTCCGTCCGTAAGCACGATATCGGCTACCTGTTCCCGCACAGACAGGTCAGGAACCGCGGCGTCCTGCTCCCCGTCCCCGGCAGCCCCCCAGGAATAGCTCTCACAGACCCCGTCCCGGAAAATCATGATCCCCTCTTCGTCCGCTTCCATGATCCACACATTGGCAAACATCTCAATCACAGGTATATGGGGCGTGGGAGCAGGTTCTTCCTCTTCCTCGTCCCTATGTATCAGCAGCAATAAAAATCTGCCCAGCAGCAATATCACCAGCAGCAGAATGCCCAGCAGACAGATAAAAGCCTTCAGCTGCATCCTCTGCGCTCTGTTCATATTCCATCTGTTTCTGTCCAAGAATTTTCTCCTAACCAATCGGCAATATTTCCCAGCTACACATGCTCAAAAGAGCAGCCCGCAAGGACTGCTCTCCTCTTCTGTAATGGATGGCCCAAAATGCCGCCCCCTGCTCTCTGACTCCTAGCAATGCTAGGTGGGTAACCGCAACCAAAGCTTTTGCCTTCCCTTCCAATCCTCCCCTAAGAAGCTCTTAAGGCAGTGAGGGCTTGACAGCCACTTGGCAATGTAGGAATCCCGTTTAAAGTAATGTAGGTTCAAAATAAGCAGAGGTTGTCGCACATCTCAGGCTACCCTTATTATACCAAACAGCTGCGCAAAATACAACCGTATTTTTTTCCAATATTAGACATTCCGTAAAACACTTCTGCAAAACCAGCCGCCTTATGCTTTAATTTCATGAGAGAGGCCGCATTCCTCCAACGCGGCGGCAGAAACGCATTCTCCCGGCAGATTGCGCGGCAGCCTGGCCTATAGATACGTCACCGGGATTACCCTGTCCTGCCCTTTCAGCGTCACCACCTGGTCGTACATGCAGATCACGCCTCCTGGCCCCCGGCGGATGCCCGGAATCCTGTCCAGGACATCAAAGTTCGCGATGTCGCTGGCTTTCGGGTCGGCATGCTTCTTGATTTCCAGGGGATACAATACATCTCCTTCCGACACCAGCAGGTCAATCTCCTTCTGGTCTTTATCCCGATAAAAAAAGAGCGGCGGGTCGAGTACGCCTTGGTTGTAGTAGCTTTTCAGTATCTCTGACACAACGAAATTCTCAAAAAAGGCTCCCGCCATGGCGCCGGTTTTCAACACCTCCACAGTGTTCCATTTTGTCAGGTAAGCCGCAAGCCCTGTATCCAGGAAATAGAGTTTCGGCGTCTTCACGGCGCGCTTTATCAGGTTGCCGGAATAAGGCCTCAGAAGATAGACAATATTCGATGCCGTCAGGATAGAGAGCCACCTGTCAGCTGTGGGCTGGCTGATTCCCACGTCCCCGGCGACAGCGCTCAGGTTCAGAAGCTGGCCTGTCCTGGCCGCCATGACAGCCATGAATTTCATGAATTTCACTTCATCCCCTACCTGGGTCAGTTCCCGCACGTCCCGCTCAATGTATGTCCTGACATATGCGCCATAGAACATCTGCCAGTCAAAATCTGGGTTTGCATGCAGTTCAGGCATGCTGCCCCGATAAATATTTTCCCAGATATCGGAATAGGCAATGTCCTTTACCATCTCCCCACGGGCCGTCAGGTAATCATCGGTAGGGACAAATGCATCCCGAAAGCCGCAGCCATATTTTTCGCGCAGGGAAACCCCCTGTAACGTAGCGATTCCAAGGCGTCCTGCCAGAGACTCGCTGACATCCTTCATCATCTGGAACTGCTGGGAGCCGCACAGAAAGAACTGTCCCTTTTTCCTCTCCCTGTCGAGTATGAGCTTTATCTGAGGGAACAGGTTGGGTGCTTTCTGGACTTCATCGAGAAAAATCGGAGGCAGATTGTCCTTGAAAAATGTGGTGCCGGTCTCTATGGCGCTGGCCAATAGGATGGGGTCGTCAAGAGTCACATATTTCACATTGTCTGTCATGCTTTGCAGCATGGTCGTCTTTCCAACCTGGCGCGGGCCGACCACCAGGACAGCTCCGAACATCTTTGAGAGTTTCTCCACTGTTTTTTCCATATGCCTTTGAATATACATCTCTCATCCTCCAAACTGCCTTTGCCTCCGCATGAAAATAGTCGAAAATATTCAGCTTTTCTTTTCGGCCATTTTCATATATGATATTATTATATCTGATTTCTTGCATTTATCAAGCATTTTTCAAATATTTATTTCTCCATTATTTCTTGTGAGTTGAAAGTTTGTACCATTATGAAACCAGAGAATCCCATTGATTATCTGGTTCTTCCTGCCGCTCCTGAATTATTTGTGTTATGCGTAATTCCGGCTTTTGGGGCGGAAAAATATTTCCGTAAATAATACATGATGTCGGCTTCTGACACCCTTCCTTTAGAAGGCGTCCTCTGGTAACGGAACTGGCCGGAGCCGACCTTCCTGATAAGACAGATGGAAAGGCTCTGAAAGATTCCCATGGCGATACAGGACAGTGCCATATGCATCTCAATGGCGCGTACGGTTTCCAGAACCTTTTTGCGTGATTCTTCGCTTTCCACACGCTACAGGGGTGTCGGCCCTCCCTTCTTCTGGTAATAGCTCAGCCTTGGCATATGCTTTGACCAGAAGCGGTAGCAGAATGCCCCGGTCTGCTGCTTCAGCTCCCGGAAAGAGCATTCGGTCCGGAAACGGTAGCTGTAGAGCCGGATGATGGCCAAGGGCTCCAATGCCAGGCTGGTGCTTGCCAGGATGCTCTGGATGCCGTCCATCTCCACCAGCACAAAACGCAGCTCCTGATAGAGCCTCTGCCCCCCACAGCAGGTCAATGGAATAATACCGGATGGACTTTTTGGTTTGGCAACTAATAGGATAACATAAAACCATATGGAAGAGTTATTCTTTTATTGAGAACTTTTAACTCACAAGTCAACCATGATGGCTGGTTTTCTTTCCCTCCATCATGCAGGACTTTCACCCGCTATATTTTCACCCCTGCCAGTTATACAAAACCGGATGGTTTTACCCATCCGGTTTTTCGCATAAAATATTTCAGTGTTCCGTTCTTCTTACAGGCTTGCAGCCTCGTTCACAATCTTCTTAAGGGCCTCAAGAGCCTCCTCAGGCAGCTTGTCGTAGCCTTCCTTCTTGGTAGCGAAGCCTTCCACAGCGTCCACACGGTTCTGCATCGCGTTCTGCAGAGCCTTTATATAGTCGCCGTCCTTAAGGTCAGGCGCAAAGCCTTCCCAATCCATGATCTCGATGTCCTCGAAAGGTCCCCACTGCTTGAAGGTTGCTTTCTTCTCCACGATGGTCTCCAGGATGCCAAGGGTATCTGCAGGCTTTACCTTCTTGCCCATGAAGTCGCCGGTGTTGATGATGTAGCAGTCAACGTTCTTCTCGGCAACCAGCTTCTTGAACTTCTCATAGTCATTTACCAGAGGATAGGTCCTGAACGGGTTAGCGTAAGGAACGATACGAAGCGCGTTCATATCGGTACCTGCTGCCACGCGCTCTGCGGTGGATGTCTTGGTAGCCAGGGTAGCGCCCATGACGGATGCCAGCGCGGCGCCCTTCAGCTTCACTACAGGCGGGATGGTAGGATCCTTCATAATCCAGAAGATTGCGTTCACGGGAGCGTCAATCTTATCCACGCGGTTAGGGCTCCACAGCTTGGACTTGATGGCGCGGCCGTTGCCGTTCCTGATGTCCTCGGTCACCAGCTGAACCTTGCCGTCCTCGTCCAGAGTAGCGGAGCAGTTCTGGGCGGTCAGCAGGAACTTGTTGTCCGGGCAGCCGGTAGGATAGTCAGCGGTCTTATCGAAGTAGGTAGGCTCCAGGGCCACGGATGCACAGGTATCGGTGTTGATGATGAACGCATCGTCATGGAGAACCTTGATCTCATACTTGCCATTGTGCTTTGCGTGTGTCAGGGTGGACTTGCCGGATCCGGACAGGCCGTATACGGAGGCAACGAACTTGCTGCCGTCAGCCAGCAGATACTCTTTCTGTCCGCCGTGGCAGGAAGCGTAGCCGTTTCTGTT
>OFFF01000226.1_pt1 | contig 44665 bp, 52 predicted proteins | sample 1521301 | NCBI WGS metagenome assembly OFFF01 (sample SAMEA3504101, study PRJEB24116) | mouse gut metagenome | biome: mouse gut; feature: mouse-associated habitat; material: faeces | place: Denmark | collected 2011
CCGCCGCACGATCCGGTGCGGCGGGGTTCGCGGGGGAGAGCAACGGGGCGTGACGGGGTGCAACGGAGTTCGCGGCAGAAACGAGCGAGGTGCGGATGTTTTCCTTGGTCAGATTTCGCACGTCGATGTATGCCAATCCCGTGTACAACGAAAAGATAAATACGTCGCGTACTTGTTCCAGCCGTGTACACGGCATCTTCTTTTGAAGGATGCGTTGCAATTCTTCTTCGGTCAGGTAGCCTCGGTCTACTTTCTTCAACCGGATGCGGTAGTTGGCGAACGGATCGTTGAAAACCCATCCGTTGTTCTTCGCCTCGATGATAATCATGCGGAGCGTTTGCAGAAACTTAGCCGATGTATTTTGGTTACACGCTTTATCTACTCGCAAGAATTGTTCGAAGCTCACGAGAAACGAATGCGTTACTTCTTTCAGTGCGACGTCTTTGACCCGATACTTCGTTTGAATGAACTCTTCCACCCTTCGGAAGCAGCGGTCGTATTTGCGATAGGTGGCCGCACTCTTGCTGATACCTACCAATTTCTGCACGTCTTCGTTGTGCTTGCGGAACGTACCCAACAGAGTTTGTTGGCGAACGGTAATCCCTAAAAAGGCATTGCGAACTTTTTCTGCCGTTACGTAGGCTTCGTATTTCTCGATCTCCCGATAGCGGTTGCGCAGGCTCGGCCGTATTTCGTCGAGCAGTGCGTTGAACTTGCGTGCGGCTTTCGTCGTGCCGATCATCTTTTGATTCGTCGTATCCCACACCTGCGGCTCGATGTCCAGCTTCGAGCTGAATTGTACGGATTCGCCATTGACAGAAACGCGGATCATAATGCCCGCCTTTCCCATTCTGTTTACTTGATTCTTTCGGGCATAGAAAAGAATCGTGAATGTGCTTTTGCTCATAATACCTCTCGTTTTGTTCTTGCCGAGCGATTTCTGTAACGATCGCCGCCGGCAAAGGAACGGTTAATAATTGGTTTATGAGCAGATACTTTTAAGATAACAGACGACAAATCAGCGATTTGTTCCGTAAATCGTTACTAAAATCCCAAAGCCGTTTTAGTAACGCGACTTTGTCCGAACGGGGCTTTTTCGTGTCTTTCGGATGTCCGAGAGGAGAAAGAAAAAATCCCGCAAAACCTTGATTTTGCGGGATTTGTCTTTGATTGTCTCCGAGTTGTCTCGGATCGAAGTGGAGAATACGAGATTCGAACTCGTGACCTCTTGCATGCCATGCAAGCGCTCTAGCCAGCTGAGCTAATCCCCCGATTGTCGGTTCGACGGTGCAAATATAGCGTTTTTTTCGTTCCCGACAAATGCTTTGCGTATTTTTTTGCCGAATTTTTTCCGTTTGCGGCCTCCGTGTCCGGAATGCGGGTGAAGCGTCGAGCCCGCACCCCGCCGGGGGCTACTTCTGGCGGAAGTAGATCTGGATCGGCACGCCCGAGAAGTCCCACTGCTCGCGCAGCTTGTTTTCGAGGAAGCGCCGGTAGGGCTCCTTGATGTACTGCGGCAGATTGACGAAGAACGCGAACTGCGGCGTGGGGGTCGGAAGCTGCGTCACATACTTGATCTTGATGTACTTGCCCTTGGTTGCGGGGGGCGGCCAGTTCTCGATGATCGGCAGGAAGTACTCGTTGAGCTCCGAGGTGGCGATGCGGCGCTTGCGCGACTGGTGCACGCGTATGGCGGTCTGCAACACGTCGAGGATGCGCTGCTTGTTGAGTACCGAGGTGAAGATGATGGGAATGTCGTTGAAAGGCGCGAGGCGCTTTTCGAGGAACTCGCGCCACTCCTTCATCGTGTTGCTCTCCTTCTCGATCAGGTCCCACTTGTTCACCACGATGACGCAGCCCTTGCGGTTGCGTACGATGAGGTTGTGGATGTTGAGGTCCTGCGATTCGAGGCCCTGCTGGGCGTCGAGCATCAGGATGCAGACGTCCGACTCCTCGATGGCGCGGATCGAGCGCATCACCGAGTAGAATTCGAGGTCCTCCATCGTCTTGCCCTTCTTGCGCATGCCGGCCGTGTCCACAAGGTAGAAATCCATGCCGTACTTGTTGTAGCGCGTATGGATCGAGTCGCGCGTGGTGCCTGCTATGGAGGTCACGATGTTGCGTTCCTGGCCCAGCAGGGCGTTGGTCATCGACGACTTGCCCACGTTCGGACGGCCCACAATGGTGATGTGGGGCAGGTCCTCCTCCTCGTCGCTGCGCACGTCGGCGGGCAGCGCTTCGAGTATGGCGTCCATCAGGTCGCCCGTGCCGCTGCCGCTCATCGAGCTGATGCAGTAGGGGGTGCCCAGGCCGAGCGAGTAGAATTCGTGCGAGGCGTAGATCTGGTCGTTGTTATCGACCTTGTTGCACACGAGCAGCACCTTTTTCGAGCTGCGCCGCAGCATGTCTGCCATCATCATGTCGAGGTCGGTGATTCCCGTGGCGACCTCGACCAGGAAGAGGATCACGTCGGCCTCCTCGATGGCCAGGATGACCTGACGGCGGATTTCGTCCTCGAATATGTCTTCCGAATTGACGGTGTAACCGCCCGTGTCGATGATCGAGAACTCCTTTCCGTTCCAGTCCGTTTTGCCGTAGTGGCGGTCGCGTGTGGTGCCGGCCGTGGAGTCCACGATTGCCTGTCGCCGTCCGACCAGACGGTTGAAGAGCGTACTTTTGCCCACGTTGGGACGTCCGACGATTGCTGCAAGGCTCATAATAGGGTGCTTGTTCGGGTTTTAATCGTATTCGAAGCCGCAAAGTTACGAAAAAAAAACGAAATGCGAAACTTCTGCCGCCGGTCGGGCCTTTTCGCGCTGCGGTGCGGGGGGCGCACCGGGGAATTCGCGTGCGGAGTGTGTGTCCGGGAGAGGCGGTGGCGGTGCGAGGCCGGCCGGCAAGACGTGCGGGCTCCGGTGATGCGGCCTGCGGGAACCGGGCGCCCGGAGGCGGAAATCGGCCCCGGAAAAGTTGGAACATCGCATGGAATGGCCTATTTTTGCGGCCGTACCGTACCTCTTTTTCGTCCGGTACCCTTTTGAAATCATGTATGATATCTGCTTGAAAAACGATGCGGGAAAGCGCTGGACGCGATTTCCCGACGGCGGTGCGGTGAAGGGGTTCGTCTACGCCTCGCAGGCCGGTGTGCTGGAGGGTGCGGCGCTGTACGAGCGCTTGCAGCGGTGCTATGACCGCGAGGCGCTGTACGAATTTCTGCACGCTGCGGACGGCAACTTCTCCGCCGTGGTGCGAAGCGGCGGACGGCTGGTGCTGGTCGCAGACCGCATGCGCACCTATCCGCTGCTCTATGCCGTGCGCGACGGCGCCGTGACCGTCACGGACGTCGGCATGCCGGAATCGTTCCGCACGGGGCCTGCGGGCTGCGCGACGGTCAAAAATTCCCCCCCCCTCGGGGTCTCGACGAAGATGCGGCATACGAGCTGCTTGCGGCCGGTTATCTGAGCGGCGACGCGACGCTGCTCGCCGGCGTGAAGAGCGTCGCGGCGGGAACCTGCGTCGTGCTGGAGCACGGCGAGGCCGCCGCTTTCACCTATGCCGAATATGCGTCGGCATGCAAGCTCACGGATTTCGACGCCGTGAAGCGCCGTGCGGCCGAGGTGTTGGAGGAGGGTTTCGGGCGGATGCTCGGAACGATCGCCGGGCGCCCCGTGCTGCTGCCGCTGAGCAGCGGCTACGATTCGCGCCTGATCGCGTGTCTGTGCCGCAAGTTCGGGCTGCGCGACGTCGTGTGCTTTACCTACGGGCGCCGCGACAGCTTCGAGGTGGAGGTGTCGCGGCAGGTTGCCGAGCGGCTGGGCTATGAGTGGCACTACGTGGAGTACACGTCCGAAACCTGGCGGCGGTTTCTCGAAAGCCCCGCGTTCGACGACTATTGCGCCTTCTCGGGCAATCTTACGGCCAATCCCCATTTCCAGGACTTTCCGGCCGTAATGGAGCTCCGCCGGCGGGGCGTGCTGCGCGAGGGCATGGTCGTTCTGCCGGGGCACGTCGGCGACATGGGCGGCGGCTGGCTGCCCCGCACGCTCTTCGACGACCCCGCGGCGCGGTGGGACGGTGCGGCCGCGAGCCGCCTGGTCTACGACGCGTTTTACGACCAGAATGTGCCGACCGCCTCCCGGAGGGCGCGGCTGCTCGAACGGCTGGAGCGCTCGTTCCGCGGCAGGGAGTACCCCTCGGCGGATGCGCTGCTCGACGACTACATCACGTGGGTCTTTCGGGTGCGGGGCGCGAATTTTCTTGTGAACGCGGTGCGCGTCTACGAATATTGGGGGCTGGACTGGCGGCTGCCGCTGTGCGAGATGCACTATAAGCTGCTGTGGTACTCGGTTCCCTGGAAGACGAAAATCGGATCGAAGCTCTACGACGAATTCCTTTTCCAATACTATTTCGAACCCTTCGACGTGCCGTTCCGCAAGCCGGTCCCCGTGCCGCCGGGCGGGGCGCTGCGCCGTGCGGTCAAGAGCCTGTGCCCGTCTTTCGCGCTCCGCTGCGTGCGTCGCGTGCGGGGATTTGTCCGGCGGTTGCGTCCCGCCGCCCACTTCAACGCTTTCGACGATGTGGTGCGCATCCTGAAGCGGAAAGTTCCCCCTCCCTCGCGATTCCCCGGTATCCGGCGCATGAACGCCTCGGGCGGCCACATGATCAATGCCGTCGTGGCCCGCTACTATCTGGAGCTGGTCCGGCGTTCGATCGACGGGGAGCGCGGCTGAGCCCCGCAGCAGCAGGCGGTTGCGCCTGCCGGGCGCGTCAGGCCATGAAGCGTTTTTCGGTGTCGCCCGCCTGTACGGGGTAGATCAGCACGCAGCTGTTGTCGTCGGCGTAATCGTCCAGAAAGCCGGGGATGCGTCCCATCGCCGCCTGGTACGACAGCCGGTCGCGGCGGCTCATGACGAACCACAGGCAGTCGTTGCGCTTCAGCGTGCACAGGATGCGCGGCATCTCCTCCCATCCCGCCTCGAATGCGTTGTACTCCACGTCGGTGATCTGCCGTGCCTTGCGCCCTTTGCGCAGCGCTTCGAGCGTCGCGGCGGGGGCGTAGAAGACCAGTTTGCCGCCCGTGTTGCGGATGATGTTGCGCACGCGGTCGAGCCACAGGTGGAATCCGGCCTCCTTCTCGGCGCGGCGCGGCACGAAGACCACATGGCGCTTGATGGTGGCCAGGGGTTGCAGCGGACGGTATACCAGGGTGGTCACGTTGCTCTGCGCGAGCACGGCCGCCAGCGTCTTGCCCAGCGAGGGGCCGACCGGCTGGCCCAGCACGGAGGGGAAGGCCGCCGCGAGGGCCGACACGGCTTTTTCGCGGTGCATGCCCATCACGATGTCGGTGATGTTGCGCTCGCGCACCACGCTCGTGATGGCGTTCACGATGTTCACGTCGTAGCGCAGCAGGCGGTGCATGTGCACGTCGGCCGCCGCCGCGGTCGAGGCCGCCATGTCGAGGATGCCCCGGGCGCGTTTCTGCACCTCGGGGTCGTCCGTGCGGTTGTCCACGGCGTTGAGGGCGTAGAGGCTGCGGTTGCGCAGCGACGTGGCGCCGATGCTCAGGCCGATCAGTTCGTTCACGCTCGCGGTGTTGGACAGCGGGATGAGCACGTGCTCGCTCGCGGCGGGCTTCTCGTCGTTGTGCGTGCGTCCGGCGGCGATGTTGTGGGCGCCGCGCTGCGTGGCGAAGGTCGATACGGCGCACGTGGCGAGGATCATCAGGATGGTGCCGTTCAGCACGCTCTCGTTCAGCAGGCGGATCGGCTCGCCGTCGGGCGTGTGGCCCAGTACGACGTTGTAGCCCACCATGACGGCCGCGAGCGTGGCCGCCACGTGGGCGCTGCTCAGGCCGAAGAGCAGTGTGCGCTGGTCGCGCGTGAGGCGGAACGTCTTCTGCGTGAGCACGGCCGCGAGGTACTTGGCCAGTGTGATGCCGACGATCATGGCGGCGCTCACCTCGATCGTCTGCCAGTCCTTGAAGAAGGCGCGGTAGTCGATCAGCATGCCCACGCCGATCAGGAAGAAGGGGATGAATACGGCGTTGCCTACGAATTCGATGCGGTTCATGAGGGCCGAGGTGCGCGGGATGAGCGGATTCATGGCCAGTCCGGCCAGGAAGGCCCCGATGATGGGTTCGAGCCCCGCCAGCTGGGCCAGGAAAGCCCCGAGGAAGACCATGACCAGCACGAAGACGTATTGCGACACGCTGTCGGTGCAGCGGCGGAAGAACCAGTGGCCGATGAGCGGAAAGAGCAGCAGGATGACCGCCACGCACAGCACCACGGAGATTCCGAGGCGGTACCAGAAAGCCGTGTCGGCGCTGCCCGTGGCCGTGCCCACGACGATGGTGAGCACCAGCAGGGCGAGCATGTCGGTGATGATCGTGCCGCCCACGGCGAGCGTCACGGCTTTGTCGCGCGTGATGCCCAGCTTGCTCACGATGGGGTAGGCCACGAGCGTCTGCGAGGCGAACAGCCCGGCCAGCAGCACCGACGAGTGGATCGGGAAGCCGAGGACGAAGTAGCCCACGGGGATGCCCACGAGCATCGGGATCGAGAAGGTGTAGAGCCCGAACACCAGGCTGTGCCACCCCGTGCGCCGGAAGTCGGCCGTGTCCATCTCCAGCCCCGAGAGGAACATGATGTAGAGGAGTCCGGCCGTGCCCGAGAGAATGATGCTGCTGTCGCGCAGCACGAGGTTCAGGCCGTGGGGGCCGATGACGGCGCCGGCGATGATGAGCCCCAGCAGGTAGGGCACCTTGAGCTTGTTGAGCAGCAGGGGCGCGGCCAGCACGATGGCCATGATGAGCATGAACTTCAGGATGGGGTCTTCGAGCGGCAGCTCGATGGCTGTGTGTGCGAGGAGCGGAAACATGGTGTCGCGGATTGTCTTTATGCAAATATAATAAAAATCGTGCGCAAATGCAAGCCTGCCCGCATTTTGCTGCGCGGGAGTATCTGAGGCGGAGCCTGCTCCTCGGGATTGCGACGCCGGGCGGCAGCCTGCGGAGCGCCCGCACGGAGCGTCAGCGAAGTTGCGGGCCTCCGCGTGCGGAGGCTGCGGCCCGCGCGGCTCATAAGAGCCACAAATCGTCTCCGCAAAACCACCAACCGGGGCGCCGCAGAGCCCGCGCGGCTCGCCGCAAACCTATCCTCCGGGGCACCGCAAAGCCCGCGCGGCTCATAAGAGCCGCAAACCGGCCCACCCCCCCCCGATCGTAAAAATTGGCCGCAACCCGCTGAACGACATAGTTACAGTTCTTCGTCCAAATGCCATAACCTCATCCGCCCGCGGGCTGCGGCCGCAAGGAGACGGAAAAACGCTTCGTCCAATCAACATGACAATCCGTCTCCTATGATAAAGAGGTACGACCCGCAGCGGAATCTGCGATGCCTCAGACCGTTCCGTGAATGATGGGCGCGGACCGTACCTCGGTTAAAAATGTCGGGAACCGCATTCCCGAACCGATTCAGGGCGGGCATTAAGGTTGGGAGCACCCCATGCAGGTTGCCTGTATATCGGAAACGGAACCCGACAAAATATGTGTTGGATTTTTGGAAATTCGGCCGAAACAACGCCGTACAGAAATGAAAATAGGGCGCGGTGTCAGCCCCTATTCGTAGGTCTTGGGAACCTTTGCACGGAAGCTGTCCTGCGCCCAAGTTAGCCCTATCCGCAAGAAACGGATAGGACATAACAAGGACTGACAACATTTATATCCAGATCAAACAACCTCCGAAGAGGGTCCCAAGTTCGCTTAAAGATATAAAGAGTTGTTTTACCCTTTATGATATGTCCGCCGGTCTACGCCGAACTATTCAATTGCAAAGTTAGCATAAAAAACACAACAAATATGAATTCGGTGTAAAGATATACATTTCTTATGAAATGACAAATTCGTCACATAATTATTTGTCACAATTCTTGTTCTTTGTCTCATTGAAAAAATGGGACAAACGCGATGCAATAACGTTTTATTACAGGCAATCGCCGCCAAACTTCGCCAATTGCGCAAGGAGCGGAAATTGTCCCAGATCGACGTATACATTGATACGGATATTCATATAGGACGCATAGAGCAAGGTAAGACCAATATTACCGTTACAACTCTTTCGGATATTTGCGATTATTATAAAATATCATTGGAAGATTTTTTCCACTGCATCGAACATGCAAAAGAGGAAATATAAATTACGAATGCATTTTAGAAATAGGTCAGTTTCTCGTGCAGATGAATTATCCGCCCAAAGATCATAAACTTTAACAACCAGCGAAAGATATTCTTCGCTGGTTTTTTTGCGAAATTCTCGATACATTTGCAAATACCATCAGCCTCTTGCCTCAATGAACGAAGTTGTTCCCATTCAAAACAAAATCTATGAAATCCGCGGTCAGCGTGTAATGCTCGATCGCGACCTGGCCGAACTCTACGGCGTAACCACCGGTGCACTGAATCAGGCGGTGAAACGCAATTCGGAACGTTTCCCGACCGATTTCATGTTCCGACTGACGGATACGGAAACGGAGAATTGGAAATCACAGATTGTGATAACCAATTCGATCACGAAGGGCTTACGCCGCAATCCCTACGCATTTACCGAACAGGGAGTTTCCATGTTATCGGCCGTACTGAAGAGTCCGACAGCCGTGCAGACGAGCATCGCCATCATGCGCGCTTTCGCAGCCATGCGCAACTACATCGCTTCGACGACGACCGTGACGGCAGAATTGTCCGAACTGCGCGCAAAACTCGCACTGCTCGAACGCGCAGACACTGACAACGCCGAGGCGATCAACGACCTGTCGGAGGACATGCGGCGCGAACTGGACGGCATCTACGAGGCGATTGCAGCCCTCTCCGTCCGCATTCCCAAGGCGCAGCCGCCCCGCCGGCCGATCGGCTACAAGAAATAGCGTACCGCGAGCCTTGCCGGCCAGCCGAAACGCGATTGCAAACCAAGATTACGCAAGCTAAGACCGTATGTCTCGTCGGCAGATCGAAAGCAGGATGGCTGCTTGCGGAAAATGGTAGCCTTTCATCGTGTCCGGACAGTCCGCAGCCTGCGGAGCGCCCGCACAGCTCCAGAAACCGCCGCCCGAGAACCCCGCCGCCCTCCCGGGAGGCAGACCGCACTGCTACCGGGAGCCGATCCGGTCGCCCTCGACGTGCAGTTCGATGCTGGTTCCCGACCACTGGTTGATGGGACGCTCCTCCTTCAAGATCTCGCGGCCGGCGTGCACGATGCGCAGCCCGAGCGGGAAAGGCCCGCACTCGGAAACCTCGTTTCCGGCGGGCAGGGTGTGGGGCACGACATAGACGCAGAGCACCAGGCGCGCCGCCTCGGGAATGTCGAGCACGGCCTTGCGCGCCGCGGGGTAATCCGCCGGAGGCGCCGTGAGGCCGGCCCCCACGTCGGCCACCGCATCCTCGGCCGCGACGAACCCCGTGCGGGTGTCCGCGCCGTCGAAACAGCCGCACATCAGTGCCACATTGTACCGCCAGAATTCCGCGAAGGAACTCGAAACCTCAACCGTGTATCCGTCCATACGATCTCTTTCTTGCGCAAGGATCGTGCTGCGCGGGAAACCTCCCGGTCCGCAGCCGTCCGAGCCGCCGTTTGCTGCGGACAAAGATAACGCATTCCCGGGATTCGGCGCACCCCGAGGCAGGCTATTTTGTCCGCACGGCGCATCGCCGCACCGCATCGGCCCGCAATCCACAGCGTGCGGGCCCCGCAGTTCCTCCGGCCGCAGCAGCAGCACACGCTGGGGATCGCGCCCCGGAATCGGCGATATTCGCGCAAAAAACACTATCTTTGCCCGTAGGAACTCCGTGTTCACAAAAAGGGAAAAATCATGAAAATCGCTTGTCTCCAATTCAATCCGATACAGGAAAACACCTACGTCGTGTGGGACGACACGGCCCAGTGCGCCGTAATCGACGCGGGCAACTCCAACGAACGCGAGAACGCCGCCCTCCGCAACTTCTTCGAGGAGCACGGACTGCGGCCCGCGGTGGCGGTCAATACGCACGGCCACTTCGACCACACGCTCGGCGTGGAGTGGCTGCGCACGACCTACGGCATCCCCTTCGCCCTCTCGGGCAAGGACCGTTTTCTGCTGGAGAACGCCTCGGTCAGCGGTCAGATCTTCGGCGTGAAGATCGGCGCCATGCCCGCGGCGCCCGACATCGACCTGGACACCGTGCCCGAAATCCGCTTCGGCGACACCGCGTTGCAGGTCATCGCCACGCCCGGACACACGCCCGGACACGTGTCGCTCTACGAGCCGCTGTCGAAGTCGCTCTTCACGGGCGACACGCTCTTCCGCGAGAGCATCGGCCGCACCGACCTGCCGGGCGGCGACTACTCGTGGATCATGCGCTCGATCCTCGAAAAGATCCTGCCCCTGGGCGACGAGGTGCGCATCTACCCCGGTCACGGACCCGAATCGACCATCGGACACGAAACCATCTACAACCCCTTCGTCGTCGAGGTGCTGGGCGGCGAGGTGAACTGCAAGAACTGATGCGCGCGCGGCGCATTCCGGGCCGCGGCGCCCCGCAGCGCCGGGGCGGCCACCGCAGCCACGGAACGCACGACCGCCACCGCACGAACGACTGACGACCATGATGCGTACGATCCGCAAAATCCTCTACCGCACGCTCCCGCTCGGGGGCTACCTGCGCACGGTGAGCCGTGGGTTCTTCCTCTGTCATGCGCTGGGGCTCGGCCGCCGCAGCGAGGCGATGGAATACGTCTACCACCTGCCGCACCTCGTGCGGCGGGGCGACACGGCGATCGACATCGGCGCCAACCTCGGCTACTACGCCCGGCCCCTGGCCCGCATCGCGGGCCCCGAAGGCCGCGTCTACGCCGTGGAGCCCATGCCGCCCGTGGCGGAGGTGCTGCGCCGCAACCTGCGCGGCTTCGCCAACGTGGAGATCCTCCCCTGCGCCCTCGGCGCCGAGGAGCGCACCATCCGCATGGGCAACGCCTCGGTCCGCACCTCGGGCTACATGGGCACGGGGCGCAACTTCGTGAACGAGAGCGGCGCGGCGGCCGACATCGAGTACACCGCCGAGATGCGGCGGGGCAGCGAGCTCTTCGCCGGACTCGAACGCCTCGACTTCATCAAGTGCGACATCGAGGGATACGAAACCGTGGTGATGCACGAAATGCGGCCGCTGCTCGAACGCTTCCGCCCCACGGTGCTGATCGAGAGCGGCGGCGAGAACCGCCCGCGCATCGCGGCGCTCTTCTCGGCCCTCGACTACGACGCCTTCACCCTCGACCGCGGCCGGGAGGTGCCCCTCGCGGCGCAATCGACCAAAGACATCATCTTCAGACCCCGAACGAAACGATCATGCGAATAGACATCCTCACCTCAGTACCCGAACTGCTCGTATCGCCCCTCAACGAGTCGATCCTCAAGCGCGCCCAGAGCAAGGGGCTGGTCGAAATCGCGGTGCACAACCTCCACGACTACGCCCACGACAAGCGCCGCACCACCGACGACTACCCCTTCGGCGGCGAGGCGGGCATGGTGATGAAGCCCGAACCGGTGTTCGAGCTGGTGGAGAAGCTGCAATCCGAACGCCGCTACGACGAGATCATCTACACCTCGCCCGACGGCGTGCGCTACGACCAGCACGAGGCCAACCGCCTCTCGACGCTCGAAAACATCATCATCCTCTGCGGACACTACAAGGGCATCGACCACCGCATCCGCGAGCACCTCGTAACGCGCGAAATCTCCATCGGCGACTACGTGCTCACGGGCGGCGAGCTGGCCGCATGCGTCATCGCCGACTCGGTGGTGCGGCTGGTGCCGGGCGCCATCGGCGACGAGGCTTCGGCCCTCACCGACTGCTTCCAGGACAACCTTCTGGCCCCCCCGGTCTACACCCGCCCGGCCGAGTTCCGCGGCTGGCGCGTGCCCGACGTGCTGCTCTCGGGCAACTTCGCCGAAATAGAGAAGTGGCAGGACGAGCAGGCCTGGGAGCGCACCCGCCGGCTCCGGCCCGACCTCCTGGGCGGGGAGGAGGCCGCGAAGTAGACGGCCGCGAACCCGCACCGACGGACGATCGCAACGACTCACGACAATAACCGCGAAAACACACGCACATGAACTATTACCTCATCGCCGGCGAACCCTCGGGCGACCTGCACGGCGCCAACCTCATGCGGGGTCTGCGCGCCGCCGATCCCGAAGCGCGCTTCCGCTTCTGGGGCGGCGACCGCATGGCTGCCGAGGGGGGCGCCGGCAACCTGGCCAAGCACTACCGCGAAACCTCGTTTTTCGGCATCGTGCAGGTCCTGCGCAACCTGCGCACGATCCGCCGCCAGATGCGCGAATGCCGCGACGACGTGGCCCGCTTCGCGCCCGACGCGCTGATCCTGATCGACTACCCCGGATTCAACATGCAGATGGCCGAGTGGGCCCATGCGCAGGGAATCCGCGTGTTCTACTACATCGCACCCAAGGTGTGGGCATGGCGCGAGTACCGCGTGAAGGCCATGCGCCGCTGCATCGACCGGCTGTTCGTCATCTTCCCCTTCGAGCGGGGCTATTTCCGCAGCAAGGGCATCGAGCCGGTCTTCGAGGGCAACCCGCTGGTCGATGCCATCGCGGCGCGGTGCGCCGCCCTGCCGCCCGCAGAGGAGTTCCGCCGCCGTCACGGACTCGACGATCGGCCGATCGTGGCCCTGCTGGCCGGCAGCCGCCGGGGCGAGATCCGCGACAACCTGCCGCTCATGGCCGCCCTGTCGAAGCGCTTCCCCGACCGTCAGTTCGTCGTTGCGGGGGTGTCGTGGCTCGACCGCGCGCTCTACGAACGCTATGCCGCCGGCAGCGACATCCGCTACGTGTGCGACGAGACCTACGAGACGCTCCGCGCGGCCGAGGCCGCCGTGGTGACCTCCGGCACGGCGACACTCGAAACGGCCCTGCTGGGCATTCCCGAAGTGGTGGTCTACCGCACGCTGTGGTTCCAGGTCAAGTTGCAGCCCTACGTGCTGAAGGTGCCTTGGGTGTCGCTCGTGAACCTCAACCTCGGGCGCGAGTCGGTGGCCGAGATCATCCAGTCCGACCTCTCGACGGAGCGGGCCGAGCGCGAGCTGCGCGCCATCGTCGCGGGCGGCGAGAAACGCGAACGGATGCTCGCCGACTTCGAGGAGCTGCGCCGCATCGTCGGCGGCCCGGGGGCCAGCGAGCGCTTCGCCCGCAGAATGGCGGAGGAGCTCGCCTCGAAAACACGGAACGACGCATAAGATGGCCTGGCTGATTCTTCCGGCGGTGCTGACGGCCGTCCCGGTCGCGCTGCTGCCGGTCGGTTCCTTCCGGGCCTCGTGGAAGTACGACGCCGAATTCCTCAAACGACCCAAGAAATGAAGATCATCTGCATAGGACGCAACTACGCGGCGCACGCCGCGGAACTTAACCGCACGACGGCGCTCGACGCCGAGGGCGCGGAGCCGCTGTGGTTTCTGAAGCCCGACACGGCGCTGCTGCGCAACAACGACCCTTTCTACATCCCCCGCTTCACGCAGGAGGTGCACTACGAGTGCGAACTGGTGGTGCGCATCGACCGCGTGGGCAAGTGCATCGACGAGCGCTTCGCCCGCCGCTACTACTCCGAGGTCGGGCTGGGCATCGACTTCACGGCCCGCGACCTCCAGCGCGCCGCCATCGCCGCCGGAGCGCCGTGGGAGTGCGCCAAGGCGTTCGACCACTCGGCGGCCCTCGCGCCGCAGTTCGTGCCGCTCGAACGGCTGGGCGGCGACGTGCAGCGCCTGCGCTTCGAGCTGGAGGTGAACGGCGAGGTCCGCCAGCGCGGATTCACGGGCGACATGCTCTTCGGCGTGGACCGGCTCATCGCCCGCGTGTCGCAGTTCATGACCCTGCGCATGGGCGACCTGCTCTTCACGGGCACCCCCGAGGGCGTAGGTCCCGTACATCCGGGCGACAACCTCCGGGCGCGGCTCGAAGGCCGGACCCTCCTCGATTTCGACATACGCTGACCCGCGGCCTCCGCGCCCGCCCAGGCGACACCCGCCGCAGCGCGCCCGGCCACGCATCCAAAACACGATCCGAACCCAAGACCGCATACCATGCTGCTCCACGAAATGCTCCGCGACCGCCGGCTGCTGCTGGCATCGCAATCGCCCCGCCGCCGCGAACTGCTCGCGGCCAGCGGCATCCCCTACGAACCCGCCCCGAAGTACCCCTGCGAGGAGGTTTACCCCGCCGGAACTCCCGCACGCGAGGTTCCCCTCTATCTCTCGCGCCTCAAGAGCGAGGCCTATCCCGCCGCACTCGGACCCCGCGACATCCTGCTCACGGCCGACACCGTGGTGGTGCTCGGCGACTGCGTGCTGGGCAAGCCCGCCGGGCGCGACGAAGCCCTCGCGATGCTCCGCAGCCTTTCGGGCGCACGCCACACGGTCGTCTCGGGCGTGACGCTCCGCAGCGCGGAGCGCACCGCGACCTTCGGCGCGACCACCGACGTGTGGTTCCGGCCCCTCACGGAGGAGGAGCTCGTCTACTACACCGACACCTTCCGCCCCTACGACAAAGCCGGGGCCTACGGCATTCAGGAGTGGATCGGCCATGCGGCCATCGAACGCATCGACGGCTCGTTCTACAACGTCATGGGGCTGCCCGTGCAGCGGCTCTACGTCGAGCTGACCCGCTTTCTGACATCCGGAAAATAATCCCTATCTTTGCCGTGCCGCGGTCGCGCGCGCCGGACGATCCGGACACGCCGCGCGTTCCGCGGCTGCGGCACCCCGCACGCCCGGCGCCGCATCGCGGACACGGACCGCACGGACCGCGGCATCCGCCCACCGGACCGGAAAACCGGGAACGAAAGGCCGGAAACGGACCGGCAGAAACCGAAAAACACGACCGAAACAACAAAAACACAACCCATGATGAAACGAACCCTGCTGACTCTGCTCTGCACCCTGCTCTGCGCATCGTCGTTCGCCGACGAAGGCATGTGGCTCCCCGGCCTCATCCGGGAGCGCATCGGCGACATGCGCTCGAAAGGCTTCCGCCTCACGGCCGAAGACGTCTACTCCGTGAACCGCGCCTCGATGAAGGACGCCGTGGTGTCGGTAGGCGGCTTCTGCACCGGAGAGATCGTCTCCGACCGCGGACTTCTGCTCACCAACCACCACTGCGGCTATCCGGCCATCCAGCGCCTCTCGTCCGTCGATCACGACTACCTCACGCACGGATTCTGGGCCCTCTCCGACACCGAGGAGCTGCCCGCCGAGGGGCTCTTCGTGCGCATCCTCGTGCGCATGGAGGAGGTCACCGACCGGCTGGCCGCAGGCGAGACGGCCGCAGAGATCGCGGCCGCGGCCGAACGCGAGGGCACGGGATACCGCGCCGCGGTCGAGCCGATGTACTACGGCAACCAGCACTTCCTCTTCGTCTACGAGCAGTTCGACGACGTGCGCCTCGTGGGCGCGCCCCCCTCGTCGATCGGCAAGTTCGGCGGCGACACCGACAACTGGATCTGGCCCCGCCACACGGGCGACTTCTCCGTCTTCCGCATCTACGCCTCGCCCGACAACCGTCCGGCGGCCTACTCGCCCGAGAACGTGCCCTACCGTCCGCGCCGCCACTTCGCCGTTTCGGCCCGCGGCGCCGAGGAGGGCGCCTTCACCATGATCTACGGTTTCCCGGGCAACACCCAGCAGTACATCCTCTCCGACGCCGTGGAGTACGTGCAGCACCGCTCCGACCCCATGAAGATCGACTTGCGCACACAGCGCCTCGACCTCATCGCCGCGGCGCAGGAGGCCGACCCCGCCGTGCGGATCAAGTATGCGGCCAAACACGCGCTCATCGCCAACCCGTGGAAGAAGTGGCAGGGCGAGGTGATCGGCCTCGAACGTCTCGGCACCGCCGACAGGAAGCGCGACTACGAACGCCGCTTCGCCGCATGGGCCGCCGACAAACCCGAATACGCCCACCTGCTCGACTCGATGCGCGCGGCCTACGCCGCGGCGGCCGAACCCTTCTTCATCGCCGAGCTCATCAACGAGACGGGCCGCACGATCGAACTGGCGCTGCTCGCCGAGCAGAACCTCCTGCGCCGCCGGGCCGCCGCGGCCGGCACACCCTGGTCCGAGGCGAAGCCCGAATTGGAGAAACAGTACCTCAAGCTCTACGACGACTACGACGCCGCCCTGGACCGCCGCCTGGCCAAATGCGTCCTCCACGGCCTCGCGCACTACTACCCGGGCGGCATGCCCCGCAAGATGCAGGACGAGATCGACCGCGCCGGCGGCACGATCGACGCCTACGTCGATGCGCTCTACGACCGCAGCCCCTCCGTCTCGCGCGAGACGGCCGAGGCGGCCGACACCGCGGCGCTCGCCGCCGATCCCGTGCTGCGGCTGCGGAAGCTCTTCTCCTTCGGTCCCGAAGGCATCGGCCGCGGCATGATGCTCCGACGCAACCTGAGCGACGTGCCCTCGATCGAGCGGTGGTACCGCCCCTACCTGAGGGCGCTGCGCGCCTTCGACCCCGGCCGCGCATTCTTCCCCGACGCCAACTCGACCCTGCGCGTGGCCTACGGATCGGTACGGGGCTACGACTATGCCGACGGCGAATACCACAAGCCGCTCACGACGCTCGACGGACTGATCGCCAAGGACAACCCCGCGATCTACGACTACGACATCCCGCAGTCGCTGCGCGACCTCCACGCCTCGGGCGACTACGGCCGCTGGAGCGCCCTGATCGACGGACGCCGCACGGTGCCCGTGTGCTTCCTGGCCGACAACCAGACCACGGGAGGCAACTCCGGGTCGCCCGTGCTGAACGCACGCGGCGAGCTGATCGGCATCAACTTCGACCGCACGTGGCGCTCGACGATGAGCGACATCGAGTTCGATCCCGAACTGTGCCGCAACATCGCCGTGGACATCCGCTATGTGCTGACGGTCATCGACCGCATCGGCGGCGCCGGACGCCTGATCGACGAAATGACGATCCGCTGAGGCCCGCACCCGCCCGACAGGGCCCGCAGAAACGGATTTCCGGAGAATTCGATCCGGAAATCCGTTTTTTTTGCGATAAAATTTTGCAGAAACCGGAATTATAGTTACATTTGCACTCCCGAATACGAAAAACGGGAGGGAATGCCCAGGTGGTGAAATTGGTAGACACGCTACTTTGAGGGGGTAGTGAACATTAGTTCATGCAAGTTCGAGTCTTGTCCTGGGCACTGAAAAAGAAAATCGCAGCTGATTGTCAATCGGTTGCGATTTCTTATTTCTATTTTGCACCACATTTGCACCACTCGCCATTACCAGACAGGTATTTATAGTGCATTCATTGCATTCCCCTCGGCGACCGATATGTGTATCTGTTCGGTCAGATACTTGTTGATGACCTTGCGCACGCCCTCGACAGCCCGCAGCAATTCATCGTCACGAGGAGCATCCGTATAGCAGAAGCCCCGGAGGTCCTCCAGCATTGCGAGTGCGACGATCCATCGTTTCGTCCCGGGCGATATGGTTGTTATGGTCCGCACCCGTTCAGTAGTCGGCGTATCATGTCGGATTCGGTCGGCGGCCGGTCTTTTCTTGCGTCTGTTGTTTTTCATTTCGTCAGTTGTTGAATTCATACACTGCATTCATCGTAGGATCGAACGTGAGGTATTCGCCATCTACGCCCCATTCCCGGACCGTATAAACGCCTTTGGGCAGGAACTGCGCCCGCTCCCGGGCGGCAGCTTCGGTGGGGAATAACCCCAGCCGATAGCCGTCATAAGAGAGTTCGTAGATCATCGTGCCCCTCCTTTCTGCGATTCGTTCAATACCTCATCGATCATCTTGCGCATCGCTTTGAGCTTGCGGGCATCTACCGGTTCAAAGTCCGAGGAGCCGATCTTCACGGACCATTCGACCGTCCGTTCGCCGTTACTACGGAATACCGTCGTTTTCAGAAACACAATATCGTTATTCATAATCGCCTATCTGTTTGGGTTTGTCTTCTTCGAGCACTTGCCCAATAAGGGCGTGCAGCGCTTTCAGTTCATCGTAAGTCAAGGAATCGCCTTGCAGAGTGCTGTCCTTGCCCCAGCCGAGGCTGTAAGAGTACTCCGGGACTTGCCCGAAATAGCGTAACTCGTCCCGCTGGACTTGAATGTTGGCCAGCAAATCGTTTCGTGCACTCATATCGTCCCCTCCTCTCCTAACATTCGTGCATAGATGGACGATCCCATTTCCGATATGACGAATCGTTCGACCGCACCCATTATCGTTTGGAACTCGTCGAGCTTCTCCTTTCGGCCGGGAACCCCCGGAGAATAAGCATCCTCCAGTTCATGCCACATCGCTCCCCGGAGGTCTTGGACCGCACCCATAATGACGAGCCAGTTGCGGGTGTTGTTGCTGATCTTGTTCACGGTGCGCATATACGCTTCCGAGGTGGTCATTTCAGATTGGGCCGTTTTGCCCGTTGTCGTTTTTGAAGCCATTGTATCGTTGTTTTATTGGATTATTGTTTGTTTGCCCTGCTCTCTGCCCCGGCGGCCGGATTACCGCCGGGGGCGTCGTGTCTCGGTGCATCGTCACCTTGTTCGCAGGAGTTGAGAGAGCTGCTAATATGCTGTTACGAAATTCTCGACCTTGAATGACCGCCAGTCGTCGGCCTCAACATCGTAGTATCTGACCGTGCGCCCGTCGTCGGGGCGGCCCGTGCCCTTGACGAGGGTGGCCACCTCTTTGAGTGTGCCGATTGCCTTAAGCAGCGTGCCGTCGGCCTTTTCGTAGGCGAACTTGACTATGCCAGCCCGCATTTGCTTCGTCAGCCGGTAGAGCTGCCACGACTTCGAGAGGGCCACGGCGAACGCCTTGCCCGTAGTGCGGGCGATCTGCCACGCCCGGCGCATGATCGTTGAAAGATCGGTCCTTTTCATGGTTAAAAGTTGGCTTTGAGTTTGAGCAGACGCAGGCACTCTTTCAGTTCGCTATCTGTGTATTTCTCGGCGATTTCACGTGATACGCCGTTCAGGTTCATGGCAAGCTCGATTGCTCGGGCTTTCGAGACTTTCGGGGTGGGTTTGCGTGTTTTCATTGTTGTAGTTGTTTACCACCGGCGGCAGGTCGCCGCCACGCTTCGGGCTTGAGGTCTCTTTATAGCCGCCCGAACGGCTTTAGTCGAGGCGATAGAGCAGCAGTAGGCCGTTGTCGCTGTCTGCTACATGCAGAACTCTCGTAGGCTCGATTTTCTCGAAGAATGACGAAAATATTTCGTCTTTTTCTGCATAGACGTATGCCCACTGGCCTTTCAACTCGACGTCTTCTACGGTGCCAAAATAGGCCACGGTGCTATCTACCTCTTTGGCAAGACCCCATTGGCCGTTGTCCATACCCTCACGATTGATTGCGTCGATCACTTTAAATGCAAATGCGTTCATACTCTATTGTTTTTTGATTGTTAGTTCAACATATTCTTCAACCACTCGGCGGCTTCAGCATCGTCGCCGTCCTCGTTATAGACCGCTACAACCTTTGCCTCTTCTCGCTTAACCCACCAGCTCGGGGCGGTGTAGCGGTCGCCGTCATCTTCGCCGATCTCGGCCGTGTAGGCGATTACTGCGGTCAGGGTGTCGCCCTCGATCTCGAAAGTCTCGCTTTCGCCGTTCAGCTTCGTAATATATGCTGCGGCCTCTTTGGCTATCTGCATCAGCTCGGTATGGGTGGCGGTGGTCATGGCTTGTTATATCTTTAGTTTTGTTTTGGTATCGCAAATATAACTCAAAATATAATACCAGCCAAATAAAAAGGGATCAAAATTACCGTTATAGTAATTTTATTGCGCATTTTATTATACTTATATGGATATTTGTTATATTTGTGGCATCTAACGATAAATAAACTATTCGTATAATGTCCAAATTTCGTATTTTGGAGCTGTGCAAGGAAAAGGGCATAACTCAAAAAGATTTAGCTGAAAAAATCGGGATGAGCCCCGTAGGGTTGGCAAAAGCGGCAAACGGGAATCCGACAGTCGAAACCCTTGAAAAGATCGCAGCAGGTTTATCCGTATCCGTTACAGAACTTTTTACACCGAAATCTAACACGCTCGTCTGCCCGAAGTGCGGGACGGTGCTGGAGGTTAAGGAAAGGGAGTAGTTATGGAACAAGAATTGATACTATACACATCCAGTGATGGCAAAAGCCGTGTTTCGTTATTAGCTCGTGACGGTTCTGTATGGCTCAACCAAGCCCAATTGGCCGAACTTTTTGCCACCTCAATCCCAAATGTTAGTCAGCATATAAACAATATATTAAAAGAGAAGGAGTTAAATCCGGATTCAGTTGTTAAGAATTACTTAACAACTGCCGCAGACGGCAAACCGTATCAGGTCAAATTTTACTCTTTGGAGATGATTTTGGCAATAGGGTTTCGTGTTCGCTCTATTCGTGGTGTACAGTTTCGCCAATGGGCGAACCGCAACCTTGCCGAATATCTACGCAAAGGGTTCATAATTGACGACGAGCGGTTAAAAAATCCCGACGGGCGACCCGATTATTTTGATGAACTGCTTGCCCGTATTCGGAATATTCGGGCCTCTGAAAAGCGATTTTACCAAAAGGTCCGTGAATTATTTGCTTTAAGCAATGATTATGATAAAACAGACAAAGCTACCCAGATGTTTTATGCTGAAACACAAAATAAACTTCTGTATGCTATAACAGGGCAAACCTCCGCAGAGATTGTAATGGCAAGAGCCGATGCAAGTGCTCCGAATATGGGACTAACCTCCTGGGAAGGTTCGGTTGTACGCAAGCAAGATGTCATTATAGCCAAAAATTATTTGACAAACGACGAATTAGATTCTTTGAATCGACTTGTTGTTATCTTCTTGGAGACAGCCGAATTTCGAGCAAAAAATCGCCAAGACCTCACGATGAATTTTTGGAGGGAGAATGTTGATAAAATACTATTGTCGAATGACCAACGATTGCTGCCTAATGCAGGTACAGTAAGTAAAATCCAAAAAAATGAATTTGCACGAAGAGTTTACGAGGAATTCAACGCACGACGCAAGCGAAAAGAGGCACTCGATGCGGATCGAGAAGATATGGAGCAGCTCAAAGAACTTGAGGCAGAAATCAAGCACCGAACACGATAAACTACAAGGCACACGAAATCGAAGTGGCCAGCCTTAAAAGGGCCCACTAGCGGGCCCGGCCACGCACTCCGATCAGCTTCAAGAAAGGCGGCGAGGAATAGCGTTGTGAAGATTCACATAACGGAATCTATTGCTGTTGTCGGAATAATTATTACCTTTGCAGTGTGAGGGATGACCTCGAAGATTCAGCACGGTATTTGCCCGTGTTTACGACGTGGATAGAGGCGCAAGCCTCGTTCTGCACCGGCCCGACAGAGCGATAATCTGTCAAAGGCGATCCACAAGGGTCGCCTTACTTTTTCCATAACGATTTCAGTAAGCCATTTGGCATATGCCGAATTTGGCATATGTAAATTTTCCTCTTCTATTAACGCCTCGAATGGATAACCGTTCGGGGCTTTTGGTTGTTGTCGTATTATGCGACGCCATGAACCGAGCAGCAGAACGTTATATCGGGGCGCATTTGAGCACCGCCTGCAACATACTCTGTTCTCTCGATGACAATTCAAAACTGAATAGTCGCATTTCGCTACACCACTCCCCGCAACATACGCAGAAAATTGCGTATGCAAAATGATGATTGCCAAACCCCCGACAGGCTGAGGAAACAAGGAGTTCCCGAACCGGGAATCCCCCGGGCGGCCGAGGTCGGAATCCCGGCAACGGACCCACCACGACAAAGGGGGCCGGTTACTACCGACCCCCTCTTTGAATCTGCGAATCCTCCCGTCGGCGGATCGCCTCGCACTTGCGCCGCACGCTTTCCAGCAGCTCGGCCAGTTCCCTACGGTTAAGGCCGATCGTAAGATCGCTGTCGTCCCGTGCACCGCCCCGGCGTTGTTCCTTTGGTTTTATCCTGCTCATCTCCCGAAAAATGATTACCTTTGCTCTTGTCGAAAAGTGCAGGCAATCATTTGGGGGCGGTCAGCTATGGCCGCTCTTATTTCTCGAATCCACGCCGCATACTGTCATTCTAATACTCTTCGTTGAGTTTTAACCCATATTGTTTCGCTTCCTCGGGAGATAGAGTACGGGGCGGAATAAGATCAGCGCCGTCCGGCCCTGTGACCTCTTGCCGCTCTACATAGCCTCGCTTTTTGCCACGTGTTTTAAGTGTGAAGATAATCGCAGTCTCGGAGGGACGTTCGATCCACCCGGCAAATTGCTTTTCTCCTTTCTCGTTGGTCTCAATGGCTGGAACCCCGGCAACCAGTTTGCGGAGGTTGCTTTCGGCAAGGTCGATAAAGCGCTCACGGGAATCGTCGAGAGCTTGCTTGAACTCGGGGTCATTCCTGCACCAGGCATATACGGTATTTCGTGCTACTTTGAAGTTTGCCGCAATATCCGATAATATGCCTCCGCAAGCGTTAGCTATTTGCTCGAACTGTTCTATAGATGGTTTAGTCTTCGGATATGCCATTTTTTATAGTGTTCAACTTGTTTAACATATTTATTCATCTCTCGTGCTGTGACTACGCCTCGGCATAGGATGGTTGCGTCACTTCTCTTTTGTCTTTTTCCATTGTCCAATCTATTTGTCTGTTTATAGTCTCATGCCATTTGGGGCGGGTGGGGTTGCAAGGTTGCACCCCTATATAGGGGGTGCAACCTGCAACCCGCCTCCCACAAGCCTGTAACGAGACATAGATATTCAGAAAGGTTCATCGTGCAACTCGGGTTGTGCGGCCTCAACTTGTGACCCCGGGAGGTAGTAACCGCCGGCCTGGTTTTTCACGACAAGACCAGCCTTGACAGCTCGTGAAATTTTCGATTTGGCGCTACCTTCTTTAAGGTCAGCAGCACCCATTATCAACGCCACCAGCTCCGAATGCGCATAGACCTTTCCTTTCTCCATAATCTCGGCAAATACGTCCTCTTTCGGTTGAGGTGCAGGAATACTGCACGCCTCCGGCAGACCGTCCGCATTGATTCGAAATGCGAACTCTGAGAACGGCTCGTTGCGGCAGTACTGCGGCGAGACGACCGAGGTCGCACCGTCGGCTTTGACGAGCATCACCGTCTCCGCCTTGCGGAGCAATGCCGAACCGAGGTGGCCACGTGCTTTGTCGCCTCCGGGATTGGAGTGCAGCACGCAAAGGATATGGTTGTCGTACTCGCTGCTCCAACGCATCAGTTCGCACGTCAAAGCCTCGGATTCATGCAGGTCGTTCGGGTCGTTGCAGAGGTCGGCCACGCCGTCGAGGATCAACAAGTCTGGCTTGTATCGGCGGAGTATCTCGGCCGTAGCCTCCTTGCGCTGGTCCGGCGTCAGCTCCCGCAGGGCCGCCACGATCAGCTTGTCGTGGTTGCGGTCCGTCGGCAGCCCGATGCTCCGGAGGATCCGCCGGGCGATCTTGTGGACGTGGGCCCGGGCCTGCTCCGTGTCGATGTACACGATCTTACCCACGGCAGGTGTATCGAACCCCAAGAACTCCGCATCGGCGAGGAAGCCCGAAGCCACGGTGCACGTCAGAAAAGTCTTGCGGCTCTTGGCCAGCCCGACCACGGCGGAGATGTTGCCCCGAGAAGCTATCAAATTACCCCATAGACGCACGATCGGCTGCGGGTCGGGTAGTTGTTCCGACAAGTCGATAATCAGTGCAGAAACGTCTATTTTTGCGCTTCCCTCCGGCTTGTTCATTATACAATCATCTACGAATCCCATAATCGGCTACGCTTTGAAATTGTCAAGATTTTCAAGAATCAAATCAAACCTATACTTGACACTCGGGGATTGTGACGTATCGTGGGTGTCAATAGCCTTTTGGTCGCATTTCTCGATATCAAGTAGTTCATACAGTCCTTGCTGCGGGTCCTCGAGACGGGTGCTGTAAACGAGGTCGGCCAATGCTATACGCTCGATTCTCGGTTTGTCCGTGAGCCGCATCCCAATAATCAGCGCATCGTCCCGCCTCTCGACGTGCAGGGCCTTGTAGAGCGTATCTCGCAGCAAAATCAACAGCTGATTATCTACGCCGCTGTCGTTGAGGTCCACGCAGTTATCCAGCGCTTTAACCTGCGCCTCAAGTTTATTTACGATATAGGGCTTTGCATCGGGCCGCTGACGGTAACGGGCCAACTCCTGCTGCTTCGACAACTTGACGGTTTCGAGTGTCTCCATAACTATACCCGTTTGAAGTTAGCATCGTACCACTCGACGAACGATGTGAAATCTGTTGCGATAAAGTATAACCCGCCAGCCTGCTCGACAGCGACCTGATAACGTCGCTGCGCTTCGCTCTGACGGTCGGGACCGATTTTTACCTCAACCTTGACCGAACGGCCGCCAATCGTAGCCGATATGTCGGCGCTGCCTTTCGTGGTGTTGGATTTGCGCCATATGATCCGCCCGCCCCGCTGTTCGGGCATCCCCGTGGTGTTGATCCGTTCGGCCTGCCCACCATTGTAGCGGATGAAATCGACCACGCAGCGGGTCAGCCCGTTTGCCGTGTCGTCCCGGTAGGATTGCGGAGCGATGGCATACTCGGGGAAATTAGGATGTTCCCGGCGGAAATGTTCAAGGGCCAGCCGTTCGAGCTCTTTAACAGCCTGCGGCTTTTGATAGCGGAGCTTATTCATGGTGAGTGTCCTCCTGCCCACTGAAGAGATTATGATCCTGTCGTATTTTCTCCAACCGATAAACAACCCGCCGGTCCCACAGAGGATAAGTGCGGACGATGTAGTCTTTTGTCCTGCGCCGCACCTCGGTCATCCAACGCCGGGCATCATTCGCACCGATCATCACGTTGAGGGCCATTGCCGTGGCCTGCATTCCGCCCTTAAGCAGTTCGAGAACGATAGCCTTGCGGACTTTCTGCGTGTCGGCTTGGATAAGTGCGGAATTATGGCTATCTTTGTATGTACTTATAGGGGCGGCTACGGCCGCTTTTCTCTTTTTCATAGCGCAGCCCTCCCGTTGTTAAGCATCCGACGAACATCCGACATGCGATAGCGGCGCTTCCCGCCGACTTCGACAGGTACAAGCAATCCCCGTTTCGCCCACCGCCAAAGTGTAGATAAATCAACATCGAGCAATTCTGCCACTTTCTCCCGGCTGGGATAAGTCTCTACGGATTGATCTGTGATGATTTGTTCCAACTGCTCCTTTGTCCTTGCGACAAGAGCCTCGTTCGCCTCGATAAGGTCGCCGACCTTGACCGAGATAATGGCATCGGGACAAGCCTTTGCCAACTCGATTAAATTCGCCTCCATAATTTTCTATTTCGTTTTATGGAGTTCCGCCCTTCCGCTACACTTCACGGGGTGCGCTTGTTCGACGGATCCAGCGAACGCCGTGAATCGTTCGCTATCGGACATTGCAAAGGTAGGGTGTACTCTCTATGGCGTGTATATGGCATATACCATATAAATACAAAAAAACGCAACACACAAACAACTAATTATCTGTGCGTTGTGTTTACAGTAAAATAGGGCGACTATAGCAAGACTATGGCGATGCAATTATTTTATCTGCCTAATATCTGTATCCCAACCAACCGGGACACTTGCGCCACTACATTTTTGAGGAGTTGAGTCAATGCTATTAGCGGCTAATTTATACCACTCATCTGGCATTTTTTCTTTCAAAACAAAAATCGTGTATTTCAGTTTTGCTTTTTTAACTCCTTTTAATCCCCATATCGCAGAAAAATCTGCAGCGCTTACGCAATTTAAAAACATTGTATTAGTTACCGTATTCGGAATAACATCCTCCGAAATATGATTATATATTTTACCAATGTATGTCAAATCGACGGAGAAATGGGCACTTTGTGCATCTGGGGCCGCTTGAACATTCGCATTATAAGAACCATTGGATGGTATTAACGATTCAATTTTAGCATACATTCCCGCAATCCAGTCAAAGATTGTGTTAGCCCGATCAATTACCTGCCATATAGATACCAATATCGTTTCTGCCTCCTCTTTGGTAATTAGTCCTATGGATTCTGCTTTTCGGATGTGGCGGGAATACCCATTATCGCCGAAAACCAAATCATCCATCGAGTACCGTTTCTTTCTGCAAGGTAATTTTACTTCGTCATACTTTGACAACGCAAGTGACAAGTATTTTCCGATACTATCCATATCCGGGCAAACCTCCATAAATTCGTCTTCTAAATCTTTAACATAGATAGGTTCCCCGAATGATTCTACGGTATCCAGAATAACATCGGCGTATGGGTCTCGAACTGTACAAACTTTTACATACTCAAGCTGCTGATGTTTATCGGCAATTTTGACCATTGGAGAAAGCACATAAAAAGTTAATGCTTTGAGAAAGGCCAAACGACAAAAAATGTCATCTTTGTCGAACACGCTTTGAATTGCCTCTTCATCGGTTAAGAATCTATCTTTACCCGATTTATCCTTGTAGTATTGCCTAATGGCTTCGCCTTTGTTGTCAGCTTCTTTTATAATTCCTGCGAACTTATCGCTACAATGAATATTGAAACAATAAAGACGTAATCCAAGCTGTATCTCTTTCAACAGTTCGACGCACTTGTCGGTCTTGACCATCAATTTCATAGCCCTTATATTTACTCCAACATTTTAACCAGTTCCGTTTTCATCTCCTCGTCGATGTCCCGATAGCGGGCGAATGCCCGGCTGCCCTCCTTGTGACCGCTCAACGCTCCGACCAAATTCGGGTCCTTTACCTGCTTGTAGAGGTTGCCGACAAATGCCCGGCGGGCGAGGTGCGACGAGGCTACCTCCCAAATCGGCCGTTGCTCTACCTCTCGGGTTAGCGGGTTCAGTATCGTAACCTTGCGCCTCAACCCGGCAGCAAGGAATATCCGTTTGATGGCCCGGTTATACTGCTGTTCGGCAATCAGAGGGAGTAGCCCAGGCCCGACATAACCGGCATAGCGGTCCAGTATTTCACGGGCTATCGTGTTGAGGGGAACTCGCACCGTTACCGGATGGCCGTCCTTCGTCTTACGAGGAATATACTCGACCGCCCCGCCGATCAGGTTGTCCCGTGTCAGTTTGTAGAGGTCGCCCACACGGCAGCCTATCAGACATTGGAACACAAAAATATCCCGCTGCGTGGCCAGCTGCGGATGCCGGATGAGGTTCGTGCGATAGATTTTGTTGCGTTCGTCGATAGAGATGTAAAAGGGCGTACCGTAAACACACTCCTCGACGGCATAGTTCCGAAACGGGTTGTTCGTCGTCTTGCCTACGTCGTTCGCCCAAATGAAGAACGTGCGCAGCTTGGTAAGGATGCCGTTAATCGTATTCTGCCCTCTCGGTTGAGGCCGCCGACTTTCGGGCACCGCCTCATAGATTTCGGGATATTGGTTGCAAAAAGTATGTTCGTTGCGCAGGAACTCCTCGATGTCCCGCAGCACGAGCGGCGTTACCGTATCGAGGTCGAGCACAAAGCGGCTATCCACCGTCCGGCGGGCATAGAGTTCGTACCGCCTCAACGCCCGGATTACGACCTGAATAGCACGCACCCGCCAATCGGACAATTTGCGCTTATCGATAAATTCCTCGTATGCCTCGAAGAATGTTTGCCAATGTTCTTCGACGATATACTTTTCGGGGTGCAGACGTTTGTCGATTTCCAATTCCAGCCAGTCGGATGTCAAATTCTCTTTGACCGTCGCAGCGTTGTATATCTCCAGCATCATGTTCTTGCGGTCGGCCACGGCCCGGTTGAAGGCGGCCCGCTTCTCCGCATCGTAAAGCACCTTTGCCTTGATCTCCTGCCTGGTCGCATCCCAGTCCGAAGGATTGATCTCCAACTCGGAGGCGTGGAACAACTGAATATTCCGACCATCCCGCAGACGGAAGCGAATGTTCGCCCGATCTATGCGTTTTCTCGATACCCGTATGAAAGCCGTAACCGATGCCATCTTGCAAAAACTTTATTCCGTGGTGCAAGTTATAAAATTTGCACCACCGTTGCACCACATAATAAAATTATTTGCAATATTACGCAATTTTATCAACCTTAGCAAACAATTGATTATCTTTGCAATATAAGCTAAAACAGCCAATTTTCAGCAAGTTGTAGATACCCCTGAAATTGCGGTTTTCAAATATTGTCCTGGGCACTGAAAACCGCGTCAGAAGAAATTCCGACGCGGTTTCGTTTTGTTCCCCGCCCTGCGCTCATTGCATCCCCCCACCGTGCAGCGCACCGCAGCACGCAACAGGATCGACGAACCGGCGTATCGCACGCCGAAAAGGCCTCCGGTCCGGCGCAGAAAGCGCCCTCCGGTCCGGAAAAACCGCCGCCGGACGGCCCCGGATCGGATGGCCCCGAAAAAGCCCCCGAAAAGACCCCAGGCCGCAAACGAACGCTGCCGTCCGACCTGCTAACGGGTCGGACGGCAGCGCCTTGCCGGACAGGGGTCCTTCTACTCGCCCTTCGCAAGGGGCGAGGGCACGGAGTAGACACGGGCCGCCAGCTCCTTGTCGAGCATGTAGGTGCCGAACTTGTTGCCCTCGACCGCCTCCATGGCCTCGATCATGCCGCGGGCGTTCTCCTCCTCCTCGACCTGTTCGTTCACGAACCACACGAGCATGTTGGCCGTGGCGTAATCTCTCTCCTCCTCGGCGATGCGGCACAGATTGTCGATCATCGCGGTCACCTTGCGCTCGTGTTCGAGCGTCTGACGGAATGCCGCCAGGGGCGACTCCCACGCGGTATCCACCGCAGCGATGGGCGCCAGCTTCACCTCGCCGCCGCGTGCCAGCACGTAGTTCATGAAGATCTGCGCGTGGTCCTGCTCCTCGCGGAACTGAATGGCGAACCAGTTCGCCACACCCTTGTGGCCCTTGGCCGCGCAGTCCATCGACATCGAGAGGTAAAGATAAGCCGACCACATCTCGGCATTGATCTGCGCATTCAGCGCTTCCTGCATTTTTTCGCTCAACATAATCTTATAGTTTTTTAAAGCCGTTTCATTTTCTGGCACCCGCGCCTCCGGGCCGTATCGCCTGCTCCGGCCGCACATGCGACATCCGCCGTTGCTCTCCCGTAACTGCACCCCACGCCGCACCCGGCGGGTTTCACGGCCGCTGCCCCGTGCAGCGGAAGTATTTCGCCAGCACGAGCAGCGATACGAGCCGTTCGCGCCTGCGGTCGCGGAACTGCGCGACGTACTCGTGGGCATGGGCGACAATGGCCTCCGCCTCCTCGGGATGCGTGGCGTAATAGTGCAAACGCTCTTCCAGATCGGAATAGTCGCTCCGGATCTCGATGTAGTGGTAGTTCGGCACGAGGCGCCCCTCCATAAACCACGTCTCGTAGGTCGGACGCGGCATGACGGCCACCGAATTGGTGGACATGATCCACTTGAGGTTCGTGGCCACGTCGTTGCCCTCGATCGCCATGATGAATTTGTAGCCCAGGTGGTCGTAGAGTCCGATCCGCGGCTTCTCCCACTCGGGCGGATACTCCGGGCGGGGCGCGATGATGCCCGCATCGCAGCATGCCGAGCCGAAATACATCTCCATGAAGCGGCGCCGGTGGGGCTTGCCGTTGATGTCCAGCTGGAAGATTGCCTTGTCCTGCTTCTCGCGGAACGGAATCGCATCCCGCAGGAAGACGAAATGGCGGCATTTGTCCAAGTTCAGCACCACCGAGAAAGCGTTGTCGCCCGCCACGGGGCGGCTCTTCACGATGCACGGACGGTCGCCGGGCACCTCGGTGATGTCACCCGGGAGGTAGTCCCACAGCAGGGCGTCGTCGAACCAGCGCGTGTACTCGTACGTATCGAAAAAGTAGGCGCTCTTCACCTCCGAGCCGTAGCGATGGCGGCCGAGCGGCCACAAGCCGCCGGTTCCGGCCGCCCCCGGCGTCAGTTTGCAGTAATAGTCCACCCGATCCAGGATGTACTCCCGGTCCGGTCGGCGTTCGAGCTCCGCCAGCACCCCCGCGAGCCGCGCCTGCGTCAGTCGCTTGGGCGTGAGGTAACGCACGACGTTCCGCACGAAATAGAGCGGTTTCGAATTCTTGCCGTACAACAGACGGTTCAGACGGTTTTTCATGGCGGAAAGCGGGTTTCTGTTCCCACAAATATAGCGCTTTTTCCTCGAAGTGCACCCTTTCGTCCGCTCCTTTTCGCCGCGGACCGCTCCGCAGTTTCGGGGCCGGGCCTCCGCCGCGGCGCTACCGGCCGAAGCAGCAGTGCTCCATGCTCCCCAGGACGGAGGGGGCGCTCCGCCCTGTTCCGGGCATTCAGGTCTTTCCGGACGTTCGGTTGTTCCCGTCGGTCCGGTTGTTCCAAACATTCCGGACATTCGGTTGTTCCGATCGTTCCGGCCGCTTCTGTCGTCAAGTCTTCCCGGTCTCTCCCGTCGGTCCGGCGGTTTCGTCTTCACCCGTCCCCGGCCGCAACCCCTGTCCGGCACCGGCGAATCCGCCGCCGGACCGCTTCGACTCACGGCCTCCGGTCCCGAACTTTTCAACCGGGCCACCCCGCCGGCCCCGTCGTGCGAAGCGCAGGCAACGAAAATACCCGGCAGCCGAAGCACCGGGTATTTCGTTCGTATGCGACCGTGGTCGTTTTTTCGCCAGGACGCGCGGACCGGGCAGGATCTTCTCCAGCACCCTCCCCGCATCTTCGGTTACCGACCGCACCTCTCGAAGCGACTGCCGCCCGCGACAGCCCGCAAGGCACGGAACGCATCGTCCGCACGCCTCCTTCGCCGGAGGCTGCGGCCCGCGCGATTCGGATCAGACGCTACGCCTTCGAGCCGTCGTAGGCCCACTTCACGTAGACCGAACCCCACGTATAACCGCCGCCGAACGATGCCAGGATGAGGTTGTCGCCCGGACGCAGCTCCTTTTCGTAGTCGTAGAGACACGAGGGAATCGTGGCCGCCGTGGTGTTGCCGTTGCGGTCGATGTTGATCATGCACTTCTCGCGCGCAAGGCCCATGCGGCGCGCCGTGGCGTCGATGATGCGCAGGTTGGCCTGATGCGGCACCAGGAAACGCACGTCGTCCGACTTGAGGCCGTGGCGCTCCATCATCTCCACGGCCACGTCGGCCATGTTCGACACCGCGGCCTTGAACACGGCCGGACCGTCCTGCGTGATGGTGTGCCAGTTGTTCTCCAGCGTCTCGCGCGTCGCGGGGAAGCGCGAACCGCCCGCCTTCATGTAGAGGTGCATCTCGCCCGAACCGTCGGAGTGGAGGATCGAGTCGATCACGCCGCAGCCATCCGTACTGGGCTCAAGCAATACGGCCGCAGCGCCGTCTCCGAAGATGGGACAGGTGTTGCGGTCGTGGTAATCGACGATCGACGACATCTTGTCGGCACCCACGACCACGACCTTCTTGCAATGGCCCGTCTCGATGAACTGGGCACCGGTCGTCAGCGCGAACAGGAAGCCGCTGCACGCCGCCGACACGTCGTAGGCGAAAGCATTCTTGCAGCCGGCCTGGTCGGCGATCAGGTTGCCCGTAGACGGGAAAAGCATATCGGGCGTTACGGTTGCACAGATCACCTGGTCCACCTCCATGGGGTCGGTGCCGGTCTTGTCCAGCAGGTTCATGACGGCCCGGGCGCCCATGTAGGAGGTTCCGATGCCGTCGCCCTTGAGGATGTGGCGCGTCTTGATGCCGATACGGGTCATGATCCACTCGTCGGTGGTATCCACCATACGGCTCAGTTCTTCATTCGTAAGCAGGTAATCGGGGAGGTATTCGCCCACGCCCGTAATCGCTGCGGTAATCTTTTTTCCCATCTGTGTCTCTGAAGTTTCCGGTTAGTTGCCGAACGCCGCGCGCAACTTGCCCGACAGATCGGCGCGCACGCATCGCTCGGTTGTGAGAATCATGTTCTTGATCGCCAGCGGCGACGAGCATCCGTGGCCGATGACCACCGGGGCGTTCACGCCCAGCACGGGCGTGCCGCCCACGTTCTCGTAGTTCATCGCGGCCCAGAACGGATTGTCGGCGCAGCCCAGCGCCCGGTTGATCCGGAAGAATCCCTCCGCCATCTTGAGCGCCGTATTGCCCACGAAACCGTCGCAGACGATCACGTCGGCCACCTTGCCCGAGAAGAGATGCGAGCCCTCGATGTTGCCCACGAAGTCGTAGCGGCCGTCGGCCTTCATCAACTCGTGCGCGGCCTTGGTCTGGGCATTGCCCTTGGCCTCCTCCTCGCCGATGTTGAGCAGCGCCACGCGCGGACGCTCCACGCCGAGCACGGCCTCCGAATAGATCGCACCGATCAGTCCGTACTGCGCCAGCACCTCGGGACGGCAGTCCACGTTGAGTCCCACGTCGAGCAGCAGCGCCGGACGCCCCGACACGGTGGGCACCGCCGACGAAATGGTCGGACGGATCACCCCCTCGATCGGCTTCACCGCATACATCGACCCCACCATCATGGCGCCCGTCGATCCGGCGCTCGCGAAGCCGTGGACGGCTCCCTTGGCCAGATGGCCGAAACCTACCGTAATGCTCGAATCGGCCTTGGCTTGAAAGGCTTTGGCCGGATGGTCGCCCATTTCGATGACCTCGGTCGTGTGTACGATGTCGAAACGCTCAGCCGGACACCCCTCGGCAGCCAGCACGGCTTCGATCCGCTCCCGGTCGCCGAACAGCACGATCCGGCTCTCCGCGTCCACGGCCCCGAGCGCCATGACGGCACCCTTCACCGCAGCCTCGGGAGCGAAATCGCCGCCCATGGCATCCACACCAATCTTTAACATAGTCTTGGATTTGGGTTCATAAAATCAGTTCGCGGAGCGCATCCTCACCGGACGATGCACCCCTGCCGACCCCCGCGCGCCGCGCCTACTCGGCCTTCTTCTCGATGGCGAGCTTGCCGCGATAGAAGCCGCACTCAGGGCATACGCGGTGGTACAGCACCGAAGCGCCGCAGTTCGAGCAGGTCACTACCGTCGGAACGACAGCCTTGTAATGGGTTCTTCTCTTATCGCGTCGGGTAGACGAGATTTTGTGTTTAGGATGTGCCATTTTACATTGATATTTTAAGTTCTGCTTACTCTTCCGTTACTCTTTTTCCGTCGCCTCGGCGGACGCTCCGTCGGCGGCCATCCGCTCGCGCAGCGCCTCCAGCCCGGCCCAGCGGCCGTCGTGCTCCGCGGCATCCCGCTCCGCATCGGCCCGCGCCTCGATGGCTGCGAACTCCGAGTCGGACACGATGCGGAAACGCTCCAGCATCGCCGGGTCGCACTCCCCCTCGGGATGCACCCGCTGGTAGGGCAGCGACAGCACGATGCTTTCGTAAATGTACTGCGCCAAATCCACTTCGCTCTCCGAGGGCGAGATCCACATCATCTCGCCGTCGTACTCGTCCGTCTCGTCCGAGAACTTGACCGTCAGATGCCCCGCGAAACGCACCGGCACCTCGCAATCCTCCAGACAGCGGTCGCACGCCACGACCACGCTTCCGTCGATCGTCACGTCGAATCCGAGCATCGTTTCGGCGCGGTCCAGTTCGACATGCGCGCGGCACGCACCGCCCTTGATCTCGGTGTTCCCCGAGGCCTCGAACAGCGCTTCGCCCACCTCAAAATCGAAGGTGTGCCGCCCGTTTTTGAGCCCCTTGAAAGCGATTCGGAAACTTTTCGTCACGTCCATTTAAACGTATTTAGTGTGCAAAGCTACTAAAAATTCGGACATTCGCAAAGTTTTTCGTTATATTTCGGTTGCGACGCTTTCCGCCCCGGAACCTCCGCACACCGTCGCCGCACCTCTTTTTTCAGGGCCGCGATGCCCGCACGGCACCGCCCGCTCCGCCTCCCGGGAGCCGCACCGCCGAAGAGCGCCCCGCGCGGCGAACGCGACGATTTGCATATCTGTAAAAATGTACTTGATATTGCAAAAGCAAACCCGAACTCACGGCCTATGGATAGATAAAACATTCACGACGCATCCTCAGCGATGCTGCACAACGACACATCCGTGCCGCCAACGCACGAAAAGCGCCGGCACAAACATATAAAAAGCGTTAGCTTTGCGTCTTTGCATATCGAAATCTGGTAAATTTCAAATTGTGGCAAAAGAAGTGAAGTTGATGCTCACGTTTCTACTTTCGCTATTGCCACAAAGGTATTCCAGAACCTCGATATGCGATGATAAAGAGTTATGTCCCACGTTTTTTGCATGTCCCGCATTCGCCTCAGAACCTCAGGCCGGGGAACACGGCCGCAAACATTCCGAACCTTATGAAACACATTATTTCGACGGGACTCGCCGTCCTCGCGCTTTTCATACTGCCCGAAAACGCAGCGGCTCAGAAACGCATCGTCATCAACTCCGAACCGGCCGGCGCCGAAGTCTACGTCAATGGCATTCCGACCAATCAGCACCCCCCCGCGATGCTCAAGAATTCGGGAGGAAAGGCTTTCTCCGTCGGGTTCGGAAAGAAGGGATACGAAGACGGCAAACTGCTTGTCGTGAAGCAAAAACAGTTCGACGGAAAGAAAGCCTACCCCACGGAGGTGTCCTACCGGCTCACCCCCGCCGCCTACACGCAGGACCCGACCATCCGCGAAGGGGCGGCCGAGCAGACGGTCAGCCGCGACAATCCGGGAGCAACCGCCCTCGAACAGACGGTCATCCGCTGGGCGATCGACTCCGACCCGCAAGGCGCACACGTGTTCTACCGCGTGCTGTCGAGCATTCCCGCCGTGGTGAAGAATACCAACGAGACCCATCCCATGACCACGCCCTACGAGGAGACGCGTTCGTTCAACATCCTGGGACTCACCTACGAAAACTCGCGCGACGTGCGGATCGAAATCAAGGTCGTAAAAACGGGCTACGAAACGCAGGTCAAGCGTTTCAATGTACGCCAGGCCCTCGACCAACAGGAGATCAGCAGCTATTTCATGCTTGTACCCAAGGAGTAATCCTGCGGGCCCTGAAAAACGAATCGGCCTGCCGCAATCAGCGCGGCAGGCCGATTCCTTTCTTCGCGCCCGTCTCCGTTCCGACACGGCCGGGATTCCGGATCCCCCACCATCGGACGCCCGGCAAAGCCCTTCCCGAATGCGCAGTCCGCCCGGCCCTTTCCGCCGCAAAGTAGCGGCACCGAAGCCCGTCACCGCCTCTTTTCCGCTTGCGGCGCCCCGGCACCCGCCGACCGACGGTGCCGGGAAAACCGCCCGAGGCCGTCCGCCTGCCCCACCTCACCGCCAGCACCCTGCCGAACCCTCGCAAGACCCCGGTCGGGCCCCGGCCAACCGAACTTCCCCGGACTGTCCGCGCTGCCGGCAAGCCCCGGACAACAGGAAAACGAAAAACGGACCGCCCGCAACGGGCAGTCCGTTCTTCGATACGGCACGCGGCCGTTCGCACGCTCTCCGGAGCGAAATCCTCCGTCCGGAACTCCGACACTCGGAACCGGCGAAAGGTACCGGACTGAAAGCATCGGAGGAGAACCGATCAGGAGGCGCCGGGCGGCCGGGAAAGTCCCGGGCCGGCACCGCGCGATGCGCCCTATTTCGCGTAGGACACCGACCGGGTCTCGCGGATCACGGTGATCTTCACCTGACCGGGATAGGTCATCTCGTCCTGTATCTTCTTGGCGATGTCGTGCGACAGGCTCTCCGACTCGGCATCCGAGAGTTTGTCCGAACCCACGATCACGCGCAGCTCGCGGCCCGCCTGGATCGCATAGGTCTTCTGCACGCCGGGATACGAGAGGGCGATGTCCTCCATCTCCTTGAGGCGCTTGATGTAGCTCTCGACCACCTCGCGGCGGGCGCCGGGACGGGCGCCCGAAATGGCGTCGCACACCTGGATGATGGGGGCGATGAGCGACGTCATCTCCACCTCGTCGTGGTGGGCGCCCACGGCGTTGCACACCTCGGGTTTCTCCTTATACTTCTCCGCGAGCTTCATGCCGATGATTGCGTGCGGCAGTTCGGGCTCGTCGTCGGGCACCTTGCCGATGTCGTGCAGCAGGCCGGCGCGGCGTGCGATCTTGGGGTTCAGCCCCAGCTCGGCCGCCATGATACCCGCCAGGTTGGCCGTCTCGCGTGCATGCTGCAACAGGTTCTGGCCGTAGGACGAACGGTACTTCATCTTGCCGATCATTCGGATCAGCTCGGGGTGCAGGCCGTGGATGCCCAGGTCGATCGTCGTGCGCTTGCCCACCTCGACGATCTCCTCCTCGATCTGCTTCTTCACCTTGGCCACGACCTCCTCGATGCGTGCGGGGTGGATGCGGCCGTCGGTCACCAGCTGGTGCAGCGCCAGGCGCGCGATCTCGCGGCGCACGGGGTCGAAGCCGCTCAGAATGATGGCCTCGGGCGTGTCGTCCACGATGATCTCGATGCCCGTGGCGGCTTCGAGCGCACGGATGTTGCGGCCCTCGCGGCCGATGATGCGGCCCTTCACCTCGTCGCTCTCGATGTTGAACACCGTCACGGCGTTCTCGATGGCCGTTTCGGTCGCCACGCGCTGGATCGACGACACGATGATGCGCTTGGCCTCCTTCGTCGCCGTCAGCTTGGCCTCCTCGATCGTCTCCGAGACATAAGCCGCCGCGTCGGCCTTGGCCTCGGCCTTCATGTTCTCGATCAGGATGTTCTTGGCCTCCTCGGAGCTCATGCCCGAGATCTGCTCCAGGCGCGCATTCTGCTCGCGCATCATCTGATCGACCTCCTCCTTGCGGTGTTCGAGCACCTGCATCTGATTCTGCATCTGCTCCTTCAGCCGGTCGTTCTCGCGCAGCTTGCCGTCCAGTTCGCGCTGCTGGTTCTGCAGGTTGTTCTCGATCTGCTTGGCCTTCTGCTCGCTCTGCGCGAGTTTCTGGTTGCGCTCATTGACCATGCGGTCGTGTTCGCTCTTGAGTTGTATGAACTTCTCTTTGGCCTGGAGGATCTTCTCCTTCTTGATCATCTCGCCCTCGGCTTCGGCCTCCTTCACGGCGGCTTCGCAACGCTTCTTGATGCTGTTCTTCAGTACGTAGTTCGTAACCAGAACATATACCGCGATAGCGGCCGCAGCGGCGATGCAGGCAGTTAAAATAATAGTACCCATCACTTTTGGTTGTTGTTATTTGGTTTTTATGGTGTCAATAAAAAACCCGCACGGATCTCCTCGTATTGTTTGACGAATCTGCCGATAAGTCAAAAGTGGAGGCTCCGACGATCGCAATCTTCCAACGGCACGCGCACGTGCACCTCCGGACGGAGGTCAAGGCCTGATTTTGAAGCGGCGAGAGTTGCTCCAATGTAAAAAGTGTTCAGTTTCGCAAAACTTGAGGAAATCTATGCGGGTAGATTTTTCCTGTGGTATGTAAAGAACGCGCCGGTCATTCGCGACCGAGGGTGTTGAGGTATTCGTCGATCCGCCGCCCGAGGGCTTCGAGCGCCTTCAGGTCGTCGCTTCCCACCTCGCGGCTCTGTCTCATGGCCACGTTTTCGATGGCGAAGCGCAAGGCCGTCATGCCCAGGTAATCCGTATCGTCCCACCCCTGTATCTTCTCCTGGCGTATCTTCACGAGGTTATCGTTCACCTCGCGTTCGGCCAGCCGATACATCTCTTCCTTCTCGCTGTCGATATTGAAAGCGTAGGGTTTGCCCATGATTCTGAGCTTTATCGCTTGCTTGCCCATAGCTTCTGCTCGTCCTGACGACCGCACCCCGATGCCGGGGCCTCCTCGTCGATATAACGTGATCGCTCTTCTTTTTCGTATGCGCCGCGGACTTTCCCGCAGCGCCCCCTCGCAGGGGTCACTCCCCGGAGGAGTGCTCCGAGGGCTGCGACTCCAGCAGCGCGATGCACTTGTCCACCTCCCGCATCAAACGGTTCACGCGTGCCCGCGCCTTGTCCCTGTCGCGGCCGCCTCCGGCCAGTCCTTCGGCGAGCTGCATGCGGGCCAGCTCCTTCTCCTGCACCCGCAGACGCTCCCGCAGCATGCGGTTCTCCTGCTCGACCTCCGAGCAGTGCGCCGCGAGCTCGCGACACCGGTCGCCCATGCTCCGATGTTCGTCGATCAGCCGCCCGACGAGCGCCCCGAGTCCGGCTATTACGCTCTTTTCCTTCATGGTGCACTCCGACGTTGCCCGCAATTACTTCTCAAAGATAGGCAAAAGATCGTACATACGCAAATTATTTCCCCGCGACTTCGCCGTAAAGGTCGTAATCGGCGGCCGAGGTGATGCGCACGTCGTAGAAACGGCCCCGCAGGAGGCGGCGTCCGGCGGCGGGAATCAGGATCTCCTGATCCACTTCGGGCGAGTCGTACTGCGACCGGCCGACATAGAAGTCGCCCTGGCGCGAGTCGATGACCGTACGCTCGACGACGCCCACGCGCCGCAGGTTGTTCTCGCGCGCGATTTCGTTCTGCACGGCCATGATCCGCTCCGCGCGTTCGCGCTTCACCTCCTCCGGCACGTCGTCGCGCAGGTGCTGCGCCGAGTAGGTTCCCTCCTCCTCGGAGTAGGCGAAGACGCCGAGACGCTCGAAGCGCACGTCGCGCACGAACTGCTCCAGCTCGGCGAAGTCGCGCTCCGTCTCGCCCGGATACCCCGTGAGCAGCGTGGTCCGCAGCGCCAGTCCCGGCACCTTCGAGCGCAGCCGCTCGACGAGCGCATAGGCCTCGGCCTTCGTGTGGCGCCGCTGCATGGCCGCGAGCTGCGCGTCGGAGATATGCTGGAACGGGATGTCGAGGTACTTGCAGATCTTGGGCTCGCGCGCCATGACCTCCGCCACGTCGTCGGGGAATGCCGAGGGGTAGGCGTAGTGGATGCGCACCCACTCGATGCCCTCGATGCGGCAGAGCCGTTCGAGCAGCTCGGCGAGCCGCCGCCGCCCGTAGAGGTCGATGCCGTAGTAGGTGGTGTCCTGCGCGATGACGATCAGCTCGCGCACGCCGCGCGCCGCCAGCTTGCGGGCCTCCTCCTCCAGCACCTCCATGGGCACCGACACGTGCGGGCCCCGGATGAGCGGAATGGCGCAATAGCCGCATTTCCAGTTGCAGCCCTCGCCGATCTTGAGGTAGGCGTAGTGCGCGGGCGTGGTCAGCCGGCGCTCGGTTTCGAGCTCCGCACGGTGCTCGGCGCCCAGGGCGCGGGCGATGCCCGCCCAGTCCTTCACGCCGAAGAACTCGTCCACCTCCGGAAGCTCGGCCCGCAGCTCGTCGGCATAGCGCTCCGAGAGGCATCCGACGACGAACAGCCGCTCGATCCGCCCGGCCTGCTTGGCCGCCGCAGCCCGCAGGATCATGTCGATCGACTCCTGCTTGGCATCGCCGATGAATCCGCACGTGTTGATTACCACCACCTTGGCATCGGTGCGATCGCTGTCCGCCGCCACAGTGTAGCCGGCGGCCTCAAGCTGCGCCATCAGGTGCTCCGAATCGACCGTATTCTTCGAACAGCCGAGGGTTATGACGTTAATTTTCTTCATGGCCGAACAATGCATTGACGAACTCGGTGCGGTCGAACATCCTCAGCTGGTCGATCCCCTCGCCCACGCCGATGTAACGCACCGGAATACGGAAGCGGTCGCTGATGCCGATCACCACGCCGCCCTTGGCCGTGCCGTCGAGCTTGGTGATGGCGAGCGACGTCACGCGCGTAGCCTGCGTAAACTGACGCGCCTGCTCGAAGGCGTTCTGCCCCGTCGATCCGTCGAGCACGAGCATCACCTCGTGCGGCGCATCGGGAATGACCTTGGCCATGACGTTGCGGATCTTGGTCAGCTCGTTCATCAGTCCGACCTTGTTGTGCAGACGTCCCGCGGTGTCGATCAGCACCACGTCGGCCCCGTTGGCCCTGGCCGAGCGGAGCGTGTCGTAGGCCACCGACGCGGGGTCGGAACCCATCTCCTGGCGGATCATCGTCGCCCCGGCGCGCTCGGCCCACACGGCCAGCTGGTCGATGGCCGCGGCGCGGAACGTGTCCGCCGCGCCGATCCACACCTTGCGGCCCGCCTGCGTGAGCTTGGCCGCCAGCTTGCCGATCGTGGTGGTCTTGCCCGCGCCGTTCACGCCCACGACCATCACCACGTAGGGCTCGCCCTCGCGGGCGTCGAGCCCGAAATTCTCCTCCGAGCCGTGGGCCTCCTCCAGCAGACGCACCACCTCGCCGCGCAGGATGGAGTTCAGCTCGGCCGTGTTCATGTACTTGTCGCGCGCCACGCGCTCCTCGATGCGGCCGATGATCTTCACCGTCGTATCCACCCCCACGTCGGAGGTGATGAGCACCTCCTCCAGGTCGTCCAGCACGGCGGCATCGACCGTCGTACGGCCCGCCACGGCCCGCGCCAATTTGGCGAAAAGACCCGTCTTGGTGCGTTCCAGCCCCGTTTCAAGGCCGCGCGACTCCGCATCGGGCACCTGCGGAGCACGCTCCGCGCCCCCGTCGGACACCGCCGGAGCCTCCGTCCGCAGCGCCTCGGCCTGCGGGGTATGATTCTCCTTTTTTCTGAAAAGATCGAAAAATCCCATTCCTTATATATATTGTGCTCCGCAAAAATAGACAAAAATCGCGGGATTACGAAACCCCGCTTTCAAATCCGCACGAAAAGCGCCTCGCGGCCGCGGCGCACGTCCGCCACCGCCCGGGAGGTCCGAAAAGAGTCCGGGCCGCGGAACCTTCCGTCCGCGGCCCGGCATCTCCCTGCGCCGGAGGCTATGCGTTCACCTTCGCATGATCGGCCAGGAATGCGGCCAGACCGCTGTCGGTCAGCGGGTGGCGCAGCAGGCCCTTGATCGCCGAGAGCGGGCACGTCGCCACGTCGGCGCCCGCATCGAGGCAGGCCACGATGTGCTGCGTATGGCGGATCGAGGCGGCGAGCACCTGGGTGGCGTAGCCGTAGTAGCGGTAGATCTCCACGATCCGGCGCACGAGCTCCACGCCGTCGGCGCAGATGTCGTCCAGACGGCCCACGAACGGCGACACGTAGGTCGCACCCGCCTTGGCGGCGAGCAGCGCCTGACCGGGCGAGAAGACGAGCGTGCAGTTGGTGCGGATGCCCTTCTGCGAGAAATACTTCACGGCGCGGATACCCTCGGCCGTGCACGGCAGCTTCACCACGATGCGGGGGTGCAGTGCGGCCAGCTCCTCGCCCTCGCGCACCATGCCCTCGAAATCGGTGGCGATCACCTCGGCGCTCACGTCGCCATCGACGATGTTGCAGATTTCGACGTAGTGACGGCGGCATGCCTCCTCGCCGCGGATGTTCTCCTTGGCCATCAGCGACGGATTGGTCGTCACGCCGTCGAGCACGCCCATTTCGTTGGCCTCGCGGATCTGGGCCAGGTTTGCGGTATCAATGAAAAATTTCATAAAACGGTAATATTTGGTATTCGAGGGTTTAAAGTTACGCAAAAAAACCGAGACGCTCGCAGTTCCGGACGTTTTTTTGCTCCGCAGCGGCGCCCGGCTCCGCAGCGGCGCGGCGACACCCGCACAGAGCGGCCCCGCCACGGCCAAATGATGCGGAAATAACTTTGAAATGTGGACGGCTTTGACTACTTTTGCGGATGAAATCTCACAGGCCCATGTTACTCAGAATCGCAGCTGTCCTCGCATCGGCGCTCCTGCTCTCGGCGGGGTGGCTCGGCATGACGGGGCTCACGCTCCCCGCGGCACTCGTTCCGCTGCTCTGGATCAGCGCCTCGTACGACGCGTCGCGCCGCTCGTGGTGGCGCGTCTTCGGCTGGGCCGCATTCACTTTCTCGCTTTGGAACATACTGACGATCTGGTGGATATGGTTCGCCACACCCGTGGGTCCCGTCGCTGCCACGCTGGCTTCGGTCACGCTCAACATGATCGCCTTCATGCTCTACCACACCGTCTCGAAAAAGGCGCCCAAGTCCCTGGCATACACCCTGCTCGTCGCCGCCTGGATCACCACCGAATACTGGTACACCACGGGCGAGTTCTCGTGGCCGTGGCTCATCCTCGGCAACGGATTCTCGCACGACGTGCGCCTGGTGCAGTGGTACGAATACACGGGCGTATTCGGCGGCTCGCTGTGGGTGCTGGTGAGCAACATCTGCCTCTTCGAGGCATTGCGTGCGCCCCGCCGCACGGGACGGTGGATCGCCGCCGCGGCCGTCGTCCTGCTCCCGACGGGCGCCTCGCTGCTCCGCTACGCGACCTACGCGCAGCCCGATGCGGGCAGCATCCGCGTGTCGGTCGTACAGCCCAATGTCGATTGCTACGACAAATTCAACGGCAGCGCCGAGCGCCAGGAGCGCAACCTGATCGACCTGATCGCCGACGTGCCGGCCGGCGCGCAGTTCATCGTCCTGCCCGAAACCGCCGTGCCGGGCTACTACTGGGAGCCCGCCCTGGGGCCGTCGCCGCTCTTCGCCGCGACGCCCGGCGCCTTCTGGACCGAGCTGACCGACACGCTGCGGGCGCTCCACCCCGGGGCGATGCTCATTACGGGCGCCAACACCGACCGCGCCTACGGCCGCAGCGCACGCACGCGCACCGCGCGCCGCATGTCCGACGGCACGTGGTACGACCACTTCAACTCCGCCGTGGGAATCGACACCACGGGCCGCATCCGCCTCCACCACAAGGCCCGACTCGTGATCGGCGCCGAGAAGACCCCGCTGCCGTGGCTCTTCGAGTGGCTCGACTTCCTGGTGATCGACCTCGGCGGCACGCTGGGACAGCTGGGCGTGGGACACGACGGCACCACGTTCGACCACGCCGCCGCGACCGTCGGCCCGGCCATCTGCTACGAGGGTCTCTACGGCGACTTCTTCGGCAGCTTCGTGCGCAACGGCGCCGAGGCCATGTTCATCATCTCGAACGACGGCTGGTGGGGCGACACGCCGGGCTACAAGCACCTGTTCACCCTCTCGCGTCTGCGCGCCGTGGAGCACCGCCGGGCCATCGCCCGCTCCGCCAACACGGGGCGTTCGGGCTTCATCGACGCCCGCGGCGACGTGGGACAGACCCTCGGCTGGGAGCGCCGCGGCGTGCTCACCGACACACTCGCCCTCAATACCGAACAGACCTTCTACACGCGCTACGGCGACTGGATCGGCCGCACCGCCCAACTCGTGATGCTGCTCTGCATCCTCTACTACATCGCCTACCGCGTGCGGAAGAAGAACTACCTCGTACCCTAATCCCAACTCCGATATGAACTACACCCAGACGCTCGAATTCCTCTTCTCGTCGCTTCCGGCCTACGAAACCAAAGGGCTCACGGCCTACAAACCGGGCCTCGACCGCATCGCCGCATTCTGCCGCAGCATCGGCAACCCGCAGCGCAACTTCTTCACCATCCACGTGGCGGGCACCAACGGCAAGGGCTCCGTGTCGCACATGATCGCCTCCGTGCTGCAACAGGCCGGATACCGCACCGGACTGTTCACCTCGCCCCACCTGAAGGACTTCCGCGAACGCATCCGCGTCGATGGCGAGATGATCCCCAAGCAGAAGGTGGTCAATTTCGTGGACAAGCACCACGACGCAATGGTCGCCTCGGAGCTCACGTTCTTCGAGATGACCGCAGCGCTGGCTTTCGACTACTTCGCGCAGAGCGACGTGGAGGTCGCCGTGATCGAGACGGGGCTCGGCGGACGGCTCGACGCCACGAACATCGTCATGCCCATCCTGAGCGTCGTGACCAACATCGGACTCGAACACACGGCGCTGCTGGGCGACACGTTGCAGAAGATCGCCGCGGAGAAGGCGGGCATCATAAAGAAAAGCATCCCCGTGCTGCTGGGCGAGGCGAACAAGGCCTACGACGAGGTGTTCGAAGCCGCAGCCGCCGAGAACAAATCGAAACTCATCCGCGCCGAGGAGGCTTTCACGTGCGAGCCGAAGGGCTCCAGCGAGGGACGCAGCCTCTTCCGCCTGCGCCGCGAGCGCGACGGCCGCGTCTTCGAGGCCGCGCTCGACCTGGGCGGCAGCTACCAGCGCCACAACATCGTGACCGCCGCCGCCGCCATCGACTTCCTCCACGAGGAGACGCCCCTCTCGATCAGCCGCCGCGCATTCCTCGAAGGACTGCGCGACGCCGCAGCCAACACCTCGCTGCAGGGCCGCTGGCAGACGCTCGCCCGCGAGCCGCACATCGTATGCGACACGGGACACAACCCCCACGGCATCGCCTATGTGGCCGAGCAGCTCCGCGAAGCGACCTACGACAAACTCTACTGCGTGGTAGGCTTCGTGCAGGACAAGGACCTGGCCCACATCCTGCCCCTGCTGCCCCGCGAGGCCCACTACCTCTTCACCCAGGCGCAGAGCGAGCGCTCGCTGCCCGCCGCACGCCTGGCCGAAAAGGCCGCCATCTACGGACTCCGCGGCGAAGTGATAGAGTCGGTACCCGCGGCCGTGGAACGCGCCCGCACCCTCGCTACGGCCGCCGACATGATCTTCATCGGCGGCAGCACCTACGTCGTGGGCGAAGCATTGTAGGCACCCCGCCTGGTCCTGCCCGGTCCTGCCTGGTCCTGCTTTGATCCTGCCCGGCCTTGCCGGACTCCGTCCGAACCGCATGCAACCGCTCTCCGGGGGAATTCCCCCGGAGAGCGGTTTTCCTTTCTACGCACCGCCGGCA
>OFFF01000227.1_pt1 | contig 44652 bp, 39 predicted proteins | sample 1521301 | NCBI WGS metagenome assembly OFFF01 (sample SAMEA3504101, study PRJEB24116) | mouse gut metagenome | biome: mouse gut; feature: mouse-associated habitat; material: faeces | place: Denmark | collected 2011
CGTATCGAAGCCGCTTACGTCAATGCCTGTCAAGCCGCTGCAGCCGCTAAACACAAACCACATATTTTCTACCTGACTCGTATCAAAGCCACTTACATCCAAGCTCGTCAACCCGCTGCAGCCAGAAAACATATATCCCATGTTCGTCACTTGCCTTGTGTCAAATCCGCTTACATCCAAGCTCGTCAGGCTGCTACAGCCACTAAACATACTTCTCATTGATGTCACCTGACTGGTATCAAAGCCACTTACGTCCAAACTTGTCAAGCCGCTGCAGCCATTAAACATACTCCCCATGCCCGTCACCTGACCCGTATCAAAGCCGCTTACGTCCAAGCTCGTCAGGCTACGGCAGCCGAAAAACATATAGATTAGGTCTGTCACCTGACCCGTATCAAAGCCGCTTACGTCCAAGCTCGTCAAACCGCTACAAGCACTAAACATCCTCCCCATGTCCGTCACCTGACTCGTATCAAAACCGCTTACATCCAAACTCGCCAAGCCGCTGCAATCACTAAACATACCCCCCATGTCCGTCACCTGACTCGTATCGAAGCCGCTTACATCCAAACTCGCCAAGCCGCTACAATCCTTAAACATATTCCCCATGTCCGTCACCTGACTCGTATCAAAACTGCTTACATCCAAATTAGTTAGGACGCTACAGCCGAAAAACATATATTCCATGTCTGTCACTTGACTCGTATCAAAACTGCTTACGTCCAAACTCGTCAAACCGCTGCACCTTATAAACATATAGCTCATGTCCGTCACCTGACTCGTATCAAAGCCACTTACGTCTAAACTCGTCAGACCGCTGCATCCGTCAAACATAAATCCCATATCCATCACCTGACTTGTAGCAAAACTGCTTATGTCCACGCTCATCAGACCGCTACAGTCACGAAACATATCTTCCATGTTTGTCACCTGACTCGTGACGAAGTTACTTACGTCTAAGCTCGTTAGACCACTACACCCCATAAACATATAACTCATGTTCGTTACCTGATCTGTCGTGAAGCTGCTTACGTTCAGGCTCGTCAGGCTGCTACACATGTAAAACATAAATCTCATGTCTGTCACCTGACTCGTGGCAAAGCTGCTTACGTCCAAGCTCGTCAGACCCCTGCAGCCAGAAAACATATATCCCATGTTCGTCACCTGACTCGTGGTAAAACTGCTTACGTCCAAGCTCGTCAGACTGCTGCACTCAGCAAACATACCTCCCATGTTCGTCACCTGACCCGTGTCAAAACCGCTTACATCCAAACTCGTCAGGCCCCTGCAGTTAGCAAACATACCTTTCATGTCCGTCACCTGACTCGTGGCAAAGCCGCTTACGTCCAAGCTCGTCAGGCCACTACAGCCGTCAAACATCCCTTCCATATTCGTCATCTGGCTCGTGTCGAAACCGCTTACATCCAGACTTGTCAAACTCCTACAGTTGGAAAATAAGCCCGCTCCATTCGTCATCCCCGTCACATTGACAACCGCAGACGTTATAGTTTCACAATAATTCCCCCACCAATCTAGACCCTTGTTAATATCTCCCGTCCCGTCCACTGTCAGCTTTCCGGACGCATCGATGGTCCATGTGATATTCCCATTGACGCCGCCGGCGATATCGCCGGCCGCTTTAAGGGGCGGCTGCTCATCTATCTGCAAGTCATCCCCCAGCAAATTTCCAGCCGCATCACCCCCGGAAACCGAATTCCCTCCCGGGAGCGCTTCCTCCGGACTCTCTCCATCCTCCATATTTTCTTCCGTTTCCGACGGCAATGCCTCATCCCCTACTGCAGATTCTATCGTCATCTCTGATGACGATGGCATCTCTGATGACGATGGCATCTCTGATGGCGATGCCTCCTCTGATGACAATAGTGCTTCTGATAGCATTACCGTCTCCGTCCCTTGTGTCTCCTCTGCATATACCGCTACGCCGGACAACATCATCACCCCTGCCAGCAATACTGCCAAACCACGTTTTACGACTCCCATCTCCAAATCCTCCTTGTTTTTTACAGCCCCTTCATAACATTCTGTTTTCCCCTCGGCACTTCCCCAGCCTAATCCTCCAGCCGAGCCTCCCCCAGCGCAATCAGCTCCTGAAGAGAATACACCTTGCACTGCCGCAGGTTCCCGGACTGATAATCAAAAATCAGCCTATCCCCGGCCACATCACAAAGTCTGGGCAGATAGGCCAGCTTCTGCAGCCTATCGTCCAGCAGAATCCCGTATCTGTCCCCCGTGGAACTAATGTATTCCGTGACGATATAGTCCGCCAGCTGGGTCACATATGTGAGGTAGGAATCCCTTTCCAGTATAGCCACCAGCCTGCCGGAATCACGGTCATATACCTCCGGTGCCCCATGCAGGGAGGATACGATCTTAAATTGATCCGTAAAAAATTCCTCATACAGATCCTTTGACGGCGCCTCACCCGTCTCCTCCCACAAAAGCGAGCCGTCCGCCGCACTGTAGCGTCTTCTGGTTCCGTCATACCAAATCACCTCCAGCCAAGAGCCTTCCTCGCTTCTCCGAAACTGCTGGTCATAAATGTGATCCGCATCCGGCAGCTCCGCCTCCGACACCATAGCGCCGGACATATCATAAATCCGAAAACTCCGATATCCGAACAGCATCACCGTTTTGCCGTCAAGGCTCACTCTCGCCTCGTCATGGACGTAGCGGGCGTCATATGACATCAGCTGAGTCTCCTCATGCTTCTCCAGCGTCATCAGCCGTATCAGGGGCTCATTGCGATTTGCCAGCACCCCATAAGCATCCGTCAATATGACGAAATCATAGTTTCCGTCTTCCGCAGAATCAGTTGCCAAAGCCCCATTGCCCCCACCGGACAGCTGATGCGCGTCTTTCCCGTCAAACATCCGGTGGGCCCCGCTGTCATAAAAGGCATACCCTTGATTCTCCGTGGCCACCAGCGTATATTCCGATCCGGCGCAAAAGCCTATGATTCGCCCTCCCGCCGTGTAGGCGATCTCCCGTTCCTCCAGAGTATCCAGCTCCACCTCCGTCAGCAGACCGCCGCCGGCAAGATAAATGCCGTTTTCATCCGCCTGCAAAACCATGCCCTCCGCCGAAGAAAATCCCCCGGCAAAAAAGGCCTCCGGCACATCCACCAGCCCGAACACTGCCTCATCGCTTTTCTCGGCGGTAAATGCGAAATACCTGCCGCAGAACCCTCCCTCAAAATGCCTATAATCCGACTCCTCGTACAAAATCAGGTCTTCATCCGAGTCCTGCAGATCCAGCAAATACAGCCCGCCGTTATGAAAGCTGACAGCCAGCATGTCGCCGTCTTCATCCAGCGCAAAGATATCGTCCTCGGCATCAGCGAAGATGTCGTTTGCCGGAACCTTCAGATGCAGCCCGTCAAAGGAGCGCTCCCATACCTTCTCACCGTCGGCGGTGCTATACACTATTACTCTATCTTCATCTCTGTTCACCGCCGCCACCAGCCTGCGATCCCCTGACAATGCCAGCGTAGTGGCCGGATCTCCCGTCCATAGCGCCTTCCCCCTTTCCAGATCATAGACCGTGACGCCTTCCGCCCCTGCGTATACGATACGTCCCTCATCCACGAACAAGCAGTCCGACAGAGCGGACTTTTGTATAGGCAGCGCCGCCAGTTTTCTCTGATCCGCTATCTCATATACCGCCGCCTCATATGCGTACACCACGGCCAGTCTCGTGCCTTTGGGGGACGCGCAGACATGGAAGGGCGCGCCGGGAAGGCGGATGGCGTTCAATGCCTTAAATCCTTCCGACAAGTCGTATACGCCAAGGGCATCCGTCAGCGCTTTCTGTGCCTCCGCCGTCACCGGCCCGTCAAAAATACTCTTCTTGCGCGGCATGGCCTCCAAGGCCTGACGCACTGCGGCATCCACGTCCCCCTCCGCCAGCGCGTTAGCTGAATATTCCGCCAATGCCAATGCGCTCTGCCGCTGCTCCAGCTGCCTCAATCCAATAAAGGCGCAGCAGCCGCCTGCCAGAAAGACTCCCGCCAGTGCCGCAGCCGTACCTGCCATCCTGCGCCTATGCTTTACCGCCCTCTTATCCTGCCTATGCAGACGCCAAAAATCCGCCAGCATGTCTTCCGCCGTCTGATAGCGGTCACGAGGCTGGGGAGCCATGGCTTTCTGCAAAATCGCTGAGACGGCCAGACTGCAGACCTCCGGCCCCAGCGGCTCCACCTCTCTGGCGTCCTGCGGCGGCTTGCGGCCGGACAGCACATGATACAGAGTCGCGCCTAAACTATAAATGTCGGATCGTACATCCAGCAAAATCCCCCTGCCCCCGTCGGCAGCGCTGCCGGAAGCTGTGGGCCTGCACATAGATCCGGCCTTCCTCTCCGCCAATAAAACCGTCTTTTCGGAGCCGTCAGCCAATACCGTCTCTTCCGATCCCTCCCCGGACAGTGTCTTTTCCGAACCCTCTCGTCCAGACCCCAGCCGAAAAAATCGGCTGCTTTTAAAGACAGACGCCGACCCCACCGCAGCGGCTTGATTCCCCGCCAGATAGTCCGCCCCATAATGCTCTGGGGAGGCATAGCCCCGGCTGAAACCCACCTTGACGGCTCCGTCCTCCCCCAGCGCCAGAGCAATATTGAAATCGATGAGACATATGCTGCCGTCAGACCGCAGCATAATATTGGCCGGTTTGATGTCTCCATGCAATATGCCATAAGGAGGCTGGCTATGCAGATAGATCAGCGCCTCCAGCAGCTGGCAGGCCCATCCCACCCGCCGGGCCTGACCGGGCAGCTGCCCATCGGCCAATAGCTTGTCAAGACTCTCCCCCTCAATATAATCCATCACCGTGTACACCACGCCCTCCTCCTGAACGAAGTCGTACACCTGAGGTATATAGGTATGACTGAGCTTTTTTAACAGATCCACCTCTCTGCGAAGAGCCTCCGTACCGATATTCAGCGTGCGCCTGTCCGCCTTCAGTACAATCTGTTTGTTTAAGCGGATATGACGGCCCAAGTAGACGATGCCACCGCCCCCTGCGCCTATCCTTTTTTCTATTTCGTATAATCCGGCAATGATCTGCGGCATCTTGATTCTCCTATCCTTCGTGGGTCAGCGCCGGGGCTTGCCATAGTCCTGCTCCAGTCTCCTCTTCAGCCTCTTTCCCGTGATTCTGAAAACCAAAGCGCTGACCGCCCCCAATGCGCACGCCGTCCCCATAAGGGCAATCCCCCCATATAGAAACAGCTCGCTTTGCGTCCATCCCGCCATATCTGTGTCTCTCCCTTCACTCGATGATCTCCTGACTGCCGGAATATCCGATATCCACCAGCGTGCGCACCTCATGGGCATATTCCTTCAAGGCTTCCGCTTCTGCCGACAAATCCAAGGTAATCTCCTCCACAGCATTCCGATGCCCCTCTTTCCTTCCAGCCTCACCCCGGCGCTTTTGTTGTTGAAAATGTATCATCTCAGAAAATATTCGCATAGCATTTTTCATCCTCAGGCCCCTCAGCCATAGGTCCTTATGGTGACTACGGTGATATTGTCACGCTCTCCCCGTTCCTTCACAAGACCGATCAGCGCCCGCTCGTTCCACTGCATTTTCTCAGCGCTGCACATAGATCCCGGTTTCAGCCATGTCAGCATCTCCTCCTCCGAAAGCTTATGGCGGAAGCCGTCGCTGCACATCATATATACCGTATCCGTGCACGGAGTGCCAAAGTAGAAATCCGCATAAACCTCCTTCGAGGCTCCGATACACTGGAGCAGCACATTTCTGCGGGGATCCGTCTCCTCCTGCCCCGGCCTCAGACGCCCCAGCTCAATTTCACGGGCCACCAATGTCTGATCCTTCGTGATCTGCCTGATCTGTCCCCGAATCTCATAGGCCCGGGAATCTCCCACATTTGCCACATAATAGCGCTCCTGCGTTATCAACATAACCGTAGCGGTGGTTCCCAGACTGACCCCGTTCCTGCGCCCATAATCCTTGAGCTTTTCATTGCAGTCTCCGATTATGCAGCTCCAGTCATGCCTGATGTCATTGTCGCAGAATCCGGACATCAGAAGAATCGGCAGACGCTCTTCCCTCCATCTGCGGAATCCATGAAGCACGCTGGCGCCGGCCAGTTCTCCCCTCTGCAGCCCGCCCATGCCGTCGCAAACAACGGCGAACGCCAGCTGACGCCCCCTTGTTTCCAGCAGCTGCACATTCATGCAGTCTTGATTCACTGTTTTCACATTGCCCGCGTCTGTGCTGGCGGAAACAATAAAATCCATCTATAAGCCACCTTTAAAATGTCTTAAACTCGAATTCCTCGTTGGAAATGCGGATTTTCGTCCCGTGAACGAGAGGCACCTGAGAATTGCTGGGTATCATCTCACCGTCCACATAGGTATGGTTTGTGGAATTATTGTCCACAATGTAAAATTGCCCATCCTTTTGAATAATGTCCGCATGACTGCGGCTGACAGTGGCATTGCCTGCGATGCAGTAATCCACATAGCTTCTCTCCTTACCAATGCGGAACACAGGCTTCTCAAGCATTATCTTTTCTTGACTGCTGCACCGAAGCAGATACGGCCTGAACGCCTCCTGCACCTGAGTCACCACCACAGTATTCTCACCATAGAGAGCCTCTCCCACCAGAACCGTGTCTCCAAAGTTCTCGCCGCCGGATGTCTCTTGAAATCCCTGCCTTCCATGCTGCGGCTCTTCCTGCGACACCGCCTCCTGCCCAAGCCGGGGAGCATGCCGGTTCTGTGACGGCAAAGAAGCTTCGGCCTGCTGTCCGTTCCACGGTGCAGAAAAGGCCTCCGCTTGCGGCCCGGCCTGCATCCCTTGTTCAGCCATGGGCGGCGCGGTCTTTGCTGTATTTTTCCTTGCCTGCTTTTGGGCCTTGTATACCGCAGCATTCTCCTTGCTATAATGCTGCAGCAGATATAACATGGACATTCCCTTTTCCTGCGGCTCTTGTTCGTCTGTCTGCCGCCGATTGCCCTTGGCCTTAGATCCCGATGCCGATGGCCCCCCAGACTGCTGTCCGGGAACCCCAAAGCCTGAATCGTCATTCCGTCCGGGAATCGCAAACCCTTCTGCCCGACTTTTCCCAGAGTGGTTCAACTCCGCCTTTTGTACGGATTCGCCTGCTTCCTGCAAACGCTGCCGCATAGGTTCGGAAGCCACTTCCCTCACCGGCCAAGAACCTTCCTGCCCATCCGACCATGCTCCTACCTTCTGGCCTTTGCGCCCCTGCAGCCCTATGGCTTCCTTCGGATTCGCGCCCCCTGAAGGCTGCTCCCGCTGCCGACGCGCCATGGCTTCCTCCTGATGCCCGGACACTGCAGGCCCTTCCCGGCGCTGACGCGCCATGGCTTCCTCCTGATGTCCGGACACTGCAGACCCTTCCTGATGATGCTGCGCCATGGCTTCCCCCTGATGCCCGGGCACTGCAGGCCCTTCCCGGCGCTGACGCGCCATGGCTTCCTCCCCATATCCGTCCCCTCTCGGCTCCTCACAGCGCTGCAGACCTGCAGTTCCCCCCTGACAAGACAGCGACGCGGTCTGCCTTTGATCCTGCATCTCACCAGCCGTTCCTTGCAGCTCCTGCACCAGCCGGCCGAATTCCTCTGCAATAAACATCGGCGCGCTGTTTAAGTAGTTGATAATCCTTGCCACATAGTCGCAGCTCTCCGTCTGATCAAAACGGGTTTCAAACATAATGCTCTTAAAAAACTGACCTGCATCCGGCCCGCTTGCGGCATCCATGAGGGGAAGACAGATCATTTCAGCCCTGCAGGAGGACACATCCGCATAGATATAATCCGCATCCAGCAGCAAGGAGCGCGGATCGATCATATATTCCTCCGCCGCGGACAGCGCCGCCGCAATGCTCGCAAAAATCCCCAGCAGCCTCCGTCTGCTCACCGTTCCGGAAAAGAACTGCCTCACTGTCACCCTCGCCGTCACATTGTACTTTAAAAACCGCTCCGCATTCCTCTGGGTGAACAATACGGAAGCCATTCCCGGGATTTTGTTCTTGGTGATCATCCCCAGAGTCATGGTGTCCAGCTTCTCCTCCTGCCCCATGGCATATACCAGAAAGGTGCTGTTGCCGTTGGTCTCAAATGTGAATGTCATCTTGATCTCCTTCTAATAGTTTTTCTGATACAGCAGCAGCACCGACCATGCCAGATCCTGCTGCACCAACACGGTTCCGTTTGCGGTGAAGTCCTTTGCCTCGGAAAACCGGCAGGGAATACACAGCTCCTTGTCCATATTGACAAAGCCCCACCTGCCCTCCGTCCGAACGGCCGCATATCCGTTGGAAAAGCTTCTTGCATCCTCATAGGCAGGCTCTATGAACCAGTTTCCGTCCTTGTCCACAAAGCCCCACTTCCCGCCCTTCTTTACCGCCGCATAGGTGGCTTCGTAAAAAATTTTTGCATCCTCGTAAGACTCTGGGCTTATCTGGTTTCCCGAGCCGTCGATCATTCTATAGAAGTCTCCTATTCGTACAAAAAGACGGTCATTTCTGTAGGCCATGCCTTTTTCATCCGTCAGAACCTCGTCATATACGGCGTCGATGGCAACGCTGCCCGATGTATCATAGATCTTCCATCCCTCCTTTGTCCTGCAGGCCGCCAGACCGTTGGCCATGGCGGAGGCATCCCAAAAGCCCCCCATGATCAAATTGCCGGATTTATCATAAAAGTTCCATTCCAGTCCATTGTTCACCGCATAGATATCGGATGCCGACATGGTGCCCAGCCCCATCACCCTTTCTGCCATGTCCGCCACAAATACCTTGTTTCCCTCCTGATCAATATAGAAGGCGTTCCCCTCTCCGTCCATCACCGGAGCCATTCCGTTGTTGAACGCTCCTGCATACGCATAGACGGTTCCGATCTTTTTTCTGCCCTTGCTGTTGCAGTATCCCCAGACCCCGTTCCTGCAGACGGGAGCCAGATTGCTGCTAAAAACCGATACATTATCATACTCGCCTTCCATGTAGTATTCATACTCCACGGACTCATACAAAGCGTCTGCTCTCTGGGATGCCACACGGCGCTTGTGCATCTCATCATACAGCGCAAAAAAGGACATGTAATCCTGCGTGTCCAGATGAACCTGAAGCAGGAATGCATAGGCCTCCGGGCTCTTAGGATAAGCGCTCACAGCCGCTTCCCCCCACTCCGCCGCCTTGTCAAGGGCCTCCATCATATCCCGGTAAAACCCTGCGATCTCCAGATAAAGCTCCAAAGAGGGACGCATCTCCAAAGCCTTCTGATAATTTTCTCTGGCGTACAGCTCTATCTTTTGCGCCGCAAATCTTCTGGCATCCGCAAGATACCCGGCAAACTGCCTCTCCTCCTTGGCATTTTTGGCCCCCACCATATAGATTCCCAGAACAAACAGCGCCACCAAGACCGCCGGCACCAACAGCTTGTAATTCTTCATCCTCTCGCCCTCACATTCCCGTCAAAAATATGGACAGATAAGAACCGGCCATGAGAGCCGGCCCAAAGGGAATCACATCCTTTCTGGACTTCCTTCTCGTGACCAGCAGGACAACGGCTGTCCCAAAAGAAATCAATAGGGACAGAAAAACGGCTCCCCACGTGCCCTCCAATCCCAAAAACAGTCCCATCACCAGAAAAAGCTTCCTATCCCCGCTTCCGATTGCATTCTTCATGAGAAGAGCGCAAACGGCGGCCGCCAGAAATAGGGACAGACTGGCAATCCCCTCCCCCAGAGCCGCTGCCCTCAGAGCATCCCTCTCGAAAAGAAACTCCGCCGCCAGCACCAGAGCCCTTGCGGCAAACCCGCCGACCACCATCCGATTGGGAATGCGGAGGGTCTTTAAGTCCGTATATCCTATGGGCCAGAGCAGAGCAAGCCAAAGGACGCGCTTGAGGGTAAATAAGAATGTATTCTCCTTGTAAAATGAATATACAAAAATCGTCAGCCCCATGGCCAGAACAATCATTCCGCAAACATACAGCCAAAACGACAGCGGTATTTTTCTGCCCTCCCAGCCCTTATATCTGTCCCGGTTGCTCCGGATCTCCCAGAGCAATAGTCCAAATCCCGCCGCGTTTGCCAGAAGCCCGCACAAAATCATTAGACCAAGCATACCCGTCATCCCCTCCGCCGAAATCGATTCTTTTCCCCACCTCTTGCAGGCAGCCTATTCACACTGCGTCTTTTCCTGCTGTTTTGTCAGACTCTGAGGGATCCCCATCCTCCTTTTTCTCCGACAGCGAGCCATAGCCCTCTTTCACATCCACGCTGATCACCGCATCCGGATATTTTTCCTGCAGCTTCACAATTGCCTCCCCCACCATGGCTTTATATTCATCGCTGGTCCCCTCCGGAAATACCGCCACGATCCGATAGGTTCTGTTAGACGGATCGGAGGAGACGGTTTTTTCCGAACCGCCGCTGGTGACCGTAATCGGATCCTCCAGCTTGGCCACCCCCGCATACATGGTATTGAATTCACTTGCCAGCCTATTTTTAATGCCGTCCACGGTCTGATAGCTGCCGCTGGTAGGATCTATGGAGGTGATGGTCACGAATTCATTTTTACCCCCTGCATTCACAAAGGCATCGTATCCATTGCCGGACGATGTATAGGCAAAGCGCTTTTTCTCCTCAGCCACGATGTATTTGCCCCTATCCCCCGGCCCCATGCTGGTCCATATGCTTCGGGGAGTCACCAACGATGCGCCGTTCCCCCAGGCAAGGGTTCTGGCGCTCTGTCGGAAGGTGAATTTAAATTCAATATTCAGCAGCTTGACTATGCTAACCTGATAAGTACATGTGAGCCGTATCTCATTGGAGGCGCCATAAGCCATCAGAGAGGTGTATTGAAAGTCCAGTCCGTCCATCCCGTCCACCACATGCAGTCTCCGGAGAAAGGCGTCCGGATCATCGTCAGACCATGCTTTCAGATTCTTTGCCATGAAAGCCTTCGCCATGATCTGGCCCAAATACACCTTTGCCGCCTCGGTGAGCTCCCGTCCCGCAAGCTTCCCCATCCCCACCAAAAAGCCCTTGGGATTCTCCGCTATTTTGCCTGCAAGACTGCTCACCGTCTGATTGGCCGCAGTGGCCCCCGCTTCAATCTTCTCGATTGCGCCCGCAAAGTCCTTCTCCCCGAAGTCGGAGCCCGCTTCTCCGAAAGAATCCATCATCTGTCCCAGCCCCGACACCGTCTCCTCTACCGTCTCTTCCGCCTCCTCCGTGCCCTCGCTGAGCTTGGCGTTCAATTTGTCCAAGGAAAATTTGTAATACAGATAGCAATATTGGGACATCTCCTTGGATGCGGCGTTCAGCGCCACCGCCATCCTGGTCTGGGTATAAGCTATGTCAGCGATAGACAATAAGATCAATATCGCAAACATAAAGGCAGTCATGGAAAGCGTAGCCTCCACCACTATTTCTCATTCTTCTCCCTCATTTTCATTCACCGCCGTTTTTCAATATCCCCTGATGGCTTCCACATCAAAGGTACACCAGTCATCCTTCATGGCAGGATTGTCCACATAGTCCGTGAAATACGGCAGCGTCAGCATCAGCGGCTTCACCCGCAGCCTTCCGTTCAGCTGAAAGTAAACCTGCGTCTTCTTTAAAGAATACGCGGCTTTTTGCTCGGAGTCTTTTTCTCCGCCTATCCTCAGCTCCATATTCTTTTCGATCACGTCCGCCATGCGCCGGTAGATCCCCTCTGCGGTGTCCTTGTCATTCAGCCCCAGAAACAGAAAAAAAGTCAGATAGTCGCTGTACCGCAGCCCATGGGCATCCTCTATCTTTTCATTTGCTCCGCTCAATGCGCTGTAAAAACTATTCAGCGTGGGCTTTTCTGTTCCTTCCAGACTGATCCACCAATCATCGTGGGCCTTATACAGCTCCACCGGGAAGCCCGCCTGCAGCCGGTCCATGTCCTTTCCCGTCTCAAATATAGCAAGCATGGTGATCAGCACAAGCTTCGTCAAGGGCGCAGGGATAATGTATGCCGTGGCTAGGGCGATGGCGTTGGCCACGGCATTGACCGCAGTGCCGGTGCCGGTGCTGGTGCCCCAAAAATTGGCCAGAGCAGAGGCATAGTTTAAAAAGAACCGAATCTTATAGATTTCCCCATAAGCCTTTTTGACGCTGTTCACATTGTCTGCGCCGAAGAGAATATATTCGATCTCCGCAAGATAGGCATAATTATTGGCCTCGTTGATCATTTCATTGGTGAGCGTCTTGTTATAGGCATCCTCAGGCCTTTCGCTGAGCCAAGTCTTGTCCCGATCCCCGGCTCCCTTGTAATCTCGCTCATACACGGTTCGGTATTCACCGCCTGCCAGCTTCAGATCCCCCAGCTTTCCGGCATCCTTCACCAGATCATAGTAATGCTCGTTTTCAAAGGCCCCGTAGCTGAACATATTCATGATATATTCCGCTATGTAAATATCATCCCGGATGCCGGTTATGTCCATGGTCGCCAAACGGGCGATCTGCTTCACCAGTATTCCTATGTTTAATTCAAATGCGTCTCTGTCCGCCTTCTCCCCGGCCCCCAGATCCCTTCCCTTAGGCCCCATATACCGATTGGCATTCTTTATGCTTTCTTCCTGCTTCTTGGCTTGTTCCTTCTTGTCGTCAATGGCCTTCTTCTGCTGTCCCACATCGGAGGGCTTCTTCTCCTGAAACACCTGATAATAAAAATGATACAGTACCGGAACCGCATCCCTATCCTTGTTATGATACAGTTCCGGGCTATAGGACAAATCCGACATGTCCTGCAGGACAACAACCTCCCCTGATGCAGGGTCAAAAAGCTCCCCAAATTTTTGGGCTATGTACTCTGCCAGGTCCTTGTTTACCAGAGGTATATCATCCGCTTGGACCTTTGCTTTTGCCTGCTGCTTAAAGGAACCAAAACTGGAAATCTCCATTATCTTGCTGTCGCCGTATTTCATTTTGTCAATGGCGTCGGACACAGCCTGAAGCTGATTTCGGATATTTATAAGCCTCTTCTCCAGCGCATCAATCTCTTCCAGCTTGATCTGTCGGACAATCTTCTCCGACTCGTTTCCGTCCACGTTGCCTGCCCCGTTCCGGATCTTGCCGATGGTCTCCTGATGCTCTATGCTCAGCTCCGTGTTCTGCCCGTCAGACGTCTTTGCCCCCTTCGCCTCGGATTCCCATTGATCCAGCTTTTTTCCATATTCCTCCACAAGCTCCCGGATCCTCTGCATGCCGGGGACCTTCTTGTCCGAGTCGCCCTCTATGATAACGTTCAGCTGCTCTATATATTTGGACATCTGTGACTTTATAGCCTCGAGATAGCCGCTTATACTCGACAAATATACGGTTAATGATGAGCCTCCGCTTATCATCTCTTTATTCTCTTCATCCTTCGATACGCTTTCCAGACTACTCACCGTCTTGACATAAGAATTATCGGCAGCGCTGTCCTTGCTCAAATAAATTTTCTGCCTATCCTCCGCCTTCTGCATTGATTCTTTGGCCTTGTCCTTCCAGTCCACTGGCACGTCAGAGTCAGGGGTACACTCAAGCATGGCCGCTACCTTCCCATAGGCATCCGCCATCTTCTCGCCCGCTTTCTCCACCTGCTTACTAAGCCCCTTCTCGCCGGGAGCATTGATCGCTGCGTTCATCCGAACCCACCACTGTACTGCGTAAGATTCATCATCTCCATCCCCCGGCAGCTTGGCCATAAGATCCTTTCCGGCATCTGTCAGGGCATCCTTTTTTGTGTCGAATTCCTCGACGGCCTTCTCCAGCGCACCCAGCAGCTCTTCTACCTTCTCGGCATTTACCCGATCTGACTCGTCTGCGGATGGCAAATCCTCTTCAAACGTCACGTTGGGTCTGGTATATTCTTTCAGCCCCTCCGTATTATAGAGATTCGCAATCAGAAGCCTATGAAGATCGCTATATTCACCGCGGTATCCATCGATCCTATCGGCATATTCCTGAAGGGTATCCTTGGTGAACTTGTCCTCCTCGATCATGCTCGTATATTCCCGCAATGCCCAGTAGGAACGGTTCGCCTCCTCCAAAAGCTCTCCCTCGGCCTTGTAATACTCCTCCTGCGCCTCTACCATGGGCTTGTCGGCGACGCTCTCCTCCGAATCCTTCACTCCCCCCTTTTCCTCCTCCGAGGCCAGCAACTCAATGAGCTCCTGAACAATGATAATGGGCGCTCTGTATTTCATAAATTCCACCAACTGCTTTTGCAGAATAGCGGGGTTGCGCATATTCGCTCCCTCTATGGGCTTTACCGAGGCCCCAGCCTCATTCTCCAGTAACAGAAAATCCGATATGGTTTCGTCGCCAAACCGTCCCCCCACCTCCTTCATCACCCGCTGATACAGCAGCTGCACCTCCTCATCCTCCACATCCTGAGAGCGCAGGGCCTGATCGAAGCATTCCGATACCATGTCGAAATAGTCGCTGATATTCTGGCAGGAGCCTATAAGCCCATACGCCTCGCTCAGGTCGTGGTCATAATAAGTCATCAAAGTGTTCAGGGCCAGATCCGCAGAGGATTCCGCCACGGCCCTGCCCAGACTCACCCGGCTGATGTCCACGAAAATGCTGGCCACCAGCATACATGGAACCAGAATCATCACCAGAAAGACCGATATTGCGCCGTCATTCCTCCGAAAAAGCTGCATTTTGCGCCTCCAAATCTATTTTTTGAAAAGCTTGTCAAAGAACTCTTTCAGCTCCTTGATCTTCTCCGTTATCTTCCTCTTGACGCCGGTGACCTCCAGCATGTCCTCCACCAGATTCACGTTCCGGATGAACTCCGGTGAATCGCTCACCGGCACCTCCGTATGGGTTCTGAACTTCAAGGAGAATCTCTCCCTTTCCCCAAGCAGGCGGACGGGAAGCTCGATCTTGTATTCCAGATCCACGCTGAGGGAGGATGCAACAAAAACACTGTTGTACTTCACCTTCAGACTGTTCCCCCTTTGATAATCCGTGGGCCTCATGTTTGTGAACAGTCCCGTATCCAGCGCCCTGATTTTGCTTATGATCTGCGCTCTCACGGCAGCCTCGATATCTCTCATCCCTCCGAACATGCCGCCGATATAGCGGTAGGGCTGATAATCCACTTTGCCTATGCCCGGAATCTCCTTTTCGGGACTGCTTTCTATAGCTTTCAGAAGCGGATCCGCGCTATAGGCCGCACCGTCCAGAACCGCCTCCACCACAATGGCCTCGATCCGGGACTTCTGATAATACACATTGCCCAGATACAGCAGCAGTATGATAATAAGCAGACATATGGGAAATACGATGGTGGCCTCCACCACCAGCGCTCCCCTGTCATTCTCCCCGGAACCTCTCATCTATTATCCTCATCGGAACACAGCGGAAATCTGCTTTTCCGGTCTCTATGCTCCGTACTTTCCCGTCATTTTTTGCAAGGCCCTTGTTCAGCTCAGGCAGCTTGGACGCCCGGAGTTCTAGCTTGTCAGTTCCATACTCCTTGTGCCGGTTCCCTTATTGACAGAGCCTCCTCCCCGCGCAGGGCAAGACTTCCCGGCAAAGGACTGCCGGAAAGCCCATGCGCATACGCCGCCTTGCTTTACTCGCCATTAACAGCCTTGGTAGCATTTTTAGTAATTGTATCTAGCAAGCTCTTGATCAATTTCGTGATCTGATCCCTGAACACAATGGCAAGCAGCACCGCAATTCCGATCAGCACGACCATGGTAACGATACTCACCTCTCCATCCTCGTCCGTCCAAAATTCACGCAGCCTATGCTTTGCCACGAACAGCCAAAAGTCCAGTCTCTGCAGCATACCCCTCACCTCCCTATGAATGATTATATTAAACTCCCAGATTCGTGAAAATCGGGATTAATACCATGACAAGAATCCCCATGAACATGATCATAATGGGAATCATCAGCTTGGCTGAGGCCTTTTCCCCCTGCCGCCTGACATTCTGCCGCTTCATGCCCCAAACCTCCCTGCTCTGCTCCTGCAGCATCATGGAAAGCTCACCGCTGCCTTTCGTGAAGCCCTGAACCGCAGTGGACGCAAACTTCTTGATTTCCGGAACCACGCATCTGCTGCCGAAGCGAAACAGCATGTCCACCTCCGCTATGCCGTTGTTCATCTCCTCCACCCCGGTCTGCATCTCAAGATATAGGGCACCCTCTCCGGTATATGCCACCTCCTCCCAGGCCTCGCGAAAGATCATTCCCGCGTTGGTCAGCAGCGCCAGCTTGGAGATGACCTCCGAAAAAACATTCATCATTTCCTCGGAGCGTTTCAGAATCTTCTCTCTGGCGACGGTTCCGAAATAATAATACGCCGTGCCCGCAAAGACAAGCACCACTGCCAGCGCCGCCGGATCACCTGCCAGCCCGTACATGGCAAAGGAAAGGACGGTCAATGTGAGTCCAAAGGTCAGCTGCTGGGAATGAATGACCCTCAGATAATATTCAGTATATTTTTCACCGTACAAAACGGAAAGCTCCTTTCGCAGCCTTCTGTCGCCCTTGCTGCGATAGGCATACTTTACGGCGTTCAGAGCCTCATACCCCACAAAATAGATCTCCTTGAGAGGATACTCCTTCTCCTCCAGCGCCTCGAACAAAGCGGCATGCTTCATCCCCTTTACATAGAGCAACAACCACACCGCCAAAAACACGCCTCCCACGGCAAATATGACAAGGTTTGTCAAAGTAAACATCTTTTCGCCCTCCAGCCCCTCACACCTTGATATCCAGCACAGCCCGTCCAATCAGATAGGATGCCACGAACATAGCGATGCCTATGGTTGTGGCAATGATTCCTGTAGGCGTGGCAAAATTCGCCGCAAAGTCCTCGCTCATGGTCTTGATCATGCCGATCAGCAGAATCGGCATGACCAGCATCATGTACTGCTCCGATTTTGCCCCGGTGACGGTGGTCTCGATCTCCTCGGCGATCTCCATCTTATCGCTGAGTATGATATGGGTGTTTCTGATGACATCCTTGATATTACCTCCCTTGCGGTAGCATATCCGAAACACATTGGCAAAGCCGGCAATGTCATCCACCCCGCTTCTGGCTCCAAAGTCCGCAAGGGGCGCCTCCAGATCCACATTGTTGTCCATGCAGGACAGAATCACCTCCAGCTCCTTTAAAATATAGGCGTCCTCCTCATACTGAACCTTCAGGTCGTCATACACGGAGCGAAAAGAGTCCATGACGTTTTTCCCGGCTCCCAGAGAGGTACTGAAGGCCTCCAGCATATCCCTGAACTGGGCCTTCAGCTTTTTGACGCGCGCCTTCAATATCATGTCCGTCCGGATGGGAATAAAGGCGCATCCCGCCGCAATGCCTGCCCCGCCGGACAGCAGCACATTCAGCATATATGTGACGGCGGTCGGAGTGCCGTACTCATCCTTTGCCAGCCCGCCGTAGAACAGATATCCCGTGAAAGCCCCTGCCGCAAAGCCCACAAGAAAATAAAACATCTTTTCCAAGGCTCCCATGTAGTAAACTTTATAATTCAGCGTCGGCATATTGGTTGCAGAACGATAATATTGAGGCTCTCGGGCCTCCTTGTTCCTCTTTCTCTTTACAGCCTTTTTCTTTATAATCTTTTCTTCTGCAGCCCTTTCCTTCCTATTTCTTCCCTCTTCTGCCATCCTCTTCCTCTTATATCTCCCTCTTGATCCCCGCCAGCTGCAGCTTGAATACATTCTTCATCTTGTTTTCCGTTCTCCTCAGGCCCCCCGACACCTTATCCAGCGTGCTTGTTTCATCCTCCTCAAATATGTACAGCGGGTTCAAAACAATCCTGCCCTCCTCATAGCCCGTCACCTCCGTTATTTCCATGGTCTTTCTGGACTTATCCCTGAGCCGGGACAGATGTATGATAATGTCAACGGCCGATGCGATCTGCTGTCTGATGGCCTCCAGCGGCAGCCCCTGCGCCCCCTGCAGCACCATGGTCTCCAGACGGCTCAGCATGTCCTGAGTGGAATTGGCATGGCCGGTGGACAGAGAACCGTCATGGCCTGTGTTCATGGCCTGCAGCATGTCCAACGCCTCCCCTCCGCGAACCTCCCCCACCACAATGCGCTCCGGCCGCATTCGCAGGGATGATTTGATCAAATCACGGATGGTAATCTGCCCCGCCCCGGCCGCGTTGGCATTGCGCGTCTCCAGACTGACCAGATTCTCAACCCCGGCGATCTGCAGCTCGGCAGAGTCTTCGATGGTAATCACTCGCTCATCCTTGGGAATGTAGTTGGACAATGCATTGAGAAACGTGGTTTTCCCGGAACCCGTGCCTCCGCAGATAAAAATATTGTATTTCGACCTCACCAGCAGCTCCAGCTTGTCCGCAATCTCCTCCGTGATAGAACCATGTTCAATCAGCTTTTCAATGGTCATAGGCGTCTTTGAAAACTTTCGGATCGTCAGCGTAGGCCCGCACAGAGCCACGGGCGGCAGCACCACGTTCACTCTGGAACCGTCCGGAAGACGAGTATCGCATATGGGATTGGCCTGATTCACTTCTCTGCCCGCCAGCCCCACGATCCTTTGAATCACATCCTCCAGACGCCTCTGACTCTCAAACTGCTTGTCCAGCCGAAGCAGCCGACCCTTTCGCTCGATAAAGATATTCTCCGGCCCGTTGATCATCACCTCGGTGATGGTATCATCCTTGATAATGGCATCCAGCAGGCCGAAGCCCCTGATGGAACTGTATACTTGTTCCACCACGGAAACCCGCTGCTCAATAGATATGTACCGTCCCTGCAGCATCCTGCCGCAGGTCTCCTCGATCTTTTCCTGCAGCTCCTCGTCACTGAGCTTGCTCAAGGGAAAATTGTCCGATATATAGTTTTTAATGTCAGCAATAAACTGCTGCTCCGCCTCAAAGGTCATGCCCTGCTCCCCTCGTCTTTGGTCTCTCTGCACTTCATTATCCCAGCTCGTCAAATACGGGCTGATCCATCAGCTGGCGAAGCAGCTGACGGGCGCTGCAGCCCTCAAACCGCTTGATGCCCCCGTATTCCTTTATTCCCGCTGCCTTTACCTTCTGAGAGGTTTGACTGCTGAAACGATTGTACAGAATCCCACTTCTCATCAGCAGCTTTACGCCCTCCTGCTGCTCCAGCACCTCCAGAGACTCCAGCATACGCTCCATTTTCACGTTGGACATCTGAGCGCCGTCCGCAACAAAGATAATGCTGTCACACTCCTCCAAAACCGCCAGCTGCTCCCTTTCCATCGAAAAGTCAAAATCCGCAATAATGTAATCATATGTGCCGGATCTCTTCAAAGTACAAATGATCCGTCTCACTTCCTGAGCGTTCAGCTCCGCCGTATCCAGCGCCAACTTTGGAGGAGAAAAGAAAAACACGCCCGAGCCGTCACGCTTTACCGAGCTTTCCAGCCTGATCTCCAGATTGCCTTTTTGACTCTTAACCGCATAAATCACGTCGCCGAGACTGCTGCTGCCCTCTGCGCTAAAGAAGACATCCGCACTGCCAAAACGCTCTAAATTCAGATACAATGCGCTTTTGCCCTTTTGCGCAAAGCGCATGGCGCAGGCAGCCGCAGCCGAGGAGCCGCCTACGACGCCTCCCACAGACAAAAAAGCCAGCACCCTGCCGCCATCCTCCGGACGCAGACCCGCCACCGCTGCATTCTCCGAAAAGATTCCGAGAATCCGGCGGTAGATCACCTCCGCCTTCTGAAACTTGCATATGGCCGTCTCACCCTTGAAGCTTTCGATTTCCGCCTCCTCCACCAGATAGCCGAAACCACAGTCAGACGGAAGCTCCCCTCCTTTAGCCTCAAAGGACTCATCTGCCAGAAATACATCAATCTTAGTGGTTTTCAGCGCTTCTAATGCCGCATTCCTATCTGTAAACGAATAAATTTCCAGTTTGTCCCCATACTTTACATTGAAAACAGATACCATTCGATCGAGATATACCCCGTCACTTTCCAGAATAGCCAGCTTGATTCTCATATTTTTCTCCATTTTCTTTTAAGTTCGACGTTCTCATCCATGCTTTCTGACATCCTTTATTGTTGCTATTTTGTAATCGAGTCGAATGAATCGCCGTTTTTCTTCATATTAACATATAATTTTAGCAATTTCAACATAATAAATTATAATTTTAGCAATTTAAATGTCAGCATTTCTGTTCTGTTATATGATAATGGGTAAAGTCCTTCTGTGTACGAAATACTTTCGTCACAAGAAGACTCGCTGCTATATTCGCACATCACTGTGAGGGCATAATGTGGACACAATAGGCGAAAGAATTGTCTTTTTACGGGAAAAGCTGGATATCAGCCAGAAAGAGCTTGCCGAACAGTTAGGAATCACGGCGGCAAGCTTGTCTCGTTATGAAAATAATATTTATGATCCAAAAGGAACCATCATCACAAGTCTATGCGGCCTATTGCACACAAGCGCCGATTACCTGCTCGGTATGACGGACAACTGCAATGCCATAGGCAGCCATGTTATGCCATCGGAAAAAGAATTTTACTTTTGGAAATTATATCAGGCCTTGCCCTCCGAAGATAAAATCAGGATCGAAGAGCGTATCTTGACCTTACACGAGATCCATGAGAACTCAAAAAGAAATTAAGCTAAAAAGGCGCAGCAAGCCGGAGCTCCCCTGCCCCGTCTTACTGCGCCTTCTTCAAAATCCTGACGCTACTCCACCCGCACCGGGTTCTCCTCCACCACCCACGGCAGCCCGTACTGGTTGAGGGCCTCCATGAAGGGATCCGGATCAAACTCCTCCACATTGAACACCCCCGGCCTCTTCCATGTTCCGTTCATCACCAGCATGGCCCCGATCATGGCCGGAACGCCGGTGGTGTAGGAGATGGCCTGAGAGCCCAGCTCCCGATAACATTCCTGATGGTCGCAGACATTGTAAATATAGATGCTCTTCTCCTTCCCGTCCTTCACTCCCGTAAAAATGCAGCCGATATTGGTCTTGCCCACGGTGCGGGGACCAAGGGACGCCGGATCCGGCAAAAGCGCCTTCAAAAACTGGATGGGCACGATCTCCCTGCCTTGGAACATCACGGGATCCGTCCGCAGCATCCCCACGTTCTCCAGACATTTCATATGAGTCAGATAGCTCTGTCCGAAGGTCATGAAGAACCGGATTCTCTTTACGCCGGGGATGTTCTTGGCCAGAGACTCGATCTCCTCATGGTGCAGCAGATACATGTCCTTCCTGCCCACCTGAGCGAAGTCGTACTCCCGCTTGATCTCCATGGGCTCGGTCTCCACCCAATGGCCGTTCTCCCAGTAGGAGCCATTGGCGGACACCTCCCTCAAATTGATCTCCGGATTGAAATTGGTGGCAAAGGGATAGCCGTGGTCGCCCCCGTTGCAGTCCATGATATCAATGTAGTGAATTTCGTCAAAGTAGTGCTTCAGGGCATAGGCCGAAAAAACACTGGTGACTCCGGGGTCAAAGCCGCTGCCCAGAAGGGCCGTGATGCCGGCCTTCTCAAAACGCTCCCTATAGGCCCATTGCCAGGAATAATCAAAATAGGCCGTGAAGCCCTCCTCCCTGCAGCGCTTCTCATATATGGCACGCCACTTGGGATCCTCCGTGTCCTCCGCCTCGTAATTGGCCGTGTCGATGTAATCCACCCCGCAGGCAAGGCAGGCATCCATGATGGTCAGATCCTGATAGGGCAGCGCCAAGTTCAGCACCGCCTTGGGGGCCTCCCTGCCAATCAGCGCCTTCAGCTCCTCCACATTGTCCGCATCCACCTGCGCCGTGGTGATTTTTGCCCCGGTAGTTCCCTCCAGCTTCGCCTTCAGTTCATCGCATTTACTCACCGTGCGGCTGGCAATGCAGATCTCCGAGAACACATCCGCCTTCTTTGCACATTTCTGAATGGCCACGGACGCCACGCCCCCGCAGCCTATAATCAATATTTTAGACATTTTCCGCCTCCCTAGCTTATCTTTTAAAGATCTTTTTCGTTATTGTCTTCCGCTGCATGAACCATGCCGCATCCCTCAGCGGATCTCCACCTTCCGCAGCAGCTTCTCCACATAAGCGGGCAGGCAGAAGGCTCCCTGATGGAGTCGGGGGGTATAGTACCTCGTATCCAGCCCTCTCTCCAGCCACCTTTCACCGTCCAGATCATGCACCGGATGATATCTCTTGGAGGCAAAGCCAAAGAGCCAATGTCCCGAAGGATAGGTCGGAATATGGGCCTGATACACCCTGCTTATGGGAAAGTTCTCCACGATACGCCTATGGGCCCGCATACAGGCCATGGCGTCCGCCTCATAAAAAGGGCTCTCATGCTGGTTCACCATGATCCCCTCCTCCTTAAGGGCCTTGTAGCAGCTTCCATAGAATTCCTTGGTGAACAGCCCCTCCCCCGGCCCGAAGGGGTCCGTAGAGTCTACAATGATCAGATCGTATTCGTTTTCCTTGCGCCGCACAAATTTCAATCCGTCCTCGTAATAGATGTGAAGCCTTTCGTCATTCATGCTGCAGGATACACGGGGCAGATATTCCCTGCACACCCCCACCACCTGCTCGTCGATCTCCGCCAGATCAATCCGCTCTATCTCCGGATACTTGGCCAGCTCTCTGACCACTCCTCCGTCTCCTGCTCCGATGACCAGAACACTGCGCACATCCGGGTGTACCGCCATGGGAACATGGACTATCATTTCATGGTAAATAAACTCGTCTCTCTCCGTCAGCATCACGAAGCCGTCCAGCACCAAGAAACGTCCCAGCTCCGGCGACTCAAACACATCGATCCTCTGAAAGTCGCTCTCTCCGCCATAAATCTGCCTCTCCACCCGGATAGAAAGCTTCACATCCGGCGTATGGGGCTCCGAAAACCATAATTCCATACCTGCACCTCCTATTCCAGTATTACATCCGCCTTCGGACGCATTGTACCTTCTCACCCTGCGCGCCTAACCCGCGCCCCTTCAAAAAACTATACCCACTCCTCCTTCAGCACATTGAGACGGTCTATGCCCGGATCCTCCGGCCCCGTCATGGAGCAGCCCTTTTCTTTCGCGTAGACGATATATTCCAGTATCTGGGGCGTGATCTCCTCTCCCGGCGCCAGAATGGGGATTCCCGGAGGATAGCACATCACGAATTCGCTGCACACCCGCCCTTTTGTCTCCATGAGAGGCAAGGACTCCTTTTCCGCATAGAAGGCATTCTGGGGGGACACCGCCACCTTGGGCTCGATGTATTCCTGAGTGTACATTCCCGTATTGTCCCGCCCGTATTTGCGCCGGATCTCCACCAGCGCCCCCAGCAGCCGTTCCATGTCCCGCTCCCTATCGCCTATAGAAATATACGCCAGCACATTGGCGATGTCCCCCAGCTCCATCTGAATGTCGTACTCGTCCCGGAGCAGGTCATAAACCTCGATCCCCGCAAGCCCTATGCCCAGAGTGTTGACGGTAAGCTTCGTCTTGTCGAAGTCAAAGATGCTGTCCCCGTTGATCAGCTCCGACGTATAGGCATAATATCCGCCGATCTGGTTGATTTCCCCTCTCGCATACTCCGCCAGAGCCGTCACCTTGGCAAACTCCGACCGTCCTCTGAGCGCCAGATTTCTGCGGGAAATGTCCAGACTGGCCAGCAGGAGATAGGAGGCGCTGGTGGTCTGGGTCAGATTGATGATCTGTCTCACATAACCCGGATTCATAGAGGGCCCCATAAGCAGAAAAGAGCTCTGGGTAAGGCTCCCCCCCGACTTATGCATGCTCACCGCCGCCATGTCCGCCCCCGCTGCCATGGCCGACACAGGCATGTCCGCCCCGAAATAAAAATGCGTCCCGTGGGCCTCGTCCGCCAGAACTTTCATACCGTGAGCATGAGCCAGCTTCACAATACTCTTTAAGTCGGAGCAGATTCCGTAATAGGTGGGGTTGTTCACCAGCACGGCAACTGCGTCAGGATGCTCCAGAATGGTCTTCTCCACCTGAGGTACCTTCATGCCCAGAGCGATGCCCAGCTCCCTATCCATGTCGGGATTCACGTAGATGGGAGTGGCCCCGTTGAGCACCAGCGCATTGATCACGCTTCTATGCACGTTCCGGGGCAGAATCACCTTGTCCCCCTTCTTGCAGACACTCAGCACCATGCTCTGCACCGAGGATGTGGTGCCGCCCACCATCAGAAAAGCATAGGCCGCTCCGAAGGCTTCCGCCGCCAGCTCCTCGGCCTCCCGGATCACCGACACGGGATGACAGAGATTGTCCAGCGGCTTCATGGAATTCACATCTATTCCCACGCACTGCTGCCCCAGCAGCGCCGCCAGCTCCGGGTTGCCCCTCCCCCGCTTGTGCCCCGGCACGTCGAAGGGGACTACCCGCGCCTGACGAAATTCCTCCAGCGCCTGAAAGATCGGCGCTCTTGCCTGATCATAACGTCCTATTTTCATATTTGTTCCTATTCCAGTTTCGGATCCTAGTTCGCTCTCCGAAAACCCTTCCGGGTGCTTTCGGGATTTCTGCTGTTTCCTGTTCCGCATCCATCCCTTCAGCACCCTTTCACCAAAGTTCAGGGAAGGGGTTTTTGGATCCTCCAACTTAGTATATATTTCTTCCGCTGTAGATCTCTATCATTTCCCTGCGGAGGTTGTCCATGATCTCCAGCCGCAGCTTCGGCGGCAGCTCATACACATCGCTGTTGAAAAGATAGTTCTGCAGATCGATCTCCTTTATGAGCATCTTGGTATGGAAAATGTTGGCCTCGTACACATTGATGTCCACCGTATCGTATCTTCGCAGGGTCGCCTTGTCGATGAAATCCTGAATGGAGGTGATGCGGTGATCCATAAACAGCTTCTGGCCGCTCACGTCTCTGGTGAAGCCCCTCACCCTATAATCCATGGTAATGATATCCGAATCAAAGGATCCTATCAGATAATCCAGCGTGGACAGCGGCGTGATCTCCCCGCAGGTGGCCACATCGATGTCCACCCGGAAGGTGGCCAGACAAGTGTCGGGATGGTATTCCGGATAGGTGTGGACGGTGATGTGGCTCTTGTCCAGATGGGCCACCGTGGTGTCCCCCACCGGAATCTTGCTGTCGTCCGCGATGAGAATGGTCACGGAACTGCCCTGCGGCTCATAGTCCTGACTGGAAATGTTCAGCACTCTGGCCCCGATCATGTTGGTCACGTCCACCAGAAGCTTGGTGAGACGTTCGGAATTGTACTGCCTATCGATATAGGCGATATAATCCTTCTGTTCCCGCTGAGATTTTGCATAGCATACATCATAGATATTGAAGCTCAGAGACTTTGTCAGATTATTAAAACCGTACAATGCAAATTTTTCGCTCATGTTCATACCTCCCTGGGCAAAACAGCTATCTGATATTGTATTTAAAAGCGACTGCGAGGCCGCCGGCAATGGCAAAGCAAAAAATATTTTGCGGATGCCAAAAAGACAAGCGCCACTTTTCGTCACTTGCCTTGCAAATTCTCCAGATCCCTTCCCTTACAACTGCCATGGATGCCCCGCCGCACCCAAGCAATCTCACTGGTTTATAGCAAAGTTGCTCCCTAAAGCATCTCCTCCATCTCCTGCTGTATGTACAGAGGCTCCTCTATGAGTCCGATGCCGACAAAGACAGCCCATACGTATGGCGCTCCATATACGTTCAGCGTCTTGGGCCCTACGATCCTTTTCACGGCAGCCTCCCCCTCCTGATCCAGACGCAGCTTTTCATACGCCTTCTCAAAGGTGCTTCTGGTGATGGAGCGTTCCCTCCTATCCGTGAACAGCTCTCCCCCCTTGATGCTGTACGTGAAGGGAAGGCCCTTTTTGGTGAGAAATTTTTTCCCCTCGTATGCCCGTATTTCATCCCATAGGCCGGGGAGCTTTATCTTTGAAGTATTAAGTATCATGTGTCTCCTCCCGGCATGCCCCCTTAAGGAACAGCCGTCAAAGAGCCGACGCGATCCGGCTGCAGGCCGCAGGAACGCGCAACGCCCCCTTTCTTCCGTAGCTCGCCGCAGCCCATGTATAAATGGTACTCGAAATACGGCTCGATGTCAACATGGGAAAGCATATTTGTCAAGATCTGAAGCCATTTTGCCTTCATCCCGGTCCATAGACTTCACGAAGCTTTTGTGGACGGACAGCGCCCCGCTGCAGCCGTCCCCTTCCGCAGACAGCATGATGCAGGGGGTCCTGGCCGGAACCTCCTGAAACACAAACTCCCCGTCCCCCTTCCGGAACTCAAAGAGCTCCCCGTCCGTATACAGCGCCACTCTGCCGCAGCTGCTGTAGCAGGTCACGGTATAATTGCCGCTCCTGAGCCTTCTGACACTCTCCGGCGCCAGATACACAAACGGCTCCTTGCTCCACCTTGCCTTGTATTTGTAATAAAGCGCAGTGGGGCATTTCCTATGGGCCAAAAAGAAGGCGTCAGAATCGCCCCGATAGGCAGGCACCCTTTCCCTCCGGCCTGCCTCCCCCCAGTGTATTGCCACGGCTCCATCCCATGCACAGACAAGCAAATCCTGCCCTTCCAAACCGCCCCTTTCAAACATCAAAATGCCGAAACGGTCACAGAGACGGGAGAGAAAGGGCCCTTGGTCCTTTCTCTCCACACAGATGCTGTTGGCCCCCAGCTGCAAAAGCGTCCGAAAGTCCGAAAGCGCCTGCCTCCGGCGTTCCGTCTCAGAGCCGCCCTCCGGCAGAGAATAGGACACTGCCCTCACCGCCAGAGGCTGGCCGTTCAGTAGAATCTCGCCCGCTCCCCCCGCATGAACCTCCCGCAGGCACAGCTTCGTGTATATCCGGTCCAGACATGCCCCCTGAACCGTCAATGTCGCCTCCACTTCATATAAAAAAGGATCCCTGCGCCCCTGCCAGAGGCGGGGCTGTACCAGAACCGTCTTCAGAGGCTCCTCCTCACCTACGGTCTGCATTCCCTCCGCCACCACGTTTCCCTCCCCGGCCATAAGGGAAAGGCGGATTACCGGCCGGGGAGACTGGGTATATCCCTCACCGGCTCCAAAGCGCCGGGCCTGTGCCCCCGGGATTTCCGTCTGCAGAAGGTCTCCTTTCACATGAAAGCGCCATTCCAGAAAAGCCTTGCCGTTCTCCAGCTTACAGCTTGCCTCTGCTCCTGCACCCGGAGCGCTTCTGTCAAATTCCATGGACTTCCCTCCCGGACATCATTCCATAAGTCCTCATTCCTGCTGACCCTTGCGCTTTTCCCGCAGAAGCGCCGTGTTCTTCTCCACCTCTCCTCTGGTGAGAGGGTAGGCGAACTGAAGAATGAAAAAGACCGCCAGATAACACAGTCCCGGAACCAATGTGGCTACCGTATAGATCTTCTCCGCCACCTCCTTGGTCTGGCCCGGAGCTTCGGAGATATATCCAATGGCAGTGAGCACGAAGCCGCCTACGCCCCCCGCCAGAGCCTGCCCTACCTTTCTGGCAAAGGAATAGACCGCGTAGACCGTTCCGTCCTCCCTTTTTCCCGTTGCTATCTCCTGATAGTCAATGATGTCCGTGATAAACGCCCAGATCACCAGATTAAACAGCCCCACTCCCATGGAAGCCAGAAAAAGCAGTGCCATAAATAGGGGAATGCTTCTCACCCGCAGGAAAAACAGCGCCAGATACACCACTCCCGCCCCCAGCATCCCCAGCGCCCCCGCCTCCTTCTTTCCGAAGCCTTGAACCAGCCGGGAAATAAAGGGGGCCAGAATCAGCACGCTGCCGATGCTTACAATATTGACCGCAACCAGTGCCTTGGAATTCTTGAAATAATCCAGAAAAAGATAGTTGTTCATGGTCTGGCTCAACAGACTGGCCAAAAGCAGAACCAGCGCGGCGCATACCAGCGCCAGCAGCGGCCTATTGCCCCCCAGACCCCGAAGCATGCTAAAGACCCCTTCCTTTTTCTCATTCTTTTTGTGAAAGAACACACGCTCCCTGCACAGAAAATAGCAGAGCCCATAGCAGCCCACCGACAGCACGCCGAACACCGCCGCCGTCACAGTGAAATTTACGGGACGAACGATCTGGTTGCCTTCCATATCCGACTCATAGACGATCAGCGGAACCAGCACTCCTATGACCAGTCCCGCAAGGCTCGCCCCGATGCTGCGGAATGTGGACAGAGATGCCCTATCCTTCACATCCGGGCTGATCACCGAAGCCATGGAGCCGTAGGGAATGTTGATGGCCGTGTAGCAGAAGCTGCTCCAAAGCAGATAGGTGAACACCACATAGGCCATTTTCACCGGGTAAGGCCAGTCCCGCACGAAATATAGATACATGATGCTGCTGGCCACCGCCACCGGGATACACACCCGCCGTATCCAGGGCCTGAATCTTCCGTCTGCCCCAGGCCGGACATGATCCACGATCCGCCCCATGGTAACGTCCGTGAAAGCGTCAACCAGTCTGGCGCCCATGAAGAGCAGCCCCACCGCAAAGCCCCCCAGACCCAGCACCTTTGTGTAGAATACCATCAGATAATTGCTGGCAAATATAAAGCTGAAATCGTTTCCGAAGTCCCCGAACATATAGCCCAGCTTGTCCCGGAGTCCGAAGGGCCGCACCGCCGCTTCCTTCGTCCCCGCATTTTCTCCGTCCGCCCTAGACATAGCTACCTCCCTGAAAATGACATAAAATGCATGAATGAGGTTAGTATATCAGATCCGGAAAAAATTATTCGTCCATTGCCCTGACCGTCACATTCGGCAGCTGTTTCCCCCGTGAGCCTCTCGCGACGTTCCAGAGCCCTGCGAGGCATAGAGCCAAGGCATGGAGCCCCGGCAAAATAATAGTGACTTTTCCACCCCCATATGATAGAATATGAGAATACGTCCCAGACCAAGGAGAAATTCAAATGTCGATTTTAACCGTGTTTTTTCAGATGCTCGCCATCCTTATCATAATAGGGGCCGGATATTTTATGGCGAAAAGGGGAATGATGGACAGTCACACCAACAGCCAAATGTCCAAGATGATCGTGAATGTGTTCAACCCCTGCCTGATCTTATCCAGCGCCGCCGGTTCCGTGGGAATGATCCCTCTGGGCACCATGGGCCTCATCGCCCTCATCGCCATAGGGATGTTCGCCATATTCATTCTGGCAGGGATGCTTCTGTCTCCCTTCTTCCACAAGGCCCCCGACCAGCGCAAGATTTTCCAGATGATGTTTGTCTTCTCCAATCTGGGCTTCATAGGGATCCCCGCGGTGGGAAGCATTCTGGGACAAGAATATGTGGTCTATGTCACGGAGTTTTTGCTGATCTATACCATCGTGTTCTACACCTACGGAGTGGCCCTGCTGGACGGAAAGTTCTCTCTGTCCTCCCTGAAGGCCATGATAAATCCCGGAACCTTGTTCAGCGCGGCGGCTCTGGCCGTGATCCTGCTGGAGATCCATCTGCCCGACTTTCTGAAGACATCCATAACCTATCTGGGAAACGTCACCTCCCCCATGGCCTTGGTGGCAGTGGGCTTCACTCTGGCCCACACGGATCTGCGAAACATATTTGCCAGCCCTAAGCTGTATATCTTCTCGGCTATAAAGCTATTGGCGCTGCCCCTGCTGATGCTTCCCCTGCTCCGGCTGGTCACCGACGATACCGCCATCCTTTCCGTCTGCATGATCATGTTCGGCATGCCCATCGGAAACATGCCCTTGATACTGGGGAACCAGAAGGGCATCGACGGCTCCACCTGCAGCGCCGCCATCATTCTCACCACCATCCTATGCGTGATGACCATCCCTCTGCTGCTGGCCGTGGTATAGGCCGGACAGCTGTGTTATCCTCTCATACAAGGAGGCTATTTCAATGGAAGACACCCGGAAAACAGAATTGTTTGAAAATATGCCCGTCCACAAGGCAGTGATGACTTTGTCCGTCCCCACCATCATCAGCTCTCTGGTGATGGTCATCTACAATCTGGCGGACACCTATTTCGTGGGAATGCTCAATGACCCCATCCAGAATGCCGCCGTGACCTTGGCCGCGCCGGTGCTGCTGGCCTTCAACGCCGTGAACAACCTCTTCGGCGTGGGCTCCTCCAGCATGATGAGCCGGGCTCTGGGCAGAAAAGACGCAGACACCGTTTACCGCAGTTCGGCCTACGGCTTCTACTGCGCCCTATTCTGCGGACTGCTGTTCTCTCTGCTCTGCACTCTGTTTAACAGCCCCCTGCTGGCCATGCTGGGAACGGACTCAGACACCGTCAGCGCCACTTCCGACTATATGCTTTGGACCGTCAGCTGCGGCGCTGCCCCCGCAATTCTGAACGTAGTCATGGCCTATCTGGTAAGGGCGGAGGGCGCTTCCCTCCACTCCAGTCTGGGAACCATGAGCGGATGCCTATTGAACATCATACTGGATCCCATCTTTATTTTGCCCTGGGGGCTGGACATGGGGGCTGCGGGCGCCGGACTGGCCACGTTCCTCTCCAACTGCGCCGCCTGCTTGTACTTCTTCATTCTGCTGTACGTAAAAAAAGGACGCACCTATGTGTGCATCCGGCCCAAAATGCTGCGTTTCCGCAAGGACATCCTCCTCGGCATCTGCGGCGTGGGGATTCCCGCCTCCATCCAGAACCTCCTCAACGTCACGGGGATGACGGTGCTCAACAATTTCACCGCCTCCTTCGGCCCGGACGCAGTGGCGGCCATGGGAATCGTCCAGAAGGTCAACATGATACCTCTGCAGATCGCTCTGGGCTTCTCTCAGGGTATCATGCCCCTGATCAGCTACACTTATGCCAGCGGAAACGTGAAGCGCATGAAAAAGACTTTTCTCTTCACGGCAAAGATCGCCCTTTCCTTTCTGGCGGCGGTCACTCTGGGATATTATGTTTTCGCAGGGGGGCTGACCTCCCTATTCATGAAAAACGAAATCATCATAGGCTACGGTACCAAGTTCCTCAGGGGACTGTGCCTTTCGCTCCCTTTCTTATGCATGGACTTTCTGGCGGTGGGAGTTTTTCAGGCCTGCGGACTGGGCAAGAAGGCCCTTCTGTTTGCCATCTTACGCAAGATCATTCTGGAGATCCCGGCCCTCTATGTGCTGAACTATTTCTTCCCTCTGTACGGACTGGCCTATGCCCAGCCCGTGGCGGAGATCACCTTGGCTGCTGCTGCCGTCATCGTTCTTCTGCGTCTGTTCCGCAGGCTCACGGCAGAGCGCGGGCAGGCCTCAGAGGGCACCGCCCCCTGAGGCTTTGGCCCGTCACAGCCCCAGATCCACGGCTCCGCCCACTTCCACAGGAGCGGCCCCGCCCTCTGCCACGGTTATATCCGACACTGCCATGTCTACGGCGGCGCCCACCTCGGAAGAAATCGCCCCGCCATAGGCGTCCATGGAAAACTCCGGTGCCAGGCCTTCCGACGGCCCTCCGTAGTTGGCCCCCATCCCCATCTTGCTCTCCTCGATGTCCTTCCGCTCCTTGGCCTTGCGGATCTTCTTCCGCAGCTCCTTCTCCCGCCGGATGGCCTCCTCCTTGGCTTTCCGCTTCGCTTCCTCCGCCAGCTTCCGCCTTCTCTCCAGCAGTTCCTCCTTCTGCAGCCCCTTCACCTTGGCTTTCACCTTGCCCAAGACCTTCTTTAACTTGCTCACCGCGATCCTGATCTCTGAGGACGAGGCCCCGCTGGCCTTCACGGCCCGTATCTTGAACATAAGCCTGGACTGCATGGCCTTTAAGGCCGGCACCTTCTCTATCTGCTCCAAAAGCGTCAGATCCATGGTGGCGTCATAGAGGTTTTTCTTGCGCTTGGGGTCGAAGGCCTTCTTGACGGCTTCCGCTCTGGCCTGAAGCTGGGCCACCAGCCCCTGTCCCCGGATCTCCTCCTCCTTGGCCTTCTGACGCCTCTCCAGCCAATCCTGCACGCTCTGGGACCAAGGGGCCTGCTCCTCCACGGGCTCCTGACCGGAGGCCTCCTTGGCCTTCCCCTGCCCGCCCTGCCTCTCCGGCTCCTTTTCCCCGTTTTTTCCGGCTCCGGGCCGTTCCCTCGCCTCTTGTCTCACATTTTTTTCTTCTTCAGTCTCCAGACGCTTAAAAAGCTCCTGATCATTGTCCCTGCGCCCGTTGCGCCTGCTTCCCACGCGCCCTGCGTCGCTGCCGTAGGAGCGCGATACTCCGCCCACTCTATCCATAGATTTTTCCTCCCACATCCTTGTGGCAATTTTCTTCCCTACAGCCGATGCCGCCCATGCCGCAGATCCTTCTGCCGCATCCGCCAAGGCAAGCCCTTTTGCGCCCGCCGCTGGCGCGCTCCGGCAAGTCCCTTTCCGGCCCCGCCCTTTTTTCGCCCGCCGCACACCGACCCTTAAAGTATATATCGGTCTATGTATCCGAGAAAAAAAGACCTACTGCTCCTTCCACTGCAGCCGATGCAGCTCCCCCTGAGCCTGCAGACTTTCAAAGCCGTTCTGGCGCAGGGCCTCGTACAGCACGATGGCCACGGCATTGCTGAGGTTCAGGGAACGGATGGCGGGAAGCATTGGGATGCGGATGCAGCTCTCTTCATGTTCCACCAAAATCTCTTCCGGAATCCCGGCGCTCTCCTTCCCGAACATGATATAGTCGTCAGGCCCATAGCTCACCTCCGTATAGGCATGTCTGGCCTTGGTGGTAGCCATCCAGATCTTTGCCCCCGGATTTTCCGCCTGAAATTCCTCAAAGTTCACATATCTATGTACCCTGAGCTTGTGCCAGTAGTCCATTCCCGCCCGCCTGATGGACTTCTCATCCAGACAAAAGCCCAGAGGCTCTATCAAATGCAGCGGTGTGCCCGTAGCCACGCAGGTGCGCCCAATGTTTCCCGTATTCCCCGGTATCTCCGGCTGATGTAATATGATCTGCATTCCTTCCGCTCCCCTATTCCTCAAAGCCCTCCGATTGTCTGGCCTTCTTCTCCATCCTATTCCTCTCCCGAAGCTCCGAAAAGAACTTCTTCAGCAGCCCGCTGCACTCCTCCTCCAGAACACCTCTGGTCACCGCCGCCTGATGGTTGAACTGAGGCATCTCCAGAATGTTCAGGACGGAACCGCCGCAGCCCGCCTTTGGGTTCATGCATCCCATGACCACCTCCGGAATGCGGGCCTGAATGATGGCCCCGGCGCACATCTGGCAGGGTTCCAGCGTAATATAGATGGTACATTCCTCCAATCTCCAGTCCCCCACCTGCTTGCTGGCCTTCCTGATGGCAGTGATCTCCGCATGGGCAAGGGTGTTCTTGTCCGTGTTGCGGCGATTGTATCCCCGTCCTATGATCCTTCCCTCATGGACGATGACGCAGCCGATGGGCACCTCCCCAAGGGCGTAGGCCTTTTTCGCCTGCCTCAGCGCCTCCCTCATGTACTTTTCCTGTATGCTTCCGATCACTGCCATAATCTGCCTCTTCCTGCCGTCCTCTTCTTTTGACGCCTTCACCGGTGTACGCCAAAAAAGCATCTGGAACCTTATCCAAATGCTCTCTTGGGAATACCCTTGCGGTATATATGCCCACCTTTCCCTATCGGGGGCTTCCGGAACCCTATCGCCCCTCCCTGAGCCGCCCTATGAACCTGCGCAGCCGAACCATGGACTCCCTCAGATTCTCCAGAGAGGAGGCATATGAGATGCGCAGATATCCCTCTCCGCAGTCACCGAAGGCCGTTCCCGGCACCACGGCCACCCTCTCCTCCTTCAGGAACCTCATGGCAAATTCTTCACTGGTCATGCCGAACTCCTTGATACAAGGGAACATATAGAAAGCTCCGTAAGGCTCGAAGCACTCCAGCCCCATCTCCCTGAAGGCATGCAGCAGAAACCTTCTCCTCTGGTTATAAGCGGTACACATTTCCGCCACATCCTCGTCGCTGTTTTTCAGCGCCTCTATGGCCGCATACTGGCTGGTGGTGGGGGCGCACATGATGGCAAACTGGTGAATCTTGACCATCTGCTCTATAATCGCCGCCGGCCCGCAGGCATACCCCAGCCTCCAGCCGGTCATGGCGAAGGCCTTGGAAAAACCGTTGATCAGTATGGTGCGCTCCTTCATGCCGGGAAGCTGGGCAATGGATACATGTTTCCCGTTATAAGTAAGCTCCGCGTATATCTCATCAGACATGACATATATGTCATGTTTCAGGATCACCTCCGCGATCTCCTCCAGATCCTTCCGCTCCATAATAGCCCCTGTGGGGTTGTTGGGAAACGGCAGTACAAGGAGCTTGGTCTTTTCCGTGATGGCTTCCTCCAGCTCCCGGGCTGTGAGCCGGAATTCATTCTCCGCCTTCAGGCTGATGATCACGGGCTTTGCTCCTGCCATCACCGCGCAGGGCTCATAGGAGACAAAGCTGGGCTGGGGAATCAGCACCTCGTCCCCGGGATTGACCATGGCCCGGAAGCCAATGTCGATAGCTTCCGACCCGCCCACGGTGACCAGCACCTCCTTCAGGGGATCCTCGTAGCGGATTCCCTGCTTCCTCTCCAGATAACGGCAGATTTCCACACGCAGCTCGTTCAGGCCTGCGTTGGAGGTGTAATGGGTCCGCCCCTTCTCCAGAGAGTAAATGCCCTCGTCCCGAATATGCCAGGGAGTGTCAAAATCCGGCTCCCCCACGCCCAGAGAGATGGCGTCCTTCATCTCACTGGCGATATCGAAGAACTTTCGGATTCCGGATGGCTTGATCTCTACTATTTTGTCTGCCAAAGGATTTCTCATGGAGTGATCATCTCTCTTTCGTCTTCTTTTTTCCAGCCAAGCACAGTGCCGTAGTCCTTGTATTTTTTCAAAATGAAATGTGTTGCCGTGCTGAGTACGGATTCCAGTGTGCTCAGCTTATCGGATACAAAGGAGGACACGTCCCTCAGAGACTTCCCCTCCAATATCACCATCAGGTCATAGCCCCCGGAGATCAGATAGACACTCTTGACCTCAGGATAGCGATAGATGCGCTCCGCAATGCTGTCGAAGCCCTGACCTCTCTGGGGCGTCACCCGCACCTCGATCAGCGCAGTCACCTTTTCATTGGACGTCTTCTCCCAGTCCACAAGAGTATGGTAAGCGCAGATAACGCCCTCCGCCTCCAGCGCCGCCAGCTCATTGGCGGCCTCCGCCTCTTCGACGCCCAGCAGAACCGCAAGCTCTCCCAAGTCGATTCGGCTGTTCTTCTCGATCACCTTCAACAATTCCTCTCTCATACCGCTCACTTCTACGACCTCCCTTTGCTTGTCTATGTGAAACATCATCCGTACCCCGCCGCGGGCCTGCCCGGCCTCCTACAGCCCTTAGGCTTGCCCGACGGCATACAGCCGCCTACTCCCTTGGAAGCAGGTCCCGGCTCTCCCAGAAACCATAAACCCCGTCCCGCTTGGGCCGGTCCATGTACCGGATTTCGTCCCCGTTGATCAATATCCTGTCATTGCCCTCCGTGACCTTCCCCACCAGAGCCGCAGGAATCCCTTCCCGCTCCAGCGCCGCCGCAAGACCCGGCCCGTCCTGCGCGGTCATAATCAGGCATCCCCCTGCCAAAAGCTCATAGGGGTTCACGCCGCAGCACTCGCATACCTCCACCGTCTCCTGACGCAGGGGAAGCTTTCGCATATCGATGGACAGACCCACTCCCGCTCCCTCCGCCAGCTCCCAGAGCGCTCCCAGAATTCCGCCCTCCGACGCGTCGTGCATGGCCCCTATGCCGAAGTCGGCCGCTATTTCAGCCTCCGGCACTATGGACAGATACCTTCCGAAGCCCTCTGCCTCCTCCACAAGATAGGCCGGATACCGCTTAAGCAGCCTTGCCCGGTTCCCCTTGGCCAAAAGCGCCGTCCCCTCCAGACCGATCCATTTGCTGAGAACAACATCCTGCCCCGGCAGAGACGCTCTTTTTCCCCGGACGGCCCCCTTCCGGGATCCGTCCCCAAAGGGCGGCTCTTTTGAGTCCCCGGACTTCGGTACGGCATCCGCCGGATCCGCTCCCCGCATTCTTCCGAATCCGGTCACCACCGCAAGGACGGCATCCGCTCCCTTGGTAGTTCTGGTCTGTCCTCCCAGAATTTCCATGGACAGCTCCCTGCATTTTTCCGCCGCCTCGGCCATCAGAGCCTTCACCTCCGCCTCCTGAGCCCTCTCCGGTAACAGAAGCGTCACCATGGCCGCCGACGGTCTGGCCCCGCCTGCAGCCAGATCGTTGGCGCATCTTTGTATCAGCGTGCCTATGGTCAAGGCCGGCTCGGAGGCGGCGGGATCCGTAAAAGCCTCTCCCTGTGCCGCTACCATTCCTTCCTGCATGGAGGCAGCGATGCCTTCCTTTCCGCTGAATGCCAAAATGGCGCAGTCCCTTCCAATGCCTGCGCCATTCTGCACCGTTTCGCTTCCGGTATGTATCTGCCTTAAAACGGAACGCTTCAAGACGTTCTCCGGCAATTTGCCAGTCTTCATACGAATTCCTTATCTCATATCTCAGGAGCCGCCCTCATGGCTTTTTTGCGCCTTCCGGCGGCCCCGCTGCTTTTGTCAAACGTTCCCGATTCAGTCCTGCCCTCCATAGAGGCTTCCTCTCCTACTGGCCTTCTCCCTCTGGGCCTTCTCCCTCTGCAGGAGCAGGAGGCGGTGCCAGAAGCGCCGCGGTCACGTTCTTCACATGGTCGATGCTTCCGGTGCCGATGGCCGCCATAATCTGCTCATAGGCGGCAGGATCCGGCGTGGACACTCCCACAACTGCCGTTCTGGGCACCATACGATAGCTGCTGCTGTTCACCTGCGTGCGGCTCACTTCTTTGCCGTTCTCCGTCACGACCTTCCACAGCTGTGCCTTATAGCCCACGAATGCCCCCGAAACGGTGATGTCCCCCAGCGGCTTCGCCGGGTCCGCCGTGATCAGCTCTCCGGGCGGATATATGACCTCAAGCACCTTGCTCTCGTAACGAACCTCCCTATTAGGGTCTCTGGTCTCCTTGCCGTAGATGGTGACGGTGATGCTCTTTCCTTCCGTCAGGCTCTCGATATAGATAGGATGCTCCAGATTGTTCTTTATGATGAAATCCTTGGTCTTGGAGCCGTTCACCGCGGCATCCGTGCTGGGTTCCACGTAAGTCACCACCATGGAGTGGTTGAATCTCTCCACCACCTCCAGCTCCGCCAGAAGCACGGCATTATAGAATGTGGTAGAAACCTGACATACGCCGCCCCCCAGACTCTTCACCAACCTGCCGGCCTCGTAAGAGCCCGCGCTGTAATAGCCGTTCTCCGCAGTGAACGGCATGACCGCATCACATGTGGAAAACTCCTCCCCCGGATAGAGAACCGTGCCGTTGATATGGTCGCTGCCCGTGGCGATATTGGCTGCCCTGCCGGCGTCAGAGTCATAATAGTAGGTGGTATAGCTGCCCAGCACATCCTTTACCTGCTCCAGCTCTTCCTTGCTCCCCTTAGGTTCCTCCTCCTTCACCTTCAGCGCAATGGTTCCTGCCCCATAATCCCATTCCTCGGTCAGAAACCGATTCACCTCCTCCACGGAGGCATCTATGTCCAGCGCATAACCGTTATGCCCGTCCACGATCCTGAACTCTCCGTCCACCCGTTCCAGATTCCAGCTCTTGGCCTCCTGATCATATCCGGTGCATTTCTCCTCCAGAACAGCCTTGATCTCCTTCACGCCAAAGGACAGCTCAATAGGGTAGACCAAGTTCTCATGCTCCAGATCCTTCATGACCTTATAGCGCTCGATCACATTGCCGCTCTTACCCACTGCAAGAGCCTCCGATACCAGCTCGGTGTTGGCCCACTCCAGCCCGAACTCCCCTGCAGTCACCGTAATAGGCGTGTCCCCCGAAGTCATAAGAATGATCTCCACATCCTTCAGGCTCTCCACATAGGCCCTGACCGCCGCCTCGGCCTCCTGACCGGTTAAGCCGGACAGATCCACGCTTCCTGCCAATATCCCTCTTTTGATGGTGTCGCTCTCCTCCGCCCTGACCGTGGCTCCCGCCGCAAAAAGCAGCACCGTCAGCGCCAAGGCCGAAAAACAGCCCTTCCTCAACCATTTCATAGCACAACCTCCCGATTCCCGTCACGCATCCTTAGATGCATTGCACGCCAGCGTATGATTCCCCTCTTGAACTAATAAAATAAATATGATAAAGTTGGAATGATCATCGCAAGCACCAGTATAATGACAATCACTGCAGAAACCCTCTGCTTTGTCTTCTTATTGTTCATATTGAACATGAGCTGACTCCTAACTGCCCAAGGGCATACACATGGCTGAAAGCCACGGCAAAATCTATCTTTACGAAAGGATATTATATATGAGTTTCGGACTTTTGGCAAGCTTTATCGTATTCGCCATCATCATTTCGTTCTCCATCAAGAAGCAGGCTAGGCGCAAGAACATCAACGAGGCAGATTTCTGGACAAAGGAGTCTCAGGCCAACTCCGTCCGGCGCAAATCTCTGGACGGCCTCCGCTATATCCATATCCCTCTGGAAGCTTTTCCCACCCACCTTCTGAATGATGATCCTGACGTCATGGACTGTATCAACATTCTGGAAAACTTGACTGCCCAGAAGATCGTGAACCTGACAGGCTGGTCCAACACGGAGCTGAAGCTGGAGTACGGCACCGCCAATATCACCGCCCTATCGGAATACGACCAGAACTATACCCTGCTTGTACGCACCCTGCAGAAATGGGCGGACGCTTTGCTGGAAGCCGGTCACGGGGCGGAGGCCTCCGTGCTGATGCAATTCGCCGTGAGCACCCAGACCGATGTGAGCCGCACCTACTATAAGCTGGCGGACTACTGGATCTCTCGGGGGGAGGCGTTCCGGCTGGATCAGCTGATCCATACCGCTGAAGCTCTCCGCTCCTCCAACCGGGACAGCATCCTCCGGCATCTCAGGGAACTGCTCTAATCATCATATTCGCTTTCATATTCCAATATGCTTCCCGTATAGGCATCTATGGAATATTCGTATTCCATGCGGTCTTTGTAGAATTCCACCTCATACCGGACACTGCCCTTGTCTCGCTCCAGCTTGGTCTTGGTGAAGATTACATCCTCCGCCTTGAACCCCGAATTGCTCACCGCAATGGCCTTGGCCTGATCCACACCGATATAGGATCCGGCGCTTCCCTGCAGGTCTGCCGAAGGCACATGGTTTTCAAACAATTCCATACTTTTGTCAAGAACGGCGCCGGTGGATGCATTGATCTCATAATCGTACTCTGCCTTTGAAGTGTAGAATTCTATGTCATATACTTTTACGCCGTCCTCCCATTCCAGCTCGCTCTTCCTGAATACGGCATCGGCGGCCTTCACTCCCGCGTCTGCCAGCGCTACTGCCTTTGCTCCTTCCAGATCCACCGGGCCTCCCTGATTATTCCATCTCCCCTCCGCATCCTTGCTTATAATGGCCCCGGTTACGGCATTGATCTCATAATCATACTCTGCTTCGGAGGTGCGGAATTCTAGGTCGTACACCTGCACGCCGTCCTCCCATTCCAGCTCGCTCTGCGTGAATACGGCGGTATCGGCCTTCACCCCCGCATCTGCCAGCGCCAAGGCCTTGACCGTTTCCAGATCCAGCAGGCCCTGCTGGCCTGAGTTTGGCTGATTGCCCTGATCCTGCCCTGACTGGCCCGGGGTTGGCTGATTGCTCTGATCTTGTCCCGGCTGACCTGCCGTTTGCTGGCCGCTTTGATCTTGTCCCGGCTGACCTGCCGTTTGCTGGCCGCTTTGATCCTGTCCCGGCTGGCCTGCGGTTTGCTGGCCGCTTTGATCCTGCCCCGGCTGGCCTGCGGTTTGCTGGCCGCTTTGATCCTGCCCCGGCTGACCTGCGGTTTGCTGGCCGCTTTGATCCTGCCCCGGCTGGCCTGCGGTTTGCTGATCTCCTGCCCCAATCCCTGAGGAAGCCTGCGGTTTGTCGAAAAGCGCTTCCATGCTTACGTCCAGCACCGCGCCGCTGAATGCGTCGATCTCATAACTATAGTCGTATTTCTCGGTGAAAAATTCGATGTCATAGTGCTGGGTTTCTCCATCCTTATGCAGCTTCTGCTTCGTGACCGTCACATCCTGCTCTGACAGCCCTGCATCCGCAAGAGCATAGCCGAACGCGGTGTTCCTGTCCATGGCCGCGTCGCGCCTGCCTGCCCCTGCTGCCAAAACAACGCCGGTTCCTATGACCGTCACTGCAAGCATTGCGCACACAATGGAAATAAGGGCATTTCTAAATGAAGAAAAGAAAGTCTTAAAACGATTCATAGCATTGCCTCCTTTTATGTCTGTTTTTATGTCTCTTTTACACCTTATAAAAGCAGTATAGCTATGAAAGATTAAAGCAACATTAAAATCCAAAAAATAATCTCTTGTTTCCGATGCCTACCCGCCCAAAGCCTTCAGCACCAAGGTAAACACACTCCCCTCCCCCTCCTTGCTCTCCACCTGAATCTCGCCCCCGTGAAAGACGGCTATCTCCTTCACCATGGCCAGCCCCAGCCCCATGCCCTGATTGGACCGGGAGGCATCCGCCTGATAAAAGCGCCGGAACACCTTCTCCTGCTGCTGGGGAGCTATGCCCACTCCGTCATCCCGCACCGACAGCCGGACCATCCCTTGTCCCTGACAGAGCCTGACCCATATATGCCCCTGCTCTCTTCCGTACTGATATGCATTGCTCAGAAGATTGGTCAATAGGCGGGAGAGCAGCTCCTGACTGCCCTGCACCCGAATGTTTTGCTCCACGTCCCATGTGAGCGCAATGCCCTTTTCCTTCAAAAGGGCCATGTCCATACACAGCGAAGATACCAGCTCCGACATGTCCACGGGCTCCTTCTTATAGTAATCCGTCCTGCACTCCAGACGGGTGAAATCCAGAAGCGCCGTTATAAGCCGGGTCATCTTCCTGCTCTGACGCCGGATGACCTGAATCGCTCTTTCATATTCCTCCGCGCCGCGCCTGCTTTCCAGAACAAATTCGCACTGTGCCTCGATGACGGACATAGGAGTCCGCAGCTCGTGAGAGGCGTCGGACAGAAATCTCTGTTCCGCCTCGAAGGCGCTGTCCAGACGCTCCAGCATCTCATTGAAGGTATCCGCCAGCTGGTGCAGCTCGTCCCCGCCCGGAAGAAGGGTTATCCTTTTTTTCAGATCCCGCCCTTCGCAGATAGCTTTGGCGGCGCTCTCTATTTCTTTCACCGGCTTCAGCGCCCGTCCCGCCATCACATAGCCCTCCAGAACGGCCAGCAGCACCAGCAGGGGCATGAGAACCAGCGAGACCCCCACGATCGTGTTCTGCTGTACTTCCCCCTGACGCTTGGAGACCACCCCCCGGAGCCATAGGCCCTCCAGTCCCTCCTGATTCAGCCTGCGGTCATAGACATAGAAGCCCTCTCCGTTCACCGGAAACTTCCGCAGCTCCAAATCCAGAAAGGCCTTCTCCAGTCCCGCCCTGCCAAGAGGATTCTCTCCGTACAGCAGCGTCCCGTCCTCCTTGTACAGCCCCGTATAGATGCCGTTCATCTTATACAGAAAGTCGTCATCGATCTCCAGATATCCTCCTGCATAAGCTATGTACAGATCAATGTCGCTGCGTCCTGCCATCTCCTCCAGAGAGCCGAAATATTCTATTTCATCCAGATTGTCCTCAACCGTCAGAACCAGATCATCCCGAACGCCTTTCTGAAGCACCGCGTCGCTGACGAAAAACACCCCCACGAAGGCCAACAGAACCACCGCCGTCAGAACAGCGGAAAACCAAAGAGTAATCTTCAGGCGTATGGATATATTCTTCATTCCCTCTCCCGTCTGCCCGCTCCGGAGACACGGGCACAGCAGGGCGTCCCCCGCTGCGGCCCGCCGCCCGCCGGGAGGCCCTGTCTCTATTTCAGCACATAGCCGCTTCCCCGCACCGTATGGATGAGCTTCCTCGAATGCCCCTCGTCCACCTTTTTCCGCAGATAGCTGACATATACGTCCACTGCGTTGGTGCCCCCTTGATAGTCGAAATTCCAGATATGATCCTCTATCTTCTCTCTTGACAGCACCACTCCCCTATTGCACATCATGTACTCCAGCAGCGCGTACTCCTTGGCGGAAAGCCCGATCTCCACCCCGCCCCTGCGCACCTCATGGGATGTCCTGTCCAGAGTCAGGTCCTCCACCCTCAGCACATTGTCCGCAAGGCCGAAGGGCCTGCGGGTCATGGCTCTCAGTCTCGCCATAAGCTCCTCCAGCGAAAAGGGCTTGATCAGATAATCGTTGGCGCCGCCATCCAGCCCCTTCACCCTGTCGGCCACGGAGTCTCTGGCGGTGAGAAACAGCACCGGCGTGTTCTTCCCTCTCCGCCGGAGGCTTTCCAGAACCTGAAATCCGTCCGCCTCAGGCATCATAATGTCCAGTATGATGCCGTCATACTCCCCGCAGTCCAGACAGTCCAAGGCCTCCCTTCCGTTGAAGCAACTGTCCACGCTGTAGCCACCCGCCTCCAGCTTTCTGGTGACGATATCGTTCAGATCCCTCTCGTCCTCCGCAAACAAAATACGCATAACCCTTCCTCCAAATTGTTCCGCCAAGAGCTTCCCCCGCCGGAACCGCCGAACCCGGCTCCCCTTCCCGGCCATGGCCTGCATGACCGGCCCATCATTGTCATATACTGTAAAAACATTTCAACCCAAGGTGACATTTTGAAAAAGCAATCCCGGCTTTCCGCCAGACAACTGATATTCAGCGCTGTCTTTCTGCTGATCTTCACAGGCATGACGTTTTTCCTCTTCGCCTACCAGCGTGACCAGAAACGTTTCGCCAATATTACCACTGAGCTCTTCACAAAAGAAATGGAGGCCAACACGCTGAGTATGCACTACACGCTGGCAGACCCCAAATCTTTCGGCATCTATGACTATACCCCCACCCTTGTCTGTTACCGCAGCGAATCTTCCCTGAACAGTCAGGCCAAAACGGAGAACACTCTGGCCGCGCTGCAGGACATACATACGGAGAATCTTTCCGAGTCCGACGCCTACCTATGCCGCCTGCTGATCCGCTCCCTGACCAATTCTCTGGAGATGAGCGCATTCTCCTACTACAGCGAGCCTCTTTCCCCCGCCTCAGGAGCCCAGTCTCAGCTGCCCATACTGCTGGCGGAATACAGCTTCCGCAGCCAGAGGGACGTGGAAGACTATCTGGCGCTGCTGGGCCAGACCGACGAGTACTTTTCCTCTCTGCTGACCTATGAGCAGGAGAAGGCCGCGGCAGGCCTCTCCATGCCCGCCGCCTTCCTGAAGGAGGTCCGGGAGCAGTGCGACTCCATCCTCACAAAAGAGGCTCTGGAGACAGAGACCCATTTCCTCCAGACCACCTTTCAGGAGCGGCTGGAGCCATTGGTCAAAGAAGGGGAAATCACCGTTACTCAGGCACAGAACTACATAGCCCAGAACCATAGGCTTCTGAAGACCGTGCTGCTGCCCGCCTACGCCGCTCTGGGGGACGGCCTTCTGCTGCTGGAGGACCAGTCCGTCCTGCCCTGCGGTCTGGCCGGGCTTCCCGACGGAAAGGCTTATTATGAAAAGCTTCTGATCTCCGAGACCGGATCTTACCGCCCCATAAGCGAAATCCAGAAGCTCTTGTCCGACCGGTTTTCCAGCGAATATGATCAGGCCGCGGCCATTCTTGCCAGCCATCCTCTGCTTGCGGAAAGCTATGCCCACGAGGAGGCCGGTTCATTCCCCTACAAGGACGCTTCCCAGATGCTGCTGGACCTTCAGCAGAGAATGGGCGGAAGCTTCCCGCCCATCCCCGGGGAAGCGGCTCAGGCGGCCGTAAAAGAGCTCTCCCCCAGTCTGGAAGCCTACTGCGCACCTGCCTTCTACCTCACGGCTCCCCTTGACGATACAAACGCCAACACGATCTATATCAACAAGAAAAAGACCCCCGGCGGGCTGGATCTCTACACCACCCTTGCCCATGAAGGCTATCCGGGACATCTCTACCAGACCGTCTATTACAACCGCCATGCCTACCCCGAGGGAGAGCGCCCGGTGCGGGAGCTGCTCTGGTACGGCGGCTATCAGGAGGGCTGGGCGTTGTATGTGGAATTTCTGGCTTATGACTATGCCGCACAGCTCCTGCAAGAATATGGACAGCAAGAGGCTGCTCTCGGCGCACAGTTAGAAAAGCACAACCGCAGCATGCAGCTTTCCCTCTACTGTCTTCTGGACATCCTGATCCACTACGAGGGCGCCTCCTACAGCCAGATCGCCAAGGTGCTGGAGCGCTTCGGCTACACGGACAGCGCCGCCATCAAGTCCCTCTATCACTATATCGTTCAGGAGCCTTGTAACTATCTGAAATATTATCTGGGATATCTGGAGATTCTGGATCTGCAGCAGAAGGCAAAGAGCCTTTGGGGAAGCGCCTACTCCGACTATAACTTTCACTGCTTCTATCTGGACAGCGGCCCCTCGGACTTCCTGAGCCTGCAGGAGCGGCTGGAGGCCTCTACTCCTCCATCATACTCTCCAGATACCCCCGATCCCAAAGGAGTATCTTGAGCCGTCTGGCCGCCTCCACCGCGGGCTGGGTAAAATACTGGTTGGTCACCCCTTCCATCACCGGAAAATCCCACATTTCCTCCATAC